>Ga0182041_10001729_pt1 | contig 11107 bp, 14 predicted proteins | sample flu12Cox44000178_FD_125967 | JGI IMG/M metagenome (GOLD analysis project Ga0182041, IMG submission 125967) | Lab enrichment of tropical soil microbial communities from Luquillo Experimental Forest, Puerto Rico - flux8day.12C.oxic.44.000.178 | ecosystem: Environmental > Terrestrial > Soil >...
ATGATGCCTTCGGCTACCGTTGATTTGCCAACTCTCCCAGTGCTTTGGGTGCAGGCGATAAACCGTCTGGATATCGCCGTTTTCTTCTCGGTCATGACGCTCTAGCCTTTGTTTGTGGTTTCCAAGGGTCGAAGGGAATTACGTTCGTTGAGAACGGATCATCACCGGGGAGGGCAGTAGGATCTTCGGGCTCAATGAAGAGGGCGGTAGATTTTAGGACCGAAGCGGGCACCGTTCTTGGCTGTGGCCTGTCGTTGCGTCGAAGGGGCACGCGTTTGCTTGCGCGCTTAAAGAAGTTTCGCAGCGTCCCGACGGTAAGCTTTACGCCGCAGGTTCGTTCCAGCTCTTTGGCGATTGCCTGCCACGTCTTTTTCTTGCGGCGACACGCTCGGATCTCTTCCAGATGTCGCCAAAGCTCCGATCTTAGCGGACCAGGGTGAATTTTTGGCGGTGATCTCCTCATATCGGCGTCAAGAAGCAGCGGTTCGTTTTTCGATCATGGCCAAGCGTGCCGCTCACCGGCCGGCCGCCGTTCTTCAGCATTTCGGCACCGACCACATCCCCGAGAATTCGCATCGCCGCCTTCTGCATTGGCCGGGCCCCGAAATGCTCGCTATAACCCTCGCGTTGGACGTACTCAACGACTTCGGGTGTGCACGTGATCCGATGACCTTGGCCGTTAATAATCTCCAACGCCTGGCGCACGTGCAGCTGGCCGATGCGCTCTAAGGTGAGGTAGTCCAGTTTGTTAAAGACACAGTGCAGATCGAACCGGGCAAAGGTCTCGGGCCGCATCTCGCTTGTGCCTGCGGCTAACGTCCGCCTCACCAGAGTCTCGCGATCAGTCGAGCGGCTTTCCATTAGCATCCGGGAACCGATATTGCTCGTGGCTACAACCACGTAGTTCCTCAGGTCCAGAGTCTCACCGGTTGCGACCGTGAACCTGGCAGCGGAGAGGATTTGCAAGAACACGTCGATGATAAGCGGGTGCGCTTTCTCAATCTCATCAAATAACAATGTCCCAGAGCGTTGCGATCGATCATAATAGTGACCGAAAAGGCCGCGCTCTCTTTCATTGTGCCCACGCAAGACTCCGATCGAGTCAACCGTCATGTACTCGCTCATATCGAGCCGCACCATTTTTTGATCCGGATCGCCGAACAAATGTTGAGTAAACAACAGCGACGATTCGGTCTTCCCTACCCCGGTCGGCCCTAGGAACAGCATCGAAGCTAGCGGGCGGCCAGGGAACCGAAGCCCGCAGAAGCAGCGGCGTAACTGAGCCACTATATCGCTCAACGCTTCTTCCTGACCAAGGATCTTGCTATACAAGCAATCTCCCAGTGTGTTGAGCTTTTCGCAGGTATCAGCTGGAATTAGCGCGTCCACTGTTAGCTCGCCTAACGCTCTATTCCCTCCGGGAAGTACTGACTGACGCACCCGTTGCACATCGGCTCCCTGTCTATGATCTTGTGATCGTCGGCGGTGCTGAAGTCGACGCCGCACCAATCGCATGTCTTCTCTGGCATCGGCGGAAGCGCCTCAACTGCCTTGCGGAACTCATCGGCCAACTCTTGACGATAAGCCTTTGAATCCTCAATGACTGGCTTTACCTCCTTTTCGACGGCAAGAACGTCTTTGCCGACAAAGCCTATCGGGACAATCCGCTTCATTGTTGCACCTGCCTTCCCCAGGCTGCGAGCGGATCGGTAGAAGACTGCGCCGCCTTCTCAGCATCGCTCTGGCCCTGCGGTTGGTGTTTAGGCGTGGCCATGCCGGCATTGAGCTGGTCCCGGAGCTGCTGATTCTCGTCGATCTGATCCTGGAGCTGCCCGCGAAGCGCGTTGTCCTGCTGCAGGCGGGTCTGCACCTCTTTGGTTGCGGCGTCTAGCCTTTGCTTAGCTTTATTCGCCTCAGCGACAGCATCACTAATCCGCTGATCGTTGGGCATCGGCGTGTAATTCGTCGGCGTGTAAACGCTTCGCGGGCCGGTTGGATGAGTGGGTTTGGGGAGCATCAGGTTCGGGCGTGCAGACTGTTCAAGTCTGTACATCCGATGCGCCTCGTGAACATTGCCGCTGGAATCGACAAGGCGACCAACATCGTAAACGTGGATATCCGCGCTTGAATAAGCGCCTGACACGTAGATTGCTTCTATGTGATCGACGGCACCATTAGAGGTCTTTCTCCTATGGTGAACAATCGTCACTTTGCCTTTCTTCTCGATCGTAACGGATTGATAAGAGGGAGCCGCGCAACCCGCCAGGGCTGCGGCGCTAATAATGAAAACGAGGAGCTTGATTTGCATTTTGATCTTGAGGTTGAGCGGCGTCTTGAATCCGGCGCTCCACGCGAAGCGCTTCTTCCAACGCCTTGTCGGTGTCCGTCCCGCCTACGCGGGAGGACTGATTTAGAAATTCTTGATCCGATTTTTCTTCCTGCTGGCGACGGGCTCCAACGCTTCGCTTGGTGGGCTCAACGACCGAAGCGCTAAAGATGTAGAACTCTTTTGATGCTCGCACTCGAACGAAGCGCCCGTCGCCGGTCTCGCCGTTGAGGAGCTGATCGAGATACTTCGCCATGATTGGCGTTGTGTCGGGAAGTGCAGTCACGCCAGTTGTGTGAGCAGCCTGCAGGGTTGAAGTGGCAACGGCTGTGCCAGTCTGCGTTGCAGCGGTCAATAGAAGGGCGATAAACGCCTTGGCATTAGCCCAGTGATCCGATTCAATGAGTTCGCCTTGAAGCCCAGCGCTCCCGTCTTCGATGCCGAATTGCTGATTAGCCGGGTCAGCCTCGCGATCGCAAGCGACGCCCTCAAGCTCAAATTCTTTCCCATCAGGATAGGTGAGGCTCCATTTGCCGGCGACCTCTATGCGGTCGCGCACAGCCCCGGGCTGTGCCCAGCAGGTTGCGATCGCCCCGGCCGGAATGATCAGATGGCCGTTCTGGTAAACGTCACGCATCACTTCGCCTACAACTGGCGTGTTGATATGCGAGGACTCGACTGTGTTGATCAGTGCGCACGGGATAAACACGCCGCGAGGAAGGAAGATCTCCGGCGACTTCGGACGCTCTGGCGCTGGAGCTGGCGAAGGTGTGGGCGTTGGAGCCACCTGCGTATAGAAGCTGACAAGGCTCGGCAACGCCTGTGCCCTGACCGGAAGTTGCACGCCAATTATTGGGGCCGGCGTAGGGGTGGGCTGCGAACCAGGCACCGGATTCAGACGCCGGTTTGAGAGGGTTACTTCCTTTGCGGCCTGACTTTTATCCACATCATCCGATGGGTTGATATTACCAAGCTCCCGCTGGACTTGCCGTTTTCTCGCTTCTTCGGCTTGCCGATCCTGGCCGGCCTTAATAAGCCAGCAGACGCCAAGCCCGATGAAAATCACAGTAAGGATCGCGCCGGGACCGACTAAGAAGAATCGTAAAAGTCGTCTCACGGCTGCCCCTCCTTTGGCTTATCCATTTGTGTAAGCGGAACCGGATGCTTATCAGCCGCATGAGGGATCTTGAACGGGCCTCCGTTCCTCCCATTTTTGTAATCCCACACCGTTCCTTCACCGGGGATCGGCGGCAGGATAATCCGCATCGGGTTATCGATTGAGAGGTTTGCGCGCCCGCCGTCGACGTCGCCTTGAAGCACAACATCAATCGGGACAGTCGCTCCGGGAGGTATCGGTCTCAGGCAATCCAGGAGCTTTACGGGATGGGTCTCGTTGGCGACCAGCACCGTTGCGGCCCGGCCGTCAAACTGGATCGGGTGATCGGTCTCGTTCTGGACCGTGCCTTCCACCACGGTCGCATCCTCTTTCGAGAACCGATGAATCTGTTTGACCGTCGTCTTAACGACGCCTGAATCGCTCGTGTAATCAACCGAGCGTGTGTCGTACCCCTGATAGAGATCCGGGTAAAGCTTGCGCAAAAGAGATGCGTCACGAGCGCGGCGCTCAAATCCAACAAGCAATTCAGGATCGTATTTGATCCTGGCTGCTTTTACTTCTTCTGGCGTCACTTCTTGAGCGCGCGGAGCGGCCGCTTCAGCCTTCACGAGTGTAATCGCGACATCGGGATTTGCAGCGCTGTGAAGATTAAAGACGTACAACTGGCCGTCCATTAAGACCGTCATCGTCATGGCTGCTGTCTCGCTCAAGGGGTGCAACACGATGATTTTCGACCCTTCCGGGTGCTCAATCTGGACTACCCCGTTTGCGCCACCTTGGTTATTGACCAGGCCAAGCCCGAAGGTGCCCGACGGAACTTCCGGCAACAGAAGCGTAGTCGTCAGCTGCGGGCTCAAAGATATGGCAAGCGGAGTGCCGGGCGTCATCATCTTGGTCGAGATCGTTTGGGCAACGGAATAGCTCGACACCACAAAAAGAAAAAACGCTGCAAGCGTTAACTCAGCTACAAATCGAATCGCCATAGCGGCAACCTGACGAGCCTCCAATTTTAAGCGCTCTTTTGATGGAACTCTTTGCTTCGCCTCGCTCCAGAGCTCGTCTAACTCTTCCAGAATAACAGCGTAGCCTTCGTGTACCGAATTAAACGGTTTCCACTTAGCGCACGCGAGTCGCGCCTCGGCCAGGGCGGCATCAGCAGCTTGCTTCAATTGGTTATCTCTTTCGATTGCCTCCATTACTCGAACCTTTCCTCGTAGTTTGTAACAACCAGCGGATACCGACCGTTAAGAGCCATCGAATCATTGACTGTCAGGCGCAGAAAGACGGTGACGTGTTTGGTGTCCGTAACCTGCCGCTGGTTAAACGTTCCTGTCCGAAGAACCTGGCCCTCCACCGAGACGAGCGCCGTGTTGCTGTCGACTTCCAACTCCCGGATTTGGCCTGTCTCAAATTTCTGATGCAACTGCGAGGCGCGGAAGATATCAGTGTCTCGGGCCGCATCCTTGTTAAGCTGCGTTGTGGTTGCCGGGTTGAAGAGTCGCTCAAGCCGCTCGGGATCGTCGAAACCGTCCGGCGAACGGTCAAAGATTGTCTCGGCGGCCATCTTGGCGAGCTCGGCATGAATATGTTTCGCGGTCTCGAAGGACCCCAAGTTAGCCAAGTAAAAGGTGTCGCGGCTATCCATCGCGACGAATCGGAGCCGCTGACGCTCCTGATATATCGTTAGTTGAACAGCAGCATATCCACCTATTACAGCCAGGACAAATAACACCTGCCAAAGCCAGGTGGTCATCAGGCGCTTGCGAACCATCGCGACTAGCGCGCTCATAGCATCCCTTTCATCAAAGCAATTATTGCAACCCCGATCATGATCAACATTAGCGCTATGCACAGAAGGAGAACTATCCAACTCCAGACTGTACCTAGTCCTATTACAGACTTGCCGTCCGGCTGCTTCAACTTGTGAACAGAATCAGCCGCTCCCAACGCCCACATTAAGAACACGCCAACAACAAAGAAGTACCACCCCACAGAATGATGCACCTTAGTTCCTCCAGTCGTGCGACCCGAGCCAGTGCTCCGATTTCTTAGGAGGCTGCCGCTTCTCCAGGTAATTAATCCAGTGCAGCCGAGCCCAAAGGTATGCGAACAAAACCCAGCTTGCGAAACACAGGAATGCGAACAAGCATCCATCCCAGTGGAACAGCTCATCACCATTGCGATACGTCACAATGGGCCTTGCCTGCCCAACAACTGCGTAATGTTCCTGATGCGCCGGCATCTTTAAAACTCCTTTCCTTGTTCGCTGTTAATCGGCCGCCGCGCATAACTCTGGGCTGGGCTCATTAAGGAACCACTCCTCAACGAGATAGGTCCCGCCGACTTTCCTCCCGTAACGCCGTTCACAAGTCCGGCAACGCCGGCTGTCCCTCCGACAGCTCTCCATCCGCTCGCCGCACTCTGACTCGCTGCAGTACCGAGCGTCGCTCCAAAGACCGCTGCCGTTGCTCCAGACCCTCCCGCCGCTAAAAGATAATTAACGAAGAACGGTGCAAACAGCGTGCTTCCAATTACCCAGACAGCGAGAACAATCAGGAAACCAAATCCAGCCAACGGCCCCAAGCCTTGCGCCACACCATTGGCGATGCCTAAACCCGCGTTGTTATTTGTATTCATTCCAAGATCTAAAAGCCCCTTTGAGATGAGATTGCACACTCCCCAGGCAAGCGGCCACAGTGTGATAGCCACCAATATGAGAAAGAAACGGCGCGCTAAGTAGGTAAGCGCCGGGATCATCAGAAAACCGATAAAAATCGGCGAAATAGCGACCTCGATCAGATACAGCACCTTTTGAGCGATCGTCATCAGAAACATGATTGCCGAAGCAATCCAGGAAAGAACCAAAGTAATTGCCCAGAGAATCTGATCCTGAATACTGCCGCCTGGATTCGGCATCAAGGAAGCAAACCCTGTTTGCCCCTGGACAATCGGGCCTCCATTAATGCTCGTGACCGATTGACTGAAATCATTACCACCGGGTAACTGACCGTTAGGATCGTAAATATCGACGCGCTGATCGCTCTCGGGCGCCACATCAGCGTAGACGAGATTATAGCTTTGGCCGCCGCTGGTCGTTACCGAGAACGATTGCCCAGGCTTAATGTTGTACGCAGCCGCCGCACTTGGGGTCAAAGCAGCGCTGTACCCTGGAATCAAGGAACCGGGAGCCGACGAAAACGGAAATGCACCGATCCCTTGCGCCGAATTGCTGTCAACGTGCCCCCCGGGCGTTCCGTTGTTGTCTCCTGGATAAGCGTAATGGGTGAGAGTCACGCCGCTGGTTTGAGTCGCCCCTGGATCAGGTAAGGGTGATGCAACTGGGCCAGGTTGCCCTGGCGGCGTAGACACAGATTGCCCGAAGTTGGTCGCTGCGGCGGCCGTCCCTAATTTACGCGCAATCGCCGCCTGATAATCCTGGAAAATGTTAAATCCACCACTCACCCCCAGATCATCTGTCAACCCAGTTACTCCGATAACCAGCAAGTTACTCCAAGCCTCAAGCGAACCAATTAAAAGACTAACAACCAATAGACGCACGAGAACCGGGAACATGACTGCCAAATTCTTGCCTATATATGCGTTAACGACGTGAATAATGAGCCCCGCAACACACAAGACGAAACACACACCCACGAGCTCGGCGTGCAGCGCTTGCGCACCATTGACAAACGAGGGGATTAAATCGAGAAAGCCCGAGGCGGTCATTGTTTGGCTTTCTTGTTCGGCTGCTCTCCCGATAACACCGGCTTGTTCATGTCTTGGGTTGGAAGCCAATTTAAGCCCTGTTGCAGCGCAGCGTTTCGTTGTGCTTGCTCAAGCGCTTCTTTTGCCAATCGCGTCTTCTCATCCGCTCGCAGCTTCGCAAACAAATCGGCCTCAAACTGTTTCACCGCTGCGGCAGCTTGGGCGTCAAACGACCCCATCTTTGACACTTGCACCCTGAGATCATTGATCTCAATCGCCGCCACCACCGTCACAAACGCCACAATTGATGCCAGAAGCCATTTCATCGCGAAGCCCCCCATAGAACTGGCCTATTCATATCCCCAGTCGGTAACCAGTTTAAGCCTGCATCGACATCATGGTAGTCCAAGCCAAAGCGCCGCTCCGCCTGGCTCGCGTTATAAATTTGCTGGCCGGCCTGCAGCTGTTGATTCTGGTAACCGGTCCTGTGATAAAGCTCCTGCTCAGCGTGCGCCACTTCCGCAATCGCGCCGTTCAAGCCTGTAACCACCGCATGATACTTCTGCACGTCGCTCGCCGTTGTGGCCGATTGCAGCGAACTAAGCGCCTGATCGCGTTGCTGTTGCAATCTTTGGCGTTGATCATCTAGAGTTTTCAACTCCTGTTGTGCATTATTCGCTACATTCCAGGAGGCGGTCGGGAACTGGAAAAGTCCTTGCGCCGGAAGAACTGGTAACCCATTCGCGGCCGTGTATCCGTTCCATTGCGGCAATTGATAGTTCGACAGGATGGAATTCATGTCGCGCTGGTAGCGCTGGGGGTTAAGAAGTGCCTGAGCACTTACGTAGTCGCGCGATAACTGACCATATATCTGGTAAAGTTCCGCAACGGTTGAGACCCCGGGAATGCTACGCAGCGCTGCGGGATCACCAAATCGAACCACTTGAGGACCGTGTTTTCATAGGTGCGGAGGGTGTTGACCTGGGTTTCCGCGGCATCAACCTCAGTTTTAGCCCACTTGGCGAAGTTAACGACCTCGTCCGCAGCAGTTTTAGCCGTGAGGCCGGGATCGTGGACGATCGTCGTCATCGCGCGGGCCTCCACTGTAAGAGCCGCAAGAGCAATCGCCGCCACGACAGCCACTCGGCGTGAGAATATCTCTGCAAGCAATCTTTCTTCGGGACTATTTCCCATCCCCCATTGCCAATAGACTTCCGCCAGTGTCACATAGTCTATTTCTGGAAGTTGCTCTTCAGTGTTCACTTTTGCCGCAACCCCTCTATGAACTGCACAACCTCAACCACCTGGTTGGAGGCTTCCTTTACGGTTCCGTCTGGATCGACGTGCTCCGGGACAGGGAGGCTTACATAACGCCGTTGCAAACCTGCGGCCGGCGACGCTTCAGCCGTGCCTCTTGCCCGATACTGCTGCAGGTTGCGCTGGGTCCAGTACAATCGCCGAATGGCATCACCGGAACCAAGGTCATAAAAGTTCCGCGCTACGAATTTATCGTGGTACCCAAGCATTGAAAATTCTTCGCTGGCCGTCTGACTATTCGGCAATCTCGGAGCGCTCGCGCAGCCGGTTAACAGCATGGTCCCCGTTAGCACTGTGATCCCCATTGCCTTTGTAATTGTTAACATTGTTAAGATTCCTTAACTCCTTACGTTTACGTTCAAAATCTGTTCCTGAACTCGAGGTCATGTCCTCGACTTTCTGTGAGATATAATTCCTCCCGACCGTGAACCGCGGTTCTTCTTGATCGAGCCGCACGTAGACAAAGCCTGCATAGGCTTGGTCCCCGGATAATTCTGCTGGCTTAGGGAACCTGGTGATCTGATCCTTAATCACCTCGGGCAGCGGCCGCGGCATGAACTCGCCCAGCTCGTCCAGATCTTTCCGGTTGTGGTTGCGAAGCAGTAGCATCGCCGAACTGTTGCTGACAATCGCTTTGGCGACTTTCGGGCTCGCTTCCAGCAAGATCGCGTAGTTCTGGAATACGCTCACGACCTGGCAGCTGTACTTGCGCATCTTCTGGTAGTAATCGACCGCGATATCGGCGCCGTTGGGCACCTTGAGAAATGAGACCATTTCCTCGATCACGACCTGCTTGCGGATTCCGCGCGGCATGCCCTGGATGTGGTTCCGGAGCTCGTTGGTAATCAGGAAACCCGCTACCGCCCGAAGATCAGCTTCCGATTCGCCCAGCTCGCCAAGTTCAAAGTGAACGACTTTCAGAGGGTCCGATTCAGAGATCTGAGCGCTCCCGAGGTCGACATTGCTAGGCCCGTCCACGATTGGGCCGTATCGCCCGTCACGAAGCCAGGGCCGCAAAAGACCAGCCAGCATGGCGCAAAGCTCCGTGTGCGGGCCTTTGGAGAGCGACGCCGAATGCAACTCGTCCTGAAGGTCCGACAGCGTCGGGAACATTTCCGGTGTCCAGAACGCAAACCCGAGATTCTGGACGATATGCTGGGTCGCAGGATTGCGATCGAGCGCCAGCGCCTCGGCCTCGTCTACGCCAGCCGGTAACAACTCTGGACAAGCCCTGCCTTCCAGATATGCTTCGAGAAACGTCTCCAGACCTTGCGCGCGCTGGAATTCGAGGAAGCGCTGAGCTTCTATGCACAATTGATAGTGCCCACTCGGGTTATCTTTGCGCCACCGCCGATAAGCCACTCCGTAGAGATTCATGATGGTCTCTGACAAGATCGCTGCGCGCAGTTTGTCCTTATCAGAATCAGCATGCTGGCCAACTAGCAAGTGAGACAAAGCGGTTGCGCTCGCCAAATGCTGACTGGCCAGCGGCAGCCCGCGTGTGTCAAAAGGATTAAAGGTCTGGCCGCCGTTAGATCGGACAATGATCGGCCGGCAGAATCGATCGAGCTTGTTGCAAGTTGTCATCCAGCTTAAGCCGTCGTCAATGACCGCAATGAACTTGAACTTGTGCGCCGTCTGGAGAGCGGCCGTCTGCAACAGCACGCTCTTGCCCGCACCCGTCGTAGCGGCACAAAGCATGTGGAGTGACTGCGCCCCGGCGAATAGACTTGCTCCTATCAAGTTGTTTCGATCGCCGTCGGATATCCAATCTGCTGTCTTCAGGTCTCCGGAAGGCGTCGACCCAGCCACCCACATGTTTGCAAGGTTTAAATCGTCAATCTTATGACGAAAATCGTTGTACCTAACCCACGGACCAAACCCTGGCGTCGCGCAATTAAAAAAACCGATCGCTGCAGTGGCAACTTGCGGTTGATGCGCCTCAGCACCGGTTTTCCCAATCGCGGCACGCAAAGCTTCCATCTTGATATCGAGCCCGTCTCGAGTCCGATCATGGGCGATGACGATGATTTGCGCTTTAAAAGGAATCGTCTGATTGCTCAAGAGCCGGCGCATCCGGTCACGGTGCTTATCCAGGCCCACCTCGCTTTGCAGATTCGGCGACTTGGGATCGAGATTGGAAATTAACTTTCCGAAGCGCTCTTCTTCGTAGCGGATCTCACTCTCGATTGGTAGCGGCTCCATGTTTACCACGACGCGCAGGCCCGGGATCGTGAGCGCGAAGAAGGGCTCCATCGTCTTCGCCCAGGTAGACCGAGGCATGGTTTTGAAGACCATTACGCCGACAACCTGGCCGTCTAGAAAGAAGCCGCACTCTGGCGCCCGACGTGGCGCGATATCGCTAAAACGACAGAGGCTCTCAATCGTTCGAAGCCAGTCCAGATCTTCCTTGGCAGGGTTCCAGGTACGGGCTTGGCCAGGTGACCAGAACCCAAGAATCTCCCGATAGTTGTCCATGTCCCCAAGCGGCTTTGCGCTTCCGCCGTAGGATTTGAGCAGGAGATCAAAAAATGATGCGCGCTGTTCGAAAGAGCGCTTGAGAACTTTAAACACGTCGTCAAATGCGCGGATCGTGCGACCGGATTCTTTTATGAACTTTGGCAACTTCGACGACAGGTAGA
>Ga0182041_10001732_pt1 | contig 11097 bp, 12 predicted proteins | sample flu12Cox44000178_FD_125967 | JGI IMG/M metagenome (GOLD analysis project Ga0182041, IMG submission 125967) | Lab enrichment of tropical soil microbial communities from Luquillo Experimental Forest, Puerto Rico - flux8day.12C.oxic.44.000.178 | ecosystem: Environmental > Terrestrial > Soil >...
CCTAGCGCTGAAAGCCGATTTCCGCACAACGGATTTCACCGGCCCAGCGGCCACCGCCCGTTTCATGCTGGAACATTTTGGCGCCGGCTTACCGACGGGCGGGCGGGCGAAGTTGAGCGCCGAAATGATGCGATCGGGGCGGCCGCGGCGACGGGCCGCGTTGGAGCGTCACTGTTATGCGGCCGACGACCTCGCGGGCCGGCTCGGGTTGGGGAACCGGGTCCGGCGAAGCATTTTGCAGACCTTTGAGCGGTGGGACGGCAAGGGTGTGCCCGACGGCGCCAAAGGTGATGACATCCTGCCCACGGCGCGCATTGTCAACCTCGCCGACGTTGTGGAGGTCTATCAGCGGGCGGGCGGAACCCCCTCGGCGGTCGCGGTGGCCCGCGAGCGGAGCGGCACCCAGTTCGATCCGGCCATCGTGGAGGTTTTCTGCTCGTCGGCGGCCGAGATCCTCGCCAAGTTAGATGCCGTCACGACGTGGGACGCCGTAATCGCCGGCGAGCCGGGGTTGGCAGCATGGCTGTCCGAGTCCGAGTTCGATCGCGCTCTTGAGGCAATCGCTGACTTCGTCGATGTCAAATCGCCATACACCATTGGCCATTCACGCGGCGTCGCGGAACTCGCGGCCGGGGCCGCCCGCAGCTATGGGTTGCCGCCCAACGACATCGTCCTGGTCCGTCGCGCCGGCCTCGTGCACGATCTGGGGCGACTCGGTGTCTCAAACGCCATCTGGGACAAGCCCGGTCAGCTGGCGCCGGCCGAATTCGAACGAGTCCGTCTGCATCCGTATCTTAGCGAGCGCATGCTTGCATCGTCGAAAACCCTTGCCCCGCTGGGTGCGCTTGCAGTCGAACACCACGAACGGCTCGACGGTTCCGGCTACCCGAGGGGCATAGGCGCAAACGCGATAACCTTGCCGAGCCGAATCCTGGCCGCGGCCGACGCATACCGAACGCGGGTAGAGCCGCGACCACATCGGCCCGCCTGCCCCGCCGCCGAGGCGGCGATCCAGCTTCGCGGTGAGGCACGGGCCGGCCGGCTCGACGGCGACGCGGTGAACGCGGTCCTGTGCGTGACGGGTCAACGTGTCGCGCGCCACCCGCAATTGCCCGCCGGGCTGACCGCACGTGAGGTGGAAGTGTTACGGCTGTTGGCCGTCGGTCTCAAACCCTCCGAGATCGCGGAACGCCTCGTGATTTCACACAAGACCGCCCGAAACCATGTCGAACACATCTACGCGAAGATCGGCGTGTCCAATCGCGCGATGGCAAGCCTCTTCGCCGCCCGGCACGGGCTGATAGGCGACCACTGACGCCACTCAGGTCCTGTGCACCAAGGGTCAGGCCCCCGAAAATGGGGCATTCACCTCATTCCCGGAGGCTGAAGGGTTCCTAGCATGCAAAGGAGACCTACGTTTGGCCGCCAGTGCCGAAGGCCCGCGACATCGGAGGAGGGTGCGGTCTGCCATGACAGACACTGATTGGCGCGATCACGGCGTCGTCGTCATTCCCGGCGACACCCTCGATGCCAACACCCCACAGACGCCGGGCATGAGCCGTGCGGCTGCAATCAACTTCACACGGGTTGGAGCACAAAAGATCTGGGCCGGCAGCGTCTCGATTCAGCCGAACGCCAAGACGGGCGCCCACCACCACGGGCACCTCGAAAGCGTCATCTACGTCGTCAGCGGCCGCGCCCGGATGCGCTGGGGAGAGCGACTCGAATTCACCGCCGAAGCGGGTCCCGGCGCCTTCATCTATGTGCCGCCGTACGTTCCCCACCAGGAGATCAACGCGAGTTCCGTAGAGCCTTTGCACTGCGTGCTGGTCCGAAGCGATAACGAAGCCGTCGTCGTCAACCTCGACGTCGCCGCGGCCGAACTACCCGAGACCGTGCGCTGGATTGATCCCATGCACCGCGAAGCGAACGCGTGAAAGTATTGGAGGCGCGTCGCCGATGCCTTGGCGTTCGCGCTCACGACGCAGTTGCACACCGATCGGGAGGGTTGAACGTGGGATTCGTGGTGGAACGATTCGACCATATTGTCTTGAATTGCAACGACGTTGAGGAGACCGCGTCGTGGTATGAGCGGGTCCTCGGCATGAGGCGAGAGGTGTTCGGACCGTCCAACCGAATTGCCCTGCGCTTCGGGGATCAGAAAATCAACCTGCGGCCCGTTGGCGCGCTGGCCGACGATCCCGACTGGGCCACCGGGTCCGTCGAGGCGGCCGGTTCGGAGGACTTGTGCTTCGTCACCCGCTGCAGCCCCGACGACGTTCGCGCCCAGCTCGCCGGATGCGGGGTGGAGATCGTCTCGGGCCCGGTCACCAAGCTCGGCGCGTTGGGGCCGATGACCTCGCACTACTGCCGTGACATCGATGGCAACCTCATCGAGATCGCGGTCTACTGAGCGCCGTTCAGAGCGGGTACAGCGCCGGTAGGTTGACCACGATGGCTTCTTGGGTGCTACGCGCGATCACCACTTCCGCCGGTGTGTTCGGGTCAGGATTTTCTTCCCGATGGGGCAAATACGGCGGGATGAAGACGTAGTCGCCGGGCGCGGTCGAGATGCGCACCTCTTGGACGCCGTCGTGAAACACGAATTCCGGATGGCCGCTGCGGACATAGATCGCCGTTTCCGATTCGCCGTGATGGTGGTTGGACGAAGCGGCTCGGGGTGACGCGTGTGTCTCGCCCATCCACAGCTTCTCGGCACCGACCGTTCGACCGGACAGCGCGGCGAAGCGCCGAAGTCCCTCCGATTGGGCGGTGTCGGCACTGATGTCGGAGGCCTTGACGTGGCGCACGCGGTTGCGTGTGACTTCCGTTGGGGTCGAGTCGAAGTCGGGGTGGAATCCGTCGGAGGTTGCCATGGGTGCTCCTTTCGTCGTCGCCCTCTACGGACCCTTGATCAGGCGCTCGGCCAGCTGGCGCAGGTCGCTCACCACAATGTCTGGCTGCGGCAGGCCGTCAACCGGCAGCGGTGGATTGCCCGGGCGCGTGATGAGGGCGGCGCCGAAGCCGACGTTCTGCGCGCCGAGCGTATCCCACACGTGTGCGGCGACCATCATGCACTCCGCGGGCGCCACGCCCAGCTGCTCGGACACATACCGGTAGACCGATGGAGAAGGCTTGAAGGCGCGGCAGGATTCGACGCTGAACTGCTGCTCGAACAACTCCGCGAGCCCGGCGTTCTCGAGCGGCGTTCGCACGCCCGATCGGTGCGGGGAATTCGTCAGTGTGATCAGGCGAAAGCCATTGTCGCGCAATGCGGTAAGCGCCTCGATGACGTCCGGGTGCGCTGGCATGGTGCTCATCTGCGCCCGCAGGCGACCCACGTCGTCGTCGGTGATGTCCACGCGGTAAATGTCGGCAAGCATGCGCAGTACGCCTTGGCCGAGCGCAAAGAAGTCGACATAGTGTTCCGCCAGTGTCGCGGCCATCGAATACATCACGAGCTGGCCGAACCATTCACGAAGCACCCGCTCGTCGCCGAACCATTCCGCGAAAAGCGGTGCCAGAGACTCGATATCGATCAGCGTTTCGTTTACGTCGAAAACGAGCACGGAGGGTGCCGCTTTCATCGCGTGCTGCCAGTGGGCGTTTTCCGGAGCACCTCATCGGTGTCGAGCCCGCGGTCAATGCCGTGGGGTATGACGGTTTGGCCGGGCTCGAGGTGCAGCCGTTCGCCGTCGAGATACACGTCGATCTTGTCGGGTTCGAAGGACACCAGATTGGTCACCCGCCCCACCTCGGGCCAGGCGCTGAGGTAGGACCAGGCGGCGCGCTTGCGGTTGCCGATGTCGTAATAGGAACATATTCCCTTGTAGGGGCAGAAGGTCTGCAGCTCAACGAGTTTGAGGGTGGTTTCGTCGATGTTCTCGCGTGGCACATACCAGCGGGGCGCAAAGCCCGATTCATAGAGCGCCAATGGGTGCTCCGTGTCGGCGATCACCCGCTCGCCGTCCCGGACGACGAGATGCCGCGAAGTCGAGCGGATGTCAATGCGGTGATAGGCATCGGCGGCATGCCCGACGATGCGTTCGTTTTCCTCGTAGAAGGCGTCCATTGCGCGCCAGGCGAATGCCAGCCGCCCATCTAGAACGGCCGCATGTTGCGGCAAGCCCGTATGCTGCCAAGCGCCGTGGTTCGCCTCCCGGCCCGAGACCTTGACGGTGAACCACTGGGTGTCGCCGAGGTCGTTGTGCTGAGTCACTCGGTCCTCGGCGATCAAGATCCCCGCTTCGATGTCGCCGAGGGGGAAGTAGGCGACTGGGTAGCGGCCCGGTTCGTGTAGCAGGATGACTTCTTCGCTGTCAGCGATCCACCGGTCCGCGAAGGACACCCGCATGCGGCGACGCAGCGGTTCGGCGAACAACAGCCGCGGCGGCATCGACTGCTCGGTCAGGAAATGCCCCACTGAACCGGTCGCCAATGGTCCTTGTTGCCATGCCAAACCCATCGTGGTGTCCCATCTTTGGCGAAAGCGATTTCCCAGAGGCAGTAGTTACCACCGTCATTCCATGACGACGACAACCTTGCCGCCGGCTTCGCCCGACTCCGCCACTCGCTGTGCTTCGTGGATCTGGTCGAACGAGAAGACGCGAGCCGGCGCGGCGTCGAGTTTGCCGTCGGCCACCTGCTGTGCGATGTCACTCAGTGGCACGTCAGACACCGGGAAACCCGGATTGCCAAAGACGGGGCTGGCGAAGAAGGTGAAGTTCACGCCGCTGGCCATCCGCGCGAGCGGGTTGAAATCACCGATAGGCGCAAGTCCGCCGAGCCATCCGGCCAAGCAGGCGGAGCCGCCGCGGCGCAACATGTCGAGCGAGTCGAGGATGGTGCTGTTGCCGACGAAGTCTAGGACGGCATCGATGTCGTTGGCCTCGGCGATGTGGGCGGCCAGGTCGGGGCGCTCCAACTCGACGCGGGCAGCTCCCATCTTCTCAAGCATCGGAAAGCGCTCGCGGCTGCGTGCGGTGGCAATGACGTTCGCACCGGTGGCCGCCGCCATTTTGAGTGCCGCCTGGCCCAACGCTGATGTCGCGCCGCGGATCACCAGCGTTTGTCCTGCCGTCAATTTGAGGTTGCGGAACAGGCATGTCCAAGCGGTCGCGTAGGTCTCCGGGAGCGCGGCCAGCTGCGACCAGGGCAGGTCCGACTCGATGGGGACGACGTTCGCCGCGCGCACGCGAGTGTACTCGGCGTAGCTGCCGTTGATCGTTCGTCCCAGGCCCCCCATCAGGGCCGCCACTTTGGCGCCGACTGGAAACTCCCCGCCCGGGCACGAGTCGACGATGCCGACGCATTCGATGCCGCTGACTTCGGCGGCTTCGGCCCATTCCCCGCGGCGCATGTGGATCTCGGCGTGATTGATGCCGAACCCCTTCACCTCGATTACGACTTCGCCCTCCCGTGGCAGCGGCTTGGGGATGTCGGTGTAGACCAGGCTGTCGAGGCCGCCGAAACCCTTCAGGATGATCGCGCGCATGTTTTTTCCGCCGGGTTGCTCCCGTACGACCGCGGGCGCGGTGGGCAGCTGGGGTGAAGCGGTGACGGACACGTCTTGTCCTCCCAAATCGTTAGTACGGCTTCGGATATCGAATTTGAAGCCGGACCGCCGTAATGATACCCAGCAGTCCGGGTCAACTGAATGGGCCAGCCGACCCATTATTATGGGCTAGACAACCCAAAAATGTCCAGTGCGCCGTTCAGGAGTCGGCTTTGCGCCGAGACGAGGGGCGTCGGGTTCTGCGAGGTGCGGGACTTGGTGCAAAGGAGCGCACGTAGTCGACGGCGGCGTTGACGGCGACCCGTAGCGGTTGCGGATCGTTCGTGGCGTGCGTGAGCATGGCGCCGCCCTGGTGTGCGATCACGAGCGAGACGGCCAGGTGTCGTGGGTCGGCGTCGGGGCGCAGGTCGCCGCGGCGCCGCATCGCCGTGAGGCCGGCCTGAAACAGCTCAATCCACCGGTCGTAGCCGGCGGAGAGATCGTCGTGTATTTCGTCGTCTGCGTCGATCAGCTCGCCGGCCAGGGAACCGTAGACGCAACCGCCCACGCGATATACGGCTGCTATGTCGGACACGCAGGCATCGGCCCACGCCTGCAGGGCGTCGAGGCTGTCGAGGGCGTCCAACCGCGGCTGGGTGTGGAAGGCCACCACGTCGCCGCGGCGCGCGGCGACGACGTGCCGGGTCAGATCGCGTTTGTCGCGAAAGTAGTGGGAGATCTGCGATCCACCCACGCCGGCGGTGCGCCGCACCTGGTCGATGCTGGTGTTGGCGATGCCGCGTTCGAACATCAGACGGGCGGCGACGTCAACGATGCGCGCCCGGGTCGCCAATCCCTTGCGCGTGAATTGCGATGTGGTGTGTTCGGACACTTTGTCACCTTTGGGTCACCTTGGCGCAGATGAGTCAGCTGGCTTTCCGTGTCGGGCGCCGGCCCCTCGAACGGCGCGGCGGACGCGGAACCCGTTCGGCGGTATCGGTGGCGAACATGCGCAGATAGTTGACGGCGAAACGGACCGCGTCAGCGTGGGGCCACTCCGACCGATACGTGAAGGCCAGGGTGGCGCCGCCCTGGTGAGCGCTGACGATGACCAGGGCCAGCTGCCGCGGGTCGGCATCCGCGACCAGAACGCCGTCGTCCTTCATCCGCTGGATCGCCCGCGCAAGCAGCTCGACCCATTGCCAGTAGCCGGCCGCCAGCGCCTCACGCGTGCCATTGTCGGACTTCGCCACCTGCGCGGCGAGGGCGTGGTAGGTGGGCGTGCCGAAGTATCCGATCCGCCTGAGGTAGCGCATGTTGAGGTCGATCCAGCGCTCGAAGTCGTCGAACGAAGCCAGGTCCCGAAGCTTGGGCTGCCGGTGAAAGTCCAGCACCACGCCGATTTGATGCCCGATCACCGCGCGAATCAGCGCGCCCTTGTCGGCGAAATAGTGGGCAAGCTGCGAACCGCTGACCGAAGCTGCCGAGCGCACGTTGTCCATGTTGAACGCCGTGAGGCCTTCCGTGACGATCAACTTTGCGGCCGCCCGCACGATCCGATCGCGGGTGGCACGTCCCTTGGGGGTCAACCGCTTTTCGTCTTGTGACTTCGGATGGGCCATCGAGTCAGGCTAACCCGCGGACGCCCCCGATTATGGGATATCCAGCCCATTGAGCAAATCCGTGAAACACGTGGATCAGGCTGACGCGTGCACCCTGCCGAGGAATCCGCGGATCAGCTCGGTGACTTCGTCGAGCGCGGACTCCAGCAGGAAGTGCCCGCCGTCGAGCAGATGGATCTCGGCCTCGGGTAGGTCGTCGGCGAACGCTTCGGCGCCCGCCGGGCCGAAGATCTCGTCGCCGCGGCCCCACACCGCCAACAGCGGCACCCGGCCGGCGCGAAAGTACTCGTGCAGGCGGGGGTATAGCGGCGCGTTGGTGGCGTAGTCCCGCAGGAGTTTTAGCTGCACCAGGTCGTTGCCCGGGCGGGAGATCAGCGCGTAGTCGTGATACCAGGATTCGGGGTCGACCAGCGTCTCGTCGGGCACGCCGGTGAGGTACTGCCACCGGGTGGCGTCCAGCGTGAGGAACTGACGCACTGGGGCTTCGGTGTCGGGTGTCTGCTCGTTTTGATAGGCCCGCACGACCTTCCAGAAGCTTTCCACGAATCCCGCGTCGTAGCCGTTCCCGCTCTGGGTGATGATGGCGGCAATCGCAGCGGGGTCACGTAGCGCCAGCCGCCAGCCGATGGGGGCGCCGTAGTCCTGTACGTACATGGCGTACCGATCAATGCCTAGTGTGCGCAGCTAGCCTGCGGTGAGGTCGGTCAGCGCGTCGAACGTGTAGTCGAACCTGTCGACGGGCGGTGCGTCGGACAGCCCGAAACCCAGGTGGTCCGGTGCGATCACGTGGTACCGATCGGCGAGCGCCGGAACCAAATTGCGGAACATGTGAGAGCTGGTGGGGAACCCGTGCAGGAGCACCAGCGCGGGAGCGTCGGGGTCGCCGGCTTCACGGAAGAAAATCCGATGACCGTCGACGGTGGCGTACCGATGATGAACAGCCGGCATGAGATTCCTCCACGAAGGTGCAATTATGGGTTGTATGACCCAGTATGCACCCAACGTGCGGGGTTCGCCAGGTGTTGCCCGGCGCATGAAGTTGACATACTCTGGGCCAGTCATCCCAATTTGGACCCGATCTGTGCGATGGCCGCGAGCGCGCGTGGGCGGCTGCCGGCCTACCAAACCAGAGGAGCAAGCCCACGATGGGTAATGCGTTGCGGGACAAGACAGTCGTGATAGTCGGGCGCGGCGCCGGGATCGCGCGTGCCGTGGCGCTGCTGGCGCGGTCCGAAGGGGCGCGGGTCATCGCGGCAGGACGAAACCCGGCCAAACTTGCCAGCGCCTACGGCAGCGACATCACCGCCGAGGCGGTCGACATCACCGACGACGGATCGATCGAGGCCCTCGCGGACCGGGTGGGAGCGGTCGATCACGTGGTGTCGACGGCCTCTGCCCGAGCCCGCGGGAAGCTCGGCGAGCTCGACCGCCAAAAGCTGCAGCTTTCTTTCGACACAAAGGTGATCGGCCCCACCATGCTGGCCAAATACTTTGCGCCCCAGATCAACCCGGGCGGATCGTTCGTGCTGTTCTCGGGAGTCCATGCCTTCAAGCTCAATGTCGGCTATCTGGGGGTGGGCATCACCAATGGTGCCGTCGACTTCCTCACCCGCTGGCTAGCGGTCGAACTCGCGCCCACACGGGTCAACGCGATTTCTCCCGGAGTTATCGATACCGGAGCGTGGGACTCGCTCGGCGACGACGGCAAGCGGGATTATTTCAAGCACATCGCCGACAGCAACCCGGCGCGGCGAATCGGAACCATGGACGACATTGCCGGCGCCGTGCTGTTCGCGATGACCAACACTTTCCTGACCGGTGTCACGTTGAAGGTGGACGGCGGGGAACCACTGGTCTAGGTCCGGGTGCGTCGAGGAGAAACGGTGAGCAGGCTCGTTTCGGTAAATGTGGGCATGCCCAAGAAGGTGCAATGGCGGGGCAAGACCGTCTACACGGGGATATGGAAAGCCCCCGTCGAGGGACCGGTCATGGTGCGCCGCCTGAACATCGACGGGGACGGGCAGGGCGACCTCGCCGGCCATGGTGGTGAACAACGCGCCGTCATGGTGTACCAGAGCGAGTCGTACGACTTCTGGAAGACCCACCTGGGTCGCGACGACCTCGAACCCGGCCACTTCGGCGAGAACTTCACCGTCAGTGGACTAGCCGATAACCAGGTGTGCATCGGCGATCGTTACCGCATCGGCACCGCCGAATTCGAAGTCACCCAGCCGCGCGTCACCTGCTTTCGGGTCGGCATGCGGCTGAACGAACCGGAGATGCCGAATCTTCTTGTCTCCCAGCATCGTCCGGGCTTCTACTTCCGAGTTATCACCGAGGGCGAGGTCCGTGCCGGTGACGACATCGTCCGCATCCGCCGTGGCCGCCACGAACTCAGCGTCGCCGACGTCGACGCGCTGTTGTACCTGCCGAACCGCAACACGGAGCAACTCCGCAAGATCGTCGACGTCCCGGCGCTCAGCCCCGGCTGGCAGCAGTCGTTCCGCGACCTGCTCGAAGCGCACGAGACTACCGCAGCGGCCCCGGTGGCAGTCGAGCCGGGGTGGAACGGGTTTCGCCCGTTGCGGGTCAGCGCTATACGGCGGGAGACCGCGCAGGTGCTGTCGATGCGGTTGCAGGCCGATGACCATGGCCCGCTGCCACAGCCGCTTCCCGGCCAGTACCTGACCGTCAGGATTCCGGGCGCCGGCGAGCCGACGCCGCTGCGCAGTTACTCCCTTTCGGGTGAACCCGCCGCAGGGGACTACCGGATCAGCGTCAAGCGCGAAGACCACGGTCTGGTGAGTCGATGGCTGCACGACCACATCGAACCCGGGTCGATCGTCGGGGCCGCCGCGCCGCGGGGCGACTTCTACCTCACCGGGGGCGGCAACCCAGTGGTCCTGATCTCGGCGGGAATCGGCATCACTCCCGTCCTGGCGATGCTGCATGCGCTGTCGGCCGCCCGCAGCCGCCGCCACATCTGGTGGTTGCACACAACCCGGAATCGCGAAACCGAAGCCTTTGCAACCGAAGTCGCGGCCCTGATCGAATCGTTGCCCCATGCCCGGAAGCTGGTTTCCTTTACGCAGACGCAGGGACGCCCGAACCGGGCGGCGATCGCGGCGCTGGGCCTGCCAGCCGATGCCGCCGCCTACCTCTGCGGCCCAACGCAATTCATGGCCGACATGCGCGACGCCCTCACCGCTGCGGGTCTCGACCCCGCCCGGATCCATAGCGAATTGTTCGGCGCCCTCCCGCCGATCAACCCGGGCATCGTCGATGGCGCTGCGCGCAAGCCCCCGCACCCGCCTGGCGGAACGCCCGGAACCGGGCCGTCGATCACGTTCGCCCGCAGCGGACTCACGGTCAACTGGTCCTCTGATTACGGCAATATCCTCGAGCTCGCCGAAGCCTGCGATGTCCCAACCCGTTTCTCGTGCCGAAGCGGCGTGTGTCACATGTGTGAGACTGGAATCGTCGCCGGTACAGCGACTTACGTCCAGACGCCGCTGGAGCCGCCCCGGCGGGGATCGGTGCTCATCTGCTCGGCGGCTCCAGACAGCGACGTCGTCCTGGACCTTTAGCGATGCTAGGTCTCAGGGGCTGAGCGCGACCGCTGCCTCGGCCGTGTAGCACAGGAAAGTCAGTGTCTCCTGCAGATAGAGCTGCACGGTGTCGTTGGAATGGCTGCTGTAACCGATTGCGACATCGGTGCCCAGTTGCAGGTCGAAGTCGCCGCCCCGGGTGGTCAGCACGAAGGCGCCATCGATGGCCGGCGCCCAGATGATGTCGCCGTCGACCAGTCGGTTCAGGTGCTCGCGGATGGGATATCCGTGTTCGGTGGTCTCGCTGACTTTTGTGTAGACGTCGGCGGACAGCAACACCGAATAGGGACCGTCGACGCCGGCCAGCCGCAGCTCGGTCAACGCGTGCGAGATGGCATCGGGCATGTCGCGAGGGTCCTGGGGCAGCGTCAGC
>Ga0182041_10001736_pt1 | contig 11084 bp, 10 predicted proteins | sample flu12Cox44000178_FD_125967 | JGI IMG/M metagenome (GOLD analysis project Ga0182041, IMG submission 125967) | Lab enrichment of tropical soil microbial communities from Luquillo Experimental Forest, Puerto Rico - flux8day.12C.oxic.44.000.178 | ecosystem: Environmental > Terrestrial > Soil >...
CGGCGCGGCAAAGCGGACAGCGGAGGCTGAATGCCGAATACGCGCAAGATCTTGATCGTCGACGACGATGCCGAGCTGCGCGACGGGCTGACCGAGCAACTCTCCCTGCACGAGGAGTTCGAGGCGGTCGGCGTCGATACCGGCACCAAGGGCGTGCAAGCCGCCAAGGCCGGCCAGGTCGACCTCGTCATCATGGACGTCGGCCTGCCCGACATCGACGGCCGCGAAGCCGTGCGTATCCTGCGCAAGAACGGCTTCAAGGCGCCGATCATCATGCTGACCGGGCACGACACCGATTCCGACACCATTCTGGGCCTGGAGTCCGGCGCCAACGACTATGTTACCAAGCCGTTCCGCTTCGCCGTGCTGCTCGCCCGCATCCGGGCGCAACTTCGGCAACACGAGGCGAGCGAGGACGCGGTCTTCACCATCGGCCCCTACACGTTCCGGCCAAGCTCGAAGCTCCTGCTCAACCCCAAGGGCAACAAGGTGCGGCTCACGGAAAAGGAGACCTCGATCCTGCGCTATCTCTACCGCGCCGGGCAGCGGCCGGTGTCGCGCGAGACGCTGTTGCAGGAGGTGTGGGGCTATAATTCCGGTGTCACCACCCACACGCTGGAAACTCACATTTACCGGCTGCGGCAGAAGATCGAGAAGGACGCCGCGGCGCCCGCGATCCTCGTCACCGAAGCTGGTGGCTACAAACTGGTGCCGTAAGCGGCACCCGGCCCGATCATGACCATCGAAGACGACATCGCGTTTCTGGAGCGGGTGCCGATTTTCCGCAGACTTGGCGCCGGCGGCTTGCGCATCCTCGCCATCGGCACCGAGAGCTACAGCCTGCAAGCCGGCGAGGTGTTGTTCACCCAGGGCGAGACCGGCGACGGCGGTTACGTGATCCAGCGCGGCTCGTTCGTGCTGTCGACCGAGCAAGGCAAGGACTCCGGGATCGTCGCCGGTCCCGGCACGCTGCTCGGCGAGATGGCACTGATCACCGAGACCAAGCGGCCGGCGACGGCGCGGGCGCACGAGGACTCGACCGTGCTGCGCATCTCGCGCTCCATGTTCATGCGCATGCTCGAGGGCTTTCCCGACGCCGCGCAGCGGCTGCGCGATCTGCTCGCGTCGCGCACCGATCAATGGGCGACCGAGATGCAGAACGTCCACGCCGCCTTGACCCGCGACGCCGGAGCGGAGCCGGAGTGACGCGTCAAGCGACCTTGTCGTACCTGCCCTCGAGATATTGCCGCACCCGAGCGGCGGTAAGCTCGACCTTCGGCTCGTATTCCGGCGCGTCTTCGAGCTGCACCAGATCGTTTAGCCCGGAATTCTTGTAGATGCGGTTGGTGCAGGAAATCAGCCGCGCCGGCCGCGCCGGATCGCCGTTGAAATGCTGATGGATGGTGCAAGGCGGAATATAGATGACGTCGCCCGCTTCCCACTCGTAGCGTTTGATTTCGGCCTGCGGCTTCCATTCGTAGGTGTCGGTGATCTCGACGTCGCAGTCCTGGTGCAGGTCGTAGCCGAAGCCCTCGACCACATAGAGGCACTCCTCGGCGAGATGCCGATGCTTGCCCGAGCGGCTGCCGGGCGGCAGCAGCTGCATGTAGGCGTCGACCGTCTCCATGCGAGTGTTCATCTGCTCGTTGATCAGGTGCTTGAGCAGGCCCTGCCGCGACATTTCCCAGGGCATCTCGTCGGGATGCACGATCTTCTTGCGCAGCGCCATGCGCGACGGCCGCGTCGTCGCGTCGTCGAGCAGGTTTTGATAAAGCGCCTTGTTAGTGGCGCCGGCGAGCCAGGCTTTTGCTTCGTCCCACGCCATGGTCAGACCTCTTCCTCGGCCTTGTCGGTAGGATGGTTGAAATCCTCCTCCTCGTCGCGCGGCACGAAATTGCCCTGCGTCGGCGACGGCGTTTTTGGCCGTTTGATCACGGTGCGCTGGAACAGCATGTTCATGAACAGGTACATAGGCTTGGTCTTGATCACCAAGGCGCGGGCCGGCTCGCGGGCGCTGGCATTGAAGTGCTGGTGGACGCAGTTGTTGTGCACGATGGCGACGTCGCCGGCCTTCCAGTCGTAACGCACGCCGTCGTGGATCTCGTAGCCCGCGCCGTCGAGGATGTAGAACGCCGCCTCGTTGACGTGGCCGTGCTTCTGCGTGGTGCCGCCCGGGGCGTATTCCTCGAGATGAATATGCAGCGTCTGGCACAGGCCATCCTCGGGCTCGACATAGTGCCGGCTGAAATGCTGGGGACCGCCATCGAGCTTGGTCTCGGCGCCCTTGATCACCCGCGGCATGGCGCGCAGCCGCTTGAGCTCGTCGGTCAGGCTATAGGCGCCGGTGATGGGGCGGACGAAGACGCGTTCCTTGTCCGGATCGTGCTGGCGCTTGCCCATGAGGTCTCCTGTCTCGCCGCCCCGCTTGCCACTTAATGCACCGCCCGGGTGACAATGTCGCGATAGTACTTACTCCATTTCCGGCTCTGATCCAGGGCCTTCGCCGGATCAAGGAAGGTCAGCGTCATGCCGGCCGGCATGGGTTTGACCGCGGTATTGGCCGGGAAGAAGTCGCGCCCAGCGAGGATATTTTGCCCCTCGCCGAGCATGAACGCCTCGAACAGCACGGCAGCATAAGGATGCGGAGCGCGGCGGGCGACGCCGGCGCCCTCGAAGCGGGCGATCACCGGCGCAAGCGGCAAGGCGTCGATCGGGGCGCCGCGGCCCTTCAGCTGCGCCACCTTGTAGTAGTAGGCCGAGAGCGCCAGCGGCACTTCGCCCGACACCACGAGATTGGCGAGTAGCGTGTGGCCCTTGCGCACCGAGATGCCGTTTGCCTCAACGATGTCGCGGAACAGGCTCAAGCCATGCTCCTCGCCGAGTGCGTCGATCACCACGCCGAACCAGTCGCTGTCGTCGGCCTCGATGCCGAGCTTGCCCTTCCATTTTCCGCTGACGAGATCGTCGTAGCCCTTGGGCAGATTGCTCAGAGCGAGGCTTTGGGTGTTATAGGCCGCGACGAAAATGTTATAGCGGGTGCCGGTCCATTCGCGGTGCGGCTGGATCGCCTGCGGCGCGAGCTCCGCGGCTGGCGCCTCGATCGCTTGCAGCAGCTGCTCGCGATGCAGCGATTCCATGGCGGTGGCGCCGGTCTCGAAGGCGTCGGCATCGAACCGGCCGCCGCGCGCCTCGACCACGGCGCGTTGCAAGATGTCCTCCGAGCTGCCACGCCAGACGTTGAGCTTGACGGCGTAGCGGCTCTCGAAGGCCTTGCTGAGCGCGCCGATGTCTTCGACCGTCTCCGACGTATAGACGTTGACCACGCCCTCGGCTTTCGCGCCGGCGATCAGCTTCGCCATGCGGTCGGGACCGTTATAGGCGGCGATTTCGGCGAGCGTCGGGCGTTGCGCGCTCGCCGGCCGCGCTGCCACCAACAGGCCGCACGCCAGCGCGGTCGCTGCGGCGGCCAGCCTTTTGCACAGCAGCACGGACGGTCGCGCGATCATCGCGGCGCTCCTTCGTCGGCACCGATGCAAAGTGTAGTGCGCTACATGGCGGTCAGTTAAGCGGCCGTCAAGCCTCGATGGTCGTGGTGACCGGCACGTGGTCGGACGGCCGCGCGGCGCCGCGATAGCTCTTGGCGATGTCGATGGCGCTGACGCGGTCGGCGAGCATCGGCGACGTCCAAATATGATCGAGGCGGCGGCCCTTGGCGGCGCTCGCCCAATCGGGCGAGCGATAGCTCCACCAGGTGTAGAGCTTGGCCGGCTCCGGCGTGAATTGCCGCATGCTGTCGATCCAGCCGCCCGCGCTTTGCGCGGCGGTGAGCTTCTCGCACTCGATCGGGGTATGCGACACCACGCGCAGCATCTGTTTGTGGCTCCAGACGTCGTGCTCGAGCGGCGCCACGTTGAGATCGCCGAGCAGGATGGCGCGCTCGGACGCGGGCTTCAGCGCTGGGTGGCCGCGCATCTCGTCGAGGAAGGAAAGCTTATGGGCGAACTTCACATTGACCGTAGGATCGGGTGTATCGCCGCCGGCCGGCACGTAGATATTATGCACCGTGATCGGATCGCGCAGTCCAGCGCGCTCGCCGAGCACCACGGCGATATGGCGGCAGTCGGTCTTGCCGCAGAATTTCTGCATCTCGAAGCGCTCGAACGGCAGCCGCGAGATGACGACGACGCCGTGATAGCCCTTCTGGCCGTTGAGCGCGACGTGCTCGTAGCCGAGCCGCTTGAAGCGTTTCTTCGGGAAGCGGTCGTCCGGGCACTTGGTCTCCTGCAGGCAGAGCACGTCCGGCCGGACCGCCTTGATGAACTTGGCGACCAGATCGACGCGCAGCCGCACCGAATTGATGTTCCAGGTTGTTACGGTAAGACGCAAAGCGCCACGCTAAGGCATCAGGAAACCGGTATCAGGGATCAAGACGCATCGAAAATAGTTAGCCGTATCCAATTTGCCAATCCCGATGCCTGATCCCTGATCTCAGTTCGCGCTGCCGGTATTGCGCGTGTAATTGATGACGAACAGGTTCGGGTCGGGCTTCTTGGTGGCGTCGAGATTGAAGACTGCGACCGTGGTGTCGAGACCCTGCGGATCGGTCACGGTCCATTGCTTGAGTGACAGATCCTTGGCGTCGAACATCACCATCAGCCGGCTGGTGCCGACAACGAGCTGCTTCTCCTCGACCACGACGGTGACGAACGTGTCGTCAGAGGTCACGCTGACGACATCGGTGTCGCGCAGCAGGTCGATGCGGTCGGCGAGCAGGTAGCGCAGCGGCGTCTGCGACAGCGGATAGAGGTCCTGCGTCGCGAGATTGCGGTCGCGCACCACCACCGACGAGCCGTCGGCGATGATGTCGATCGGCGTCGGCGGATTGTATTCGAAGCGCACCTTGCCGGGCTTCTGGATGTAGAACGTGCCCTGGGTGCGTTGGCCGTCGGGCCCGACCTGGGCGAAGTTGCCGACCATGGTCTGCACGCTCGACAGATACCTGCTGATGCGGTCGAGCATGGCGCGCTGCTTGGCGTCGAACGCCGTCGTCGTTTGCGGCTTGTCTTTATCTTTGCTGAAGAGCGAAGAGAACGGGAAGAAGCCTGAGCGCGACGGTGCGGTATCGGCCGCGGGCGGCGCCGACATGGGGGCGGGGGACGTTGGCGCGATGCCGGTCTTGGGCTGCGGCGCCGGTGTCGGCAGCGGCACGTTCTCGGCATGCGACGGGCCAATGGCGAAGGCAGTCCACACTGCCGCCGCGAACAATATCGTCGCGCGCCGTCCCGCCATCGTCTTCTCCTGCCGAACCGTGATGTGCCCCGCGACTGCCGTTATCCGATACGCGCGCGTTATGGCGAATTCGCGGCTGCCCCGTCCAAGGGGACTAAAGGGGATTAAAGGTCGCGCCGTCGATTCTCAATAGGGTTCTTCGCCGGCGCCTTCGATCAGGATTTCGCGCTTGCCGGCATGATTGGGCTGGCCGACGACGCCTTCCTGTTCCATGCGCTCCATCAGCGAGGCAGCGCGATTGTAACCGATCTGCAGACGGCGTTGGATGTAGCTGGTCGAAGCCTTGCGGTCGCGCAGCACGACCTGCACCGCCTGCTGGTAGAGGTCGCCACCCTCGGGCGCGCCCATGGCGGTCGCGTCGAACACCGGATTGCCGTCCTCGTCGGTCGGGTCCTCGGCGGTGACCGCTTCGAGGTATTCGGGCACGCCTTGCGCTTTCAGATGCCGCACCACCTTCTCGACTTCCTCGTCCGAAACGAACGGGCCGTGCACGCGGCTGATACGGCCGCCGCCGGCCATGTAGAGCATGTCGCCCTGGCCGAGGAGCTGCTCGGCGCCCTGCTCGCCCAGGATGGTGCGGCTGTCGATCTTGGATGTGACCTGGAACGAGATGCGGGTCGGGAAATTCGCCTTGATGGTACCGGTGATGACATCGACCGACGGCCGTTGCGTTGCGAGAATGACATGTAGGCCGGCGGCGCGCGCCATCTGGGCAAGGCGCTGCACCGCGCCTTCGATGTCCTTGCCGGCCACCATCATCAGGTCGGCCATCTCGTCCACGATGACGACGATATAGGGCAGCGGCTCGAGCTCGAGATCCTCGCTCTCGTAGATCGCTTCGCCGGTCTCGCGGTTATAGCCGGTGTGCACGGTGCGGGTGAGCTTCTCGCCCTTGCCGGCGGCTTCGGCGACGCGCGCGTTATAGCCGTCGATGTTGCGCACGCCGAGCTTCGACATCTTCCTGTAGCGCTCCTCCATCTCGCGCACCGCCCATTTGAGCGCCACCACCGCCTTCTTCGGATCGGTGACCACGGGCGTGAGCAGATGCGGGATGCCATCGTAGACTGAAAGCTCCAGCATTTTGGGATCGACCATGATAAGCCGGCACTGGTCCGGCTGCAGCCGGTAGACGAGGCTCAGGATCATGGTGTTGATGGCGACCGATTTGCCCGAGCCGGTGGTGCCGGCGATGAGCAGATGCGGCATGCGCGCGAGATCGACCATCACGGCCTCGCCGCCGATGGACTTGCCGAGGCAGAGCGGCAGCCGGTGCTGGGTGTCGGCGTAGTCGCGCGACGCGAGCAGCTCGCGCAGAAAGACCTTTTCCCGCGTCGGGTTCGGCAACTCGATGCCGATGGCGTTCCTTCCCGAGACGACGGCGACGCGCGCCGAGAGCGCGCTCATGGAGCGGGCGATATCGTCGGCGAGGCTGATGACACGCGAGGATTTGATGCCGGGCGCGGGCTCGAGCTCGTACAGCGTGACCACCGGGCCCGGCCGCGCGTTGATGATCTCGCCGCGCACGCCGAAATCGCCGAGCACGCCTTCCAGCGCGGTGGCGTTCTCCTGCAGCACCTCGGTGCTCACGGTGGCGCGGCCGACCTTGCTCGGCTGGGCGAGCAGCTCAAGCGGCGGCAGCACGTAGCCGCCGCTCGTGCGGCGCGGCCGCGGCGCGCGGGCTTTCCGCACGCGCGGGCTCGCCCCTTCGGTTTCCTCGTCGGTTTCGTCGGCATCGTAGGACGCCGCGGCAGCCTCGAATCGCGGCTCGATCCGCGCCCGCGGCGCCGTGGGACGCGCGGCCGGCGCCGGCGCGCGGCCGCGGAACAGGCGCGCGATGCGCGCGCGCAGGCTCAGCATCTCGTGCGTGAGCCAGCCGAGCGAAATCCAGGCACGGTCGTCGTCGGTCTCTTCGGCTGTCGCGTCGTCCTCTTCGTCCTCGGCATCGCGGGCCGCGTAGTCCCTGTCGTCGTCTTGCCAGATCAAGCCGGCGGCGCCGGCGAAGGCGACGATCGCCGCGGCGCCGAGCACGACGGTGGCGGCGAGGCGATAGGTGCCGGTCATCGGCAGGCCGAACAGCTCCATCGGCAGCCGCAGCAGGGCGTCGCCGATCACGCCGCCGAGCCCGCACGGCAGCGGCCAGTGCGCGGTGCGCGGCACGCTCGAGGCAAACGCCGCGGCCAGCACCGCGCCGAACAGCCACAGCATCACGCGCAGCCGCTCGCGGCTCAGCGAGCGGTGGCCGAGCAGCCGGTAGCCCCAGATCGCGACCGGCAGCAGCAGCGCCAGCGAGCCGAGGCCAAGCAGCTGCATCATCAGGTCGGCGGCGATGGCGCCGGGCAGGCCAAGAAGATTGCGCACCGGCGCATTGGTGGCGTGGCTGAGCGAGGGGTCCCGCACCGACCAGGTGGCGAGCGCCAGCACCGCCATCATGGCGAGGCTTATCAGCGCGAGGCCACCGACCTCGCGCAGCCGCCGGCGCACCATGGCGCCGAACTGGTTGGACAGCACGGCCACACCATCAATGCTACGATCGAGCATGGACATCGTTAGACTCTTAGCTGGAGCATGATCTTGTCCGAAAACCGGCTTCCACTTTTCGGGATCATGCTCAATCACCCAACACCGCGACGAGGCGATGCAGAGCCTCGGCGGTGATCTCGTTGTTGTGCACCATGGCGACACGGACGTAGTCGGCGCCGGGGTTACTGCCGTCTTTCTGCTCGCGGGCCAGATAGCGGCCGGGCACGACGCGCAAGCCGCCTTCGCGCCACAGCTTTAAGGTCGCTTCCTCGCTGCCGCCTTGCGCCGAGACGTCGAGCCAGAGGAAAAATCCGCCGGCCGGGCGCTCGTAGCCGTAGCGGTCGCCGACGATCTGGTCGGCGAGGTCGAATTTCTCGCGATAGAGCCGGCGGTTCTCGATGACGTGCTGCTCGTCGTTGTAGGCGGCGATGGCGACGCGCTGCAGCGGCGTCGGCGCCATCGGCGCGGCGACGTTGCGCAGCTCCAGATAGCTCTGCATGAAGCTCTTGTCGCCGGCGGCAAAGCCGATACGCAGGCCCGGCAGGCTCGAACGCTTCGACAGCGAGTGAAAGATCGCGACGTTGGCGAAATCCGCGCCGGCTGCTTCCAGCATGCCGGCCGGCGGATTGTCGCTGTAGATCTCGCAGTAGCACTCGTCGGCGAAGATCATGAAGCCGTGGTGGCAGGCGAGCGCGGTGAGGCGCTTCAGATAATCGAGATTGGCGACGGCGCCCTGCGGGTTCGACGGCGAAGCGATGTAGAAGGCGACGGTGCGCGCGAGCAGCGCATCGTCGAGCGCGTCGAGGTCGGGCAGGAAGCCGGTCTCGCGTGTGGTCGGCAGATAAACCGGCTCGCAGCCGGCGCCGATCGCGCCCGCCGCATAGGCGGCGTAGAACGGATTGGGGATCAATACGGCCGGTTCACCCTGGCGCGGCCCGACCCAGTTCTTTGCAGCGAGGGCTGCGAGGAACAGGCCCTCGCGGGTGCCGTTGAGCACCAGCACCTCGGAGACGGGATCGACTGGGCGCGGCAGGTCGTAGCGGCGGCCGAGCCAGCCCGCGACCGCGACGCCAAATTCGTCGAGTCCCTTGTTGGCCGGATAGCGGCCGAACTCGTTGACATGGGCGGCGAGCACGGAACCGACGAACGGTGGAATCGGATGCTGCGGCTCGCCGACCGCGAGGCTGATGGCGGGCTCGCGGCCGCCCGGAAAACGGTCGATCAAGTCGCGCAGCCGCACGAACGGCGAGCGCGAGCCGGTGGCGCGGACGGGCGCGGGCGCGGGGTGAGACGTCATCCTGTACATCGGTTACAGCGGGGCTGCCCGCCGGCATGGGCGCCTGCATAGCATAGGAGCGGCGAGGTTAAGACCCGTTTAACCATCGGTTCCCACGCAAAGCCTCCCCCGCAGGGGAGGGTGAGCGCTCCCGTCCTCGCTCCGCATCGCGTTTCGAGTTTCGTGCAGGGCCCGCGGCGATCGCGAGATCGTTCCTTGCTCTCCACCGCTCGCCGCTTGCTTGTGTCTGCCCTCACATAAAGGAAAAGGGGAGGCGGAACGCCGGCAAACGCTGATCCGTATCCAGCCCACCTTGCGATACGGCTCCCGCCTCTTTAACGCGCGCTCATCTGACGGTGTTCCACCGCGGCTCTCACCTAAGGGAGTGTTTCGTCCCAAAGGCTCAGCTTCAGGCCAGGCTTCCTGGGACGCGGTCTGAACGAGCGTTACCCGCCTTCGCCTGTCCCAGTCCAGGGATGCACCCCCCACCCCGGTCATAATGCCGGGAGGCTGATGCCCAAGCGCCCGGCACCAGAAAGCGTTACAGTGAGGAAAAATATATAATATATTTCAATAGTTTGATGATTTCGTTCTGGGTCCCCATAAATCGCAGGCATAGGTAGCACCGCCTCGTGCGTCACGACTATCCGCGTCCTGGGACCGAACGCCACGGTATGGAGTGGCTCGACAAGTGCCTTTATGAAACGACTGCACGAACTTGGTTGATCGAGGATCGCACCATCACAATCGAGTATCGCTGGCATCGTGCGAAATGAACGTCGAATGTCTCTCTCTTCTAAGAACGTACCGGGTCCTGGAGCTTGCCGGATGTTGGCAACGATGCTCGGCTAAGGCGCATCGCTAGTTCCTCGGTCGAGGTGCAGCCTCTCTGCGGCGCGCTTCTTGGTATAGTTAGCACCAGCCCGCAACGCCACATCTAGGTCTTCCATAGACATTGTTTTCGGAAGCGCGCCACCGTGGCGAGCAGCTACCGCATCGTTCATAATCTTTTTGATTGTGGACTTGTTCTGCGCTTGCTTGTCGGTGTTCAGCGACAACTCTATGACGTATCCAACCGTAAGCAGAACCGCGATTATTAAGAGGAGCATGCGCATGCAGGGCTCCAAATACAACGGATTAGGCTACCGCGCAGCCAAGCTGGATGTACGGCTTGTCCCGCAGCAGCTCCGGCAGCTTGGCGATGTTGCCGCGATCCGCGCTTGCCCCCAACATACCGCCAAACTGGGGAAGCCCAATCATGTTGAGGACAATATTTTCTGCCATCCTGGCGCTTTCGTCTCCTGCTTTTGCGGCAGGCAAAGGAGGTGGAGGTGGTGGTCAAAGTGCTACCAGTCACACATCCACTCCGCAGACGACGAAGCCAGTCGGTAACATAATGAAAACGAAGCACGATACTTCGAAGAACACGATTTCAAACATGCACTAGCTCATCGCGTTCGCAATCGAGCGGCCCTTAGGGGATAAGGGCCCCGGGAGCGCCGGGGCCTTATAGAAAACGCCGATCAGCCCTTAGAAGCCGTTAAACAGATAGTTCACCCCGACCGTAAACATTTGAACGTTGCGATCGCGCGTTGAGAACGTGTCGGCAAAGGTGCCCACCGCAGTTGGGACTGCTACGGTCCAACTGTTGTTGCTTAGCCCGAGAAAGTCATATTCCGCTTTCACCGTCCAGTGCGGCAGGAACGCCCATTCAACGCCAGCGCCAGCTAGCCAGCCAGTGTTGCTGTTGCTGTTTGAAAGAGCAACCGAAGCGCCAGTCCCGACGTTGGTAACAGCAAAGTTCCCCGCGCCGACCCAGCCGCCACCACCTTTGGCGTAGAGCAGGACTGTATTTATCGCCCAACCGGCACGCGCGGCCAGTGTCGTGACCCATCGGTCATTAGCACTTACCCGTATTGTTTGGCCGACCGCCGGAAGAAAAACACCGGGCCCCGAATTGCTCTTATTGGCGAACCAATCAAATTGAGCCTCAGCGCCG
>Ga0182041_10001744_pt1 | contig 11067 bp, 9 predicted proteins | sample flu12Cox44000178_FD_125967 | JGI IMG/M metagenome (GOLD analysis project Ga0182041, IMG submission 125967) | Lab enrichment of tropical soil microbial communities from Luquillo Experimental Forest, Puerto Rico - flux8day.12C.oxic.44.000.178 | ecosystem: Environmental > Terrestrial > Soil >...
GGCCGCTTCGGCGAAAGCCTCGTCGCCGCGGCTGAGGCTTTGCAACGCACCGAGCGCAACGATGCATTTTGGTGGATGCCGGAGGCACTGCGCATCAAGGGCGAAATTCTGCTGCGGTCGAACCCGTCCGATCCAGAGCCGATTGAGGATTGCTTTAGCCGCTCGCTCGCGTGCGCGCGCCGACAGGGTGCGCTGTCGTGGGAGCTACGAGCCGCGAAGAGCCTAGCGCGGTTGTGGAATGACCGCGGACGCCCCGCCGATGCCGACGTGCTTCTGAGGCCGATCTATGCCCGCTTTACCGAAGGCTTTGAAACGGCCGACTTGCGAGCTGCAAGGACACTGCTTGAGAGATTGGCGTAACCACCACTTAAGTTCTCACCGGCGCCGCCGCTCGGCCAATCCGGGGATGTGTCGTCGCGGCCGACGATGCGTTTAAGCGGTTTTGGTAGATAGCTGCGTGCGGGCCGCTCCGTCCGCCGAGGCGTTATCTGCGTGCGCACGTGCTCAGGCGTCACCGGTGCGCGCAGCGCGCACGTATTGTTGCTCCGACCTGGACCGCGCCACATCCGCGAGCCTGGCGGCGGCACGCAGTTCCCAGGCCTACGCTGCCGCGTTGCCGCTCCAGAGGCTGCCGGAATGATCCTCCGCGGCTGCCGGGACGCAGCGGCTTTCCGTTGTCGAGCAGCATCCGCTGCGCTGGGATCAGCCGGAACGATCCGAGGGCGAGAGTTTCTTGGTGCATCGGGTAATCGTCGGCCCAGACCCCAATCGACACCAGAACAACCAATTTTAACGCGGCAGAGTCGGGCCGGGTGGCTTCCCGTGCAATAGCGCTGCGGCTATCCGCATAGAAGCCGCAAACGGCTCTTAACACAACTTCGCAACCATTAACGCGACTTGCGCGCAAACCCGCGCCAAATTGCAGCCCAGAACCCAAACGGGAGGCCTAAGATGACGTGGAATACCCGCGCCGAGCCTGCTCTTTACCGCGAGAACACGCTGCCGCGGTTCGAAAGTGAGTTGAGGCCGACCACAGTCGACGCGACGCTCGAATTCGGCCGCTTCCGCATGCTGCTGCGCCGTCGGAAACTAGTTGCCGACGGCGTACCGATCGAACTGGGAACGCGCGCCTTCGATCTTCTTTTGGCTTTAGCAGAGGCCGATGGATCGCTCGTTACGAAGGGCGAGCTCATGACCCGTGTATGGCCGGGGATGGTTGTCGCGGAGGAGAACCTGAAGGTTCAGATCCTCGCGTTACGCAAGGCTCTTGGCGAAGACCGCGATTTCATCCGCACCGAGTTCGGCCGTGGCTATCGGTTCACGGCGGCAGTTCGATCGATCGGTGCCCGGGATGGCTGTCAGGGCCGGGCGCGGAGGTGGTCGACTCGAGGGTGGGGTTCCGGACCGATTTCGCGGCGACCGCCGCACCGCCGGCGTGTCCGAAATCGGTCTGGCCGACGCTTTGATCAGGCTCATTGTTAGGCCGTCGCATATTTGCGGGGATTGCAATGGCCAGCCGCCGAAAGAGGAGGGAAAACGTGACGATATCCTCAGCAATTTTTTATCCAACCATGCCTGAGGCAGTTGTACGAAAGACTCCCTTATGGAGAGCCGCGGCTTTTGCTGCCGGGCTCAGTCTCAGCACGTTTTCGTACACAGTCCACGCCGCGCCGGCGAGCGGCAGCTCTACCGTCCAGGGCCTCTACGATGCTCTTCTCAGTACGATGAAAAACGGCCGGACGCTTGGGCAAGCCGGACGTTTTGCACAGCTGGCGCCGGTGATTCGCCACAGCTTCGACATTGGCTGGATGGCGCGGTTGTCGGTCGGTCCGACCTGGACTGGTCTGAGCGACGCGCAGCGCCAGGAGGTGAGCGAGAGCATCGGCCGCTATATGTCTGCGATCTATGCCGACCGGTTCGATAACTACGCGGGGCAACAGCTGGAGGTTATTGGTGAGCAGCCCGCCCCGTCAGGGGTCATGGTGAAGAGCCGGATCATCAAAGCCAACGGTGAGCCGGTCAAGGTCGATTACGCCATGCACCGTGCCGGTGACGGCTGGTTAATCTCCGACATCTATCTTGACAGCGCGATCAGCGAGGTCGCGACCCGCCGTTCCGAATTCGCCGCCATCCTCAAAAGCGATGGCGTCGACGGTCTGATCGCAGCCCTCAACCGCAAGGCCGATATCCTGACCGGAACCACCGCAAAGTCGTTCTAGAAGGAATGCGATGCAATTGGCCGAGCACGTCGCGCATGTCTCGCGCGCGACGTCTTCACAGGAGAACGGCATAGCAACAGATACTGACGAGCCGACGCTGGAACTACACACCCAGCAATTCGTCGACAGTCTGGCCGGTGCGCCCCCGATTTACTCGTTGTCGCCGGCCGACGCGAGGTCTGTACTGGCGCGAGCACAGTCCATGCCGGTCGGCAAGCCGACCGCACAAATCGAGGATGTCACCTTCCCGGTCGGCCCTAGTGGATCTATTCTTGTTAGGATCGTTCGCCCGGCCGGCACTGTCGATGTCTTACCCGTGGTGGTCTATCTTCACGGCGGCGGCTGGGTCTTGGGAGACCGGGGCACGCATGATCGCCTCGTCCGAGAAATCGCGGTCGGCGTTAAGGCCGCGGTTGTTTTCGTCGACTACGCCCGTTCGCCGGAAGCCCGCTATCCAGTCGCAATCGAGCAGGCTTATGCTGCGACCCGCTATGTGGTCGACAACGGCGCCAGCTTGCGCATCGATCCGTTACGGGTTGCCGTTGCAGGCGACAGCGTCGGCGGGAACATGGCGGCGGCGGTGACCCTGATGGCCAAGCAGCGCCGCGGGCCGAAGATTGTCTTCCAGGTACTGTTCTATCCGGTCACGGACGCCGAGTTTGACACGCCCTCATATATTCGCTTCGCCGATGGGCCGTGGTTGACCACGCGCGCCATGCAATGGTTCTGGGACGCCTACCTGCCTGATCCCGCCGTCCGCAAACAACCGACCGCGACACCGCTCAGCGCCTCGCTCGACGAGCTCGCGGGCCTGCCCGAAGCGCTCGTCATTGTCGACGAGAATGATGTACTGCGTGATGAGGGCGAGGCCTATGCCCGCAAGCTATCGAACGCGGGCGTACGGGTCACCTCGACCCGATACAACGGCACCATCCACGATTTCGTCATGCTGAATGCGCTCGCCGACACGCCCGCAACGCGTGGCGCCATAGCCCAAGCCATCAGTGCTCTCAGGGGAGCGCTCGGCTGACGGCCGATGGTTCGAGCAGCAAACGAGGACGAGGAAGAGGCCGGCAGCGCCGCACACAGCGCGTCAGCGGTGATGCGGCCTTAACTGATCGCTGCATCGAAATCGGCGAACTGTGCCGACGAGATCTGACGTCGGTGCGCCACTCAGTCCGTCTATTCGCTACTGGCCGGTCACAGTCGCGAAGAAGATCACCCTCCCACCGACAACGGCGACGCGGAACAGCTGATCCGGATAATGCCGCAACGACGATAACCCGCGCCTCGCCGGATGCGCGTTAACGAAATAATTCTCCAACTTCATTGGTGGGCGTTTTGTTCGGGAGTACGATAACCATAAGAACTGAGAGGGAGGCTGCCATGGCCCTCTGTTTGGAAGTTGCCGAATTCTCCGACGCGAACCATTGGCGTTGGCGGTTGACCGACGAGGGCGGCGCCTTTCTGGCTGACCACACGGTCGCGCTCGACCCCACCGATCCGAAATATCCGGCCCTGTTCGATCTGCCAGCCTATCTGAGGCACTACGCCGCCCCCGACAAGCGGGACGAAGACGAGCCGCGCCTTCTGCACGAGGTCGGGGCTTGGATCGGCGAAACCGTGCTCAGCCACGGCATTGGCGAGAAAATCCTCGGCCACAGCTTCCCGCCGATCGTCGTCCGCGTCGTCGTGCCGGATCAGGTCGAGCGACTCCTGGTCATGCCATTGGAGATCGCACATGCGCGCAGCAAGCCGCTCGCGCTCCAGGGCGTCAGCCTGGTGTTCGAAGCTCCGGGTACCGCGCCCCCGAAGGCGGCGCCGATCGGCGACCGGGTGCGGCTCCTGGCATTGTTCAGCCTGCCGCCGGCCGGCAGCCCATTGAACCTGCGGCGCGAGCGCCAGATGCTGCAAACCCTGGTCCGCCGCCTTACCAGCGGTGCGGGCCTCGCGGTCGAATTGCGGATCCTGCAGTATGGCGTGACCCGGGACAGCCTGCGTGACGCCCTTCAGGACGGCGATGGCTGGGACGTTGTTCATTTTTCCGGCCACGGCCTGCCGGGCTCGCTGATCCTGGAGACGCCCGAGGGTCGGCCCGACCAAATATCCTCGGACGACGTAGCGCAGTTGCTCCGGCAAACCGGTCGGCGGCTGAAGCTCGTGGTGCTCTCCGCCTGCCTTTCGGCGGCAACCAGCATCCAGCAGACGCTATCTTGGCTCGGCCTGGCCGAAGCGCGCCGGGATGAGGCGGCCACTCCGGAGCCAGCGGACACCGCCGAGCAGGCGCAGAAAGCCGCGCCGACCGTAGCACGAGCCCTCGTCAACAGCCTCGATTGCGGCGTTTTGGCGATGCGCTACGCGGTTGGTGACGAATTCGCGATGGAGCTGGCGCGCGGGCTGTTCGACGGCCTGTTTCGCCAGCGGCAGAACCTCCCGCAAGCTATACAGGGTGCTTTGAGCGCAGCTCTCAAACCCAGTGGCACCACGGCTGGGGCGCTGTCGGTCGCGACGCCTGCCCTGTTCGGCGCAAGAGCGGCCGATTTGCAGCTGGAGCCGCCAAAGCGGGCACGTTCGCAGGATTTCAGACCCGACATTGGCATTGCGGAATTTCCCGATCAGCCGGAGCATTTCGTCGGCCGGGTTGCGGCGATGACCCGAGCGAGCGCCGCGCTCGCCGCCGAGGGACAGCAGAGCGGAGTCTTGTTTCATGGCATGGCCGGAGCCGGGAAGACTGCCTGTGCGGTCGAGTTGACCTACCATCATCAGGCGGTCGGACGGTTTCAGGCCTTCGTGTGGTACCGCGCGCCGGAAGCGGACAAGGACATTCAGCTGGCGCTGCGCGAGTTTGCGCTGGCGATGGAAAGGCAGCTTCCCGGCTTTGCGATGGTTCACGTCGTCGACGGTGCGGCCGCATTGCAGGCTTGGCTGCCGCGGCTCACGCAGGTGCTCGAGGACAACGCGATCTTGCTCGTCCTCGACAATCTCGAAAGCCTGCTCAGCGACTCCGGGCAGTGGCGCGACGAGCGCTGGGGCATGCTCATCGGTGCAATCCTGAAGCCGGGCGGGCTTTCGCGCGTGATATTGACGACACGCATCCACCCGGCGGGCTTGCCCGACTCGATCGAGGTCATCCCGGTGCATGCATTGCCGCTCGACGAGGCGTTGCTGCTGGTCCGCGAATTGCCGAATTTCCGGATGTTGCTCGACGGCAAGGCGGCGGCGATCTCGCTCGATGCTGGGCGCTTGCTGGTCCGCCGCACCCTGCGTCTGGTGCAAGGCCATCCGAAATTGATCGAGTTCACCGAGAAATTGGCCGCCAATCCCCAACGGTTGGCTGCTCAGCTCGACCGCGCCGAAGCCGCACAAGGTGCGGACGAGCTCGATGCATTTTTCCGCGACGGCGAGACCCGCCTCGACGGCGCGACGTTTACGGCCAGTCTGCGCGATTGGAGCAGCGGCATTGCCGGCGCGTTGCCGGAGGCGGCGCGGACCTTTTTTCATTTTCTCTGTGCTCTCGAGGAAGGTGACCGCGAGAGCTGGATCATCGAGTTGAACTGGAAGGATCTATGGAAGCGCCTCGGGCATGACGAGCCGGCGCCCGATATCGCCGAGTTGTTGCCGCCTCTTGTCGCCGCCGGGCTTGTCGATAAGAAACTCATCGGCGAAAACGGCGAGGCGTTCGAAATCTTGATCCATCCCGGCGTTGCCGAGGCCGGCCGCGCCGATGCCGGGGCGGAATTCCAGGGTGCAGTGGATATCGAACTATCGGCGACTTGGCAGACGGTGATGGATCACGCACGGGATCAGTACGGGAAGTCGCCTGGAGCCGGAAACATGATCGTCCGCGCCGGCTTGGCCGCCTTCTCCTATCTGAGCCGCCGCGCTGAATGGGCAACGGCGTCGAGGATGCTTGAGCAGGTCGATCGGGTGGACGAGGCGCCCGCCACGGTCGCAGCCATTCTGCCGCGGGCGCGGCGCATCGTCGAAGCCACCACGGGAACGGATAGGGAATTGATCGACCACGGGCTGCTCGCCCGGCTTTTCCAGAGGGCCGGTCGCTCGCAAGAAGCCGAACAAGAGCTGCGCGTGGTCATTGAGAAAGCGCTTGTAAGGGAAGAATTCCAAACAGCGTCCGCTTGCGCCGGCGATCTCGCCAACCTGCTCCAGGACAGTGGCCGAAACGACGAGGCGCTCCGCACTGTCGAGCAAATGGCGCAATATACAAAGCGCGCCGGCCTCGGCCCGTGGTCGCAGCTCGCGGACGAGAGCCAGCGCCTGCAAATCCTGGGCCGGCGCTGCGAAAATGAGACTGTACTGCTCCGGGTCCTGGAGCTGCGTGAGCTGATGAAGACGCTCCCCGACCCCAGGGGACCGAACGAGATCGTTCCGATCTGGAACGTGCGCGAGGCAGTATTGGATACTGGTCGCAACGCAGCTCTCACGCTTGAGAAATGGCAACAGGCGCTAGACTTAAATTCTGAAATTCTAGAGAGCGCCCGGAAGCGTGGTGCTCTTCCGCTTGAGATGGCTCGAAAACGCTTCAATGACTTCCGGCCGTTTTTGGAGTTAGGGCGCGTGGATGAAACGCATCGCTTACTGCTCTATTGCCGAGAGGTCTATGAGCGCGAAAACGCGGTAGCCCAGCTTGGGATGGTTCTTACGGCCTTCAGCATCTTGGAAAAACATCTCGGCCGAAGCACACAGGCGCAGCACTTTGTGGAAGCGGCGCTCCGTTTTGACTACACCGCTGGTAATCCCGAATCGATTTTGATCAGCCATTTCAACTTAGCCAATTACATGGTCGATAACCACCGCGAGTGGCGTGAGGTGCTAGCCCACCGTCTCGCTGCGGCGCTGATCGCCGTTGCGACGCAATCGGGCCGGGCCGCCGGTAGTCGCGCCGCGATGGTGCGCAATATTCGGGCCGCCGGCCCCGAAGGCCGTGCAGCCTTGCCGGCGGATTTCGCCGCGCTGTGCGCGTCGGTCGAAAGCGTCGAAGGTGTACGATTTCGTGAGATGATCGAGCGTCTTGCCGGCGGCCCGGCCGAGTGCGACGAGCTATTTCGGCAGGTCGTCGCTACTGCCCTCGAACTCGCAGATAAGTCGGAGTGAGACAATGAGCGAAGACAGCAAACTTGCCGGGATCGCGCGGCGCGCCGCTGACCGGCTCGCAAACCGTATCGACAAAGGGCTGAAGCAGGCTGTCGACCGGGAGCTGGCAAAGGATCCGCTCGAAGATCGGCCGGAGCGGGTCTTCGAGCCCGTCTCGTTCGCCGCGCTGATCGTGAGCCTCGCGTCGTTTGGCTGGACCGTCTATCGCGATGTGAAGAAGGACCGCGAGGCGGCCAGGGCTGATCGGCCGGCCGCCGAAGCGCGCCTTGCGGCGCTGTTGCGCGAAGAAGAACACTTCGCCGCCGGGAGGCTGCCGCCGGGCATGACCGCCGAACAGGAGTCATTGGTCCTCGCCGCTATCGCCGCCGAAATCGTCGCCGCCGACCCGCCCGCGTGATGCGCGACGGTGAGCAAATGCTAAGACGCAAACGGACGCTTCACATTATCGTCATGGCCGGGCTTGTCCCGGCCATCCACGTTTCCGTCTCGCCGCCGCCGTGCGTGTGGCTCCACTGCCGAGGTACCGGTTCTATTGACAAATTTGATATAATATGGTATTAGCAAAAAACTCTACACTCAGAATCTTACCTCCTGTTTTTCTCCTGTAAAAACAGGAGAAGCGGATGGGTCCGGCACCAATGACGATCGACGCCCTCGCCTGCGCCAAGGAGCTATTGCGATCTCAAAATTGCCATGACGGTGTGGCACACTCTCGATCATGAGGATCGAGAGTTTGAGGTCGGGGCGCGATCGGTGCTACAACTGAAGTCGATTTTGCTGCAGATTCGCTGCAGATTGCAGCAAACGGTAATAAATGACTCAATTCATGATTGTAGTTCGCGGGCGGCGGCGGAAGCAGAGAAAGGCGGGGGAGCGGCCGGCGGCTCGCGCCTTTTGCTCGTAGCGGGTCGGCGGCCAGTCGGCGGGGCGCTCGCGCCAGTCGCCCGGCCGCCGCGCCAGCCATTCGAAAGCGCCGTGACCGGTGAGGCGTTCGAGGATCCAGCCGAGGTAATCGCCGTCGTCCGTCGCCGCCCGCAGCTCGGCGCCGTCGGTCATGATCTCCGCCAAAACATCGAGCGTCTCGCGCAAGACGAGGCGGCGCTTGTGGTGGCGCCGTTTCGGCCAGGGATCGGGAAACAGTATGAACACCCGATCGATCGAGGCCGGCGGCAGCGCCGCGATCAACAACCGCGCGTCGTCGGCAAAGATCCGGATGTTGTCGACGCGCCGCTGCTCGATTTGCGCGAGAAGCTTGACGATCCCGTTCTCGAAAACCTCGCAGCCGATAAAACCGACCTGCGGATGCCGTTCGGCCTGCTGCGCCAGATGCTCGCCGCCGCCGAAGCCGATCTCAAGCCATATCGATCGCCGCGCGGCGCCGAACAGAATGCCGGGATCGAGACAGCCGGACGCCGGAATTCTCACGGCAAGCTGGGGCAGCAATCCCGTAATGAGGGTCTTTTGTCCGGGGCGAAGCGCCCGTCCCCGGCGACGACCGAAGAGGAGTCGAGAGGGTTGCGGCTGCGGCGCGGGAGCCGTCAGAAACTGCGCCGGAGTTCGTCGGCCAGATCCAGTCTCTCCCAAGAGAAACCGCCATCGGGTTCGGCCTGCCGGCCGAAATGGCCGTACGCGGAAGTGCGCGTGTAAATCGGCTTGTTGAGGTCGAGATGGGTGCGAATGCCGCGCGGCGACAGATCCATCAGCTTCTGCAGCGCCGCTTCGAGTTTTCGGTCGTCAGTCGCGCCGGCGGTGTCGACATAGAACGACAGCGGCTTGGCGACACCGATCGCGTAAGCGACTTGGATCGTGCACCGTTCCGCAAGCCCGGCAGCTACGACGTTCTTCGCCAGATAACGCGCGGCATAAGCCCGGAGCGATCGACCTTGGTCGGGTCCTTACCGGAGAATGCGCCGCCGCCGTGCGGCGCCGCGCCGCCATAGGTGTCGACGATGATTTTGCGGCCCGTGACGCCGGCATCGCCGTGCGGGCCACCGATCACGAAGCGGCCGGTCGGATTGACGAGAAAATTCTCCTCTTCGCACATCCAGCCCGGCGGCAGCGTTTCGAGGACGAAGGGCCGCACGATTTCGCGCACCTCCTCTGTCTCGATCCGATCGGAATGCTGGACCGAGACGACGACCTTGGTTGCCCGCACCGGCTTGCCGTTGGCGTATTGCAGCGTGACCTGACTCTTTGCGTCAGGGCCCAAGAGCGGCGTCCGTCCCGCGTGCCGCGCCTCGGCGAGCGCGCGCAGGATCGCGTGCGCGTAGAAGATCGGCGCCGGCATCAGCGCGGGCGTCTCGCTGCAAGCGTAGCCGAACATCATGCCCTGGTCGCCGGCACCCTCGTCCTTGTTGCCCGAGGCGTCGACACCCTGCGCGATGTCGGTCGACTGACCATGGATCAGACATTTGATTGCCGCCGTCCGCCAATGAAAATTTTCCTGTTCGTAGCCGATCTCGCGAATGGCGGCGCGCGCCACGTCGATCAGCCGTTCACCGGTAATCGATGCGGGGCCGCGCACTTCGCCGGCGAGCACGACGCAATTGGTCGTGACCAGGGTCTCCACGCCGCAGCGGGCCTGCGGTTCGACCGCGAGAAATGTGTCGACGATCGCGTCGGAAATGCGGTCGCAAATTTTGTCGGGGTGGCCCTCCGACACAGATTCGCTGGTAAATACGAAATCATGGTTAGCCAAAGGATACCCTTCCCGAAAGCGTCAAGAGGCTCTACGATAGCACGTCGGCGTTGATGCAATCTTGCGTTGTAAGCGTCAAGATCAATTTTCCGCGTCTCAATCGCTTTTTTTGATCCGCTACTTTCCCGAGAGCCGTTCGCCGCCTGCCGCCAGCGCTCTCGCCAGGTCGAAGAAGCGGCGGCGCAATGCGGTATCTTCGATTTTGTAGTAGGCGCTGACCAGTTCCACAGTCTCGCGCCGGCGCAGCGGATCGGAGTCGAAGGCTTCGGCCGGCGGCTCGGCAAATCCTGCAGGAATTGCCGGAGCGCGCACCGGGTCCATATCGTCAAAGAAGAATGATACCGGAACGTCCAGAACCCGGCTCAGATCATGCAATCGGCTGGCGCCGATGCGATTAGCGCCCCGCTCGTATTTCTGGACCTGCTGAAACGTCAACCCGATCGCCTCACCCAGCCTTTCCTGGCTTAGCCCGAGCATGTTCCGGCGGAGGCGGACACGCGAACCGACGTGGATATCAATCGGGTTCGGTTTGTCGCCCTTTCGGCGGCCCGGGCGTCGGGTCTGTTGTTGCATCGCCATCGGTCGATCGCCCTAAAGGAAGCACGAAACCGTTTTGATAAGGCACGCTAACGATCCCGGTCAATAACGAGTGTTAACGCGGCGCCTCTCGCACGGTCAGCGCAGTCGGAAAGCGACCGGCAGAGCACCGGCGAGAAGAAGCGCAAGGAACATCCAATCGCCCGCTCGGGCATAGAGGGTCGCGCTAGCCGCAGCCGGCAGCGGGAGATCGGCATAGCCGACGGTATCGAGGTCGATGCGGGCGACGACGCGCCCCACGGGATCGACCACCCCGCTGATGCCGTTGTTCGCGACCCTCACGAGAGGCAATCCTTCTTCGACGGCACGCGTCCGCGCGATCGCAAAATGCTGATAGGGGCCGTAGGTTCGGCCATACCACGCGTCGTTGGTGACATTCAGCATCCAGGCCGGCCGGTGATCCTCATCGACAACCGCACCCGGGAATATGACCTCGTAACA
>Ga0182041_10001746_pt1 | contig 11064 bp, 14 predicted proteins | sample flu12Cox44000178_FD_125967 | JGI IMG/M metagenome (GOLD analysis project Ga0182041, IMG submission 125967) | Lab enrichment of tropical soil microbial communities from Luquillo Experimental Forest, Puerto Rico - flux8day.12C.oxic.44.000.178 | ecosystem: Environmental > Terrestrial > Soil >...
ACACGCCGAAGCGGCAGCCCGCCGATGTCGGGCACCTGCGTCGAAGAGTTGATGGCGGGCATCCGAGTCGAAGAGTTGGTGTCGGGTACCCGCGTCGAAGAGCAGCCCGCCACCGCGGCGGCCACGACGTCGGCCAGCAGCATCACTAGCCGCGTCGACCGCACCAGGCCACCTCCGGTGTGCAACCCTGTTGCCACAGTACGCAATTAACCTACTGTCTACGTATGGATGCAGATAAGGGGCCACATCCGATCGACGACGACGGCCCTTGACGGAAAATATCAGCTCAAGTACGGCCAAGCGCGCCAACCATTTTCGGCTGTTTTCAGTCGCATCAATTCTTAAAAAATTTTCGTAACAGGTAGATCACCCTGACGCGATCAACTGGCAGGTTTCGCCGTCCCGCGGCTGTGACGTACCAGACAAAGGACTTTCATCGTGGCTTCATGTGCTGCCCCTAGCGTCGCTTTCGCAATCAGAGTTTCGACGAGAAGGGATGGATTATGAAGGTCAGAACGAGGATCGGTATCGGTGTGGCTAGCGCCGCCGCCTTAGCGGCCATTGGCGTCGGCGTCGCCGTCGCTGATGATGGCGAGGTCACCGGCCCGGCCGCGGATCAGGCCCGCGCCGCGGCGGTAAAGGCCATACCGGGCACAGCTGGCAAGGTCGAAAAGGAAACCAACGAAGGCGCTGCCTACTACGGAGTACTCGTCACCAAAACCGACGGCAGTCGGGTGGAAGTACACCTGGACCAAGGCTTCCATTTCTTAGGCACTGAAGCCCCGGATAACGACTGACCTCGGGACCTTGGTGTTGCGGCGGTTTGCAGCGACCGAGTCGCGAACTCAGGCGGGATCGGGCAGCGGGGGTAGCGACACGAGTCGGTGCGTGCGGTCGAAGAGTGCACGTTCAGCCAAGCGACCACAGGTGAGCGCCGCCAGCGCGGTGGCGGCGAGCAGCATGTACATCACCACGATTTGGTAGCGGATCGCGGTCAGCGGATCGACCCCCGCCAGGATGAGTCCCGTCATCGCGCCCGGAAGGCTGATCAGCCCAACCACTTTGGTGGAGTCGATCGCGGGTATCAGCGCGGTTCGCAGGGCGGATCGTTGGTGCGGCAAGAACGCTTCGCGAGCGGACTGTCCGAGAGACAACCGCGCCTCGATAGCCGGACGCGCTGCGTGGGCATCCTCGCGTAGCCGCCGCAACGCAATTCCGGCGGCCAGCATGGCGGCCGAGACGATCATTCCGCCAACCGGAACGATCACCCGCGGCTGGGTAGCGATTATGCGGCCAGCCAGCAGGGCGACGAGCGTGGCACTAGTGCCGACGGCCACACCGACAGTCGCGGCAATCCGGGCCCGGGGCACGCGCGCGCCCCGGCGGCCGGCGACCTGCCCGGCGATCAGCACCATGACGATCACCCAGCCCGCGGCGCCAGGCAGCCCGGCCCACCGGAACAGTACGAGCAATATTGCTCCGGCCGCGATCAACTGCACCCCGGCGCGGGCCGCCGCGACGACGATGTCGCGGCTCAGCCGAAGCTGCTCTCGGTAGGCCACCGCGGCGGCCACGGCCACCAGCAGCAGCGATGCGGCCACCCCGCCCCAGCCCGGCACCGCCAAGCCGGACGTCGTCATCGCGACGAAGGGTGGTCGATGTCGCCGCCACCCCGATCGGCGGTCACGCGCCCCCGATTGATTTCAAATACTCGGTCGGCGACGCTACCGACGAGTGCTTGGTCGTGACTGGCGAGTACCACGGTGCCCCCTTCGCTCACATGATCACGCACCAACGTGGCAATGACCGCGGCAGATGGCCCGTCCAGCGCCGAGGTCGGCTCGTCGAGCAACAACACCTGCGGTTCCACGGCCAGCGACCGGGCAAGGCATAACCGTTGCGCTTCGCCCCCGGAAAGCCCCGACGTCGGGCGCGTTACGAACTTTTCGCCCAGGCCCACCCGCGCCAGCAGTTCGGTCACTCGACGTTCCGACAGGTCCGGGCGTCCGACTCGGACCTCATCGAGCACCGCGTCGGTGAGCACCACCGGAGCCTGCGCAACGAGGCCGACGCGCCGACGCAGTACCAGCACATCCAGCTCGGTGAGCGGTACGTCGTCAAGCAAGACTCTTCCGACTGTCGGATCGATGAGCCGGTTGAACAACCGCAGCAGCGTGGTCTTTCCCGATCCACTGGCACCCCTCACCGTGCTACAGCGGCCACCGGGAAAGTGCGCGCTAACCTCCCGCAGCACGCTCGCCTCGCCGCGAACCACGCTGACCCGTTCAAGCAGGAAACCATCCACCGCCATCAGGATGCATTACCGAAGACACCCCCCGCGCGGAGCGCGGTCTGCCCGCCCACCAAGTGCGTTCGGGTGCGCGATGTGTCGCGCCGCTAGAACACGTGCGGAGTGCCCCCGCGGTGTCCCAGGTTCAAATCGGGTCACCCGATTCAAGGCTTGGAAACGACTTCTAGACATTCATCTTGGCTTCATGAGCCGGCGCTAGCGTCACTGTCGCAACCACGGTTACGTCGATAAAAGGTGGATCGTTGAAAGTCAGGACGAGGATCTGCGGCGAAAGACGGCGGACCTTCCGGTGACTCAAATCGTAGGAACGGCAACCAATCTCGCGGCAGACGCAGGTAGCTTTAGCGCGACACACATCGCGCTCACCGCCGCGCTGACCGGCGTGCTCGTGTTAGCCGCGGCGGCGCGGCGGCTGCCGCGGAGTGCCTGGCCGGATGTTGTGGCCATCGGCGTCCTGAGCGCGGCCGCGGTGTTCCTCTGGCGAATCTCGGCCAACATGCCAGAACTCAACCGCGACGGACTCCCCGGCTTCTCCGCCAACGACTGGCTCGCACCTGTAATGACCTATATTTTCCTCTCCGCATACGCCGACCTTCGGTCACCTACCGATTCGCGGCGCTATGGCCAAATCCGCACGATGGCCGTCGTGATATCCCTGGTCGTTAATGTCGTCACCATTTGAACGGCCCCAGCGGCGCAGATGAGTGAGGCCCACTTGCAGCCACCGGCCGACGATCACCGCCCATCGGCTGACGCCGAACGTGCCTTGGGCTTCGGCCGGGTCCTCGCCTACTTCCTGAAGCTGGGCGCGATCGGATTCGGTGGACCGATCGCCACCGTCGGCTACATGCAACGTGACCTGGTCGAACAGCGCCAATGGATGAACCGTCAGGACTTCCTCGACGGTGTGGCACTTGGACAGACCATGCCCGGCCCGCTGGCGGCGCAGGTTGCGATGTGGGTCGGCTACCTGCGCCGCGGCGCCATTGGTGCGGCGGCGGTTGCGGCCGCCTTCGTCGCACCGTCTTTCGCCATCGTGGTGGCGGTGGGCGCCGTTTACTCGCGCTACTCCGGCTCGAGTGTCGTGCAGGCGCTGTTCTACGGCATCGCGCCGGCCGTGATGGCAATCATCACCATCGCCGCGATCAAGCTGGTCAAATTGACCGACCGCCGCGACTGGCGGCTATGGAGCATCAGCGCAACGGTGTTCGCACTCACCGCGCTGACCGGTTCCGAACCAGTGCTGGTCATTGTCGGCGCCGGCCTGTTGATGATCCTGCTTGACGCCCGGCCACGCATCCGGCTACGCCGCCCGAAACCCCCAGACGATGTCGCCGGCACCGGTGGCAGCCCTAAACCGATGCCGATGCTGGTCGGGCTTGGCACAATGGCCGGAGGCGGGACACTGGCGTCCTTGGCGTTCTTCTTCCTGAAAACCGGGGCCATCGTGTTCGGGTCCGGATTGGCGATCGTGCCGTTCATGCGCGCCGGCGTGGTCGATCACCATCACTGGCTAACCAACAGCCAGTTTCTCGATTCCGTGGCGATCGGGCTGATCACCCCCGGGCCGGTCGTAATTAGCGCAGGCTTCATCGGCTACCTGGTCGCCGGACTGCCCGGGGCGGTCGTCGCGTCGATCGCCATCTTCACCCCGATCTACCTCGGCATCGTTGTCCCCGGCCGCTGGTTTTTGCGCCACCGCGACAACGCCCAGCTACGCGCATTCGTTGCCGGTGCCACCGCCGCTGCCGCCGGGGCGCTCTGTGGTGCGGTCGTGGTGCTCACCCGCCAGGCTGTCACCGACTGGATCACTGCCACCATCGCGGTGGCCACGCTCGGTCTGCTGTGGCGGTTCAAGATCAAAGAACCTTACGTAGTACTCGCCACGGGGGCACTTGGCATTCTCCTGCATTGAGCAGCTTCGGTTGGGCAGCGCTGACTATCCCGACTGCAGGTTGGTGGCGTCCAGCGCCGGGCGCAGCGCCTTGGCCAGGGTGACCGCGTCATCGACGGCCCAATAGTGCATGTAAAACAGCCGAGGTTGTTCGGTCAGGCCGTGGTTGTGCAATTCAACGATCTGGACGTTGCCAGCGCGCAGCGCCTGAATGACCTTCTGCACCTCGGAGGCGATAAGGATGAAGTCGCCGTTGATCGCTGCCCGGCCGCCGCCGACGGGTTGGAAGTTAATCACTGTCGTCAGATTCAGCGACGCCGCGGGCAGCACGTACCCGTCCTCCACGATGGTGTCCTTGCGGGGAATGCTGTACTTCAACAACCCGCCGTCGGGAGTTCCCTTGCGGCCCAACGCCTGTTGGACCCCAGCGACGTCGATGTCGACTGGCGGCTGCTGCGCTGGCGGCGGGGTGGCCGGCCCGATCGACGTGGCGTCCAGCGCCGCTTTGAGCCCCTGGGCCAGCTGGACGGCGTCGCCCATGCCGTGCACGTGGGTCCACCACACCGGCGAGGTTTGCTGCAGCAGATGCTTGTGCAGCGCGGTCTGGGCGAGGCCGTGGGCCTGCAATGCGTCGGTGACTTTCGGTAGCTCAGCTTCCGTGACCACCAGGTCGCCCCTCAGCAGCGTCTGATTGTCGGCATAGCGCCCGAAGGCCGCATATCCGCCCAGCGACAATCCCGGTTTGATCGCCACACCGTCGGTCGTGACCTGAAGATCGTTACGCACCAAAGCCACGTGGAACGCGGTGTTGTTGTCGCCGAGCTTGCCGGTACGTCCCAGCGCATCGGCCACCGGCTTCCAATCGGTATCGGTCGTCCTCACCGCTGAACGGGGATTACCGGCTTGGTCCCCATCGTTAGCTCCACCCTGCTTGGAACCTGAACTACAACCAGCCAGCAGCACCGCTGCGGTGGCGGCAATCGCGGCAGTTCTCGCAACCGCGCGATTGACGCCTATACCAATCCGGACCATGAGGCCCTCCCTCCGTTCGCGAAACCCAGGTCGTGTGGGTGTTCGTCGGGTTAGCCAACGGTCTATCGCCTCATCATGAAGTCACGATGAAGCGTGACCGCGAGTCCTCATCGTGGCTTCATCAACGCCGGGTACACCTGCCTTAACCCGGTTGAAGGTGATGATGGAGTCGGGAACCGACGCCGAGCGCAGAAAGGATGGTGGCAAGTGCGTGTGCTGGTCGTCGAAGACGAGCCCAAGATGGCCGGCCTGCTGCGCCGCGGTCTGATCGAGGGCGGCTACGCCGTCGACGTTGCCGCCGACGGCCCCAGCGGCTACGAAGCCGCATTGGTCTGTGACTACGACGCGGTGGTGCTGGACGTGATGCTGCCGGGCATGTCCGGCTTCGACATCTGCCGGAAGTGGCGCAACGGGCACCAGTGGGTGCCCGTGTTGATGCTCACCGCCCGCGGCGCGGTCATTGACCGCGTCGCAGGGCTTGACGGCGGCGCCGATGACTACCTCACCAAACCGTTTCATCTCGATGAGCTTTTCGCCCGGTTGCGATCGCTGATCCGACGGGGACCGACTCCGCGCCCCACGGTGTTGACCGTCGGAACGCTACGAGCCGACCCCGCCAGTCGCAGATGCTGGCGCGGTGAGATCGAAATCGCGTTGACCACAAAAGAGTTCGGGCTGCTCGAACTGCTGATGCGCCGACCTGGAACAGTGCTGACCCGAGAGCTGCTGGTGGAGCACTGCTGGGATTTCGCCTACGAATCACGGTCGAACGTCGTCGACGTTCACATCCGAGCGCTGCGCGACAAGATTGACCGACCGTTCAGGCTGCGTTCCATCGAGACCGTCCGTGGCATCGGTTATCGGTTGCGCATCGACGGCGGTCTGCCTGAGAAAACGGGCCGATGATGCGGCGCTGGCCGATCCGGATCAGGCTCACCGCCGCCTTCACCGCCGTGATGGCGCTGGTCCTGCTCGCCGTTGGGACTCTCACCGTTGCCCACACGAAAGAATCGCTGGACGAGGCGATCACCGAGTCCCTGTCGTATCGGCTGGACAATCTGCGCTCGATCGCAGTCGCGGCCGAACCATCGCTGGCAGGAGGCAATCCCGACACCGCGCAGCAGATCATCGCCTCCGACGGTCACGTGTTGGCCGCAACCCCGAATCTCGCCGGGCAGACCGCTCTGTCGCCTTCCGAGCTGGACGTCGCCCGACGCGAGCAACTGGTCGCCGATCACTCTCGGCTTGGCAATCTGGAGGGTCCTGTACGCGTGGCGGCAGGCCCCGCCCCGGGCGGGCGCCTCGTTGTGGCGGCCCAGAGCCTCGCCGACCGCGACGCCGCGGTCGCGGACCTGCGCAACGAACTGCTCACCGGTTTCCCAATCGTCTTATTGGCTGCCGCCCTAGGCGCGTACCTGCTGGCCGCCGCCGCCCTTCGACCCGTCGAACGCATGCGCGCCCGCGCCGCCAGCATCAGCGCCACCGACGCGCACGCCCGCCTGCCCGTCCCGCCGGCCCGCGACGAAATCCACCATCTGGGAACGACCTTCAACGAACTCCTGCAACGGCTGCAAGTCGCACTAGAGCGAGAACGACAGTTCGTCATCGATGCGGGCCATGAACTTCGCACCCCGCTTAGCCTGCTGACCACCGAGCTCGAGCTCGCCCTGCGCCGCCCTCGAAGCAACCCCGAATTGGTCGCCGCAATGCGCTCGGCTCTCGACGAAACCGCCCGGCTGTCCCGCTTGGCGCGCGACTTGCTCACCGTCGCCGACACCAGCACTCCCGCCCAGCAACCAACCCTCGACCTCCGCATCCAACTAGTTGCGATCGGCGAGCGCTACCGTCACAGCCTCGGCGACCAACTTGACATCGACTGCCCCGCAGGGCAATACATCCATGCAGATCCCGCCGACTTCGATCGGATCATCGGCAACCTCATCGACAACGCCACCCAACACGGTGCCACGCCGATCACCATCCACGTCCAGCACGTCGGTGCCGACGGCGTCGAGATCCGAGTCGCCGACCACGGTCCCGGATTCCCAGACGGATTCCTCCCACACGCCTTCGACCGATTCAGTCGCGCCGACACCGCGCGCACCACCGGCGGGACCGGACTCGGATTGGCCATCGTTGACACCCTCACCCAACGCAACCACGGCGCCGTCACCGCTCGCAACCGCCCCGCCGGTGGCGCCGAAATCACCATTCGGCTTGCTGCCGAATCGGCGCAACCCGCGCAAACTGTCAGCAAAAAGTAGCGACCTTCGCTCGATTGAGCGACTCAATTAACCTACTATCTACGTATGGATGCAGATAAGTGGACACATCCGATCGACGACGATCAGGTTCGGCTGGTGGCCGAGGTCTTTCGAATGCTGGCCGACCCCACCCGGATCCGGCTGCTGTGGACGCTCGTTGACGGTGAACTGGCGGTCAACGAGTTGGCCGACCGCATCGACAAACCAGCGCCGTCGGTCTCACAACATCTAGCGAAGCTGCGGATGGCGCGACTGGTGAAGACCCGCCGCGCCGGGACAACGATCTTCTACAGCCTGGAAAACGAGCACGTGGAGCGCCTGGTAGTCGACGCGGTATACAACGCCGAACACGCCGGACCGGGCGTACCCGCCCACCACCGAGCCGACGCCGACGTCCAGGTGCTGGCCACCAAACGGGACCGGACACGACGCGCGGGGCAGCGATGACCAGCGAGAGCGCCCACCAGCATCACCACGACCATGGTCACCATGACCATGACCATGACCACCCCAGGGGCATTCGCGGCGTACTGATGCAAATTTTCGCCCCGCACAGCCATGACGCCGCCGACAGCGTCGATACCGCCCTGGAAACCAGCGCCGTCGGCATCCGCGCTGTCAAAATCAGCCTGATCGGACTGGGCGCAACCGCCGTCGTGCAGTTAGTCGTTGCCATCGTCTCCGGATCGATCGCCTTGGCCGCCGACACGATCCATAACTTCTCCGACGCCCTGACCGCAGTCCCGCTGTGGATCGCGTTCGCGGTGGGAAGGCGCCCCGCGACCCGGCGCTACACCTACGGCTTCGGGCGCGCCGAAGACCTCGCCGGCATTTTCGTCATCGGCATGATCTCGCTATCGGCGATCATCGCCGGCTACGAAGCCATCCGGCGCCTAATCCACCCGGTGTCGATCGAGCATGTCGGCTGGGTCGCCGCCGCCGGCCTGATCGGCTTCCTCGGCAACGAAGTCGTTGCCGTGTACCGGATTCGGATCGGCCGCCGGATCGGGTCGGCCGCACTAGTCGCGGACGGCCTACACGCCCGCACCGATGGATTCACCTCGCTCGCTGTGCTTTTCGGAGCCGGCGGTGTCGCGCTCGGCTACCCGCTGGCCGACCCGATCGTCGGCCTGATCATCACGGTGGCGATCCTGGCAGTGCTGCGCACGGCCGTGCGCGACATCTTCCACCGACTGATGGACGCCGTGGACCCCAATCTCATCGACACCGCCGAAGCATCCCTGGCCGCCCGACCCGGCGTCCGCGACGTGCGCAGCATCCGGATGCGCTGGATCGGGCACCGCCTACACGCCGACGCCGAACTGGACATCGATCCCAATACGAGCCTCGAAGACGCCCACCGCATCGCCCACGACGCCGAACACCAACTCACCCACGCCGTGCCAAAACTCAACAGTGCACTCGTCCACGCCTACCCCGCACACACCCCTTATTCATGACCCGAATCGACGAGATCGGGCCCTCAGACATGCGGACATAACATGAGACGTCAGAAGGCTTTCCTGAAATGCGAAATCGTCAGATCCACCTGACAGCCATGCTCGCGGCAACGCCAGCCGCCGCCGTGGCGGCGATTCTTACTGCCACCCCAACACCGAGCCCGGCGCATGTCCAGCCCAGCTTCAACGCCGTTATCCAGGACGCTCCGCTTGATCCGTGTGACCTGGACCCCAATTGCAATATGCCCGGCTACCCGGGCAACGCTAACCCCGACAACATCCCGGGCAACGGTAACCCCGACTACATCCCGGGCAACGGTAATCCCGATCCGGGCGTTAACCGCGACCCCGTCCCGTGACATCGTCGCGTCGGACCTCATGGATGTATCAAGACGAGGTCGGTTCGAATTGGCGGCTCTTAGCAAAGCTTGATAGTCAACGATTGGGGCCGCCAACCGGCGGATCACGTGGCAACGCGTGATCTCATATTCGAGCTATAGGCGCTTCCTAGCTGACAGCTAGCGAGGGGCGCAAACCTAAACCATGGCCACCAGTCCCCACCATCGGTGCCACGAGTTCAATGCGGTCCGCGCGCCGCGTCGGCAATTGCCAATGGTTCAACTGGTTTTCGCCGGAGTGACGGTCCCGGGAGCACCGGGCGTGGACGCGATCTACGACGCCGCGCGCCCGGACGCGACCCACCCCGTGCTCGGACCGGAATCGTTGCGCCTCAACGACATAGCCTCGCCGAGCCTGATCGGCGGCGGTGGCTTCGGCGCCGATGACAGCGCCGACCAAGCTCAACAACAAGCCCATCTGCAAGAGCAGCCGGCGTTGCAGGACGAGCAGCAGGCCAACGACCCGTAGTTGATGAAGTAATCCGCATGTCCCGAGGAAAGAGAATGATATGTCAATTCAGCACCACAAGGGGATCACGAAGGTCCTGGCCAGCGCTGCTATCGCTGTCGGCTTGGGTATTGGGGGAGCGGCTGTGGCCAGCGCCGACCCGAACCCGAACAACACCAGCCCGAACCCCTTCGGCGGCTTAGGCTGTAGCTGCCAAGACACAGCCCCAGCCGGCAGCCCGGATGTGAAGGCACAGATAGATAAGGGACTCCAGGAAGGTCACTCCGCCTGGTTGCCAGGACTACCGCCACCGGTGCACCCGGGGCAACCGCACCCCTAGGTCAATCGCGGCGGGCGGCAAGCGAAATTCCTTGGATCCCAAGGGTATACGCTAGCATCAACCGCTCGACTCGCGCTCGGCCGCCTGCACCAAGCGACCCGCAAAAAACCGGACCGCCCCGCCCAGCGCGGCCCGCATGACCGGGCCCGTCCCGCGAACTCCCTCGACGAACGAGCCAGTCCAGCGGATGTCGGTGCCGCCCACCGGATTCGGCGTTTAGACCACCTCGCCGAAGTAGTCCTCGGCGGGGCTCGGGGGTCCAACCAACTTGTAGGCGTGGCGGCGATCCTGCTCGTTAGGCGACGGTTTCCTCCTGTACCAGCAGCGGCCACATGCCGACCTTGCGGACCGCCCCGACGCCGCCCGGTGCGGGATCACCCTGCCGTGCCCAACTCGACTGAAGAACAATCGGCTTGGCCCACTTCGACCAGTTGGCACCGTCGGCCACGAGTCGGAACAACGTCGCGGCAGGCGCGCTACTGGTCCGGTTGACCTCGAACGAAAACTCACGACCCGACATGCCCGACTCCCTGGTGAAGACCAACAAACGACCCCGAATGGCGCTGCCGCGTACCCTACCGCGAGGTTTGTCCGCCGAGCCGGTTGGGTTGCATTTGCCGTCAGCCAGATTGTGTCCCCTAGCGGCGACCGCGAGTGCATACTCACCGTGTGCGGCGGCCGTTCTCACTTCTCGCGATCATGCTGTTGCTCAGTGCCTGCAGCGGTGGCCACGATGCTAAGCCCACCCCCTCCACCACTTCGGCAACAACGGATCACACCAACGCCAAAGCACACAGCCAGCGCGTGCTCGACGACGCCATCGAAGCGGGTGCGCCGGGATGTTCGGCTGCCGTGGGGGTCAAGGGCCAAGTCGTCTGGACCGGCGTTCGTGGGGTTGCGGACATCTCGACGGGTAA
>Ga0182041_10001747_pt1 | contig 11054 bp, 9 predicted proteins | sample flu12Cox44000178_FD_125967 | JGI IMG/M metagenome (GOLD analysis project Ga0182041, IMG submission 125967) | Lab enrichment of tropical soil microbial communities from Luquillo Experimental Forest, Puerto Rico - flux8day.12C.oxic.44.000.178 | ecosystem: Environmental > Terrestrial > Soil >...
AGACGGGAATAAGAGCAGCCATGTAGCTCTCATAGGTATTTGGTGGCCAGGGTACCCCCGGCAACGAGACTTCTATGGTTTCGCATGCGGCTGTGAAAAAGAACCTTCCGACTATTTCCCCGTGCTGTCCGGCATCTGTATGCCGCGGCACGAGAATTGGTAGAACTGCGTTACCGGATAGCGCGATGCCGCACTGCGTACGAATGACGACGGCATCGTGTACGTGGTTTGCGCCGTTGCGCTTAGGCAGAAAAAACAGAGCACAGCCAGGATCGAGAGAGCCGCAGAGCTAATGCGTCGAATCATGAGATTCTCCTTTCAGATTGCGTGGGGCATTCGGGGCTTGCGGGGGGTGCGGTTTCTGCCGCAAATGGCTTTTGGGCAAGCTCTACGTCTTACGAGATCCGCGAGGCCTTACTGACCGCAGGACTAAAAGCAAAAACCGCTGACAGATGACCATGATTGCTTTCTTCTCGTTCTGTTACGTTCTCCTTGCGTAGTTGATTGCCGACTCGTGCAATGCGACCGCCACAGGGTCTCGACTAAGGGTCGCTGGCGTGGAATTCGGCACCCGCAAGCTAGGTTGTAGACCCCATTTGTACAATCAGGTTTTGGCTTGCATCGCCTCAAAAAATCCCCTGATATGGTGTTAGGAGAAACCTGAACAGTGCTTCAACCGCAAAGATTTCGTTTCGCTTCGTTATTGCTGTGCGTAGGAACGGATGGGCTTAGGCGGAGTGGTTCTTTGGTCAATTCGAAAAGGACATGGAAACGCTCGCCGGCGAGCCGATGCTAAAATTCCCCACATGGAAACCTCGAAGAATTGGCAACTTACTACGCGATATCGGTGTCCGAAATACAACAAGCGTTACACCGTCGCAGATTGGAAGCACAATCCGAAATGCAGACAGTCGGGAGCCGCGCTTCGCGCCGACGACCAGCAGGGCGAAGCACCACTAGCGCAAGGAAAAACGTACAGATAGCGAATTGCGGTAGCAATATTTGCGCAATACGATTGACGAATTTTTTTGATTTGAGTAATATCCGGGTCGAACCCTGGGGGGCCAGTGAAATGCTAGGGTCTCGCAATGGTCTCGAAAAATGCCTTTTCAATTCGATGGGCAACCGGCGCTGGGAGCTGATTTGTTCTTCGCGTGTGTTTTCTCCACTCCACCCAAAAATGTTTTGCAGCTCGAGCGAGGGCAGCGCATGCCGGCCTGTGTATTGGTCGAGCTCGGCTCTTTTTGCGGTGTAGCCCCGGACGGCGAGTTCAGGGCTGGCAACGTCTAAACGTATAAAGGACGTCACGGGCTCGAATCGCAAGGAGGCCAAGGCCACGGGCCCGGCTGTGAAGAGAAGAGAGCGGCGGCCGAGCGGCGGCCGCGCACGAGTTTCGAGCAGTGCATAATCGAGGAGGATCTGCATGGCGGCGCCGGAATCGGAAACGGTCAAACCAAAACCGGAGGCGGCGAAATCTCCCGCTGCCGACGGTGGAAACGCAAACAAAGCGGATGCGACCAAGTATGTCGGCACTCCCGCCGTTGGCACGTCCAAAGCGGCCGCCGCCGGAGGTGTGGGTACCGTTGGGCCGGCGCCTAGCCACGCCAACGAAGGACGTCGACGGCTGGTTTGGTGCAGTGTCACCGCATTCCTAGGCGCCTGGTTTATTGCTTTCCTGCGGTTTTTTCTCCCGCGCACGCTTTTCGAGCCCCCCACGATTTTCAAGATCGGGTATCCGTCCGATTACGCGCTTGGCGTAGACACCAAGTTTCAGCAGAAATACCGCATCTGGGTGGACCGCACTCCCGATCGCATCTTTGTTATTTATGCGCGCTGCACGCATCTCGGCTGCACCCCGGATTGGAAGGCCAGCGAAAACAAATTCAAGTGCCCGTGCCACGGCAGCGGCTACGACACCGAAGGGATCAACTTCGAAGGTCCGGCGCCCCGCCCGATGGATCGGGCCAATGTCCAACTGGCGGCGGACGGACAGATCATCGTGGACACTTCGCGCCTGTATTCCTGGCCCAAGGGACAACCGAGCCACTTCAGTGATCCCGGTTCGTACTTGCCCGTGTAGCTATGTAGCTGGACTTCGAGCGGAGGGGCTTCCGGCTTGCCCCGCCGGCTCTCGAAGCTGGAAGGAAAGAATTCTCGAGCAGAAGAGAACGGGAGCGTCACGATGCCTGAAGAAAACAAGGGAAACGGGAACAACGGCAAACCGGGTGGGCTGCTTACTCGAGTCACGGCGGGCGTCAAGGAAGACGTGGATGCTCTCAAGACCGATCTGCCTGCGAAGGCCAAAGAACAAATCGAGATTCTAAGTAAGCCCACCAAGACGCAGCTCTACACCTCCATCTTCCGGCACAAGCACGACGACACGCCGCGCAACCGCGCGCTGGGCGTGCTTTCCAATGTCTTTCTGCACCTGCATCCGGCTAAAGTCAATCGCGATGCCGTGCGCTACAGCTACACCTGGGGCATGGGCGGCATCACATTTTATTTGTTCTTTGTCCTCACTCTCACCGGCGTCTTGCTCATGTTCTATTACCACCCCAGCAAAGTTCAAGCGTTCCGCGACGTTCTTTATCTCGAACACGACGTCCCCTACGGAAAGCTGCTGCGCAACATGCACCGCTGGGCCGCGCACTTGATGGTCATCGCCGTCGAGCTGCACATGTTCCGCGTCTTTCTCACCGGTTCCTATAAAAAGCCGCGCGAATTCAATTGGACCGTCGGCGTCATTCTGCTGGTCCTGACTCTGCTCCTCTCCTTCACCGGCTACCTCCTGCCCGACGATCAGCTCGGCTTCTGGGCCGTCACCGTCGGCACCAACATGGCGCGCGCCACACCTTTATTAGGCCACGAAGGCCCTTTTGGCCCACAGTTCGGGATGACTCCTTACAATGACGTGCGCTTCGGACTGCTTGGCGGATCGATTGTGGACGCCAACGCGCTTCTGCGCTCTTACATCTGGCACTGCATCGGCATTCCCATCATTGCTTCGGTCTTCATGATCGTGCATTTCTGGCGCGTGCGAAAGGATGGCGGTATCTCCGGGCCGGCTCAAGTGGTGCTCGACTCCGAGGTCAAGGAGGTGAAAAAATAGCCATGGATTGGAACCAACTCTGGCAGATTCTCTCCGCCCCGGACAACGTTCCCATCATCGCCATGATCCCGCTGCTGGCCTTCTACATTTATCTTGCCGGGAAGCAGGCGTTCGCCAACGACAAACTCATCGCGGAGCTGAGCGCCAATCCGGCGCTGGCGAAAACGCATCACCGCAAGACTTGGCCTTTCCGGCCAGGATGGCAGAAGGAAGTCCACGTCTGGCCGTTTTTGTTGCGCGTGGAGTTTCTGGCGGCAATCATCGTCACCATCCTTCTGATGGTCTGGTCTATCACGTTGAACGCGCCGCTCGAAGAACCCGCCAATCCCAACCTGACCATGAACCCGGCCAAAGCGCCCTGGTACTTCCTCGGCCTCCAGGAAATGCTTGTGTATTTCGATCCCTGGATCGCCGGCGTGGTTATGCCCACGCTCATCATCATCGGTTTGATGGTGATTCCTTATATTGATACCAATCCGCTCGGTTCCGGCTACTACACGTGGAAGCAGCGCAAGTTTGCCATCGGCACTTTTCTCTTCGGCTTTGTCATCTTGTGGGTGTCCATGATTTTCATCGGCACCTTCATTCGCGGGCCCGGTTGGCAGTGGTTCTGGCCCGGCCAGACCTGGGACCACAACCGCCTCATCTATGAGGTGAACCGCGACTTGCCCGATATTCTCGGGATCACTTCAAATTTGTGGAAGGGCATCTTTGGCGCCATCGTCGTTGGCGGATACTTCGCGGTCGGCGGGCTCATCGTTAACGGATTGTTCCGTCGCTCCAATCCCAAGGACTACAAGCGCATGAGCCTGCTGCAGTATTCGATCATGATGACATTTTTCCTGATCATGGTGGCTCTGCCAATTAAGATCATGATCCGCCTGCTATTTCACATCAAATACGTTTGGATTACGCCCTGGTTCAATATCTAGGAGGACCTGGTGCCGGATAAGCCCATCCCCGAGAATGATCCGATTGTAAGCAAATCCCTCGCGCCGCATTACTTCCTATGCATGGTCGTCCTGATGGCCACGCTCTTCTGGGCGCTTTGGGATGAAGATTTCGGCCAGCGCCCGTGGAAAAGGTTCCAGCACGAATGGAAAAGCCGCTACTCCTCTTTTCTGAAGACGGCCCGTACGCAATCCGCGGAATCCCAAAAAGAAATCGAGAACAATCCCGATTACCAAAAGCTGAAGCAGGATTACGAGGCTGCCAGCAAGAGCGCGGAGCCGCGCATCAACGAACTTAGAGAAAAGCTCCGGGAAGTAGGTGCGAAAATCCTGGCGGTCCAGGATGGCCTCGGTCACTTCACGGACCGGCGCGCCTACGTCACCGCCTCCACTTACGACATCGAGACCACCACCAGTCCTTCGGCAAAACAGAGCAAGCAGAGGGACCTCGCTGCGTACAAGGCGAAACCCAGCACCGTCGACATGCCTGACGGCAAGGTGCAAACCTTCAAGAACTTCGGCGAGCTCGAAGAGGCCTATAACGACCTCAAAAACGAGCGTACACAATTGAGCGCGGAACTCGGCGAACTGCTTAAACCCGTAACCGAAAAGAAGGAATTGATGGATTCCTACCTCACCGATCACATGGTGAGCCTCACTTCTTCTCAATTGCTCAACCTGCAAAACAGCGTGGAATCGTTGACGCCCGCCATTCGCCAAATCAATGTGAACGAACACGCCGCCAACCTCGAGCGCGAAGACAGTGCCCAGATTGTCGACCGCTGTGAGTCCTGCCACCTGGGCATTCGCGAACCGGTCAACCTCACCGCGGCTGCCATGTCTTTGCCCGGCAAGAAACCGGATGAGTACGCGCGCGCTTTCACCAGCCATCCCGACCGCGACCTGCTAAGGATTCATGATCCCGAGAAGTTCGGCTGCTCGCCGTGCCATCAGGGCAATGGCCGCGCCACCACCAGCGTCGAAAAAGCTCATGGCACTTACGAGCATTGGCTATGGCCTATCTTCCGGGCCGGAAATTACGAAGCCGGTTGCCAGATTTGTCACTCCGCGGACATGGTTCTTGTGAACAACGACGTCGGCTGGGTGATCAGTGAAGGCAAGGATCTTTTCCGCCAGCGCGGGTGCATCGGCTGTCACCGCTACGAAGGCTACGACAAAGAGCCCGAAGACCTTCTCTCCATCGCTCAGGAAATCAAGCTTCTTGAACAGGAGAAGAAAGACCATCTGAAGCAAGCCGACGACTTCATGGCGCAGGCCGACAAAGCCGCTACAAACGAGGAAGCCAACCACCTCAACGATCGCGCCGTGGCTCTGAAAGTCGAGAACAGCAAAGTCGACCTCCGCATCATGCAGCTCGACCGCACCACCAAAAGCCTGCTGCAGGACATGAAGAAAGTCGGGCCCAACCTCAAGGATGTGCGCCTGAAGCTGAACAAGAACTGGATTCCGGTTTGGCTGAAGAAGCCCACCGACTTCCGCCCCACCACCAAGATGCCCAATTTTCGCTTGACCGACGAACAGATTCGGTCCATTTCCGCATTCATCTGGCAATCCGGACTTACCGATCCCCTGCCCAAGCACAAACCCGGCAACGCCGCTCATGGCAAGGAATTGATCGAAACGCGCGGCTGCCTCGCCTGCCATTCCATCGGCGAAGGCGATCAGATCGAGGGCGGCACGTTTGCGGCAAATCTCACACGCGTCGGCGAGAAAGCCAATTATGATTATCTCGTTCGCTGGGTCCACAATGCTCGCGAACGCACCCGCCCGTATTGTCCGTACGAGAAAAAGGATATCGGCCCCGAGGACTACAAAAAGAAAGGGGTGCCTTTCGTCTTCGATCTCGATCACAGCAAGTGCCCGAACGACGGCCATGAACTGCAAGTTCAGAACATGACCGTAATGCCGAGCCTCCGCCTTTCGGAAAGCGACGCCGAGGATCTCGCTAGCTATCTCGTCACGCTCAGGAAAAAGAGTCCCTCCGGCTACCCCGACGCCTCGTTCATGGACGACCCGAAACTCAAGGAAGAAGGCAAGAAGTGGGTTCGCTTCTTTGGGTGCTTCGGCTGCCATGAGATTTCCGGCCTCGAGGACGAGGGCCGCATCGGTACGGAACTGACGACCGAGGGCAGCAAGCCGGTCGAGCGTCTCGATTTCGCGCTGCTTACGGAAGTCGCCGAGCGCGGCGGCCATGAGCCCATCAAGGACGCCGAGGACCTCGCGCGCCTGCCGGAAGGCCCTGGCAAGGAGCCCTGGTACGACCACAAGGGCTTCTTTGAGCACAAGCTCGCCGAACCCAACATCTGGGACCAGGGAAAAATCTTCAACGATGAAACGGAAAAGCTGCGCATGCCGAACTTGCATCTCACGAAGGAGCAGATTCGCGCGCTCACCACGTTCCTTCTCGGCAGCCAGGAAAATCCGCTTCCTCCCAGCTATCAATACAGGCCGCTCGACTATCGCAAAGACATTCAGGAAGGTTGGTGGGTGGTCAAGAAATACAACTGCATGGGCTGCCACCAGCTCATTCCCGGTCAAAAAACCATCCTCATGGGGTTGGCGCGTTACCAAGACGCGCAGGAACAGTTGCCTCCGAAGCTGCTCACCGAGGGCGCGCGCGTCGATCCCCAATGGTTGTTGCGCTTCCTGAAGAACCCAGCGCTCAACGACAACGACACGAATCGCAACGGCATTCGCAGCTACCTGCAGGTACGCATGCCCACGTTCTCGTTCTCCGAAAACGAGCTTGGCAAACTCGTGCGCTTCTTCCAGGCGCTTTCGCGCCAGCCGTTCCCGTACATTCCCGAGGAAGTTCCCGTGCTCACCGCCAAAGAAACCGAAATGGCGCGCAGTCTCTTTAGCAGCACTGCCGCGCCGTGCCTCAAATGTCATGCCACGGGGGATCCCGTGCACGACCGCACCGCCACCGCGCCGAATTTTCTTCAGGCTCGCGGCCGCCTGAAGCCTGATTGGATGGAGCAGTGGATGCTCGATCCGCAAGCCATTAGCCCCGGCACTTCCATGCCTTCCGGCTTGTTCAAACGCGAGAACGGTCATTGGGTCTTTTCCGGTCCGACGCCGCCTTCCTTCCAAGGGTATGACAAGGACCACACGAAACTTCTGGTGGACTACATTTTGCAGCTCACACCCGAAGAGCAGCGCCGCGTCGCTTCTGCGATGGGGCGCTCCAGCGCCGCAGCAACCCTTGGTCCGCCCGCTGCAAGCGGCAGCGGTGGTCACGGAGTCAGCAAATAGGATTTCTTTTCCGTGAGATTCCCATTCTCAAGAGAGAGAGCAAAAATGAAAACGAAAACCTGGGTCACAATCCTTGCCATGCCCGTTGCATGTGGACTCGTCCTCCTCGCAGGCTGCGGCAAGAAGGAGGAAACCGCAGAGCAGCCCGCGGCTGCTCCGGCCGGGACTCCCGCTGCCACGCCCATCGACCCCGCCTCGGCTGCCACCGTCAGTGGCACCGTCAGCTTTGACGGCTCAGCGCCCCCGGCCGCGAAGATCGATATGAGCCAGGACCCTGCCTGTAAGGGGACTAACACCGCGGAAGCCGTCGTCGCTAGCGGCGGCCATCTCGCCAATGTGTTCGTCTATGTAAAGGACGGCCTTGGCAACCGCACTTTTGACATCCCGAAAGAAGCCGTCACTCTCGACCAGAGCGGCTGCAGGTATCATCCGCACATGCTCGGGGTGATGGCCGGTCAGGAGCTCAAGATCGTCAACAGCGACCCCACCACGCACAACATTCATCCCCAGCCGAAAGACAACCGCGAATGGAACGAATCGCAACCCCCGCAGTCCGCGCCCCTTGCTAAGAGTTTTGCGCGCGAGGAAACTCTTCTACCCGTCAAGTGTAACCAGCACCCCTGGATGAAGATGTACATCAACGTGGTGAGGAATCCGTTCTACGCGGTCACGGGCGCGGATGGAAAGTTTGAGATCAAGGGCTTGCCCCCGGGCGACTATACCCTGGCTTTCGTCCACGAAAAGCTTGGCGAAAAAGACGAGAAAGTGACGCTCGCAGCCAAAGACAATAAGACGGTCGACGAGACGTTTAAGCAGTAGCGGGTGTGACGAAACGCTTCTGCTTACCGATTGATACCAAGCGGAGGCGGAATAAGAGGAGGCGATTTGCTTGCCGTGATGCTCTTGGTATCCATCGTGCTTGGGCTGATTCCGCTTGCGGGCATTGCCTGGGTCGTCGTCAGTGGCACGATGACCACCGTCGACGGCCTGTTCGAGATCCTGATCATGCTCAGCCTCTCTGCCGTCTTTTTTCTCAATGCTTTCTGGGAGCTTCGCGGCAAAAACAAACCGGCCGGCCCATCCAAGCCCGGCTCGCCCGCCGACGAGGGTTAATGCGAGCGGGCGGAGCTTGTTTACCCGCAGCCCCTCGAAAGGCCTTGCCTGGGTTACGAGGGGTTCGAATCCGCCGCGGCCGGGACCAAAGAGCCGCGAGCCTTTTGCTTCTCGGCCTTCTTTTTGACAAACTCATCCACCAGAATGGACACTCCCTCACGCACTTCGTCAAACGGCGATACGGAAGCGTTCGTGACCGAAGCTTCCGCGCCGCAAACCGCCCCGGCGTCCGGCCAGCCTCCGCACGGCATGGCCACGCGCACGCGCCTTCTCTTCTATTTCGCCGCGTGGCTTATCGTGCTGCTTCCCTTTCTCTTCTGGTGGAACAGCTGGTTTGGCCGCCGCCTTTCCGATGAGCAGATCACGCAATATCTGACCGACGACGAGCACCCCCGCCATATCCAGCATGCTCTGGTGCAAGTCGGCGAGCGCATCACACGCCACGATTCGGCCGCGCGGTGGTATCCCGAACTCGTTCGCCTCTCGACCCATCCCGTCGAGGAAGTGCGCAACACCGACGCGTGGGTCATGGGGCAAGACCCGACTGGCTCAGGGTTCCACGAAGCCTTATTAAATATGTTGCAGGATTCTTCGCCGATGGTGCGGGGCAACGCGGCGCTTTCCCTCGTGCGCTTCCGTGACGCATCGGGCCGCGCACAAATCGTGGCGCTGCTCGAGCCTGTTCACATCGTCGCCCCATTCGGCGGTCAGATCATCGATGCAGACCGACCAGGCACCGCCATCCATCAAGGCGGCATCATCGCCAAACTGAGCTACGGCTACCAACAGAGGACCGATCTGCGCTCGCCGATCAGCGGCCGCATCCACTCGCTATCCGCTGCCGCGGGAGCGAGCGTCGCCGCCGGTGAGCAAATCGCCGTCGTCGATCCCGGCGACGAGCAAGTCTGGGAAGCCTTGCGCGCGCTATACATCATCGGACGCGCCGAGGACTTACCCGCGATTCGCCCATACGAACGCGAATCCCGCGACATCCCCGACCGCATCCGCGAGCAAGCCCTCCTCGCCGATCAAGCCATCCGCTCCCGCGCCGCCGCGCAGCCCTAACGAAGTGTTTCATCGCATCGCGCAAAAGATATCTGCGAGAAGCAGGCCGTTAAACCGCTCCAGGATGGACCACGGGACGCGGCTGCCCGCAAACTTCAGACCCACAAAAAACCGGCCATTTTCAACTTTTTGGCAGTAGACCACCTCGCCCCTCATGGGAGATCCCCCTTTCGACGGAATAATCTCCGCGTGCTCGCCAAGCCGCCACTCGCATGTCGAGCGCACGCGGACGCCATGCGGACTGATATTGTCGGTGATGGTCCTTTCAGGCGGCCCGCTGTTCGCGCTTGCGATGGGAGCGAGATTGACTTCCATCATAATCGGGAGCCTTTTTTCTTCTCTGCCAGTGAGGCGGCGATCCGAATTCATTCCCTATGCGCCCCTTGTCAAGGAACTTGTGCTGCTAACCTGGACGACCAGGGCTGGAGCACCTTGCACTAAAGGTCGGCTGGGAGCTTGGCTTTCGATAGCAGACGGCTGGTTTTGCTGCGGAACTTGGTTTCCGTTGTTATTTTGTTGTTGCTCTCTTCGAGGCTTTTCGGGCCGTGAGACAAAGTAAATGTCATCCCCTCGAATAGCAATCCAGTGAATACCCTAGTACCTCGAGTACTCCTTTTCAGGAACGCGGTTGTAGTACCTTCACAAATCGTCGTTATCCGGGCCTGCTGGAGGGCGCTTGTCGTTCAGGAAGAACGTTGCGTCACGCGGCGCAGTGATGAACTGAAAGGGCCCAGGAATTCGCGTGAGGTCAAAGCAATCAGAAAGGTCGTCGGCGGGCGTATCCGCGTACCCAAGGGTGGGCACCTGAAAGACCTCCTCAATGAACTTCAGGATGCTCCCAAAATCGTGCGTCACATGCGACACGTAGGCGGGCTTCGCGAACGGTGATACCACGATCAGTGGGACGCGGAAGCCGTATTCATAGGAATTCGTGATTTTCGGTGCCACGTGGTCATACCACCCGCCCCAGTCGTCCCACGTAATGAGGATTGCCGCGCTCGACCAGTATTGGCTATTCCCGACGGCGTTTACAATCGACGCGACCCACGACGGACCGGAGCCGTCATTCGAAGACGCATGATCGGAAGCCGCTGCCGTGGGAATGACCCAGCTCACCTCTGCCAGTTGCCCGTTCGTGATGTCCGTCAAAATCTGCGTCGAGGGCGTGATCACGTTGTTGGTCCAATCCGGGCCCATGCGCAGGTGCTGAATGGCGTTCGGTCCTGTCCAGATCGAGCCCGGCGTCGGCGTGTAGTATTTCCACGTCACGGATTTCGCGTCCAGCTCATCCACCAGCGTCGGATGCTCGAAGCAGGGAAACTGCGAGGAGTTCTCCGCGCCCGTAGGATCGATCAGCAGCACAAACTCACCCGCCGGAGCCGTGCAGCCCACGACTGCGCCCGCCGTGGGCACGTGCGGATTCTCCGACGCAAACAGATTGCTCGTCGCCGTCGGCGCCGAAGTCCCGGAAATAATGAATTGGTGGGCGGGGAAGCTCGGCCCCTGATTCGTCTGGAACATGCGGTCGCCAAACGTGAAGG
>Ga0182041_10001748_pt1 | contig 11053 bp, 9 predicted proteins | sample flu12Cox44000178_FD_125967 | JGI IMG/M metagenome (GOLD analysis project Ga0182041, IMG submission 125967) | Lab enrichment of tropical soil microbial communities from Luquillo Experimental Forest, Puerto Rico - flux8day.12C.oxic.44.000.178 | ecosystem: Environmental > Terrestrial > Soil >...
CAAAACCCACGCAAACGTGCGCACCGGTGCTACTCTTTCTTGCCGGAGGAGATCTTTGCTGCCCTCCTGTTGACTCTCCCGCCTGCAAGCTATCCAGCAGCCAGCGCGCCGTCACAACGCGGGTCCCGGCCCACGATGTGGGAAAATGTGATGTTTGTGTCGAGAACGACCCGGATCATGAGCCCGGCTGCGGCCGGGCTTCACGCCGTGCCTTCCGCGCCGCCCGAATCTCCGTGTCGATCTCTTCCATCGAAAGTTGATCGAGGCCGGCCTCTTTGGCAGTTTTCCAGGACTTCTGAAGCCACTCCGGCGCCAGATCCTGTTCCAGTACCTGGCGGGCGTATTGCTCGGCTGAAAGGCCTATCGCTCGCGCTTTGGCTGCGAGTGCGGCTTTGTGTTCTTCCGGAAGCTCGATCGTCAACGAGGTCATGGCCCTTTCCTTTTGTGGATGCAATCAGTGTACGCTACAAGCCTGTGAACCGCAAACGAGCATGTAAAGACCATTCTGACGAATCCAGGATTTGCCAATCCGGACAGGGGCACTTACAATAGACAATACGGGGAAGAATCTTGATTTAGGAATCGACCAAGTGGGCAATCTCTTTCAAGTCGCTTTAGGCAAGGTCATCGGGACGAAAAACGAGCGCGAACTGAAGCGTCTCGGGGAGCGGGTGGAGGCCATCAACGCTCTCGAACCGGAGACGCAGAAGCTCCCGGATTCGGACTTCCCGGTGCGCACGGAGAAATTCAAGCAACGCTTGGCCAACGGCGAATCCCTCGACGACATTCTGGTGGAAGCATTCGCCCTTTGTCGCGAAGCCGGACGGCGCACGCTGAACATGCGGCACTTTGACGTGCAGTTGATCGGCGGCATGGTGCTGCACGAGGGCAAGATCGCGGAGATGAAGACCGGCGAAGGCAAGACGCTGGTAGCCACCCTCCCCGTCTACCTGAACTCGCTCGAGGGCAAGGGCGTCCACGTGGTTACGGTGAACGACTACCTGGCCAATCGCGACGCCTCCTGGATGGGTCCGATTTACCGCCTGCTGGGCCTGAGCGTCGGAGTGATCGTTCATGACCTGGACGACGACGAACGCAAACAAGCTTACAACTGCGACGTCACCTACGGCACCAACAACGAGTTCGGCTTCGATTATCTGCGCGACAACATGAAGTTTGATCTCGCGGACTGCGTCCAGCGCAAGCACCACTACGCCATAGTTGACGAAGTCGACTCCATCCTCATCGACGAAGCGCGCACCCCTCTCATCATCTCCGGCGCGTCAGAGGAGTCCACCGAAAAGTACTACAAGATCGACAAAATCATTCCGCACCTCGTTGAGAGCGACGACTATGACGTTGACGAGAAGCACCGCCAGGCCAGCCTGAAGGAGTCCGGGGTGGAGAAGGCCGAAAAACTGCTTGGCCTGACAAACCTTTATGACCCCGCCAACGCGGATTACATCCATCACGTCTACCAGGCCTTGAGGGCACACACCCTTTACAAACGCGACCGCGACTACGTGGTGAAAGACGGCGAGGTGGTCATCGTCGACGAGTTCACCGGCCGCCTGATGCCGGGACGCCGTTGGAGCGACGGGCTCCACCAGGCTGTCGAGGCCAAGGAACAAGTGAAGATCGAACGGGAAAACCAGACCCTGGCCACCATCACGTTTCAGAACTACTTTCGCATGTACAAGAAACTCGCCGGGATGACGGGCACGGCGGAAACCGAGGCGGCGGAATTCGAGAAGATCTACAACCTGGAAATCGTCGTTGTACCCACGAATCGGACGCTCATCCGGCATGAGTTTCCGGACGTGGTCTACCGCACCGAACGCGAAAAGTTCAACGCCGTTATCGAAGAGATCAAGGATTATCACCTGCGCGGCCAACCGGTGCTCGTGGGCAGCATTGCTATCGAGAAGTCCGAGAAGTTGAGCGCGCAATTGCGTAAGTCCGGCCTGCTTCCCACGCATTTGCAGGAGCTGCTGAAGGCTGCGGGCCTGGAAGGGCCGAAACTTCAGAAGTGGGCCACGCAATTGGCCGAGCGCCACAGTGCCGCCATGCAGTGGTTGGTGAAGGCGGGGGTCGCAGCTAGCGAAGTGCGGAAGATCTCCGCCAAGTACCCCTCGCTCGGTGCTGGCAGCAATGGAAGCCGCACAGCCTTCCTACAGGCGATCCTCAAGCAGGCGCACGAAGATTACGCCAAACGTGGGCTGCCTCCCGTCGACGAGGCGGTGGCGCCCCAGATCGCCGAACTCCTGAACGACGCGGCGGCTTGGGGCGGCAGGGCGCCCTCGAATAGCGGCAAGGCCAAGGCTGAGGACAACGACCCGATCATCGGCGTCCTGGACTACTTGATTGGAGTGCATTGCAGGCCGGAACGCCTCCTGGAAGTGCTGGAGGGGCGCGAGCTCAAACACTTCATCTTGAACGCCAAGCAGCATGAGAGAGAAGCGTTCATCGTGGCCCAAGCCGGGCGCGTGGGGGCGGTGACTGTTTCCACCAACATGGCCGGTCGCGGCACCGACATCCTGCTGGGCGGCAATCCCGAATTCATGGCGAAGGAGGAGTTCCGCAGAAATCCGGAAAAGTATCGCGAACAGGGAATCGAGCTGGAGCCGCCGGAGCGTCCTCCGGCCGGGTCGTCGCCGGAGGTGTTTGACGCCTACGTCGACACCTACTCGAAGTGGCGCGAGAACTGGGCGAACTTTGTTAGCCGCTTCAAGGTGATCACGGACAGGGAACATGACCAGGTAATTGAGCTTGGCGGCCTGCACATCCTGGGCACCGAGCGGCATGAGGCCCGTCGTATCGACAACCAGCTCCGGGGGCGCGCCGGGCGGCAAGGCGACCCGGGTTCGTCCCGCTTCTACCTTTCACTCGAAGACGACCTGCTGCGCATCTTCGCGGGCGAGCGTATTTCCGGCATCATGCACAAGCTGGGGATGGAGGAAGGTGTCCCCATCGAATCCCGGCTCATCACCCGCCGCATCCAGGCGGCCCAGAAGACCGTCGAAGCGCAAAACTTCGAGTCGCGCAAGCACCTGCTTGAATACGACGACGTCATGAACAAGCAGCGCGAGACCATCTACGGCTTGCGCCGCGAGTTACTGGAAGGGCAGGATCAAAAAGCCTTCATCCTCGACGCCGCCGATCGCGTCGTGAACTGGCTGTTGGAAACGTTCTGCCCCAAGGATCAGCGCGCGGAAGAGTGGAACATCGACGGCCTGCGCACTGAATTCTGGAGCCGCTTTGGCGTGGACCTTCGCAAGCACGACCTGAAGTTCGACCCTAAGGCGCTCGACCAACTCACCCAAGAGTTGCAGAAGATCGTGCACGATCACTACTCGACGCGCGAGGCCGTTTGGAGTCCGGAGCGCATGCGCGTCCATGAGCGCATGATCATGCTGCAAGTGGTGGACGCGCAGTGGAAGGATCACCTGCTGGCCATGGACCACCTCAAGGAGGGCATCGGCCTCCGCGGCTACGGCCAGCGCGACCCTCTGGTGGAGTACAAGCGCGAGTCCTTCGATATGTTCGAAGCCCTGATGGACCGCATTGAAGATGAGACGCTGCGTGTCCTCTTCCTGATGCGCACCCCTGAGGAAGAAGAGGAAATGATCCGCGCCTACCAGCGTCGCAAGCGGCGCGAACAAGCGGAAATGCGCATGGTCGGCGGGGCCACCGCGGAAAAGCCCCAGCAGGTCATCCGCCGCGAGAAGATTGGACGTAACGATCCCTGCCCTTGCGGGAGCGGCAAGAAGTATAAGAAATGCCACGGCGCTTCACTGCCGCCTTCCAGCACCGCGAGCGGTTCCAACAACCGGCCGTCGCCCGCCCATTAGTGTGCAATTTCACCGCCAGACTTTACCTCGCTGCCGCGCGCTACTGCACCGTCTGGATGCGAGGCCCACTCGGGGTTGTAGTTATTGTCGCCTGAGCAAGTCGCCGTGATCGAGTGCGTCCCCTTGCTCAGGCTGGACGTGGTGAAGCTCGCGCCGCCCGAAACCAGCGTCATTGTTCCGAGCGTCGTGGTTCCGTCCCGAAAGGTCACCGTGCCGGTCATCTTGCCTGCGAGCCTTAGCCTGCCTTTCATCGTCGGCCGCACAGTGTCCGTGAAGGTCACGGGCTGGCCCAGAGAGGATGGGTTCATTGAGCTCTTGAGGAATCCCGTGGTCCCCCTGGTGCTGAGGAGCACCGTCACACCGTAACCGTATACCATTGCCAGATCCGGTCTCTATGGCGGGCGTGCGCTACCTGAGTGGGCTCCGCCTAACAAGTCGAGGGCTCCGCTCTTGATATGCCTTGTAGGGGCAGGCCTTGTGCCTGCCCTGGGCGACCACAAGGGTCGCCCCTACGATGCCGGCTGCGAAGACGTGGACAAATTCACGTTTCGGCAGGCATAACCGAACAGGCTTTCTCCGAGACCGCGATGGGAAAAAGTGGGCCCTAGCCGGGCAGCCACTGCAGGGACCGCAGCTCGAAGCGCCTTGGAGTGCGGTAGCTTGCTACCGCCTTTCGCAGGCCAGCTTGCTGGCCGTCGAGCTAGGCAGGATGTCTTCGGAAGCGAGGTCACGAGCAAGCTCGCGGGATCAAAGCGGCAACTGCGCTGCCGCACTCCAAGGCTCGCCTGCGGCGAGCAGTCGAGTCCGAGCGAACATCGACAACTCTTTGTCGATCTCGTGGCGCTAAGCGCGTAACATCTCCCTGGCCAAAACCGATCGGATTCAGTTCACTGCGGCGGCGGGTCATCTGGAGTTTGCGGCGAGTCTGGCTCCTGGGGAACAGGCTGATCGATAAGCGGCATTTCAGGCGGCTGTTGGGGCTGTTGCGGCTGTTGCCGCTGTGGGACAGTGGACGGCGTAGGCCCCGGGCCGGCGGTGCCGCCCCCACCCTGGCCGAACCCAATACCCTGGCCGGGCTGAGCGGTCTGGCTGCCCGTGCCGGGTTGAGGCTGCTGAGGCTGCTGCTGTGGTTGCGGCAATCCCGCAAATGCGGATGGCTGGAAGGCCGTGCCCAAGAACTCCCATTCCTCGTACTTGGTTTTCTTGTTCCACACGCGGATAGAGGCTTTGTTGCTGCAACTGGCTACGCCAGCGATCAGCACGCCCTGGACCTGATTGTCGCTGAAGAAGGCCGACTCGCTCTTGCCTCCTTCACAGCCCGGGCGGACTTTGGGCTTTCCATTCTGTGTATCTTGGCCGCTTTGCTGTTCCTGGCCGCCTTGCTGGTCCTGGCCCTGACCGGAGGGGGACGATGATTGCGAAGCGGTGTTCGATGGTTGCTGAAAGGTAAGAGGACCGGTGCCGTTGCTCCCGCCCGAAAGGGGCGACGGTTGCGGCGCACTTTGTCCGGAGGCGCCGATGAACTGCGGCTGCTGCTGGGGTCCCTGAGTGAGGGAGTCAATCAGAGCACCATTCGCTCCCACATGGATGAAGCGCCACTTGCCGTTGGTGCTCATCGGGTCTTTGTAGGCGTGACGCAGAAAGCGGAGGTTGTTGGTGCGGATCAGTTCGTCCACGGACTTCGGGTAGCGTTGGAACTGGCGCTGAAACAGGTAGATAGCCCGGGCGTATTCGTTGCCGCGGAAGATCAGCTCCTCTTCCTTCTCGCGCTGGCTCTCATGATAGACGCTCGGCAGGGCCGCGGCCAAGGCGATCAGCATCACCGTCATGGATACTATCAGCACCACGAAAGCGTAACCGTCCGAGAACCCGGGGTTCGGGATTCGGGGCTCGGGATTCGCGGATTTTGGCATTTGGATTTCGAACCTTGGCTTGGGAGACGCCATACCGTTGTTTGCCCGCCGCTAGCTTGTCCGGTGTCGTCCGGCTTCTCTTGCTGACACAGCCTGCTCTCTGCCTACTCCCTCCGGTGCGCGAAGCCCGAGCCCCAAGTCCCGAACCCCGCTAGTTCTATTGCGGGATAGCCAACTGTTCGGTCTGGTGACTGGTCTGATCTTCCACCTCGATCTGCTGGGGCGTAATCTTAACGGCCCTGTATCGCTTTCCAAACTCTTCGCCCTCGTGGACCACGTATACTTCCTGATCGTCACTGACGTATGCTTCTTTAACCCCTCCCGGTTTTTCAGAGTAGCCTACTGCTTTGAGTGGGATGGGCGGTGGGGGTGGCGGAGCTTGAGGCTGGGGGGGCGGTTCCGGGACATTCGTCACAGTTTTCGGTGCGGCCTTCAACTCGAAGGGATTGCGGGTCGGCTGGGGGAGAGGACGGGAGAGAACGTCTTTCAGCACGTCCACGTTCAAGGAAGGATCGTAGCGGGCGAACTCGTCCTTGGTCTTGGCAGGGGGTCCCAAGGTTGACTTGGAAGCTCCCTTGAGAGGTGTCTTTTCGGCCTGGCCCTTGCTCGCCCCTGTGGGCCGGGGCGGCATCGGCCGAGTGCCGGCGCTCACACCTGCTCCGAAAAAGAGGTTGAACAGGGGGTTGCCGAAGGCCAGGTTCAGAAGCAGGAGGACTAACAACACGCCCATACCGACGCTGGCCTTGTTCCCGGATTGAAATCGCTCTGCTCCCTTCATGGCGTCACGTATAGGTCCACCCTCATCCGCAGCTCTAGCGTCCCCTCGTCTCCCGCTTCAAGAGTAAAGCCGCGCAGCACCAAAAAATCGGAGCTAGTTTCCACGGCGTGAGCGAAACCCAGCAGACTTGGGAAAGGGCCTTGCACGTTAATCTCGATGCCGAGACGCTGAAGGGGTTCACCCTTCACCTCGTCCAGACGGTAGCTCACGCCGGAAAGCTGCACTCCCGACTCTTCTGTCAAGCGGCGCACCAGGTCCGCGGCTTTGGAAAAGCTGCGCCGGCGTGGAGGCATGTGCTCCCCCACAAAGCCCTTCAGCTCCGCGTCCGCATCAGTTACGGGAATCTTCTCCAGCCGAGTAACGCGGGCCTCCGCCGTCAGCTTCTGCTGCCGGGCGGTGCGGTAGGTTTGCTGCTCCGCCAGAAGCTTGTCGTCGAACGGGCGAACCACCGCCATCCACACCCCGAGAGCGAGCAGGACCAGCGCAATCGCCACTCGTTCCAAGACGCGTGCTGCAAGTCTGCTTTGGCTTATGCGCATCACCAGACACCCGTCATTTGTTACTCGTCACTCGTCCCTTGTCGGGTCTGTTTGCGCTCTGGTTCCGCTGACCTTCGGTGACCACCGGTGTCTTGGAGTCACCGGCCATCTTCTGGGCGGCACTGTAAGCGAGCCCTGATTCATCCTTGTCGCCGTCCTCGTTCTTCTGCCCGCTTGCCGTCTCCGGGTTTCGCCATCCGGCATAATGGCCGGTCCAGATCACTCTTGCCACACCCCCTGGAGCACTTTGACCGCTTTCCTGTCCGGGGTCCTCACTGCTGATGGCCGGGTCAGTAAAATCGGCGCTCTCCTCGAGGCTCTGGACAAACTCGATCAGCTTTTCCTGCGTGCTGCCCTCGATCGTCATGCGCACCGAAAACCCATCGCCTCCCTCGGAGAGTGACAGCGTGGTCAAACGGACATCGGCAGGCAGGAGTCGGGCGAGCTTAGCGGTCAACGCGGTGAAGGACAATTGCCGCTGATCGATGAGAGAGTTTACGTAGCTGGCCTGCCGCAGAACACGCTGAAACTGCGGCTGCTGCAGCCTGCGGAGGGCGGCCATTTCGCGGGCACCTAAGCGGGCTTGCTCCGACTGACATTCGGCTACCGAGCGACGCACTTGCTTGTACTCGCGAATGGTGCGCTGGGCAGAAACGGTCAGGACCACCAAGGCGACGAGAGCCCCGAGCGCCACAGGAGTTGCCCAGTACAGCGCGTAACGCTCGTGGAAGCTCTGATGTACAGCGAGATTGAGGTTGATTCTCATGACCCCGTCGTTCGTCAGCTGCCATCTATCGGTTGCTGTTCCTCGATTCGAGATTCGCTAAGCACCGCCCAGAGCGAACTCCCAGTACCTCTCCATTAACCCATTTTACTCAATTTTTTACAATGGTTACTGCAAAGTATTCCTGACAAGCCCGGCCGCTGGCGCGCCAAACGACCCGAACAGGTTGCGGTCTTCACTGGTGAACGTGGTGGCGAGGTCGGGGTCAGGCTCCAGGAGTTCGACCGGGTGATGCAAAGCTTGCGACAGCTCGACGCGAAACTCGGAGCCACCTCGGGGCCGAACGCACAGCCAGACCTGGCTAATCTCCAATTTCAGGTGGTCGCGGCAACTGGCCATGACGCGGGCTGACTCGGCCTGCACCTGGCGGCACATCTCGCTCGAATCCAGCCTGCCGAGTTGACGGGTTCGCCAGAGCCGCAGGCGCTTTCCGGCCGTCACCGCGCTAGTGATCGACCCGGAGCAAAGGTGGACGAGAAGTTGTCCCCTCTCCTCGGTCTCAGAGAGTAGCGGCAGCAAGGCCAGGGTTGCCGGCAGGAGCAGCGCCGGCGCACCGTAGACCTGTTCCAGCGCTCTTTCGTACTCGGCTAGCACACTGGCTTTGGCGACTACAGTCAGTACTTCGATTCGCTCCGCTTCGCGTACCACCACCTGGTGGGAGATCCTGCCCTCTTCCAAGGGGAAGGGCAATGTTTCCCTCATCCTCCACCGCATCAAGGCGTAGGCCTGCTTGCGGTTCTCGGGAAGCGTCTCGAAGGAGAGAAGGCTGACCCGCACCGCGCCGTCGGGCACGAGCAGGCCGAAGCGCGTCGTTCCGTTGCCCAGTGTTCCGGCGATCGCCTGAAGAGCGCGCGCGAGGTCCACCGGGTCCGCGATGTTGGGTCCGTTCGCGAGCGGCACCACGGTGTCGGGATTAAGGCTGGCCACGCCGATGCCCCGCAGGCGCTGGCTCGCGCCCCTCCCCCGCCGCGGCGGGACGGCCAGTCGCAGGCCAGCCACGAAATCGGGCTGGATCTCCACTACGGTGGTCGGCAGCGCAAACGGCGCTGTGACTACAGGCGCGTTCAGCTTGAAACGTTGCTGAAGTTGTTTGATCGGCTCCCAGTTCATAATCCAGGTGTCAGGTGTCAGAAGGAGGGAAACGGCCAAATGGGGAAATGGGCAAACGGCAAAAGGGGTGCTTCACCACTTTCCCTCTTCCCCCTTTCCCCTTTTCCCCATTCTGACACCTCAACGCTGCTCCTTCTCTTTAACCTCCTCCCTTTGCCCTTCATCCCTTATCCTTCAACAAAGGTCACCTTGTTGATCTCCTTCAGCATCGTTACGCCCAGGCGGACCTTTTCCAGAGCTGACTCGCGCAGAGTCACCATGCCTTCCTTGCGGGCCACGCGCCGCAGCTCCGACGTAGGACGGCGCTCCAGGATTAGCTCGCGGATCGAGTCCGTCATCGCCAGGAGCTCCCCGATGGCCGTACGGCCGTGGAATCCCGTCTGATTGCAGCGGTCACAACCCACCCCTTCGTAGAAGGTCTCATCACTCCAGCTGGCAGGATCGATGCCGGATTCTTCGAATAACTCCGGCGTCACCTGCACCGGACGCTTGCAATACTCACAGACCAGCCGCACCAGGCGCTGCGCCATAATGCAGTTCAGCGCCGAGACGAAATGATAGGGTTCAACACCCATGTTGAGGAAGCGGCTGAGCACGTCCAGCACGTTGTTGGCGTGCACCGTGGTGAACACCAGGTGTCCCGTTAGAGCAGATTGGATGGCGATCTGCGCCGTCTCATTGTCGCGGATCTCGCCCACCATGATCTTGTCGGGGTCGTGGCGCAGGATGGACCTCAAGCCGCGGGCAAAGGTCAGCCCCTTTTTTTCGTTAACGGGGATCTGGGTGACACCGCGAATCTGGTACTCGACGGGGTCCTCAATGGTAACGATCTTGTCCTCGTCGCTCTTGATTTCCGAGAGCGCGGCGTAAAGGGTGGTCGTCTTGCCGCTGCCCGTGGGACCGGTGACCAGTACCATGCCATATGGCTCGCGGATGAAACGGCGCAGTCGCTTCAGTTCGCGCTCCGAAAGGCCGAGCACGTCCAAGCGCAACTGGCGGAACTTTTCGCTAAGCGATTCCTTATCCAGGATTCTAAGCACCGCGTCCTCGCCGTTGATGGAAGGCATAATCGAGACGCGAAAGTCGATAGGACGGCCTTTGTAGCGTACTCGGAAGCGACCGTCCTGGGGGACGCGGCGCTCCGCGATGTCGAGTTCGGCCATCACCTTGATGCGGCTGATGAGGTTGGACGCATATTCCTGAGCCAGAGGCGCCATGGCCTGTTGCAAGGAGCCGTCGATGCGGTTCTTGACCACCACAGCGTTGTCCTGACTCTCAATGTGTATGTCACTGGCGCGGCGCTCCAGCCCGGCGAAGACAATGGAGTCCACCAGCCGCACCATAGGGCTGGCATCGCGGTCTTCGACCAAGTGTTCGAGCGAGAGCCCTTCCTCCCCGCTTTCCTCTTCGATCACCTCCATCCGGAACTCTTCCGTCGCCTCTTCCAGGACCCGCTGTGAGGGCTCGGAGCGCTTGATGAATTCGCGCACCTGGTTGGGGGCCGCCACCTTGATCAGCAGATGGCGGTTCAGTTTCATCTCCAACTCGTCCAGCCGATCGAGGTCGGTGGGATCGCCCACGGCCACGGTGAGCTGGTGGTCCTGCGCCTCCACAGGCAGGAATTCGTAACGCAGCATCAGGTCCAGGGGAATCGAACGAAGCAAGTCCGAGTCCATGGTTTGGCTGCGAAGATCCAGGAATTCGAAGCGGTAACGCTCCGCCAGTTCCCGTGCCTGGTCCATCTCGGCTTGGAGTTCCAATGCTGTGTCGGCCATAACCGTCGTAGTCCGTCGTCAGCGGTCAGTTCTCAGTTCCGGTGGGCACAACGAAGAACGCGCCACGGTCAAAGGGCAAATCACCAACTGCTATAGGAAGTGCCGTCGAGCGAGTTATCTTCCGAACCGCTGTGTAAGTCGACGACGCCGGACTGCATATCGTCGGCACCTGACGGCACGTCCTCGACATCCACCTGCCAGCTTTCACTCGAGTCGGTGATAGGGTCGACCGGTATCCCGCCACGCAAGTAGCCGGCCTCCACTAGTTCCTGCAGAGATGCCGGAGGTCGCTGCTTGTCGACC
>Ga0182041_10001750_pt1 | contig 11050 bp, 10 predicted proteins | sample flu12Cox44000178_FD_125967 | JGI IMG/M metagenome (GOLD analysis project Ga0182041, IMG submission 125967) | Lab enrichment of tropical soil microbial communities from Luquillo Experimental Forest, Puerto Rico - flux8day.12C.oxic.44.000.178 | ecosystem: Environmental > Terrestrial > Soil >...
GCGCGACGTGCCGGGACCTAGTCCAACACCGAAAGCGCCCTAACGGCATCAAGCACTCGATCATCAATCTAGGCCAGGAATTTCGCGGTGGTACCTTGCGGCTCGGAGCCTGTGAGCCAGAGCTGTCCCCGGAGAAATTTATACCACGTGCGCACCACAGCCATTCCTTGGGAAAGTTGACATGGGGGGCAGTGTTGAGCCCGAAGTTTCGGATCAAAAAGCAGAACCATTACCGGTTCCGCAAATGCCGTCACGCAACTACCGACGTTTTGCACAGCAACAATTTAGGTAATGGAAACTCACTCAAAAACCGGAACTGACGCAATTTCGAAATTGACGCGGAACTGCAACCTCTTTTGCCCGCCGAGCGTTTTAGTTGGTAATGAGTGGAGGTGCAACATGTTCAAAAATTTTAGACATTCAGAAGGGCATGGAAGTCGTGGGCTTGGACAGCAGCACGTTGGTACTGTCGACCGCTTGGAGACTGCCGATCGCATCGTATTGAGCAAGGACGATCCGAAAGCGGGCGGCCGGCAACACCTCATCTGGATCGATTGGGTCGATTACGTGGACCAGAAGGTTCATCTCAATAAGCCGGCAACAAAAGCAACTTCGGAATGGCAGGCGGCTGCCTAAGCCTCGGCTTTCGCCCGAGAAATAGCTCGGCCGGCCGCGCCGGGCTATTCACTTAATTCGCAGTGGGAAGGTGATGCTCATCAAGAATCACGACAAGAGCAGAATTGTCGAGGCGAGGGCGTGCGCATCCGGCACCCATTGCATCGTGTAAGGCGAGCAGAACAGCCGTGGAAATCAGCCGTCCCGATCGAATGCGTCCGGTCCGATCGTATGGTCCGACATGCCCCGCTTCACACACGACCACGTAGAAATCGCCTTCCTTGACGAAGGTGAGGGCGAGCCGGTCGTGTTGGTGCACGGGTTTGCCTCGAACAAGGAAGTGAACTGGGTGGCGCCGACCTGGATCACGACGCTGACGCGCGCTGGCTATCGCGCCATCGCGCTCGACAGCCGCGGTCACGGTGCTTCCAGCAAGCTTTATGATCCCGCTGCCTATCACAGCGCGATCATGGCGGAGGACATTCGGGCGCTTCTTGATCGTCTGACGCTGCCGCGTGCGGACGTCATCGGTTATTCGATGGGCGCGCGTATCACGGCGTTCCTCGCCCTGGCATATCCCCATCGCGTGCGCTCGGCGGTATTGGGCGGACTTGGCATTCGTCTGGTAGAGGGCGTCGGCTTGCCGGAGACGATCGCCGATGGGTTGGAGGCGCCGTCGATTGCCGACGTGACCGACCCGACCGCTTACCTGTTTCGTGCTTTCGCCGAGCAGACCCAATCGGATTTACGTGCGCTTGCCGCCTGCATGCGCGGCTCGCGCCAGACGCTCAGCCGTGCCGAGGTCGGCCACATTGCGCCGCCGCTGCTCGTTGCGGTCGGTAGCGAGGACCAGGTCGCGGGCGCGCCCGAACCGCTCGCCGCGTTGATCCCGGGCGCCCAAGCGCTCGTCATACCGGGCCGCGACCACATGCTGGCGGTCGGGGATCGGGTCTTTAAATCCGCCGTGATCGATTTCCTGGCAAAGCGGCCGTAACTCGGCCATTGGCCCATTCTATCGGCCGTTGACTCGGGGTCATTGGGCTAAGCCATTGGCCCCATTGGCGGTGCATATTGCAGGCCTTGGTTTAGGCTTTGTCATCACCAATATGCTAGAAGGCCCGCCGTTTCCTGGTGACTAGTTATCGAGACCGTTTCGGAGACCTTTGCCATGGCGCAGCAGCAGGTTAAGCCGGCCGTCGACAAGCTCGATCCGGTTTGGGGGCGCATCCGCCGGGAGGCCGAGGACATCGCGCGCCGCGAGCCTGAGCTCGCCGCCTTCATCTACTCGACCGTCCTGCACCACGACACGCTTGAAGTGGCCGTCGCCCACCGCCTGGGCGGTCTGATCGATCATCCGGCGCTGTCGGGCGAATTGATCCGGCAAGCTTATGCCGATGCTTTGGAAGACGTGCCCACGATTAGCGAGGCGTTCCGGGCCGATCTGATGGCGACTGCGGATCGCGATCCCGCGACCCGTCGCTTGATCGAGCCGGTGCTCTACTATAAAGGCTTCCACGCCATTCAAACCTATCGTTTGGCGCACTGGCTCTGGGCCAGGGGCCGCCGCGATTTTGCACTCTATCTGCAAAGCCGTTCGTCGGCGGTGTTTCAGTGCGATATTCATCCGGCCGCCAAGATCGGCCGCGGTATTTTCGTCGATCACGCGACCGGGCTTGTCGTCGGCGAAACGGCGGTCATCGATGATGACGTTTCCATGCTGCACGACGTGACGCTCGGCGGCACCGGCAAAGAAGCCGGCGACCGGCATCCGAAAATCCGTTATGGCGTGATGATCGGGGCGGGTGCCAAGATTCTGGGCAACATCGAAGTCGGCCATTGCGCGCGGATCGCCGCCGGTTCGGTTGTCATCAAGCCAGTGCCGAACAATGTCACCGTCGCCGGCGTGCCGGCGAGAGTAATTGGCGTTGCTGGCTGTCCTGAGCCTGCCCGCTCGATGGATCAGATGTTTCAAGACGAATTGTGACGAGCTGTAACGAGGGGATCGCTGCCATGTAACTGACGCCATATTCTGGCAGCAAATTTCCATTGGGTTTGGTTGGCCAAGCTGCCCTAGCTTGCGCATTATCGTTTGGGAGACGCACGGTGGACGTCCAGGAAGTTCGTAAGCTCGACGCTTACTTGAAAAAGCTGTTCGGCAATGCGCGCATCCGCGTAGTGCCGCGGCCGAAGAAAGAAGATTCGGCAGAGGTCTATGTTGGCGATGAATTCATCGGCGTTTTATTTGTCGATGATGAGGACGACGAGCGTTCGTACAACTTCCAGATGGCGATTCTCGGCGCTGATCTCGAATAGTCCCCTAAAGTAACCGCATCATCTTTTTTCTGGATGCAGTTGCGCCGTCAGGCGGTCGAAGCCTGCGGCGACATTTCGCCAATCCGTAAGCCAATCGCGCGGAATGCGGATACTGATCTGCGCGCCGCCAAGTGCGCGTTCGCTGATACAGCTACCCGCAACCGCGCCGGCCTGGCGCGTGCAGCGTGCGAAAAACTGCTCGGGATTGTCGAGGCTGTAGACGAGGTCCTCCCCTTCATAAGGGGTGCCAGCACGAAACGACAAAAGAGCAAGCCCATCTGGTCCGGACTCGGGCTGTCCCGCGAGGTAACGCGGATAAATCGTGCGCAAGCGCTCGAGCGGCGGCAGCACGCCGGCCAAAGCGGCAATTGTCACGAATAATCGATTATTTTCCGCCTGGCTGACGGCAGCGAGCGCGCTCTCCGGCGTCACCGGTGCTTTGCGCGCCCGGTTCTTGGCTGCCGGCGTAAGTGCCGGCCAGGAAAATACCAGATCAACCCGTTCGTGCTGCCCCGGATGGCGTTGCACGGTTTCCCGTATTGCCGCCGGCGGAATGCCAAACAGCATACCGGCGACGGTGATCGGCAACGCAGGTACATCAAGCGCGACCGGTTCGCTGGGCCAGCTCGGCCACAATACGTCGGAAACGAAAGCGGCGGCGGCCGCGACCGCAAGCACGAGAACGGCAAACGGCCAAGTGAGCACAGGGCCTTCGCGGCGGCGTGCTTTGGCGATTGCGTGCGCGCTCATGTGGTTTGGTCCCTTGCGGCGAATCAGGGCTGCCAGTATGGCACGCGCACAAAACTTAATAGGAAGGCCGGCCAGCGATAAATACTAAGGCTTGCTTGCCGCTGGCTGCGCTACGCTTGCCGTCGGCGCGGCGGGCTTTGTTGCTGCGGCGATTTGCGCGGCAAGTACGGCCGCGATCTTGGCGTGCGCGGCGGCGTTAAAGTGGATGCCGTCCCATTGATAAAAATCGCGCGGCACCGGATCGGGATCGTAGAGGATCACGCGGATGCCGCGCGCGTGCAAGCGTTGCGTCATGGCAGCGATATTGGCGGTGCGCGCCGCTTTGGTTCCGAAAAAGCGCAAGTCGTTGGCGCCGGGCTGGAGAACGACGATGTCGGTTCCGTTGGGCACGGCGGCATCCAGCCGGTTGCGCATGCCAGCAGTGACGTCGCCATTCACGCCGGCATTGGTGACATGGGCGTCAATTCCCTTCTGGCGCAGTAGCCGCTCCAGCACGGCTGGATAGGCGTTCTCGCTGCCAACGCCTAAGCCGGTCGTGTTGCTGGCGCCGATGGCGACAATATTGAGCGGCCGCGCTTGCAGCGGCGAGACGAGAAGCAAGCATGCGGCAATCACAAAAGCCCACAACCGCTTGGGCATCACAAACTCCTGCGGAAAATCGGGAATTGTCGTAAGCCCCAGCCGATGTCCTAGCCGCAACGGCGATCCTCTGCAATGGGCTCGGCTTTGCGCAACGGCACTCAAGCGGCTTGCCGCAACGCCGCTAATTTCCGATTCTGCGCGCAGCCAATGGAACCCCACGCTTTGATCGCGGATAGTTGCAATGATTTATAAACTTGACGGAATACGCCCCGAGTTTCCGGAAGAAGGGCGCTATTGGATCGCGCCGACTGCCACGCTGATCGGGAAAGTCCGGCTCAAAATTGACGCCAGCGTCTGGTTCGGCGCGGTGCTGCGCGGCGACAATGAATGGATCGAGCTCGGCGAGCGGTCGCAAATCCAGGACAATGCCACCTTGCATACCGATCCCGGTTTTCCGCTGACCATCGGACCCGATTGTGTGATCGGCCATAATGTCATCCTCCATGGCTGTACGATTAGTGCCGGCAGTCTGGTCGGCATGGGCGCCATCCTGCTCAACGGGGCGCGGATCGGCGCAAATTGCCTGGTCGGTGCCGGCGCATTGATCACCGAAGGCAAGAGCTTTCCCGATGGATCGCTGATCGTCGGCGCCCCGGCCCGCGCGGTGCGCACGCTCGATGAGGCGGCGATCAAAGGGATCGCTCCGGCCGCAGACATTTATGTCCGCCGCTTCAAGCAATACGCCAAGGGGCTCAAACCGATCGGCTAACCGCCCCGTGGCTCGGGACTGGCGCGCGCACAACACCCAGCGTCGCAGCCCTTCCGGGCTACTTCCACCGCACCGGTTTGACCCGCTAAGTTAGCGCGTTGGCGAGCATGGGTGGCGGCACGTGCAACGACGCTCAGATCCGGCGGAACGATCACGCAAGGCTCGCGGCCTCAAGCGGACAGCGCGTCGGCAGGTCGCTGCCGCAAAGCCCGGCAAGTCCCTAAAATCAACGGGTCCGACTGAGGTGAGGGGTCACGATGATCCTTCTGCGCGCCTGCGCCAAGAGCTCCAGGCTGCGCTGGAAGCGCAAAAGGCCGCTGCAGAGATCCTGGGACTTATCAGTGCTTCGGCTGGCGAACTTGAGCCGGTATTCACTTCGGTACTGCGAAACGCAACGCGCCTATGCCAAGCCAAGTTCGGTAATTTGTGGCTCCGAGAAGGTGGTGCCTTCCGCATCGCCGCCACGCATGGCGCGCCGTCTGCATATCGCAAGCATTTTGATCGCGAACCGGTGGTTCATCCTCACCCGAAAAGCGGTCTTGGCACTATCCTCGAAACTAAGCGGCTGCTGCACGTCGCCGATGTCAAAAGCCAATCGGCTTTCAAAGACAAAATGCGCGTTGCCACAATCGAGCTCGCGAACGCGCGGAGCTTGGTCGCCGTACCTTTGCTCAAGGAAAACGAGGTTGTCGGCGCGATCGCGATATATCGCCAAGAGGTTCGGCCGTTTACCGATAAACAGATTGAGCTCCTGCAAAACTTCGCGGCCCAAGCCGTCATCGCCATCGAGAACGCGCGGCTCCTGAACGAGCTGCGCCAGCGCACGACGGATTTGGGCGAGGCGCTGGAGCAACAGACCGCGGCGTCGGAGGTACTCAAGGTCATCAGTCGCTCGACTTTTGACTTGCAGACGGTGCTGAACACGCTGGTCGAGTCAGCCACTAGGCTCTGCGAGGCGCAGGATGCCTGTATTTTTCTGCCGGATGGTGACCATCTCCGCGCCGCCGCGCGCTTTGGATTTACGGCCGCACATCACAGCCTGCTCGAATCCAAACCAGTAAAGATCGACCGCGATACGGTAACTGGTCGAACCGCGATTGATGGACGTGTTGTCCACGTCGCGGACGTGCTGGCTGACGCTGAATTTACCTGCCACGATATCCAAAAAATTGCCGGGTTCCGAGCGGCTCTCGCAGTCCCGCTGTTGCGGGAAGCAAAAGTCGTCGGCGTCATCTTTCTCTCTAGGGCCAAGCCGGAGCCGTTTACCGAAAAGCAGATCGAGCTGGTTACCACCTTCGCTGATCAGGCCGTTATCGCCATCGAAAATGTGAGGTTGTTCGAGGCCGAGCAACAGCGCGCACGCGAGCTAAGTGAATCACTCGAGCAGCAGACCGCGACGTCGGAAGTGCTCAGCGTCATCAGCTCTTCGGCCGGCGAGCTCGATCCCGTTTTCCAGGCCATGCTGGCAAACGCGACGCGAATTTGCAAAGCAAAATTCGGGATTTTGTTTCGATTCGAACCCGACGGTACGGTTCGCGCCGCCGCAATGCGCGGCGTGCCGCCTGCTTTTGCTGAATTCTGGCAACGCCCGCGCCGGCCGGGTCGGCGCACCGCGCTTGCACGCGTGGCCGAGACCAAACAGACCGTTTACATGATCGACGTGAAAGCCGACCCCGCCTATATCGACGGCGAGCAGATTTTGGTCGCCGCCGCGGAACTCGGGGGCTTCCGCACATTCGTCAACGTACCGATGCTCAAGGACGGTGAATTGATCGGGGTGTTCGCGATCTATCGGCAGGAAGTGCGGCCGTTTACCGAAAAGCAAATTGAGCTTCTGCAAAACTTCGCTGCCCAAGCCGTCATCGCCATCGAAAATACTCGCCTTCTGAACGAGCTGCGCCAGCGCACCACCGACCTGGCCGAGTCGCTGGAGCAGCAGACCGCGACATCGGAAGTCCTCAGTGTGATTTCCAGCTCGAGCGGCGAACTACAACCCGTGTTTCACGCCTTGCTGGAAAAGGCGACGCATCTATGCGCCGCCAAATTCGGCAATCTGTATATCGCGGAAGGCGATACGTTTCGCACGACGGCGATGCACAACGTGCCGGCGGCGTTCGCCGAGGCGCGCGCCCGCAATCCGGTGATTCACCCGGAGCCGGGAAGTACGCTCGATCGAATTGCCAAAACCAAACGTGCCGTTCACATCCCGGACGTCACCTTGGATCAGGGTTTTATCGAACGTCAGCCTCGTTTCGTATCGATGGTCGAGCTTGGCGGCTTTCGGGCCATCCTTGCCGTCCCGATGCTCAAGGATGGAGCGGTGGTCGGGACGATTATGATTTACCGGCAGGAGACCGGTAATTTTTCCGATAAGCAGATTGAGCTCCTGCAAAACTTCGCGGCCCAGGCCGTCATCGCTATCGAGAACGCGCGGCTACTCAACGAATTGCGCCAGCGCACGACCGATTTGAGCGAGTCGCTAGAGCAGCAGACAGCGACCAGCGAGGTCCTCAAAGTCATCAGCAACTACGTTTCAGACCTTCAGGCCGTGTTCGACACAATGGCTGAAAACGCCGTGCGGCTATGCGAAGCGGAGCGGGGATATATTTTCCGATTTGACGGCAAGCTTCTCCGGGCGGTCGCGGCGTACAATGTCGGTCCTGAGAACTGGGAATGGGTGAGCCAAAACCCGATTGCGCCCGGGCGACAGACAGTGTCGGCCCGCGCTGCGCTGGAACGGCGAACGGTGCAGGTCGCCGACATCCAAACGGACCCTGAATATGCTTATGTCGTTAGGGATGTGGAGCCGATCCACTCGGTGCTCTCGGTCCCGATTGTCAAGGGCGACGAGCTGGTGGGCACGATCACCATTTATCGGCTCGAGGTCAGACCGTTTACCGATAAGCAAATCGCGCTTGTGGAGACCTTCGCGGCCCAGGCCGTCATCGCCATCGAAAATACCCGGCTGCTTAACGAGCTTCGTGAATCGCTTCAGCAGCAGACCGCGACTGCTGACGTGCTCAAGGCCATTAGCCGCTCGACTTTCGACCTGAACACGGTTTTGCAAACCTTGGTGGAAGCGGCGGCGCGGCTTTGCGAGGCGGACCAGGGAACGATTGCTCGCGAACAAGAGGGGGTGTTCGTTCGCGCTGCGGCCTATGGATTTTCAGCGGAGTTTACCGAATTTGTCAGTCATTTGCCGGTCGAACGAGAGCGCGGATCGGCGACTGGCCGAGCCTTGCTGGAGGGCCGTACAATCCATATTCCGGACGTGCAAGCCGACCCCGACTACACTTTCGACAAAGCAAGAGAGCTCGGCGGCTTTAGGACGATCCTGGCTGTTCCGATGCTTCGCGATGGCGCCGCAATAGGAGTCTTGGCCCTAACCCGCATTGATGTGCGGCCATTCACCGACAAACAGATTGAGCTGGTGACGACGTTCGCGGACCAGGCGGCGATTGCGATTGAAAATGTTCGCCTGTTTGAAAGCGAGGAAGCGCGCACGCGCGAACTGGTGAACTCGCTTCAGGAATTGCAGATGGCGCAGGACCGCCTGGTGCAGACGCAGAAGCTTGCCTCGCTCGGCCAGCTTACGGCCGGTATCGCCCACGAAATCAAGAACCCGCTCAATTTCGTCAACAATTTCTCTGGTGTCTCCGGTGAGCTCCTTGACGAGCTGAACGAAGCAATTGGGCGGGTGAGGCTCGACGAAGGAATAAATTCGGAAATCACGGAGCTGATGGACACGCTTCGCGGCAATCTCGAAAAGATCGTGCAGCACGGCAAGCGTGCCGATTCCATCGTCAAAAACATGCTTTTGCATTCGCGCGAAGGCTCCGGTGAACATCGGCCGGTCGACATCAACCTTGTCGTCGAAGAGAGCCTTAATCTCGCCTACCATGGCGCCAGGGCGGAGCGGCAGGGCTTTAACATCACGCTGGAGCGCTCGTTCGATCCCCACGCCGGGGAAGTCGATCTGTTTCCGCAGGAGATCACGCGCGTATTTCTCAACCTGATTTCAAACGGCTTCTACGCGGCGACAAAGCGTAAAACGGAGAGCAGCGACCAAAGCTATGAGCCGACCCTTATTGCTACCACAAAGAATCTCGGTGATCGTGTCGAAATCAGAATTCGCGACAATGGCACCGGCATTCCGCCGGAGGTCAGGGAAAGAATGTTCAATCCGTTCTTTACCACCAAACCAGCCGGCGAGGGCACCGGGCTTGGCCTTTCGATCAGCCACGACATTATTGTCAAACAGCATGCCGGCGTCATAGAGGTGGAAAGCGAGCCTGGAAAATTCACCGAATTCCGCATTGTATTGCCGCGTAGCGCCGCCTTTCTTGCCAAACCCGGAGGACAAGCGTGACGCTTTTAGTTCTGGTCGTCGATGACGAGCCCGATGTCGAAATATTGTTTCGTCAGCAATTTCGCCGCGAGTTGCGTGCTGGGCGCTTCACTATGGAATTCGCGCCCTCGGCCCCGGCGGCGCTTAAGCGCATCACTGACGCGGAAACAGTCTCTCTCATTCTGATCCTCTCCGATATCAATATGCCGGGGATGAGCGGGCTGGAGTTGTTGCCTAAGGCGCGGGCGGCGCGACCGGACGTCCCGATCATCATGATCACGGCTTATGGCGACGCCGACACCAAGCGCAAAGCGCTCGAGGGCGGAGCTGAAGCGCTGCTGACCAAGCCGATCGATTTTGTGCTGCTGCGTAATGAGATCGAAACGAGGGTCGGACGCGCCGCATGACCGCGCAAATTCTGGTTGTTGACGACGAGCCAGACGTCGAGGCGCTCGTCCTGCAGAAATTCCGCCGCCAGATAAAGGATGGAGCGGTCAGCTTTCTATTCGCGCATGATGGCGTCGAAGCTTTGACGGCCCTGCGAGCAAACGGCGCCATCGATCTGGTGGTCACCGATATCAATATGCCGCGGATGGATGGCCTGACGCTGTTGCAGAAACTTCAGGAAAGCGATGAAAACATCTCGACCATCGTCGTTTCTGCTTATGGCGACATGGCCAATATCCGAACCGCGATGAATCGGGGCGCCTTCGATTTCGTCACCAAACCTATCGATTTCCTTGATCTTGAAACCACAATCGCCAAGACGCTCAAGCACATCGCGTCGCTCCGCGATGCACGCCAGCGGCAGGCAGCGGCCGAACGCGCGCATGCGTCGTTGTCACGTTATTTTTCGCCGAATCTGGCGCAGCAGCTTGCCAGCGACACCGCCGCGCTCGATCTCGGAAGTCAGCGCCGCGAGATCGCCACGCTGTTTACCGATATCACAAGTTTCACCGCACTCGTCGAGACGCTTGAACCTGAAGTGCTGGGCCCTTTGCTCAATGAATACCTCACCGGCATGACCGACATCGTGTTTGCTCACGATGGCACAGTGGCAAAGATCGTCGGCGACGCGCTCCACGTGCTGTTCGGCGCTCCCGGCGAGCAACCGGACCATGCAGCGCGCGCCGTCGCCTGCGCTTTGGCGCTGGACCAGCATGCCGAAGCGTTCCGCGAACGCTGCCGGAAAAAGGGACTAACGCTTGGTGCGACGCGCATTGGCGTCCATGCCGGCCCGGCCATTGTCGGCAATTTCGGCGGCGGCCGATTTTTCGATTACACCGCCTATGGCGACACCATCAATGTTGCCGCTCGTCTCGAAGCGGCCAACAAGCAGCTCGGCACGCGGATCTGCGTGAGCGCTTCGCTCGCCGATAAGGTGCCGAACTTTGTCGGCCGCCCCGTCGGCGACCTCGTGCTGCGCGGCAAGACCGAGGCGCTCCCCGCGTTTGAACCGCTTCATGCGGAGGCGGCCGACGATCTGGCGACGAAGAGTTATCTCGATGCCTTTGCCAAGCTCAAAGCGCGCGATCCCGGGGCACTCGCCGCATTTGCGGCGCATGTCGGCGCGCGCCCTAACGATCAGCTCGCGAGCTTCCACCTCAAGCGGCTGTTGAACGGCGATTCAGGCGTGCAGATCGTTATGGATTAGGTTCGACAACCGCTTCAGC
>Ga0182041_10001754_pt1 | contig 11039 bp, 9 predicted proteins | sample flu12Cox44000178_FD_125967 | JGI IMG/M metagenome (GOLD analysis project Ga0182041, IMG submission 125967) | Lab enrichment of tropical soil microbial communities from Luquillo Experimental Forest, Puerto Rico - flux8day.12C.oxic.44.000.178 | ecosystem: Environmental > Terrestrial > Soil >...
GGCCGCGTGAAGGTAGTGCGCAGCGACGTTGGGTTCGGCCTGAATGGCGCGCTCGAATACGCCAGCTGCGTTTTCATTGTCCCCCACGCCGAGTAGCACCTGGCCTATGGCTGTCAGCAGGGGCGGGTCCTTGGGAAAGTCAGGCCAGCACGCCATCAAAAGCTGACAGCCGGAGAGATCAGGGTGGTAGATTTCAACCTCTCGCCGACCTCTACACCTGCTAGCCCCAGATTGCGCTTTGCAAAAGCAGCAGGAGGCTCGTACCAGGCGACGAGTGGTGAAGGTGCATCAGCGCCAGCCGCACTCGTCTCAGACGGTGGTCGCCGGGCGATGCGGTGATCGGTAAAAACCGTATGCCCGCCATCCGAAACGGGGCGGCGCGGCATATGACAGCCAATACAATCGCCGCTGGACCCCTCAGCGGGAGCGAGACGCTCCCGCGACGGCGGGCGGGACCCCGACAGGTCGGGGCGGGCTGCCCGCGCTAAATCACTCGGCCGCGGATGAGTTTTGACCAGTGCGGCGCCATGGCAAGAAAGGCATCGGGAGCGAAAATAGGTCTTGGGGTCTGCCGGTTGCTCGTGGGGGTCATGGCACGTTCCGCACCATAGCTTGCTTTGGCTCCGGCGCGCACACGTACTCAAAGCAAGCTGCTGCGCCTGGCTGATCACCTTTAGCGCACTTGGACGCGAAGGGTCCAGCGAGGCCTCAAAAACATACACTGAGTACACTTCTTCCAGGTCTTGTCCCGGACGAAAGTCACTGAGTCGCTTGCCCGGATTGGGGATTCGCGCGTCTCCACTGAGGTGACACTGCTCACAAATGCTGGCGCGAGCCCTCGGAGGGAGACTGGCGGGGTTAACGATCGAGCCAGGAGACGGATCGCGCAAGTGGGCCTCAACGGGACCATGGCATCGCTCACAAGTGATGGCCTCGGCTTCAAAGGGAGGCATCTCGTAAGCGTTTAAGGTCCCGGCGAGAGGACGTGCACGTCCTGCATGGCAAACCAGGCAGTCTGGCGTTACCGGCCGATAGAAATCCGGTGCGGGATCGTTCTCGTACCCTGGCGACATGTCCCAGCCGCGGCCAGTGTAGTAGGTGAGAGGGGACTGGAAGAGGTGGTCGCCACGCTGGACGAGGTAACCCACAGCATGGGCCCCTGAACCAACAGCGTAGAGCGCCTGGTGCTCACCACTGGCTCCATTGCGCTCCAGTCGTTGGATCATTCCGGAATCGCGGGATTCTATAGTAAAGCGAGTCTTCGAGGCCGGATGGGTGAAATTCCCCGGGGGTTTCGGTGTCGTGGGCCCCAGCGAGTGCGCCATTTGGGTGGCGGCGTATCCCGCGACCTCTTTGGGGTGGCACTGGGCACAAGGGTGGGCGCTCCAGGCAGGCAATGCCGCGAGAGCAACGACCAAAATGAAGTAGATGCATTCCCCGACGTAGCGTGGGCATCTCGCCCATAGAGAAGCCGCTGAGGGCAAGCCGGTGAGGATACGTGCTTTCCTGATCAGGAGTCTCCGCTGCATGAGAAGAACGGTCTCTGAACGACCAGAACAATGTGAATGGTGCTTACGTGCTTTCTTGGCGTGCCCAGTTGCGAACCAGTCTTCGCCACGCGAGCGTTGTCAGCGTTTTGCTCTGCAGCAGAAACTCCGACAGCACCAACTCGGTCAAGGGGGGCAGAACTTCGCTCTTTTCGCTGCTTTTGTACTGACCGTCCGCCAAGCGCAGAATCCTCACCCCTTGCCCGTCGGTAAGCCAAATCTCCGGAACCCCGAGACGGGCATAGATGGAGAGCTTGCTTAAAGCTGGGCTGGTAATCTCGACCTCGATCACCAGATCGGCTGGAGGATCAACAGCCAAGTTGATTTCTCGCTTCCCGCGGATGCGCTCTACATTCTGCACATAGAAGCAGGCGTCGGGCTCAGCACCCCCCTCGAAATCCTGCCGGCGGAATGTCGTGGAGCCCAGATCTTCGAATTCCCTCCCCTGCTCCTCGGCCACGATGTCGGCAATCGTGGCAAGGGCTTTTTTGAGTCTCTCGTGCTCAACCGACGGACTCATGATTTCCAACGTCCCTTGGCTATAAGTGAGACGAGGTGAACTGGCATCAACGTTAGCTGCCAACAGAAGCTCGTAAGTCTCCCAACTGATTTGATTCATCACAACGCGTTGTTCCCGCACTTCCGGCGGCGGGCTCACTATGGTTGGCATCTCGGACTTCCGCTTTGCTCCCTTTTTTGCCTAACGCCCTTGATCACTTCCTTCGCAGTGTACTCCGCCGAGCCTGAATTTTCCAGGGCCGCATGACAGTGGAAGGTCTTGCGTCGGGAGCCTTCACCCCATCCACTGCGGATTCTGCGCAGTTCCGTCGAAGTTGCTCGTGGTCTTAAACGGCTCGTAGCTTCCGGTCATCGCCAGGTCACGAGTCTTCGCAAGCAGCGCGGCGACCTGACTGGGACCCATCGGCTTGAAGGTTTTGACGGCTTCCAGCGCCTGGTCCAGTATCTGCATGCTTTCGCAGCCGGTGATGACTACAGTGGTTGGGAGGTTCAAAGCGTAGTGGAGGCATTCGACAGGCTTCACCGCACCACTCTTCAGCACATTACCATCTCCCATCGGCTTCATGCCTAGCACGGCGATGCCCTGTTCCACAAGCTTGGGGAGAACTTGCTGGCCGAAGCTTCGGTAATGCGCATCCATCACGTTCAACGGCATCTGGCAAGCGTCAAAATGGAAATTGTGCGCCGCTGCCACTTCCAGCATGCGCAGATGCACATAAGGGTCCTTGTGACCGGTGAATCCAATGTAACGGATCTTCCCAGCCTTCTTGGCCTCGAGCAAGGCCTCGAGAGACCCGTCTGGAGCAAAGAAACGGTCGGGATCCTCCAGCCGGATGTTTTCGTGGTACTGCAACAGGTCGATGTGATCGGTCTGCAGTCGCTGCAAGGACTCGTCAAGCTGCTGTGCCGTAGCTAGCTTGGTGCGTCCATCGAACTTCGTCATCAGGAAAACCTTCTGGCGATAGCCGTCACGAAGTGCAACGCCCATTCGGCGCTCACTTTCGCCGTCGTGGTAGTCCCAGCAGTTGTCCATGAAGTTGACCCCACGATCGATCGCACTGCGAATAATCTGAATCCCGTCGTTCGGGTCCTTGGGCCGCCCGATGTGGTGTCCTCCCAACCCTATAGCCGAGACCTTTTCTCCCGATTGGCCGAATTCCCTGTAGATCATCCCGTTGGAATCTGTTTGACCCTTCGCTGTTGCGGCGATGGCCATGCCGGCCATAGCATTCAGGACATCTCTACGGTTCATGAACGAGCTCCTCCTTCCGTGATTTAGGGTACGCAGTCGATTTTAGACCCAGCGTGTGCCTCGTGTCTCTTGGTTTCTCGGCGAGGCCCGAGGGCGGTTTGGAAGGGCAACCACGGGGCAGCTTGGCCTTTCCATTTAATGCCAATTCGGACCCCAATTTTACTCGGCCCCAGGGGCCGGTAGCGCCCGCGCGCTGTCCTGCTCCGCGAGCGAACATGGCTGATATCAATAACTTAGATGTGGGTACCCGGCCTCCGACCGCGAGGCTACAGTCTCTGGGTCCGGTGCTCTTTTGCCGTAGGCTACAGACCGGAACCGATGTGAGACTGGTGAGAGCGAGGATGGCCGAGTTGACAAATTGCGTTAACCTGTTGATAGAGTCCCCCTGTTAGAATGGGCAGACGCGGATATCGAGTCCGTTTGAGGAGAGTCCTCCTATGAATCGCCTTTTGATTGCTGGGTGCTGTCTGGTTCTCCCCTTTGGTCTCTCGCTTTTGAACCCCGCCCGGTGTCTTGCGCAAGAGCCTACACCGTGGCCACCTGAAGCCGGGAAGCTCCGCTTTCACATGATCGGCAACGGGCATATCGATCCCGTGTGGCTATGGCAGTGGTCCGAAGGTGAGTCGGTTGTGCTCAGCACCTTTCGCTCCGCCCTGGACCGCATGAAGGAGAACCCCGACGTTACCTTTACGGCCAGCTCTGCCCAATTCTACGAGTGGGTGGCAGAGACCGATCCGCAGATGCTCCAGGAGATACGCCGGCGGGTCGAGGAAGGGCGATGGTCGATTGTCGGCGGCTGGTGGGTGGAGCCCGACGTGAACAGCCCGTCGGGCGAGTCTCTGGCGCGCCAGGGCCTTTACGGCCAAGCCACCTTCCGGCGGCTGTTTGGACGCATGGCGCACGTCGGCTATAACCCGGACTCCTTCGGCCATCCCGCGACCCTTCCGCAGATCTACAAGCTACAGGGGATGGATGCCTACGTTTTCATGCGTCCCCAACCGCATGAAAAGACTCTTCCGGCTGATGTGTTCTGGTGGGAGGGACCGGACGGCACGCGACTTCTTGCTTACCGTATCCCCATCAGTTACGGTGACTGGGAAGGAGAGCTGCCGGGGAAGTTGCTCACCATGTCCCGATTCAAGGAGCCCACGAACGATCTGATGGCCTTCTATGGTGTAGGCGATCACGGTGGGGGCCTCACCAAATTGAGCATCCAGTCGATCCTTGACATAGCCAAGCAACCGGGCGCCCCAGCGCTCCTCTTCAGCACACCCGATCGCTACTTTGACGAGATTCGGCATATGACCGGACTTGATCTGCCGGTTGTGCAAAGCGATCTCGAGCACCACGCGGTGGGTTGCTACACCGCCAATTCAGAAATCAAGAAGAACAACCGAACCACCGAGACCCTCCTGATGACCGGAGAAAAATTTGCAACGCTGGGCGCGGCCGTGGCTGATGTTCCCTATCCCAAGACGGAGTTTGCCTCCGCCTGGAAGAAAGCCCTGTTCCAACAGTTCCACGACATCATGGCAGGGACGGCGTTGCCCGAGCATTACGCTGCGGCACACGATGCCCATGGTTACGCAATGAACGTGGCCAATCAGGCCCTCTACCGGGCGGCGGAGAAGATCGCCTGGGAGGTTCCCAGCACCGACCCGGACTCGGACTACTTGGTGGTCTTCAACCCGCACGCCTGGAAGGCGACGCTAGACGCGGAATACGATCTGGGCTGGCCACCCGGCGCTGTTGGGGGTGACGAGAAGGTTGTAATCCACACCCTGCTGGAAGATGAAACCGGCGCTCCTGTCCTCCACCAATGGGCGCAAGCTTCGACAGTTATCGGGCGCAAGAAGCTCGTGTTCCGCGCCGTCGTCCCTGCCTTTGGTTACCGGCAGTTTCGCTTGCGAAGCGCACCCGGTGCGGTCGAGCAGGCGGCCGCAGTACGAGCCAGCGAAAGGGAACTGGAAAACGAACACCTGCGGGTGACCTTTGCCGACGATGGCAGCATCGCGATCTATGACAAAGCTGCGGGGCGTCCCGTGTTTCTTCCCGGTAAGACCGGTGCCCCAGCGCCCCAAGCCGCTCCGCCGCTCGGAGGTCTGGAGCGCAGTTCGGGCTCTGGGGCGCAGGGCGCACGGGCGGTGGTGTTGGACGACCCCAGCGACACTTGGAGCCACAACGTCAGCGAATACTCGAAGGAAATCGGAGCTTTCGGCAATGCTCAGTTTCGCGTGTTGGAGAACGGCCCGGTGCGGGCCAGGGTACGCGTAAAGTCCACGTACCAGCAGTCGTCATTGGAGGTGGACTGGATCCTTTACGCGGGCAGAGGGAACTTGGAAGCGCGCGTGGCGCTTGACTGGCACGAGCACCTCAAGATGCTGAAGTTCTCCTTTCCGGTCGATGTAGAAAATCCCAGGCCAAGCTACGAGATTCCCTACGGCTATATCGTCCGCGAAGCCAACGGCAAAGAAGATCCCGGCCAGCGCTGGATCGACCTCTCAGGGGAGCGCGACGGGCATGTGTACGGCCTCAGCCTGATCAACAACGCGAAGTACGGCTACAGTGTGCGCGGCAGCGACATGCGGATATCCGTGGTGCGCGGCGCCGTCTACGCGCAGCACGACCCGCATAAACTCGATCCGCAGGGCGTTTACGTCTGGCAGGATCAGGGCCGGCAGGAGTTCCGCATGCTGCTCGAGCCGCATACGGGCACTTGGCAGGACGTCGGGGTGGTCCGGACCGCCGAGGAGTTCACTGCCCCTGTCCCCATCATCTACCAGGGAATTCACCCCGGCCAGCGGCCGCTCACGGCATCGTTTCTTGCTGTCGACGCGCCCAACGTGGTGGTATCCGTCGTGAAAAAGTCCGAAGAAGGTGACGACTTGATCGTGCGGTGCTATGAGACTTCCGGTAGGCCGGCGGAGGCGACGCTTGATCTCGCGTTGGTCAAACGTCGCTGGTCCGGAAAATTTCGGCCATTCGAAATCAAAACTTTGCGAGTTCCTCTGACTGGCGGAGAGATCCGGGAGGTCAACCTATTGGAAGAATGATTTACCGTACTTCCAGGTAGTCCTTATCCGGAAGCTTCGGGAATGGCGCATGGGGCTCGGCCTGATACCAGAAGGCTACGGAGGAGATGTCGTCCTGGAGCGGCAGGTAGGGCCCGCCGGCGCGCCAGCCGAGGGCCTGGATCGTGACTCTGAGATCCTTATCGAACCGGATCGGGTCCATGATGTGCCAACGGTAGAGTCCAAAGCGCTGCTGTGACTCGTAATGACCGTCCGGGCGGATGACCTGAGCCAGTCCGGAGTAAGGAGTGGTGAACTCCTGATAGTGATAAGGTTCAGGCGGAGCAGGTGTATGCAGAAGGTCATAAGGAAAGGGCACGGGGGGACCGACATCAAAATCGTATGAACCGCCGAAATAGTCTTCCGTACCAGTACCATTGATCGTCGGGAAGGTGCTATCACCGTCAAGGAAAAATTTGATCTCGCCCTCGCCCCACCAACCCGTGTTGTGAACGCCCCAGGCAAGGTAAGTGCCGACATAATGCCCCCAGCCTTTTACGCCGTCCAGGATGACATGATCTGTCTTGTACGGCAGCGGATTCGATCGCCGGAATTGTGCATGGAAGTAGGCCGCGTCTTCGGGGACTTCAGTAAGAACATAATCAATCTGGTAGTAGATCGTCATCGCTTCGTTATCCAGATTCTCCAAGGTCATCTTGCAGGACTTCCGGAAGGGCATTTCCCAATAAGAATTGAACCCGCTGCCAGGATTCACACACACTGCCAGCGATGAGATTTGAGCGTACCGTCCCCAGCCGCAGGCAAAGAAGTCCCCGACGGGAACCTCCACCGAAGGCTGGCTCTCGCCGTCCCAATAGATGCGCAAGATCGAGAACCGCAAGTGGCCGGTGGGAGTCATCCAGACGTGCTGAATCGCTCCTGAACCCTGAATCTCCGCCAGCGTGAACACTTTCTTTGGTCCGACTTTCACGGATGGAGAAATCTTCCAGCCCTGTCCCAAGTCGCGAGCTGCTTCAGCGCCGGTCCCCTCCGTTGCCATACCGCCCTTACCCTTTTCGCCGGTAAGATTCTCGGGGCTGATCGACCGCGTCTTGGCGTGGGACAGGCGAGGCAAGTTCCCCATATTTGGGTAGAGCCCGTTGTACGACGACGTTTGCGCCACGATGTTTTGCGCTGTGAGCGCACCCGCAAACACCATTCCCAATATCCAGCGAAACATACTCATCCTTAGTCCCTCCTTGTGAGGCGTTGCCCGAAGGGCAACACCGTGAGTTGCCGCAGGTTTTGGCTACGACACCCTTCTAGCAATTCCGCAGTGCATTACCACTCGCAACAGCCGGCAGAACTGTCTAGAGGCACCTGGCGGCACCACGGGATTGCAAGCCTGCGCTACAATAGCAGCCAGGATGGTACAAGTTGTGAAAAGCCCGGAGGTCTATGACGCCCTCATCGTGGGCTCCGGCGCCGGCGGGGGCATGGCAGCCTACGTTCTGACTAGGGCAGGCGCCAGGTGCCTGATGCTTGAGGCTGGCAGTTGGTACGACACGACGAAGGACTCAAAGATGCTGATGTGGCCTTACGAAGCGCCACATCGAGGCGCACCGACTCCAGCGAAGCCCAACGGCTACTTCGACCCCGGATATGCCGGATGGCACCTGCCCGGTGAACCTTACGCCAGCGCGCCCGGTAGCAACTGGATGTGGTGGCGGTCTCGTGTGCTGGGCGGCAAGACGAACCACTGGGGGCGGATTTCACTTCGCATGGGCCCCTACGACTTCAAGCCTTACAGCCGCGACGGCAAGGGTTTCGACTGGCCCATCACCTACGACGACCTTGCTCCCTATTACGACAAGACCGAAGAGCTGATCGGCGTGTTCGGGTCGGAGGAGCATCTGGAGAATACCCCGGATGGGAAGTTCCAGCAGCCGCCCAAGCCTCGCTGCTATGAGCTGGTAATCCAGAAAGCCTGTCAAAAGCTCGCTATTCCTTGCATCCCTTCGCGACTCTCCATCCTCACGCGTCCCCTCAACGGACGGCCTGCCTGTCACTACTGCGGTCAATGCGGAAGGGGTTGCGCGACCTATTCTAACTTTTCCTCGCCCACGGTGCTCCTGCCCCCGGCGCTTGAAACTGGGAATCTCGAAATTCGCTGTAACGCTATGGCGCGGGAGGTGTTGGTCAACAACGAAGGCCTGGCCACGGGAGTCTCCTATATCGACACGCGGCACCGCAAAGAGGTCCAGGTGCGAGGCAAGGTTGTGGTACTCGCCGCTAGCGCCTGTGAGACCGCGCGCCTTCTGCTCAATTCGCGCGGCCGGTTTCACCCCAATGGACTCGCCAACTCGACAAGCCTTGTGGGCCGGTACCTCATGGATACGGTCGGGACCGACGGCACGGTGGGTTTCTTTCCCGTCCTCACCGACCTCCCTCCGCACAACGAAGACGGTGTAGGCGGCATGCATCTCTACATGCCCTGGTGGAACTATCAGCAGCAACTGAGAAACCAGTTGCCTTTCTCTCGTGGCTATCACATCGAGTTCGGCGGCGGACGCCGCATGCCGGGGCTCAGGTACACAGGCGGCAGCCAAGAACACCTGGCAGGATACGGCGCGGAGCTGAAACGCCGCGCCCGAAACAGATATGGCGCACTCGTCAGCTTCTCCAGCCGCGGTGAAATGATCCCCAACGCCGCGAGCTACTGTGAAATCGACCCTGATATCATCGACCAGTGGGGCATCCCTACACTCAAGTTCCATTTCCAATGGACGGACGACGAGATCCTTCAAGCGAAGCACGCGCGAGAGACCTTCCGCGCCATCGTCGAGACCGCCGGAGGCGAGGTGGTACGAACGGCCGGTAGCGAGGAGGAGTGGGGTATTTCAACGGGAGGAGCCATCATTCACGAAGTAGGCACGGCACGGATGGGTGCCGATCGGAAGAGTTCGGTCTTGAATCCCTTTTGCCAGGCCTGGGACTGCAGGAATCTCTTCGTAACAGATGGCGCGCCCTTTGTCAGTAATGCCGACAAGAATCCCACTCTGTCCATTCTGGCCCTGGCTTGGCGCACTTCCGAATATATCGCTGAGCAAGTCAGGAAACGAAATGTGTAAGGACAGGCGGGGATTTTGACCGCTACCCCGCTTACGGTGACGTGCATGAGTCGAGCAGGCGCCATCGCCCTTGGTTACGTGTGGTTGATGTCAGGCCCGTGCCTACGGGGCGAGCAGGCTCCGGCGGCGGCCTCCCAGACAGAGGCACAGCTCGGTGTGGACGCACTGCAACGCGGTGATTTTGCTGCTGCCGAGCAACACCTATCAAGGGCACTCGATGCCGATCCCAGCTTGGCAGAGGTGCGCGCCAACCTTGGCCTCGCTTATTACGTCGATGGCAAGTACGCTAAAGCCGTGGAAGCCTTCCAGCAAGCCTTGAAGCAGAACGCGTCACTCTCCACCGCCCAGTCGTTCCTTCCGCTCGGCCTGGCAGGTCTCAATCGATGCAACGAGGCTCTGCCCGGGCTGCGGCACGAGTATTCCTCGAATCCGGACATCAAGTTGCGGCGCGTCGTGGGGCTCAGCCTGCAGCGCTGCCTCTTTCAAACCGGCAGCCAGGCCGAAGCGGACCATGTAACCCAGGACCTGCTGGCCAAATATCCCGACGACGTTGACGTGCTTTACGAAGCGGGCCAACTGTACGGCAAGCTGTCCTCGCAGATTTACCTACACTTGATGGAAGTTGCTCCACACACGGCTCGTGGATATCAGCTCACGGGAGAGGTGGCCTCCACCGAGGGCAACTGGCAGGTGGCCATCGACGCCTACCGTCAGGCTTTGAGGCTGGAACCGAACTTGACGGGCCTGCACCTCCGCATAGCGGCTCTCATGCTGCTACACCCACAGGATCCCGACGACTGGAAGGAGGCGATCGAGGAGTTGGAGGCTGAACTGAAGGTCAATCCCGGGAGCGCCGAGGCGGAATACGAGATCGGTGAAGCCTACCGCAAGCACAGTGACCTGGAGAAAGGGGAACCGGCCTTCCGCAGGGCGCTTGAGTTACAACCGGCCTTTGTGGAAGCGCGCATCGGTCTGGCGAAGGTGCTGCGGCAGAAGAACCAGAACCAGGAGGCGCTTGCCGTGCTTGAGCCCGCACGCGACAGCAAGCCACCCAATCCCGCGGTCCACTTCTTGCTGGCGCAGCTCTACCGCGATTCCGGGCGCGCCACCGACGCACAGAAGGAGGACGCTGTTTTCAAGCAGCTGCAGAAGACGCCTCCCTCGCTTCACAACCCGCAGTAGAGTAACTTCACTCATACCTCAACGCCATGATCGGGTCGACCCGCGTCGCCCACCACGCGGGGAGATAGCCGGCCGAGAGTGAGACCCCTATCAGCAGCAGCGCCGCTGCCGCAAAGGTGATCGGGTCCGTCGCCTTGATGCCGTATACATAGCCAGCCATCACGCGGGCTCACGGCCAGCGCGGTCACCAGCCCCAGCACGACCCCGAACATCGTTACAATCAACCCTTCTCGCAAGACAAGTCGGAGCACATCCGTCCTGCTTGCTCCCAGCGCCATGCGGATGGCCATCTCCTGTGTGCGGCGGCTCACGGCATAGGACATCACGCCGAAGATGCCCACGGTTGCAAGCCGTGCCCTGATACAAGACCGCGGCTTCGAACGGTTACCAAATGTAA
>Ga0182041_10001761_pt1 | contig 11025 bp, 8 predicted proteins | sample flu12Cox44000178_FD_125967 | JGI IMG/M metagenome (GOLD analysis project Ga0182041, IMG submission 125967) | Lab enrichment of tropical soil microbial communities from Luquillo Experimental Forest, Puerto Rico - flux8day.12C.oxic.44.000.178 | ecosystem: Environmental > Terrestrial > Soil >...
ATGTTCTGCAGGTCCGAGCCGCCGCCCGGCTCGGTCAACGCCATGGTGGCCCGCAGCTCGCCGGTGGCCATCGGCGGCAGGTAGGCACGCTTCTGCTCCTCCGTGCCGAACAGCGTCAGCAGCTTGGCCACCACGGTGTGTCCGCCCATCGCGCCGGCGAGGCTCATCCAGCCGCGCGCCAGCTCCTGGGTGACCCGCACGTAACACGGCATCGACACCGGTGACCCGCCGAATTCCTCGGGAATGGCCAGGCCGTAGATGCCGATGCGCTTCATCTGCTCGATCCACGCCTCGGGGTAGGCGTTGGCGTGCTCGACCTCGCGGACGCTGGGTTTGACGTCGCGGTCGATGAACGCCCGCACCGTGGTGACCAGCATCTCTTCCTCGTCGTTCAGTTCACTGTCCACCTGTGACCACCCTCCGGCATTGACCCCCGATTCGACACCCTGCCAGCATGTGGCGTTGTGACTAGTAACGGGTATGCGGGTCAGCGGGAAGGCGGGCCCTACTTCGACGACCTCTCGGTGGGCCAGGTGTTCGACTGGGCGCCGGCGATGACGCTGTCATCGGGACTGGCCGCCGCCCATCAGGCGATCATCGGGGATCGCCTGCGCCTGGCGTGCGACGCGGTCCTCTGCACCGCGGTGACCGGCGTGCCGGGACCGCTGGCACATCCGGCGCTGGTTTGCGACGTCGCGATCGGGCAGTCGACGTTGGTCACCCAGCGGGTCAAGGCCAACTTGTTCTACCGCGGCCTGGTGTTTCACCGCTTCCCGGCGATCGGCGACACCATCTACACCCGAACCGAAGTGGTTGGACTGCGGCCGAATTCGGTCAAGCCGGGTAGGGCGCCGACGGGAATGGCGGCGCTCCGGATGATCACGATCGACCAGGCCGATCGATTGGTGCTCGACTTCTACCGGTGTGCCATGCTGCCGGCCAGCCCAGACTTCAATCCCGGCGAAGCGACCGCCGACGATCTGTCCGCCATCGGCGCCGACGTGCCCGGCCCGGCCGCCGATCCGACCGCGCACTGGGACGGCGACGTTTTCCGAAACAAGGTGCCCGGTCCGCATTTTGACCCCGGCCTGGCCGGTGCGGTGCTGCACAGCACCGGCGACGTGGTCAGCAGCGCACCCGAACTGGCCCGTCTCACCCTGAACATCGCTGCCACCCACCATGATTCGCGAGTCGGCGGGCGGCGGCTGGTGTACGGCGGGCACACCATCGGGCTGGCGCTCGCGCAGGCGAGCAGGCTGCTGCCCAACCTGGTAACGGTTCTGGGATGGGCGTCCTGCGACCACACCGGCCCCGTCCACGAGGGCGATACCCTGTACAGCGAGCTGCACGTCGAGTCCGCCGAGCCGACCGAACACGGCGGGGTGCTGGGCCTACGGTCGCTGGTCTACGCCGTGGGCGAGTCCGCCGGCGAGCCCGACCGCCCGGTCCTGGACTGGCGGTTTGAGGCGCTGCATTTCTGAGTCGCGCCGGACCGCCACGCGCACAATGGTGGGCGTGAGTTCGGCTTGGTCGTGGGAGGCGCGGTGGGGAAGCAGCGGGCTGGCCTGCCTGACCGGCCTGTCCGACGGGCCGCCCGACTTCTCCCGCGCGAGCGTGCTGGCCCGCGCCGAACACGTGGCCGCGGCCGCCGGTCACCGGATGGGTATCGCCATCGAAGCGGCCTCCCTGCTGACCGGTCGGGCCGGCTTGCTCGGACTGACACGCGGCGGCCGGATTTCGGCCGGCGGGGCCACCCGGCTGCTGGCGGCTCGCGACGGCTGGTGTGCGATCACGCTGTCGCGGTCCGACGACGTCGCCGCCGTCCCCGCGCTGCTACGCGTCGACGAGGTTCCCGTCGACCCCTGGCCGGCGCTGGGGCGTTGGGCCGCAACCCATCCGGTGTCCGCGATCACCGAACGCACGGGTCTGCTCGACATTCCGGCCGCCGGCCTGGGCGAGGTCGCCGCCGCATCGCCGCGGATCCGCCGAATGGGGTCCCGAACGGACGGGCGGGAGTTGGCCGGCCTGCTGGTCGCCGACCTGTCGTCGATGTGGGCGGGCCCGCTGTGCGGGCAACTGCTGGCGCGCGCCGGGGCGACCGTCGTCAAAGTCGAAAGCCCGCGCCGCCCGGACGGCACCCGATACGGGAACCGGGCATTCTACGACTGGATCAACGGTGAAAAGCTCTCCTACTGCGTCGATTTCGACGCCCAACCCGATGAGCTGCGCGAGCTGCTCGCGGTCGCCGATATCGTGATCGAAGGCTCGCGCCCCGGGGGGCTGGCGCGTCGCGGGCTCGGGCCGGACCACGTCGCGGCGCGACCGGGCCGAATCTGGTTGCGCGTCAACGGATATGACGACCCCAGGCCGGCATTCGGCGATGATGCCGCGGTGGCGGGCGGCCTCGTGGGTACCGCCGTCGATGCCGGTTTAAAAGGACCGGTGTTCTGCGGCGACGCCATCGCCGACCCGCTGGCGGGGCTGGACGCGACCTTGGCGGTGGCCGAATCGCTCGGCCGCGGCGGCGGCGAGTTGATCCACGTGTCCATGGCCGCCGTCGCCGCGACCTACGCGGCGCTGCCCACAGAGGAGTCGGACGCGGAATACCCGGCAACACCACCCCAGCCACCACCCGCATCGCGGCCGGCCGCCGAGCTGGGCGCCGACAACGCCGCCGTGCGCCGGCTCGTCGTCGAAAGGGGTTGCCCGCCATGCTGATTAAGCGAGCAACATTGCTCGACGGGACAGTGACCGACATCCGCGTCGGTGCGCAGATCGAGGAGCTGGGCCCACCTTCCCCGGGCCTGACTCCCAGGGCAGGGGAGGGCGTGCTCTACGCCGGCGGCGGAGCAGTCCTGCCCGGGCTGCACGACCACCACGTGCACTTACGCTCGGCTGCTTCCGCGTTGGACTCGTTTTTCGTCGGACCGCCCGGCGTCAGTACCAAAGCCCAACTGACACAACTGCTGTCGAACGCCACCCCCGGTCCCGACGGGTGGATTCGCGCCGTCGGCTACCACGAGTCGGTCGCAGGAGACTTAGACCGGTTCGCCCTCGACGCCGTGGTGCTCGACGTCCCGGTGCGCATCCAGCACCGCAGCGGTGCGCTGTGGATCCTCAACTCCGAGGCACTGGGCCGGGTCGGCCTGGGAGAACATCCCGACGGGCGCCTGCGCAGCGCCGACCGTGGCTGGTCGGACGCGCTGGCGCGGCGCGAGACCGACCTCGCCGAACTCGGCCGCCGAATCACCGCGACCGGCGTCACCGGCGTCACCGACGCCACCCCCGACCTCGACGCCGATGACATGGTGTCGCTGCTGGTGGCCAACCGTCGCGGCGAATTTCGGCCACGGCTGCATTTCCTGTCGCCCGGCAAGAAAATCCTGCACGACGATCGCCTCGACCCGGACGCCCTGACGCGCTGGATCGAAGATCACCACAGCGACGGCCGGCCGGTCGCCGTCCACTGCGTGACGGCGGCCCAGCTGGTGGTGACCATCGCGGCCCTGCGCGCCGCCGGTAGCCATCCGCTGGATCGCATCGAGCACGCCGCCGTCGTCCCCCAGGACAACCTGGCGGATCTGACCGACCTCGCCAAGCTGGGCCTCACGGTGGTGACGCAGCCCAACTTCGTCGCCGAGCGCGGCGATCAGTACCTCGCCGACGTCCCCGCCGCAGAGCACGATCAGCTGTGGCGCGTCGCATCGCTGGTGAACGCGGGGGTGCCGGTGGCCCTGTCGACCGACATGCCTTTCGGCCACGGCGACCCGTGGACGGTGATGCGCGCCGCCGTGTACCGCACCACACCCAGCGGCGCGGTCCTCAACGCCGGCGAATGTGTCTCGGCGCTAACGGCTTTGACGATGTTCCTGGGCCGGCCGGACGCGCCGGGCCGGGCGCGGACCGTCGAAACCGGACAGCCGGGGGACCTCTGTGTGCTGACCGAGCCACCGGCGACGGCGCTGGCCGAGCTGAACGCCGGCATGGTGGCGGCCACCATCATCGGCGGCGAGCTCGTCTACTTCGCAATGTGACCGGGCGATCATCCCGCCGGCGCGAGGGCAGCGCGCAGGCTGTCGCACTGGCTCTCGAAAAACCGCCGGGACACTTGGACTTTCGGCACCAAGAGGTCGAAGCCGTGGAAGGCGCCCGGAACGACTTCGACGTGGCATGGCACCCCGGCGCCGGTCAGTCGTGCGGCATAGGCCAGATCTTCGTCGTGGAACAGGTCGTGGGTGCCGACGCCGATCCACGCCGGCGGCAGCCCGCCCAGGTCGTCGCGGCGGGCGGGGACGGCGACCTGTGGGTCGGCGTTGCCGAGGTACGCCGCCCAGCCGAAGCGGTTACTGCGTGTGTTCCACAGCCGGTAGTTGGGGTTCTCGGCGGTCGCGGAACTCCGGTCGTCGAGCATCGGGTACACCAACACCTGGAACGCCGCCGTGATTTCGCCGCGGTCCCGCGCCAGTAGGGCCAGGGCCGCCGCGAGTCCGCCGCCGGCGCTGGCGCCGGCGATCGCCACCCGGTGCGGGTCCACCGCGGGCAGGGCGGCCAGCCACGTCAGCGCTGCGTAACAGTCTTCCAGCGGAATGGGATACGGATGTTCGGGCGCCAGCCGATAGTCCACCGATGCGACGGAAATGCCCAGTTTCCTGCTGAACGCGCGGCACAGCCGGTCGTCCTGCTTGGCGGTCCCGATGATATATCCACCGCCGTGGATCCAAAGCAGCGCCGGCGTGGGTCCGGTCGCGCCGGCGGGCCGGAACAGCCGAACGCCGGCTCCCGATGCCAGGGCGACCACTTCGACATCGTCGGATGGGCCGGGGCTGAGAATGCGCTCCGTCAGCCCGCCCAACGCCCGCATGATCGGCAGGCTCCGGGGACCGACAATTCGTCGCGGGGCGAAGCGGGCGATTCGGCGCAGGTCGGGGTGAACGTCGTCGTTCGACATCGGTCCAGTATCACCGACGGGAACGCATCGGCGCGGACAGGCCCGTGAGTTCGTGGTAGTCGTCCAGACAATCGGCGGAAATGCCTTGGAAACACAGGCGACGTAGCGTCAAGCGGTAAGAGGTCGATCGGGAGGCTCGGGAGGCTACGTGGGAGGTACATCCAGTAGAGCTTGCCCAGGCCCCGCCGGCTCATCGGGTAAGCGGTGATCGCCGATGGCGCCGGCGCCGACGAAAACACACTGCCCGTACTGCTCGTTGCAATGCGGGATCACGCTGGACGTGTCGGGGGATGGCTCGAAAACGCCAGTGCTTGCGCCACAAAGCGATTTCCCGACCAATCGTGGCGGTCTGTGCGCGAAGGGCTGGGCCGCGGCAGACCTGCTGGCGCATCCGGAACGGCTGACGGGCCCGCTGGTGCGCGACGAGCGCGGTTCGTCGCTGCGCCCGGTCACCTGGAACGAGGCGCTGGAACGGATCGTCGCGTCTTTCCAGAAGACACAGGCTGATCACGGCCGGGACGCGGTCGGATGCTTCGGCGGCGGCGGTCTGACCAACGAAAAGGCATACCAGTTAGGGAAATTCGCGCGAATCGCGCTGCGGACCTCGGCGATCGACTACAACGGCAGGTTTTGCATGTCATCAGCGGCCGCGGCGTCGAACCGCTCGTTTGGCATCGACCGCGGGTTGCCCTTTCCGCTGGCCGATATCGCTCAGGCCGATGTCGTCCTCATCGTCGGGGGTAACCCCGCCGACACCCTGCCTCCGGCGATGCAGTATTTCGACGAGGGCCGCGCCCGCGGCGCCAAGCACATCGTCGTCGATCCGCGGCGCACCGCGACCGCCGGCCGCGCCGACCTTCATCTGCAGCCCGTCCCAGGAACCGACCTGGCCCTGGCCAACGGCATGCTCAATGTCGTTACCCGCGAAGGCCTTATTGACCGGGAATATGTCACCGAGCGGACCACGGGATTCGAGGCGGTGCGCCGCGCCGTGCGGCTGTACTGGCCGGACCGGGTGGAACGGATCACCGGTGTGCCCGAGAACGACATCGTGGCCGCGGCTCGGATGCTGGCGACAGCAAAGCGGGCGATGATCCTCACCGCCCGCGGCGCCGAACAGCACAGCTCCGGCACCGACACGGCGCAGGCCTTCATCAACCTCGCCCTGGCACTGGGGCTGCCGGGCCGTCCGTATAGCGGCTTCGCCTCGATCACGGGCCAGGGCAACGGGCAGGGCGGGCGCGAGCACGGGCAGAAGTGCGACCAACTGCCCGGCTACCGCAAACTCGACGACCCCGCCGCGCGCGCCTATGTCGCACAGGTATGGGGTGTCAACCCGGCCGACCTGCCGTCGTCAGGGCAGTCGGCCTACGAAATGCTCAGCGGCATCGGCACTCCCGGCGGGGTGCGTGCGCTGTGGGTGATGGCCTCCAACATCGTCGTCTCGGCACCCAATTCGCTCCACGTCGCCGAGAAGATCAAACAGCTGGACTTCCTGGTGGTGTCCGACATCTTCCTCTCCGAGACCGCCGCGCTGGCCGACGTGGTGCTGCCGACGACGCAGTGGGCCGAGGAGTCGGGAACGATGACCAACCTGGAAGGCCGGGTGATCCTGCGGCGAGCCGCGGTCACGCCGCCCGGTGAGGTCCGCAGCGACCTCGACGTGACGGCCGATCTGGCAAAGCGTCTGGGGGCACATGGGTTTTCGGGCGACTCGCAGGAGGTCTTCGAGGAGCTGACCCGCGCGAGCCAAGGCGGCAAGGCCGATTACCGGGGAATCAGCTACGAACGGATCGCGGCCGACAACGGGGTGTTTTGGCCATGCCCGTCCGCCCTGTACCCCGACACCCCGCGACTGTTCGTCGAGGACTTCCCGACGCCGGACCGGCGAGCCCACTTCCATCCCGTCGAGCACCGGGGCGCCGCGGAGCTGCCGGACGACGAATTCCCGTACTACCTCACGACCGGCCGCCTGTTGCGGCAGTACCAATCCGGGACCCAAACGCGCAGGGTCGCAACGCTCACCGAGGCCGAGCCGGAGCCGGCGGTCGAGCTGCACCCGACGCTGGCGCAACGCCTCGGTGTCGGGAGCGGCGACAAGGTTCGGCTGAAGACCCGCCGCGGCGAAGTCGTGATGACGGCGCAAACGAACGGCGGTATCCGCCCCGACACCGTCTTCGCGCCGTTCCACTGGGGCGGCGCGGCGAGCATCAACCGGCTGACCAATCCGGCCCTGGACCCGCATTCTCGGATGCCGTCATTCAAGGTCTGCGCGGTCTCGGTATCCAAACTGGAAGGACTGGAAGGACTGGAAGGACTGGAAGGACTGGAAGGAGATGTGACGCATGGGTGACGACAGCACGCCACGCTTTCTGCAGGGCCCGTTCACTTTTCACGGAAAGGGCTACGATTCGCCGTTCCTGCTCGATTCGTCCCTGCGCTATGCCGTGCCGGCCGGGGCGATCACCCAGCCCGTGTACTTTCGCGGCGGCAACAGCACCGACGAGCTGGTCACCGTCGTGCTGATGCGTGACGGTGCTCCGATGCGGTACTTCCCCATCGGTGCCAAGGACGCCGTGCACGTGCCGCTCCGAGTCGTCGAGGACCTGATCGCCGACACCGTCATCGAGGTGTTCGTCGCGGCCCCCGACGGGCTGAGCGGCACGGTGTTCGTCGACATCGGCCTGGTCGAAATCTGAGCTGGGTCAAGGTTATTCATGACGACACTGGCCAAACCCGAAACGAACGGTCACAGCCCGGCCGCCCTGGCCGCCTTGGTGGTGGTCGGCAACGGCATGGCGGGCGCACGCGCGTTGGAGGAGATCCTCGCCCGCGGCGGCAATGCGCGGTTCGCCATCACCGTGTTCGGCGACGAACCCTACGGAAACTACAACCGGATCTTGCTGTCCAACGTGCTGGCCGGGTCCGACGACGCCGGCGAAATCTACCTCAATCCGGTTGACTGGTATGCCGAAAACGGCATCGACCTGCGCGCCGGCGTTCGCGTGGTGCGGATCGATCCATTCGCGCGTCTGGTACACGCCGACGACGGCACGACCGTTCGCTACGACAAGCTGATCCTGGCCACCGGCAGCAGGTCGTTCTTCCCGCCGGTCGACGGCATCTGGCAAGACAACCAGACCCTGGCGCCCGGCGTGTTCGGCTTCCGGACGATCGACGATTGCCAGGCGATGATCGACTTCGCCGAAGGGCGAGGCAAAGCCCTCGTGATCGGTGGCGGGCTGCTGGGGTTGGAAGCCGCCCGGGGCCTGCAGAACCGGGGGCTGAACGTCGGCGTCGTGCAGGGCGGCCCCACGCTGATGAACGCGCAACTCGACGAGCAGGGCAGCGCGATCCTGCGCCGGCTGGTCGAAACGCTGGGCATCGAGGTGCACACCGGCAAGCGGACTACCAGGATGCTCACCGAGGGCGGCCTCCCGTCGGCGCTCGAATTCGCCGACGGCAGCCGATTGCCGTGCGACATGGTGGTTTTGGCCGCCGGAATCCGGCCCAACGTCGGGCTGGCGGTGCGCGCCGGTCTGACCGTGGAGCGCGCGATCGTCACCGACGATCACATGCGGTCGATCGACGACGATGACATCTATGTGGTGGGCGAGTGCGCGCAGCACCGTGGGCAGGTCTACGGGCTCGTCGCGCCGCTGTGGGAGCAGGCGGGCGTGCTTGCCGACCACCTGACCGGCATCAATCCCCGTGCGGCATACCATGGTTCGCGCACCGCCACCAAGCTCAAGGTCGCCGGCGTCGACGTCGCGGCGATGGGGGTGAAGGCCCCGGAACGCGACGACGACGAATTCGTGCAGTACTCCGAGCCCAGGCGCGGCGTGTACAAGACCGTGGTGGTACGCGACGACAAGCTGATCGGCGCCACGCTGGTCGGCGACATCAGCAAGGTGGCGTTTCTGATGCAGGCGTTCGACCGTCGGCTTCCGCTGCCCCCCGAACGGGTGTCGTTGATGTTCGACCTCGGCACTCCAGATGCGGCCACCGGCGCGGCCGAGCTGGCCGACGACGCGCAGGTGTGCAACTGCAACGGGGTGAGCAAGGCCGCGATTGTCCGCTGCGTCAAGGACGGCCAGACCTCGGTCGAGGGCGTGATGTCGGCGACCCGGGCGGGCAAGGGTTGCGGCTCGTGCAAGGGACTGGTCGCCCAGGTCGTCGAATGGGCGGCTGACGGGGCGGTGTCCGAAGACGCCGCAGCCAGTTGGTACGTGCCGGGAATCCCCTATGAGAAGCCGGAATTGATGCGCAAGATCCGTGAGCTCGCATTGCACTCGGTATCGTCGGTGTTCGCCGCGCTGGCGCCCGAGGGCCGCGAAGACGCCCACTCCAAGATGGCGCTTTCGTCCCTGCTGCACATGATGTGGGGCGCCGAGTTCGTCGAAGAACGCGACGGCCGGTTCATCAACGATCGGGTGCACGCCAACATCCAGCGGGACGGAACGTTCTCGGTGGTTCCGCAGCTCAGGGGCGGGGTGACGAGCTCGGAGCAGCTGCGGAAGATCGCCGACGTGGCCGACAAATACCGGATCCCGATGATCAAGCTCACCGGCGGCCAACGCATCGACTTGCTGGGCGTGCGCAAGGAGGACCTGCCGTCGGTGTGGGCCGACCTCGGGATGCCGTCGGGCTACGCCTACGGCAAAAGCTTCCGGACCGTGAAAACCTGTGTGGGAAGCGACTTCTGCCGCTACGGGCTGGGAGACTCGACGGCGCTGGGCATCGCGATCGAGGAGCGCTTCCAGGGCATCCCCAGCCCGGGCAAGATGAAGCTGGCGGTGACCGGGTGCCCGCGCAACTGCGCCGAGGCCCTCTGCAAAGACGTCGGCGTCGTCGCGATCGAGGGTGGGCAATGGCAGATCTACGTCGGCGGGGCGGCCGGCTCACACGTCCGCAAAGGTGATCTGCTGGCGACCGTGGACACCGCCGAAGAGGTCATCTCTTTGACCGGCCGGTTCCTGCAGTACTACCGGGAGAACGCCAACTGGCTGGAACGCACCTACGACTTCGTGCCGCGGGTGGGCATCGACCGGGTCCGGGAGGTTGTGGTCGAGGACAGCGACGGCATCGGCGCCGACCTCGATGCGCGCATGCAAAAATCGGTCGATTCCTACCGCGATCCATGGAGCGAAAGTCAAAACTCCCCGGCGCCCAACCACTTCCGTTCTTCCCTACCGCTGCTCCCGCTGCCGCAGGTGCCGGTGCGATGAGGGAGATCAGCCTGGGCTCGGTTGGCGACATCCCGCTGGGCGAGAGCCGCGCCTACGCGGTCGCAGGCCGGCAGATCGCCGTCTTTCGCTTGCGCGACGGCTCGTTGCGGGCGCTGGACGCCGTGTGCCCGCACCGCGGGGGCCCGTTGGCGGATGGTCTGGCGGACAGCCGGATCGTCGTCTGCCCATTGCACGGCTTCACCTACGACCTCGCGACGGGGGAAGAGGTCGCTAACGGCGGCGCGCCGGTCACCGCCTATCCCGTTCGCGCCGACGACACCGGCACCATCCGCCTGCGCATGGGCGGTGCCGAGGCTGACCAACCGCAACGCAACGGCGTGCCTGCCGCCTAACAGACCGTCCGGGAGACACCAAGCTTTCGTCATCTTCGGCGCAGAGCGGTCTTGGTTAGCCGAGCCGACATCGGGGTATCGATCCGATTGACCCAAACGCTGGCCTAGCGCGTGAATAAGCGTGTCCGGGCCGTCTGGTCGGGCACGACGCGAGAGGCGGGAAATGCTGGGGCATCTCTACGACCGGGCGCTGGGCGGCGAACGATGCTGGATTCGGCACGAGGACGGGGCTGTCCGGCCGCTGCCCGCTCACCGATGGCTGGGCGCCCGGAACGCTCACGCATCGGGTGACGCCGTCGACGACGCCTTCGACGACGCCGTCACGCGGATGTGCGCCGGGCCGACGATCGAGCTGGGATGCGGACCGGGACGGTTGGTGACGAGGTTGATTCGGCGGGGAATACCCGCGCTCGGTATCGACCGGTCGGCGACGGCGATCCGCCTGGCGGGCCGTGGCGGTGCGCCGGCCCTGCTCGGCGACGTTTTCGAGCCGTTG
>Ga0182041_10001768_pt1 | contig 11008 bp, 9 predicted proteins | sample flu12Cox44000178_FD_125967 | JGI IMG/M metagenome (GOLD analysis project Ga0182041, IMG submission 125967) | Lab enrichment of tropical soil microbial communities from Luquillo Experimental Forest, Puerto Rico - flux8day.12C.oxic.44.000.178 | ecosystem: Environmental > Terrestrial > Soil >...
CCGGGTCGATCTCGAGCCGGTCGAGTTCGCCGCGGGACGCTGCGGCGCGCATCTTGGAGGCCAGGAACATCAGATCGGTGTCAACGGCCCCGGGGTAGAGCGCGTGAAACCTACTTTCGTCGCCGCCGGTGAAGCCGCGCTTGATCATGTTGGCGATGCGCAGATGGCCGAGCTTGCCGCTGGCGAAGTTGGGCCACACCACGTCCACCGAGGGGTTGAGTTCCTTCTCAGTGGGTTCCTGACCGAAGGTTTGGAACAGGCAGATCTTCCAGAGCGTCATGCCGTCTTCGGCGCCGCGCTTGTCCTTCGGGAGGATCGAGATGGTGCCGGTGGTACCGCTGGACGTGATGGCCTCCAGCGGAGTCTGTCGGTCGAGGCGGTCGATCCAGTCGTCGATCCCGGTGCAGCCGTCGGTGTCAACCGCGGACAAGTCGTAGCTGGTGAGCTTGTCGAGCCACTTGGTCATCAGGTCGAAGCGCTTCTTGTCGACGAGCGCCGCCGGGTACGACTTGAACGCCGTGTGCGAAAACATCAGCGGGACAACGTCATTGAAGTCATTGAGCTCTGTCACGCCGAGCCGGTCGGCGAGCTTGCGCAGGATCTCGATGCTTTGGTAGTGCTCCCGAAACCGGATGCCCATGGCCTGGCGTTGCAGCTCTTCGAGCTCGGTCCGGGGAATGGTGTGCATCTTCGTATAGGACCGCCCGAAGAACCCGATCGGGTCGTTCATGAATTCGTGCACCGGCGGCGCTGTCTTTTCGGTGACCGTCATCGGGTCATCGTAGGACCATCTTGCAGATATACGCAAGATTGCAGTTTACTGCAATTACTGGGCCGCGACGGCTTCGGCTTTATCGGGAACGGGCTCCGCGTGAACGAGCGAGTTTCTGATGGCGAGGCCGCCGATGACCGCGGCGATGAAAAACAGCAGCGCGCTGACCTGCAGCAGCCGGCTGAAGCTGGCGTCGGTCAGCCTGTTGGCGGTGATCACTCCCACACAGGCGACGGCGATCAGCGCGGAGGTCCGCCCCGTCGCGTTCTGGATCGCGGCGGCGATTCCGCTGTGCACGGACTTGACGGCGGACAAGTTGACCGCGGTCAGCGGCGTGATCGCAAGGACCATGCCGACGGCTAGCAGGATCCTGCCCGGCAGCACGTCGGTGACAACGTGGAATCCGTGTGCCCGGGGGTGGATCAGTAGCAGCCCCAGCCCGGCCAGCGCCGGACCCGTCATCAGGAAGATCCGAGGTCCCCTTCGCGCGGCCATGCCGCCGACGCCGCGGGCGCACAGCAACGAAATGATGGGGCTGGGCAAGGTAATCAGACCCGCGGCCGTGGCCGAGTATCCGGCGACCTCTATGAGGTACAAGGCGATGCCCAACGAGCCCATCGTGATGCCGCCGTAGACGAACGCGGTGACCAGGTTGGCTCCGGTGAAATTGCGGGCGGTGAACAGGCGCAGCGGCACCATCGGGTGGGGCGCGCGGCGCTGCCATGCCACGAACGCCAGCAACGCCACGACCCCCGCCACTAACGCCCCCCGAACCAGGGAGTCGCCCCATCCCCGCCGACCCTGTTCGATCAGTGCGTACACTGTCGCGGCCAGTCCGATGGCCGACAGTGCGGCGCCGGCGACGTCGACGCGGGCGCGTTCCGCGGGCCCGGGCGTCGGGGGCAGCCAAAACGTCAACGCAAAACCGATGGCCATCGGGATCGCCGACAAAACGTAGATCCAGCGCCAGCTCAGCAAGTCCACGGCCAGTCCCCCCAGCAGCGGCCCCACCGCGAAGGCGGTGCCCGTCCAGGCCGTCCAGGACCCGATCGCCGCCGGTCGGTCCGCGCCCTCGAACGACGAGTTGATCAGCGCGAGCGAGCCAGGCACCAGAAACGCGCCGCCCAACCCCTGGACGAGGCGCCCGGCGATCAGCATCGTCGGGGTGCCCGCCGTGGCCGCCAGCACCGAGCCCGCCCCGAAGGCCACCAGCCCGAAGCGCATCACCGGTATTCGTCCGAACAGATCGGAGATGGCACCTCCCGGCAGCACCATGGCCGCGACCGCCAGCAGATAGCCGTCGATGACCCATTGCTGTGAGCACATGCCCCCGCCGATGTCGCGACCCGTGGCCGGCAGGGCCAGGTTCACGACGGTGCCATCGAGGAAGACGACCATCGACACCATGATGGCCACCACCATGACCCGCCTCGTCGGCGCGACGTCGCGCAAGTTCATGAATGATCCTGCCCTGCGCGCAACGCCGAAACCGGTCCCGAAAGAGGGCTGTGCAGTGATCATCGCGGCGTCTGGTTGGTCATGGGCTCTGCTCCTTACCGGTGGGATCCATTCGGGCCACAGGCTTTAATAGAGGACCTGGTTACAGATCGTCACGAGCGACCGGGCCGCACGGTTCAAACGATCAACGGATGGCGGCGGCCTCGCGCTCGGCCAACGACTTCAAGGTGAGCAGCTGCTTTCGCATCATCACCAGGTCACCCAACGCGAGCAGACGAGCGAGCGGCCTCGGCCCGCCGAACAAGACGCGCACATGAAGCCGTGCGCCGGCCCCCTCGGGCCGGATCGCGTACGTGACCGCTACGCCCTTGGCCAGCAAGGTGATCTGCTCGTCCGCGACGAAAGACTGCAGCGCGAACAACGTCATGAACCGCTGTCCGACTGCGAGATGAGCCAGTTCGGGGTCGCGCTCTCGAGGACTTCGGCGGCCGTGGTTGTCGAGGAGGTCGTAGCTGTAGGGCGCCGCGCGGAGCTGACACAACCAGGCGAACACGATCGGTGGCGGCGCGGCGATGCCGATCGCGCGGTCAGCCTGGATGCCGGCGCGCGGGCGCAACGCGTCGCACGGCAGCGGGACCGTTCGTTCCGGCGGTCGCACTCCCCAGGTCAGACCGAGAGTCAAGGGACAGGCGTCCGGAGGCCACGACGGGCGGTGCGCTCGATCAGCTGCGGTGCCACCACCCGGTGCACTGGGCCGACCATTGCCCAGACCGCTCGGGCGGCGATTTTGCGACGATAATGCAGGCGCGTGGTGAGGGTGGCGCGCCGAGCGTCCTCGCGGCGCAGCGTCAGCCGGCCGCGCATGAGCGGCCCGTCCGCCGCCAGCACGAACTCATCGTCATCCGAACGCACGATCCGCCAGCCGATTACGTGGTCAGGCGAGGAGTACGGACCTAAGCGAAATTGCAGTAGGTGGCGGTGAATCCACAACACAACGTTTCCTCCGACGCCCGCCTTGTCTCCGAGGGCGTCGCGGAATGCTTGCTCGGCGGTGCGCACGTCGCCATCGGGGATTGGGGCTTCGAACGTGTCCGCGTAGTCATCCTCGGTTTCGTCGGTTTCTGCAATCAGTGCTGCCGCAATGCGTTTCAGCGTCCACCGCACCGCGACGCCGTGCCCGCCGGTGCCGATGACCGCCGCACGGTAGGCCTTGCCGTGGATGCCCGGGAACGCCGCCCAAGTAGCCGCGCGCAGCCGGGTCCGGCCCGGAGGATCTTCATCCAACTCGAAGACCCACCTGTAGACCGCGAACGGGTGGCGGCCCTTGAGCGCCAACTGCTCGGGTGGGCGCGCCTCGTCCAGGGCGAAACCGAAAGGCACGGTGGAGGGGTCGTGCGGGTCGCGGCACATCACGCGCAGCAGCGCCGACCACGTTTCTCCCCGATCCGCGTCGACGGTTATGGCATGCTCATCGATATAGGGTAATCGTTCCATATAGAAGGATCGTACTAGATCATGGCACCACCGCGGAAGCATGAAACCGATGTGATCCTCGACGCAGCGCGAGCGCTGGTGCTGGACGGTGGTCCGCGCGCGGCGAGCGTGGCCGCGATCGCCACCGCCAGCGGTGCGCCCGCCGGCACGCTCTACCACCGGTTCGGCAACCGGGACGGCATCTTGACGGCGGCGTGGTTGCGGGCGCTGGAACGCTTTCAGGCGAGTGCGATGGCGGCCTCAACCAACAAAGGGGCCGATTCGCCAACCGACACCGCGGTCGCCATGGCCGTGGCGACCATCAGCTTCGCGCGCGACCTCCCAGAGGACGCCCGGCTGTTGTTGACGATCCGGCCGGCCGACCTGCTCGACGGCGAGCCCGATGCGCAATTCCAGGAGACGCTGGCCGCCATGAACGCGCCCCTGACCGCGAGGGTTCGCACCCTGGCCCGGCAATTGTTCGGCCGCGCCGATGCGCGGTCCGTCGACGCCGTCGCGCGGGCGGTCGCCGACCTGCCGTATGCCGTGGTGCGGCGCCACGCGCGCGACGAGCCCATGCCGTCCTGGCTGGAAGCCGATGTCGCGGTGTCGGTGCGGGCGGTGCTAGAGGGTTTTGGCAAACGCGCGTAAGGACTCCACCTGCGCGGGATCCAGTGAAGGGCGCACGGTTTTGCGGGCCGCCGCGAGGTCGGCGGCCGTCACGTCGGCGGCGTCGATGGATCGCCGCATCGCGGTGAGCGCGGCCTCGCGCAGCAGTGCCACGCAGTCGGCGGCGCTGTAGCCGTCGAGGCCGGCGGCCACCTCGTCGAGGTCAACATCGTCGCTGAGCGGAATGGATTTGCCTGCGGTGCGGAGGATCTCGCCGCGGGCCGCGGCGTCGGGCGGCTCGACGAACACCAACCGCTCCAGCCGGCCAGGCCGCAACAGCGCGGGGTCGATCAGATCCGGGCGGTTGGTGGCGCCCAGCACCACGACGTCGCGCAGCGGGTCGATCCCGTCGAGCTCGGTCAGCAACGCCGCCACCACCCGATCGGTCACGCCCGAGTCGAAGCTCTGCCCGCGCCGGGGTGCCAGCGCGTCCACCTCGTCGAGAAACACCAATGACGGGGCCGAGTCCCGGGCTCGCCGAAAGAGTTCGCGCACAGCCTTTTCCGAGCTGCCCACCCACTTGTCCATCAGCTCGGAGCCCTTGACGGCGTGCACGCTCAGTTGACCGGTGCTGGCAAGCGCCCGGACCACGAAGGTCTTGCCGCAGCCCGGGGGGCCGTACAGCAGCACTCCGCGCGGCGGCTCGACACCCAGCCGGGCGAACGTGTCGGGATGCTGCAGCGGCCACAGCACGGCCTCGGTCAGCGCCTGTTTGGCCTCGGCCATGTCGCCGACGTCATCCAGCGTCACGTTTCCGACGGTCAGTTCCTCGCTGGCCGAGCGCGACAGCGGCCGGATTACGGTCAGCGCACCGACGAGGTCGTCCTGAGTCAGCTTCGGTGGTTGGCCGTCGACGCTGGCCCGGGACGCCGCCCGCAGCGCGGCTTCGCGCACCAGCGCGGCCAGATCGGCGACGACGAAACCCGGCGTGCGGCCCCCGATCTCGTCGAGATCGAGATCGCTGGTGGGCACCGGCTTGAGCAGTGCCTCCAACAGCGCCTTCCGGGTGCCGGCATCGGGCAGCGGCAGTCCGAGCTCGCGGTCGCACAGATCGGGGGCACGCAGCCGGGCGTCGAGCTGGTCGGGTCGCGCGGAGGTGGCGATCAGTGCGACGCCCTGGGTGGCCACGGCGGTGCGCAGCTCGCCGAGGATTAGGGCGGCCACCGGCTCGGCGTCGGCCGGCAGCAGGGCGTCGACGTCGGTGATCAGCAACACGCCGCCACCGTCGCGAACCTTCTTCACCGCGGAGGCCACGGTTTTCAGCCGGTCGTCGGCGGCGAGCGCGCCGACCTCCGGGCCGTCCAGCTTGACCAGCCTGCGGCCGTCGCACACCGCGCGGACCAGCGTCACCTTGCCCACCCCCGCCGGACCCGACACCAGCACCCCGAGGTTGGTGCCGGCGCCCAACGTCCTCAGCAGGTGCGGTTCGTCGAGCGAAAGCTTCAGCCACTCGGTGAGTTTCGCTGCCTGGGGCTGCGTGCCCTTGAGTTCCTCGACGAGGATCTCCGGGGTCGCCGGGTCGATCGAGTCGATCGAGTCGATCCGTCCCGGCGGCGACGCCTCGAAGCCGGACGGGACGCCAGTGCCCCAGGTGACCAACGAGTTCGGCTGCACGCTGACCGGTCCGTTGGGGTCGACGCTCGTGACGGTCAGCAGCTCCGAGGTCCAGCTGATCCCGACCGCGGACGCCAGCGCGCGGGTAGCGGCCGACGTTGACGTGCCGGGGCCCAGGTCGCGCGGCAGCAGGGACACGGCGTCGCCGACGGTCATCACCTTGCCGAGCAAGGCCTGCCGCAGGGTGACCGGCGTGATCGAGTTGGTGGCCATTGACGAGCCGCTGAGCGTCACCGACCGCGCGCCGTAGACCGTGACCGCGCTGACGATCACCGCGGTGCCGTCCCGCAGCCCGGCGTTGGACAGCGTCACGTCGTCGAGCAGCACGGTGCCGACCGGGGTGTCCGGGTCGGCCAGTCCCGCGACCGCGGCCGTCGTCCGTGACCCGGTCAGCGAGATCGCGTCCCACTCCCGGATACCAAGGGCGGCAACGGCATTGGGATGCAACCGGATCACGCCGCGACGGGAGTCCACCGCTGAGGTGTTCAGCCGGGCGGTGAGGGTGAGTTGCCCGGTCCCTGAACCGGGGGAAGTCATTCCATTCGCCCGCCGGGCTTGCGCAGCCCCAGCCGCGCCACGGACCGGCGGCTCGGTATGCGCAGCCCCAGCCGCGCCACCGGCCGGCGGTTCGGCTGAGCCAGGCGGTTGGCACGCCGCACGGCCCGGCGTTCCTTGGGCTGGTCGTCCCACACCTCGGGGTGTTTGGCCAGCCAGCGCTTGCTGCGCACCGCGAACGGGATATGGCACACGTAGGCGATGATGATCACCCAGATCAGGATGTAGGGCGCCAGCACCGCGGCCGCCGCGGCGGCCGCCACGACGGCCAGCGCTAAGACCGCCTGGTTCGGGGGCACCGCGAAGGTGTGGACCTTCTTCATCGGGATCGCGCTGACCATGAGCAGCGACGTCCCCGTGATCCATGCGGCAAGGACCCACTGGTTAGTCCACCACCCCTCGCCGAACTGCTTTTGGAGGGCGATGGTGCCGATCATGGAAACCGCGCCTGCCGGCGCCGGCATCCCGACGAAGAATTCCTTCGCGTAGGGGGGCAGGGTCCCATCGTCCTGCTGGGCGTTGTATCGCGCCAGGCGGAGCACGACGCACACCGCGTACAGCAGCACCACCATCCAGCCGACCGGCCATTTGGACAACAACGTCACGTAGACCACCAGGGCAGGTGTCACGCCGAAGTTCACCGCGTCGGCCAGTGAGTCGATTTCAGCGCCCATCCTCGATTGGGCGTCCAAGATCCGGGCCACCCGGCCGTCCAGCGCGTCGAGGATGGCCGCTACCGCGATCAGCGCCATCGCGGGAATCGGCTTGTGGTCAAGGGCGAATTTGATCGACGTCAAGCCCGCGCAGATGGACAGCACCGTTAGCGCGCTGGGCAGCACATGCAGGCTCATGGGCGTTCGCCTGCCGCGGGGCTTGTCGATCATCGCAGTTCCGCTAACACCGTCTCGCCGCCGACTGCGCGCTGGCCCACCTTCACCAACGTTTCGGCGCCCGGCGGTAGGTAGGTGTCCAGCCGCGAACCGAACCGGATCAGTCCGTAGGTGTCGCCGATCGATAACTTGTCCCCGACGCGCGCGTCGCAGATGATGCGGCGCGCCAGCAGCCCCGCGATCTGCACGGCTATGACGTCTGAGACCTCTGCACCGGTGTCGGTCCGGATCCGCAGGCTGGTGCGCTCATTCTCGGTGCTCGCCGAGGCCAGATCGGCCGACCCGAAGCGGCCCGGCCGGTGTTGCACGGCGACCACCTCGCCGCTCACCGGGGCACGCTGCACGTGGGCGTCCAACAGCGACAGGAAGATGCTGACCCGCGGCACCGGCGTCTCGCCCATGCCGAGTTCGGCTGGGGGAGCCGCCGAATCGATCACGCAGATCACCCCGTCGGCGGGCGCGACGACCGCGCCGGGCCGGGTGGGCGGCACCCGCGGCGGGTGGCGGAAGAACCCCGCGCAGGCAGCCGCGGCCAGCAGACCCGCCCGCCGCAGCCACCGGAATTTGCGACCGCCCAGGGCCCCGACCGACGCGGCGGCCAGGCCGGCGGAGACGAACGGCAGCCCGGCGGGGTGCATCGGCGGGACGGTGGAGCGCACCAACTCCAGGACGTGTTGCGGGCCTTCCAGGCCGGGGCGTCGTGCCACGCGGCCATCTTACGGAGCCGCGGTTCAGCTCAAGTCCCAGACCTGCAGCTGGGTTCCGGCGGACACCTCGACGACGTCCTCCGGGATGTCCAGCAGCCCGTTCGCCGATGCCAGCCACCGCAAATGGTGTGACGCGGGCGGGCCGTAACTGGTGACGCTGCCGGTTTCGCGGTCGAGTATCGCGCGTCGGAACTGACGCTTGCCGCGCGGCGAGGTCAGCGACTCGGCGAGGACCGCCGGGCGGTGTGGCCGCTCAGGATCGGGCAGGCCCATGGCCTTTCGCAGCGCGGGACGGATGAACACCTCGAAGGACACCAACGCGCTGACCGGGTTGCCGGGCAGGGTGACGATCGTGGTGCCGGCCACCCGCCCGATGCCCTGCGGCATTCCCGGCTGCATTGCCACCTTGACGAACTCCACTCCGTGGTCGCCTTGCATACCCCCGTGGCCGAAGGCGTCTTTGACGACCTCGTAGGCGCCGGCGCTGACTCCACCGCTGGTGATGATCACGTCGACCTCAGCGGCGTACCGGTCCACAAGCGAGCTGAACTGTGCGACATCGTCTTCGGCGGTCGCCACGGCGATCACCTCCGCGCCGGCGTCGCGCACCGCCCCGGCCAGCATGATCGAGTTGGACTCATAGATCTGCCCCGGCCGCAGCGGGATGCCCGGTGACACCAGCTCCGACCCCGTGGACAACACCAGCACCCGTTGGCGCGGGATCACCGTCAGCTCGGCCATTCCCAGCGCCGCGGCCAGGCCGAGCACGGCCGCGGTCACGACCTGTCCCTTGCGCAGGACGGTGGTGCCGGGGGCGACGTCCTCGCCCGCTCGCCGGATGTGCGCGCCGGGCTGGCCCGGCTGCCGGATCGCCACCGAATGCGGGCTGCCGTCGGTGTCTTCGACCGGCACGATCGCCGTCGCCCCGGCCGGAACGGGCGCGCCGGTCATGATGCGATGCGCGGTTCCTGGCTGCAGCGTCAATTCGTCGGTGCGTCCGGCCGGAATGTCCTCCGCGACTGGCAACACCACCGGGTGTTCGAGCGACGCGTCGGATGTGTCCTCGGCGCGCACGGCGTATCCGTCCATCGCGGAGTTGTCGAAAACCGGCAGCGCCAGCCCCGCGACCACGTCGTCGGACAGGACGAGCCCCTGCGCCTCCGCCAGCGCGACCGCGACCGCCGGGCGGGCACGGATCATCTCCATTACGACGCGCTGATGCTCTTCAACTGACCGCATTCGGCAATTATCGGTCCCGCAGATTCCGTTGCAGGTCGGCGTTGCGACGTAAGGTTGAGAACGTGATTACCGGGCTGGCCCATACGGGGGTGTGCGTTCCCGACTGCGAGGCCGCGGTGGCGTTCTACCGCGACGTATTGGGCCTGCGTGTGCTGTCGCCGCCGTATGTCATGAGCGGTAATGCCATTCGCGACGACATGGGTGAGCTGGTGTCCGACCCCACCATGAAAGCGGCCATCGTCGGATTCGGGGACGACGGCGACCGGGTGCTCGAGGTGATCGAGTACCTCGGCTTGAAAGAGGATGAGGGGGCGCACGATCGACGAGCCGCGGCGGCCCTGACCGACTTGACCCTCTATGGGTTGTCGCACGTCGGACTCATCTGTGAGGACCTCGACGCGACCCGGGCCGAACTCGAAAGCAAGGGAGTGCGCTTCCTCGTCAGTGGAATCGCGGACGTCGCCCGAGTTCGCACGACCTGGTTCGTCGATCCATGGGGCGTGATCTTCATCCTCGTGGAGAAAAGCCGGCCCGGGCGACCGTATTTCGCGCAGGGGGCCTAGTGCCGCCGAAGCCCACCGTCGGCGTGATCGGCGCGGGTGCCGGCGGCATCGCGATGGGCATCCAGCTGGCCGAAGGCGGCTACGACTTCGTCATCTTCGACCGGGCCGACGGATTCGGCGGGACGTGGCGGCACAACACCTTTCCTGGCGCGGCGTGCGACGTCCCGTCCCACCTGTACTCGTATTCCTTTGCGCTCAACCCGCGGTGGAGCAAGACCTACGCGAACCAGCCCGAGATCCTCGCCTATCTCGAGAGAGTGGCCACCGACCATGGGCTGGGCCCGCACATGCGGCCCAACACCGCGATCACCACCGTGCGCTGGTCGGATGACCGGCGACGCTGGACGCTGCGCACCGACGACGGCCGACGGCACGACTTCGACGTTGTGGTGAGTGCCGTCGGGATGCTGGACGTGCCCCACATTCCGGACATCCGGGGGCGCAGCGGTTTCGCGGCCGCCAATTCCATTCGGCGCGTTGGGATCACAGCAAGTCGACCTCGGGGGAGCGGGTCGCGTCCATCGGGACCGGCGCCAGCGCGGTGCAATACGTGCCGGCGATCGCGCGAGAAACCGCGCACCTCACGGTGTTTCAGCGGACCCCGATCTGGATTGCGCCACGGTTCGACTTCCCGTTCACCCCCGAGCAGCACGAGCTGTTCGAGCGCGACCCGGCCGCGACGCAAAAGCTGCGCGACGAGGCCTTCGATGCCTACGAGTCGTCCAGCTTCGACGCCGACGCCGCGCAGACTCGCGAAGCGACCGAGCTCGCGCGCAGCTACCTGATGCGCAAGGTGGCCGACCCCGAGTTGCGCGCAAAGCTGACGCCGGACTATCCCGCCGGCTGTAAGCGTCCGCTGATGTCGCGCGAGTGGTACCCCACGTTCGCGCTGCCCAACGTCAGCCTGGAGACGACCGCCATCGCCGAGCTGACCGAGGGAGGGGTGCGCACCGTCGACGGCGTCGAACACCGCGTCGACACCGTCATCTACGGCAGCGGGTTCAAGGCCGCCGACTATCTCGCGAGCATCGACGTGTACGGAACGGGCGGCCGCCACCTGCGCGAGGA
>Ga0182041_10001772_pt1 | contig 10994 bp, 6 predicted proteins | sample flu12Cox44000178_FD_125967 | JGI IMG/M metagenome (GOLD analysis project Ga0182041, IMG submission 125967) | Lab enrichment of tropical soil microbial communities from Luquillo Experimental Forest, Puerto Rico - flux8day.12C.oxic.44.000.178 | ecosystem: Environmental > Terrestrial > Soil >...
CATGCTGACGACCTCAGACACCGAAGGCGAGATCCAGCGAGCAATGCGGGCGGGCGCCTCGGCCTACATCCTCAAAAGTATGCCGAAAGATGAATTGTTGGGCGTGATCCGCGCCGTGCACTCTGGCAAGAGAACACATGTGCCGCCCGAGATTGCGGCGCGCCTTGCCGAACATCTAGGCGAAGAAGATCTTACGAGTCGAGAACTGGAGGTACTCCGACTCATTCGCGATGGCTATCGTAACAAGCAAATCGCCGGCCAACTCGCCATCACGGAGGCCACCGTGAATTTCCACATCAAGAATCTCGTGGGCAAACTGGGCGCCAACGATCGGACGCACGCCGTCACGATTGCTGTGCGGCGCGGCTTGCTTCAGATATGACCCCCGATTACGACCTCTAGAAAACTAGAGGATCTTAGCTATTGATCCGGCTATATCACGAAAGCCATCAACACAGTAGAGTTAAGAATAGGTTTAGCGAACGCATTTTCTCGGGAACGGTCCAGCACTTTTTTCGGCGAGCCCGGAGGATGGGAGATTCGTGATCTAAGGTGGAAAGGCTGCACATTTCGCGGTTACTGCCAGTCTGCTTTCTGGCTTTGTCCTTCGCAGTGAGTTCGGTCTGGGCCGTCGATCCCAGTCGGCGTATTGCGCAATACGGGCACACCTTCTCGAGAATCCAAGACGGAACCTTCGGCGGCGAACCGATGGCGATCTCACAGACCACGGACGGTTATCTTTGGATCGCGACACTGGCCGGGTTAGTGCGCTTTGACGGCGTTCGATTCGTTTCGTGGATTCCCCCGGACGGTAAGCGGTTGCCCTCCTCAACGCACGGTTTAACGTCTAAGCAGATCGTGACTGTCAATCCGGCTGCACCGGAGCAGTTTTCTTGGATTCGCGGAAAGGTCGTTTGGCCTCTGTGCTCGTCAATACTCATTTCGGATCTACCGGGCTGAAGGTGTGGATCCTCGTCTTCTTGATTCCGATCGGCGCCTCCGCTCAGGCAAGGGCCGACAAGAGCGCCGTCAGATTGTACATTTTGCGGGAGTCTCCCGCGGAGAGTGCAGTTGTCAAGTTACCCGTTCTCGAGGGAACGGATATTCGCTTTGCGCGAATATCCGTGTCACAAGGGCTTTCTCAAGTGAGGGTTTCGGATGTCGTCCAGGACGACCAAGGTTTTATCTGGTTCGGAACATGGAACGGTTTAAACCGCTACGACGGTTATAAGTTCAAGGTCTACAAACATGATCCGGAGAATCCGCAAAGTCTGAGCGGAGTCTTGGTTTCTTGCCTCTTTAAGGACCGCTCCGGGACCATTTGGATCGGGACGGACCAATTTCTGGACCGGTTTGAGCCGCTTACTGAGAAATTCACTCACTATCATTTCGATTATCCGGATTCCAGTGGGTTGACTGTGACCGTCAACCAGATCAATCAGGACTCGTCGGGGATGCTATGGATCTCAACCCGCAAGGGTCTATTCCGCTTGGATCCGGTCTCGGGCGAGACGAAGCGCTACTTTCATGACACGAATGACCCCTCGAGCCTCGGGGATAATGACATCAAGTCCACGGGCGAAGACAGAACGGGCACGTTTTGGGTTGGCACCAGCCAGACGCTTGACGAATTTGATCGGGTAACGGGGAAAGTTAAGAGGCACGTTCTCACAGGCGAGTCCGGCGTCGGGCTTTGGTTCCACGAAGACCGTTTCGGCGTGTTTTGGGTAATCTATGGCTCGTTCGGCAATATAGGCATATTGGATCGCAAGACGAACAAGTTGACTAAATTTGAGTTCGACTCGCCTGCTCTGGGCAATTTGAGAAACCCCGCGTATGCGCTGCTGGAAGATCACGAAGGCACCGTGTGGTTTGGTACGGCTATGCTTGGCTTGCTCAAGTTCGATCGTGAGCATCGGCGTTTTATTAGCTATCGCAACCGCCCTGGGGATAACGACAGCCTGGCCGATAACCGTGTTATAGCCCTATTCGAAGACCGCGAACGAAACATTTGGGTCGGCTTACACGAAGTGGAGCCAAACTTCTTTACTACTAAACCGCCCCTTTTTACCAAGTTTCTGCGGCCATCCGAAAATTCCAGCGGCATCAGTGCGGGCTTGGTTAGTGGTCTCTTTCAGGATAGGCAGGGCGTCTTGTGGGTCGGCGTCAATCGGGCGTTGGAGCGCTTCGATCGCAAGACCGGACGGTACTCCAGTTTCCAGCCCGTAGCCGGGTCTGAGGTACTCTCGATTATCGAAGATGGACCAGACGTTCTTTGGATTGGAAACACGGATCCAGGATTGCTGCGCTACAGTCGAAAAACGGGAGAATTGCAACGCTATCATCACGACGCGAACCCCACCAGTTTGTGCAGCGGCGTTGTAGAGCGATTGCTTATCGATCGTCAGAATACCTTGTGGGGTGCAACCTGGGATGGGCTCTGTCGTTTCGATCGATCCACCCAACGATTCACCGCATATAGGCCGGACCCAAAAACTAGAGGCCTGAACTATTACGCAATTGCGGAAGACCCACAGGGACGTTTGTGGCTCGGCAGCAATTTAGGATTACACCGGTTCGACCCAGAGACAAGGCGGTTCACCATTTTTAATCATGACGCGAACGATCCTCAGACATTGAGCGACAACCGGGTGAATTCCGTATTGTTTGATGACAGCGGAACACTCTGGGCTGGCACGCAAAACGGACTGGACAGATTTGATCTCAAAACAAGGACATTTGCTGTTTATAAAGAGCGGGATGGCATGGCTGGGAATGTGGTGAGCTGCATTCTGGAAGACCAACAGGGTCTTCTTTGGATGAGCACCAACAAAGGGATATCAAGCTTCGACCCGCGAAGCAGGAAATTCAGTAATTACACTGTTGGCGACGGTCTTCCGGGCCCAGACCTTACCGGGTACGGCGCTTGTTTCAAGAGCGCCGAGGGCGAGCTGTTTTTCGGAGGGTTCAGCGGAGTCACTGCATTTTTTCCTGAGAAGGTAGTCGCCAGTGCGATGGTGGCCGACGCCTTCGTCCCGCCGATTGTTCTGACTGATTTCAGGTTGTTTGGAAACCCGCTGAATCTCGGTCCTGGCTCACCCCTGAAGAAAGCCATCAACTACGCGGACACGATCAAGTTGTCTCACTCGCAGAACATTTTCTCCATCGAGTTTTCCGCATTGAGCTACTTCAATGCTTCGGCTAACCGCTATCGTTACCGGCTCGAGGGTTTGGACCAACAGTGGAATGAGGTGGGAAGCGACCAACGCCTTGCCACGTACACCACGCTGCCAGCTGGCGTTTACACTTTTGATGTGCAGGGTGCCACAACTCGCGGGCCATGGAGCGAGCCTGCCTCACGGTTGCAAATTGTGATTTTGCCCGCTTGGTGGGCTACTTGGTGGTTCAGGACAATTTACATTGCTTCGCTGCTTCTCGTTGGATTGGCGGCTTACTATTACCGTATGCGCCAGATCGCCCTGGTCATGGGCGCGCGTTTCGACGAGCGCACTCGCATGGCGCGGGAACTTCACGATACGTTTTTACAGACTATCCATGGCAGCAAATTAGTGGCAGACAATGCTCTCAAGAAGTCGGATGATCCCGAACGGATGCGCCGCGCCGTGGAACAATTGTCCGTCTGGCTTGGACAGGCAACTCAGGAAGGCCGGGCCGCGCTGAATTCGCTGCGTACATCAACCACGCAGCAGAACGACCTAGCAGACGCCTTCAAGAGGGCAACGGAAGAATGTCGATTGCTTGGCTCTATTGAGGTGTCTTTTTCTGCGACGGGAGACTCAAGGGAGCTGCATCCGGTTGTCCGGGACGAGATTTATCGCGTTGGCTATGAGGCCATTCGCAATGCCTGCAAGCACTCAAGGGGGAATCGACTGAGAGTTGAGTTGAAATATGGGCACGATCTTTCTTTACACGTCAAAGACGATGGTGTTGGCATCGACCCGACGATTGGAGATCACGGTGCGGAAGGACACTTCGGACTGCAGGGAATGCACGAGCGGGTCGCGCGAATCGGAGGCAAACTGACGATTGCTAGTTCCGCTAGTTCCGGAACAGAGATTACTGTGGTTGTCCCGGGAGGCATCGTCTTCCGAGAGCCGAGCGCCAGACCACTCGACAAAAAAGATCCATCCTTCGAAGGGTAGGCCCAAGCACCCATCGTAAGTGATCCCGATCGCTCAGTCTTGTCCCTAATACACGTCGAATCCTCGTCGCGAAAAATGTCGTAGCACATGAACCGCATCAACGAGAAGATCGGGAGTCGTTCGCCGCGGAGATATGAGGGTTCGCCAAATGAAGAAGCAAGTTTCCCGGCCCAGCTTCTGACCTGGGTATCTTACCTTATGCCGGAACAGCCCAACCTGTCACGGTTTAGACGCCGATTTCATGGTGTAGCACTACTTCGAATGTTATTGGGGTTACGTAGCGGACGCATGTGTTCCACTTCCAGATCGCTCCCGAATTTTGGTCTCGTGAGTCGGCCCGCAAACGCTACATCAGTTCTTCAACGAACAAGCGGGCGATGTCGGGCGGAACCCGCGGGTCACGATGGACCAGAGGCCCATCATTCAGAACCGGCTCCGCACCATGCAAGGCGGGAAGATCGGTGCGCTGGAAGAATTTTCCGATAGGGATTTCCTCGCCCCAGACGAGCGATTTCTCCATCGCAGCGGTCCAGACCGTGGGATCGTAGGTGGTGTCATCCTCGAGTTTTTTCACGCGCGGCCGAAACCACTGGTAGGTATTGTCGTGATTGTAGGTGACACACGGGCTGAACACGTCCAGGAACGAGAAGCCTTGGTGTTGAATCCCTTGTTTAATCAGTTCGGTAAGGTGCTTCTGCTCGCCGCTGAAGCCTCGGGCGACGAAAGTCGCGCCAGCAGCTAGGGCTAGCGAGATGGGATTTATTGGCGCCTCAATGTTGCCGAAGGGCATGCTTTTGGTCTTCATGCCGAGACGGCTGGTGGGCGAGGTCTGCCCGGTAGTCAGGCCGTAAATCTGATTGTCCATAACGATGTAGAGCAGGTCCACGTTGCGTCGCATGCAGTGCACAAAATGGTTGCCGCCGATCCCGAAACCGTCGCCGTCACCGCCGGTCACCAACACGGTAAGCTCGTGATTGGCCAGCTTCAGACCAGTAGCCACGGCCAAAGCGCGTCCATGCAAGGTGTGCATGCCGTAAGTGTTGATATAGCCCGGGAGGTTCGATGAACACCCGATGCCGCTGATGGTAACAGTGTTGTGCGTCGGTATCCGAAGTTCCACGAGAGCTTTTTGAATCGCGGCGAGCACACCGAAATCCCCGCAGCCGGGGCACCAGTCAGGATCGACCTTACCCTTCAAATCGGCGATCGTCAGTTGATTGGCATGCTGTACTCCTGTGGCCACATCGCCCTCCTTTTTCAGACCAGAATCTCGTGCGTGGGGACAGAAAGCTTCGTTTTCCCGGCGAGCTGTTCCTTCACCGCCTCGACAATATGGTGCGGCATGAAGGGTTCGCCGTCGTACTTGCGAATATGGCCATCTGCCACAAAACTGGTTTCGCTCCGCAAGTAGCGCGCAAACTGGCCACTGTAATTGTTTTCCACAATGATGGTGTGACGCGTGCCTTCGAGGATTTCGAGAATGGCCTCGCCATGCAGCGGCACCAGCCAGCGAATCTGTAGTTGATTGGCGGAGATGCCCTGTTCGTTCAGAATCTCGCAGGCTTCTTCGATGACTCCTTTCGTGGAGCCCCAGCCGATCAAAGTGACGTCAGCGTCGCGCGGGCCGGACAGCATGGGAGGTAAAACAGCGGCTTCGATGCCAGCGACTTTGCGCATGCGTTTTTCCATCATGGCCCGGCGTTTGGCGGGATTGGTGAATTCGTCACTGATCAATACTCCGTCTTCTTGGTGTTCGTCCGTCGCGGCCGTGTGGATGTAACCGGCGACACCGGGAATAGCGCGTGGTGAAATACCACTCTCTGTATTGCGGTAGCGTAAATAATCTCCGTTTTTTCCAACTGCAGAGCCCCCACCGTTGCCGTGGGCGTGGGTGATGAGCTCACCCCGGTCGATTGGCGGGCTGAAGTCGAGGTCCTTTGGATCCACGCCGAGCCTGCCTTCCGATAGGAGCAAATCGCAAAGCACTAGTCCCGGGCACTGAAAGCGGTCAACGAGGTTGAAAATCTCAGGAATTGTTTTGAAGCAATCGGTGATGTCCAGCGGAGCCACGATAACGCGAGGGTAGTCGCCGAAGGCAGCGCCGAGCATCTGCCAGAGATCGCCTTGCTCCGTTTTGGTGGGAACGCCTGTGGACGGGCCGGCTCGCTGGCAGTCTATAACGACAACCGGAGTTTCAATCATGGCCGACATTCCTAAGCCTTCGCTCATCAGAGCGAAGCCGCCACCTGACGTCGCACACATGGCGCGGACACCGGCGTGAGCAGCACCAATGGCCATATTGATCACACCAATCTCGTCCTCGACCTGACGAACCATGATTCCGGCCTTGCGCGCATGCGCCGCCATCCAGTGCAGGACACCGGTGGAAGGGCTCATGGGGTAAGCGCAATAGAACTTCACTCCTGCCGCCGCCCCGCCCATGGCCATGGCGATGTTGCCGCTCAGGATCGCATAGCGATTCTCCGTTTTTGGAAGAGGATTGGGAAAAGCCGAGAAGTGAGCCGCGGCATAATCATAACCAGCCCGGGCAATCCCCACGTTTTCCGTTACGACAGCCTCGCCCTTTTTCTTGAACTGCTCTCCAAGAATGTTCTCTAGCGCCTGGAAACCGACGCCCATCATGTGCAGACCAGCGCCGATCGCGAGCGTATTCTGCGCCACCTTGTTTCGGGTGATGTCGGCCAGCTGTGAAACCGGAAGGGGACAGAGCTGTACACCATCAGCCGCTGAGGCCGGTGTGATCGTCTCGGCATTGTAAATACATGCGGCGCCGGGGCCGAGCAGCCTCAAATGGCGGTCCATGCTGTCCTGGTTGAGTGGGATCAACAGGTCGATCCGGTCGCCTATATTGCTGACCTTCTCCGTGCCGGTGCGAATGGTCAGGAACGTGTGCCCGCCTCGAATGATGGATTGGTAGGCGTTGTACGCGTTGAGATTCAGGCCGCGCCGGCTGAAGATTTTTGCGAAGATATCGCCCGGAGTGGCCACACCCTGGCCGGCCGCGCCTCCGATGCCGATGGCAAAGGTCTGCTGCATTGCACCCTCGCTGACTGAGTGCCGGCCGACTCAAACCGCCCCAGCGCTCGGCCGGGCTCAAATGAATGTTGCCTTCCCCGTTGAGAGGCTGCTCATTCGACTGACGAGTTTACGGGGGGAGTATACACCTATATGCTGACGCGACGCGCATTTGAGCGCACCGGGGACGAGCTGCAAGCGAAAGTAGCGGAATCCGCTGTCTCCGACTGTTCCTTGCATCAATCCGGGACTCGACGTAAGATTCAGTCTCAAACCCCGTCGAACCTCTGTGCCATTCGATCGCGCCGAACGCGTGACGCGTTTCGCCATGGCGAAAAAGGAGGTCCCGAAACGTGCCCATCACTCAAGAATTGACTATTCGCATGGAGAATCGTCCCGGATCGCTTGGAAAAGTCTGCCGAGACTTGGCGGACCAAGGCGTAGACATCATGGCTTTTCAGTCGATTCCTGGGGAGAAAACGCTTCTCGTGTGTATCGTCGTTGACAAGCCGGAAGCGGCGAAGACGGTGCTCGACAAAGAAGGAATAACCTACACAGAAGTGGAGGTTGCACAAGCCAGACTTCAATACGAGCCAGGGGAGTTGGCGCGTGTGGCTTCCAAGCTTGGCGAAGCAAATATCAACATCAATTATGCGTATAGCGGCGTTGAGGCAAGCACCCGTACACCGTTGATTATCTTTGGAGTAAGCGATGTGGGTCGCGCAGCGAGCATCCTGGACTATACGAGTGCCAGTGCCGCCAGAGCTTAACTCGCCGTACCCATTGATTGAATGACTGGTGCACCACCATAGCTCCTGGGATGTGACGAAGCTTCGTGTCGCTTTTGCGCAGGGTTTCGTTTGAACTACAAATTCCTAGTGCGCCGGTAAACGTACGCGAAGACTGCACTCCCGTTCCCAAACACCGCAACGAATTCGGCGAGCGCCGGATTGCGGCGTTCCGTGTACATGCCGTGTTACCGCGTATCGTGCGCGTCGTATTTTCAACGTACGTATTTTCAATACGCGTATGCCGTTCGACTCCCCTCGCTGATGTAGCAGGCAAAGGCCTGCCAGCAGCCCTGTTAATGTCGAGCTTACAGGCTGCGCTCTCACCGCTGATCTGCCAGGGTTTTACGCCGCCCGAAGTATGTCAACGGCTAAACCGCGCTTTGTGTGATCTGACACCAGACGGGAAGTTCATTACGTTTTTTTATGCTGTGCTCGACAGCGTAGACAATCGACTCAGGTACTGCAACGCGGGGCATAATCCGCCACTGTTAATCCGGGCGGACGGCGCTTGGACGCAGCTAAAGGCGACAGGAGCGGTGCTAGGACAGTTCCACGAATGGCTCTATGAACAAAAGCGACCTGCAGATGAGAAGGGGCGACAAGTTACTGCTGTTCACCGACGGGTTGATAGAGGCCTGCAATGCGGAGGAGGAATTGATCGGGGAACACAACTTGATGGGAAAATCCGAGTTCTAGCGTCGAGAGCTAATTGGCCTATTGATACGCGCGGCATCGCGGCATGGTGGCGGACATTTGCAGGATGATGCCAGCCTCATTGTGCTGAAAGCAACGGATCGAGACTCATGACCCGGAGTATGCGACTGGGCACAGCAGGTGAATGCCGTGAACACCTGCTTTCAGCAGAGGAGGACTTCGGGGTAAGCATCGGCGGACGGCTACAAGCAAAGTAAGTTCTTATGCCAGACGTTGTCTTTGGAGCGAGGGATGGACGGACCCACTCCGCACTGCCTCCACCATCTAAGACTCGTATTATAATTGACTTACGGTGCTGTGGTATCCCGCGTACACAAACGGCTTCGCGATGTGGAATTCCGGTCTGAATCCTGGGGAGGTGGTTTGTCCCACGAAAAGGTGAGAGACGCTTCGTATCAAGGGGCCTCCCGGTCCGAGCGCTTACAGCCTTTAACGCGTTCGCGTCTCATGTGACGACCGTCGCGCGAGAAGGAAACGGGCGCTCTAGAAAGACCTTTGCGACCAACGAAAGATTCCCAATATGACGGAATGTACTTGGGGACGCCCTGCACGATTGCATTGTACAATGGCGCTCCTATTGCGCCGGGGCGTGCGGCTGCAGCCATATGACCAATCGTGGGCATCATTTCGTGGCGGTAATTGGCGGTGCGATTTCAGGTTCCGTAGCCGCGGAAATTCTAGCGGATCACGGAATTCAGGTCGCCGTATTCGAGCAGAACACGCGGCCCTACGGCAAGATCGAGGACGGTCTACCACGCTGGCATGTCGAGCAGCGCAAACAGGAATATGCGCGAATCGACGCACGCATGAAGAAGCCGAACGTGTATTTCATCCCCTCTACCAAGCTAGGCCGAGATTTTGATCTGCCACAGCTTTTCAAGTGGGGCTTTTCGGCGGCGATTCTTGCAAATGGTGCGTGGCGCGACAGAGAATTAGGGGTGCCCGAAGCAGAGCAGTACGTCGGCAAAGGCCTCATTTACCAGAATCCGTTTATTTACTGGTACAACCACAAGAACGAAAAGGACTACCTTGGACCGCGCTATGAAACGCCCGACGAAGCCGTGGTGGTGGGCGGCGGGCTGGCTTCGATTGACGTGGTCAAAGTACTGCAGCTCGAAAATTACGAGCGTGCTCTAAGGGCTCGCGGCGTTCAGACCAGCATGCATGAGTTGGAAAAGGGCATTCCGGAAGTCTGCAAGGCGCACGGCATCAAGCCGGAAGAATTGGGCGTAAAGGGCTGCCTCTTAATTTATCGCCGCCGTGAGCAGGATATGCCTCTGGCGCAGCCGCCCGACAACGCCACGCCCGAGCAGCTTGCCAAGACGGAACAGATTCGGCAGAAAATGCTGCGCCTCGCGCGCGACAAATACCTGTTTCGCTTCCAAGATCGCAGGTTGACGACCGGTATCATCGTGGACGATGGACAGCTCGTCGGGCTGAAACTAGTAGAAACGAAAATCGAGGGCCGCAAGGCCGAACCGATTCCCGACTCCGAACGCGAACTCCGCGCACCGCTGGTCGTTTCTTCGATTGGCTCGGTGCCGGAGAGGCTTTCCGGAATCAATATGAATGGTGAATACTACACATTCGCTGGCAAGGATGTGCCGCGGTATACGGCTATGGGCCGCGTATTCGGCGTCGGAAACGTGGTCACAGGCCAGGGGAACATCCGCGTGTCGTTAGTGCACAGCCAGAAAGTAACCAAGCGTGTGGTGGATTGCATGAAGACCGATGATAAAAACGCTGCCGCTGGCGCCGGCAGTGCTGAACAGCAGGTCGCGAGTGACATGGACGCAATTGGGAAGCAGATCGAGGTGATCCCTCAGCTTTCAGACGAGCAGATGGCAGCGGTGGAGCGCAAAGTTCATGCTTTGCAGCAAAACGCGGGCTACACTTCCGACTACGACTCCTGGATCGCGAAGGCAACTCCAGCTGATCTCGAATAGCTCGATTTCGATCTGTCGCTGAAAATCCATGTTCCAGTTCCGTTCCAGCCAGGCGCCACACTTTTGAATTTCTCATAAGCCGATGCCCGTGGGCGAATTCTCCGTTGTGCCAGATACGGGCGGTAATGTGAGTCTAAACCGAACCTTGCCTTGTTGGTCCCATTCCTACGCTCAATCTGCGAATCCAAACGATCAGGCTTGCTCGAGATCACGCCTCTTTCCGTAGCGAAATGCCGCCCACACGCCGAGGGTCATGAATCCCAGTGGGGGAGATAGGAGTATCAGCACGCCCCGGCTGATCGCGCGTTGACCTTGCTGGGAGGTCGCCTTTGCGGTGCTGTAGC
>Ga0182041_10001778_pt1 | contig 10983 bp, 4 predicted proteins | sample flu12Cox44000178_FD_125967 | JGI IMG/M metagenome (GOLD analysis project Ga0182041, IMG submission 125967) | Lab enrichment of tropical soil microbial communities from Luquillo Experimental Forest, Puerto Rico - flux8day.12C.oxic.44.000.178 | ecosystem: Environmental > Terrestrial > Soil >...
CAAAATTGCATTTGCAATTTGTAACAGCCGGTTGCTCCGTCGCTCGAGTGGTTAAGCCGCAACCCTGTTATAGGAAAAGGAAGTGCGTGTCCGGCGAATTCGCGAGACCTTGATGGTCTGTCTTACCTACCCAAAAACTATTTCGAAGATCCTGCGCTTCCCACACGAGGCGTGCAGAACTTTCCCTGCTAGTCTCGGGCCAGGCCTGACAAAGGAAAATTCACTTGACTCTGGCGTTGACGACAGCCATTATATGGATGGCCCATATATGGAAACTAAGACCTCCGAACTCGAGTGGAAGAGGGTCAGCGCAGAGCTTTTAATACTGTCTCTCGTGGAGGCTCGGCCACGGCACGGCTACGAGATCTCGAAACTGATCGCCTTACACGTTGGAAACGCGCGGCTGGACTCAGGGCCGATGGGTGGAAAAGAGCGGGCAGCGCCGGCGACGCTATTACCGCCTCATCCCGCAGGGGCGGAAGGTTTTGGCTTCGCAGCGTCGCGGCTGGCAACGGTTCGTGGAGGCCGTTGATCGGATCATCGGGCGCATTACGGAGGTTGAACATGCCTGACTGGAAAGAGGACATTACCAGACGGCTTGCATCCTTGAAGCTGACGCCCGTCCGCGAGGCCGAGATTACTGAGGAAATGGCACAGCATCTAGAGGACCGTTACAAAGAGTTGTTCTCCGGTGGCTTAGTGGAAGATGAAGCCCGTCGCCTGGCGGTTGAAGAGCTGCGTGACGCCGATTTCCTGGAGAAAGAGCTACGTCGGATAGAGCATGAAAGACCACAAGAGCCCATCGTGCTCGGGTACGCTACTGCCTGCAGCTTTCTTGCGAGCCTCTGGCAGGACATCCGGTACGGTCTTCGGACCATGTTCAAGGATCGTGGATTCGTTGTTGCCGCGGTGCTGGCACTCGCGCTAGGAATCGGTTCGTGTACCGCCATATTTAGCGTTATCGATAATGTTCTCCTCGACCCGTTTCCTTACGTTGACAGCCATCGCATATTTAGCATTCGCATTCACGACGGCGCCACCAGCGAGGAGGAAGGACGCAACTATTTTTCGCTTCCTGAGTTCCTCGACTACCAAGAGCAAAATCACATCTTCGACACAACTATGGGCGTTTGGGAAGAGACGGTGCTCATGGGCAGTTCCGGAGCGCTCGAACCGCTCGACACCGACATGGTCACCGGCAATGCCTTTGAATTCCTCGGTGTTGCGCCGCTCGTTGGCCGCGGGATTCTGCCGAGGGACGCGCAACCGGGAGCAACGTCTGTATTCGTCCTCAGTTACAAGGTCTGGGTGAAGCGCTTTGGCATGGATCGCGCCATCATCGGAAAGACTTTTCTTTTGAACGACAAACCCACAACTCTGGTGGGTATCATGCCGCCTCGGTTCGCATTTTTGGGGCGGCGACATATGGATGCCGGCATCTCTTGACCGCGCAGATGCGGACGCCTCCCGGCGCTATTTCGTGTTATACGGCCGTCTGAAGCCTAGTCTCGATCCAAAGGCTGCCGAGGCGGAAGTGAGAATACTCGCAGGGCGATTCGCGAACATTTATCGGGGGCAATATCCCAAACAGTTCGACGTACATGTGGAGCCCTTGGGGGTAAAGGTGGTGGGCAGAACTAGCCACACTCTCTACACTCTGCTGGCGGCGGTTGGGTTACTGCTGCTGATCGCTTGCGCGAATGTGGCAAACCTGCTGCTGGCTAAGGCCAGCACTCGTGAGAAAGAACTGGTGCTTCGGCTGGCGCTTGGCGCGAGCCGAGCCCGCATCATCCGGCAGCTGATTGTAGAAAGCGCACTGTTGGCCCTGGCTGGCGCGGCGGTGGGGTGCCTGTTTGCCCTGGCGGAATTAAGGGGCCTGATAGCGCTGCTCCCGCAATTCACCTTTCCGGACGAGGCAGTGATCCGAGAAAACACGCCCGTTCTTCTGGCGACACTGGCCATCGCCATGCTGACGGCGGTGATCTTCGGCCTCGCTCCGGCGTTGGCCGCCTCACGCCGTGATCTGAATGAACCATTAAAGGCTACAAGCCGTGGGAGCACCCGGCGCAGCCGCCTGCGCTTCATGCTGGTCATCAGTGAAGTGGCCCTCTCTTTCTTCCTGCTCACCGGGGCTGGACTTCTCATGCGCAGTTTCTTCCTCGAGCGAGCGGTCGCTCTCGGCATTCAACCCGACCATGTGTTGCTCACCGGTCTGGATCTGCCGCTCAAGCGATACAAAGGAACGGAATCGCAGGTACGCTTCGTGCGCGAACTGTTGCCGCGAGTCGGGAGCGTTCCAGGTGTGGTTTCGGCGGCGGCGGCGCTGGACTCTCTGCCTCGCGGTGGTATGGGTACGGATTTCGATGTCGCAGGGGTTACCCATTCCGAACGCTGGACGGGAGACATAGTGCCCTGTACGTGGCAGTTGTTCCAGACTCTCCGCATCCGGCTGTTAGCGGGAAGGCTACTGACACCCGTCGATGAGAACGAGAAGCGGCATGTTGCAGTCATCAACCGGGCCATGGCATCCAGGTATTTCGGCCACCAGAATCCCATAGGCCATCAGCTTGCAGTGTCTGTGCTAAAGGATGCGGCGGAGCCCATGAATCCTTGGTTTGAAGTTGTGGGAGTAGTCTCCGACGTCAAGAACCGAGGCGTTCGAGAAGGGGTGGTTCCGGAAGCTTATCTTCCGTACACAGTGGCGGGCTTTGGTGGACCCGAACTTCTTAATCTCTTTGTCCGTACCGCGGGTAATCCAGCCGCGCTATCCGTGGCATTAACCCGGGTCATTCTGGGCTTGGATAGAGAGGTCATTCCGAGCGGTACCTATACGCTGGATGACGTTTTGGAAATCACCGAATACGCCCATCCGCGGTTTGGTCTGATTCTCTTCTCGGTATTCGCGGCAATCGGCTTGGTGCTGGTGAGCGTCGGTGTTTATAGTGTCATGTCGTACACCGTGGCGCAGCAACGCCGTGAGATCGGTATTCGCATCGCTCTCGGCGCAAATACGCACGACGTGCGCTCGATGCTGCTGACAGCCGGCCTGCGCTACGTTCTGTTGGGCATCGGTACCGGTATTCTCTTCACGTTTATGGTTGCGCGCGTCCTCGCAAGTCAGATTTGGGGCGTCTCCTGGTACGACCCGCTGACACTCCTCAGTGTTGTGATTGTTCTGACCATTGTAGGTTTGGCCGCCTCGTATCTGCCGTCGGTCCGAGCGACGCGCGTTGATCCTGCTATTAGCCTTCGTTACGAGTAAAACCTACAATTCTTATAGCCTGCCGGATGTTAGTCGTCCGGATACTTGACACCTTCAGCGAAAAAGGGTTACAAAAGCCCGTATCCACAGACCGGGTACCGGGGGCCGTAATGTCGCTCGGTATGGTTCACGAAATGGGTTAAGAGTTTTCCGGAGAATGGAGCGACCCACGGGACTCCCCTAACGGAGGACGGCTAAAACTTATTGAGGAAACGACGAGAGGTGAGGAGGTAATTCTTGGTGGCCAGAGGCCAGGAACAACTGTTCTCTGGCTGACCGGACGGATTTAAAGGGAATTCGGCCCTGTAGGCCACTGGGCGGAGCTTAGCTGAGCGCTGGGCGCCATCCGTTACGACAACGACATCCGTCCCGTCTTCTTTCCGGAGTGCAGACTCACTCCCGCGACACATGCGTCAGGTCAACGCCCAATGTACCTAAGATATTACGGGATACGCGAACATCCCTTCGGGGTCACGCCGAATCCGCAGTTCTTGTATCACAGCCCTAAACATCGTGAAGCGCTGGCTACCTTGATCTATGGCATCGAAGCCCGGCGCGGCTTCATGGCTCTCATCGGCAAAGCGGGCATGGGCAAGACGACATTGCTCTTCGAGCTTCTGGGGCGTTTGGGAAACACCGCGCGTACCGTCTTCCTCTTTCAAACCCAGTGCGACTCGCGCGAGTTTTTTCACTATCTGCTCTCCGACCTGGGAATTGACTGCAAGGGTCAGGATCTGGCTGGAATGCACGAAAAGCTTAACCAAGTGCTCTTGGCCGAAGCGCGAGCCGGCCGGCCCTTCGTGCTCATCATCGACGAAGCGCAAAATCTCGCCGACTCAGTGCTTGAGACTGTGCGCCTCCTGTCGGACTTTGAGACGCCGCGGGCGAAGCTGATGCAGATTATTCTAGCCGGCCAACCGCAGTTGGCAGAGAAGCTGGCGCTTCCCAGTCTGGTTCAGTTACGCCAGCGGATTTCCCTCTTCGCCCGCCTGGAGCCCCTCAGCCAAGAGGAGACCCGGGCTTACATCGATCGCCGGCTCAAGGTAGCAGGCTACACACGCTCGGGCCTGTTCACGCCTGAAGCCATAGAGATGATTGCGGAGCGAGGTAAGGGAATCCCGCGCGACATTAACAACATTTGCTTCAACGCTTTGTCGCTGGGCTTCGCACTGCAAAAGAAGAAGATCGACTCCGCCATTATGCATGAGGTCTTTGCTGATCTGAACCTAGGCACGTTGGTCGAGGAGGCCGCAGAGGCCCCACGGACGCCGGTGGTTCTACAGCCGGTTTCTCGCGACGTGCAGCCGGTTGCTCAAGAGGCGTCAGATGCCCGAATGGCGCCAGTTCAACAACCTGTTTCTCGCGCTGCGCAACGGATTGCTCAAAAGGCGTTCGATTTCCCAATGCCGCCAGTTCAAGAACCGGTTTCTCGCGCCGCGCCGCCGGCTGCTCAAGAGGCCTCAGATGTCCTAATGACGCCTGCAGTTCAGCGGCCGGTTTCTCCCGACGCGCCGCCGGCTGCTAAAGGTGCGTCAGATGTCCTGACGACGCCGGCAGTTCAACAGCCGGTTTCTCCCGATGCGCAACCGGCTGATAAAGACATTGCTCAATCCGCTCCCAAGGTCGCCGGGGTAGGCAGGCGGCCCGCGTTGTGGGTCGGCGCCTTGGCGGCGACCGCCTTGGTGACCGCTGGTTTCCTGGTTTACTTGCGGGAAAAGGCCAGGATTGGCGAGCACGTTCCCCTGGCGCAGACCGTGAGTGCGTCGAACAGTACCGGGCCCGCACCGACCGTGTCGCGAAGGCTCGGGATCAGGGATTTATCCAGCGCCAGTGCGGGTCACACTGTTCCTCATGCGTTGCCTTTCGTTCGGAAGGCTACGCCTCGGGAGTCAAAACTGGAGGGGGTACGGTCACAGGTCGTCCCAAAACCGGGTAACGCGGCGCGGAAAGTGGCAGGAAATCTGCGTGAAAACTCTGTGCCTAGATCCCACCTCCCGAAGGAAGCCACATCGCAGAAGGCGGCGGTGGCGCCGCTACAAGTTCGAACGGTTCTGCCGCAGGTAGCGCTCATCAAGGCGGAGCCGTCTTACTCCCTACAACCTCCGAACGAAGCAATTTCGAACTCATCGGGGGGGACCGCTGAGGCGGCGCCAGCTTCGGTGAAGCGTGTGCGTGTGGGCGGTCAAGCACAGGCGGCGAAGCTGGTCTTCCAGCCCAAGCCGGAGTATCCGACGCTCGCTAAGAGTGCCCGCGTTCAGGGAACCGTGCGCTTGGAAGTCGTTGTCGCCCGGGATGGAACAGTCGAGACGCTGCGTGTACTCAGCGGCCACCCGCTGCTGGTAGAAGCGGCGGAGGTGGCTGTAGCGCGTTGGCGTTATCAGCCGACGGTGTTGAACGGTAACCCGATCGCGGTGGTGACGGAAGTTGACGTGGACTTCGCTTTCTGAGCTTCCAGGTCACTTCCCCACACTTCTTGGTGTACGCCGCCCAAGACCTGACCCAAAGATAATTTAATTCAGTGTCCGACCCCATTCTGGCATATTCAGCTGGGAGTCGATCCGCTGGTAATCCTCAATAGTGCGAGAAAAGCACACTCCTAATCACCCCTAATTCGGCCGCTAGCCTCCGCTGCACGCCAGTGTTACACTTGTGGAGAGGTGCAGGTGAGAATAGACAGACCAAGACCCGCATCTAGAGGCAGAAGCCACCCCGTCATTACCCGCGGCAAGCCCTTCTCTGTCGATGAATGTCATTTGTGACCGCAGCCGAGATGCGGCTGGGAGCGCTGAAAGCAGGTTGGGGAATCCGAAGAAGAAACCTCCTCGAACGATATCTGTCCACAGAAGTACCCGCGTGGCCGATGAGACGAACATGAGACCGTCGCGACGACGATTCTTGCAATCCACCTTCAGTGCGCCCCTGGCCGCGAGTCTGGGCGGCCTGGCTCATTTCGAGATCTTTGCGCCACCCTCGGTTCCCCAGGGCTCAGGCCAGGAACTCTTTCCCCAACCCCAGTTTGTCCGCTACGACGCCGATTGTTTCACCCTCAACGACCGCGACACCTTCATCTACAGCGCAGCTTTCCACTACCCGCGCTGCCCGCGCGCGCTGTGGCGCGACCGGCTGTTTAAGCTGAAGTGGGCCGGATTCAACACTATTGAAGCGTACGTTTTCTGGAACTACCACGAGCCCGAGGAAGGTAAGGCGAACCTGAGCGAGTTCGAGGACTTCGTCAAGCTGGTGCACGAGATGGGATTTTGGATGATCGCCAGGCCGGGACCGTACATTTGCGCGGAGTGGGAGCGCGGCGGCTTTCCGGAGTGGGTGGTAGCCAAACAGTTTCCACTGCGATCGAACAACCCCGAGAGCCTCCAGACCTCACAACACTGGTACAACTTGGTGCTGCCCGTCATTGCCCGCCACCAGATCACCGTGAGCGGGCCCATCATCATGATGCAGGTGGAGAACGAATACGACTACTCGCCGCGCATGCCGGACGCCGACAAGCGGGAGTACGTGAGCGCCCTCGCCCGCATGGCCTGGGACGGCGGCATTAGCGTGCCGCTCATCACTTGCTGGACCAAGCAGGTTCGGGAACGCCAGTACCCAGACATGGCACGCATTATGGACACCTGCAACTTCTATCCGCGGTGGGACATTGTAAAGGAGGTTGTGCCGCAGCTCCAGAAGCTGCGCAGGGAAGAGCCCACTTCGCCCGTCGGCGTCACCGAACTTCAAGGTGGATGGTTCAGCGAGTTCGGCGGCAAGCTCTCCGTGGACCAGGAGGGTGTTAACGGCGCACAACTCAATATGGCGACGAAAACTGCCATCGAGCAGGGTGCTACTTACTTTAGCTATTACATGGGCTTCGGTGGAACGAACTTCGACTGGGCAGCTAAGACACTCACCACTACCTACGACTACGCCGCGCCCGTTCGCGAGCCCGGTGGCTTGTGGGAGAAGTACTACGCGGCACGCGGTATTTGCACCGCATTGGGATTGTTTGGATCGGTGCTCGCCCGAGCCAAGCCGGCAGAAGCCGCAACCCAGTCAACCAACAAGGACGTTAGCGTGACAGAGCGCATCAACGGCAAGAGCGGCGTGGTGTTCGTGAGGGAGAACGCCAACGCCCAGCAAAACTACAAGATCACTTTTCGCGATCCCAACAGCCCTACCGGCCGCGCCATCAGCGTCCCGCGTGAAGGCGAGCTTACCTTGGGAGCTCGCGAAATGAAGATGCTGCCCGTGCAGATCGACACGCCGGGCGGGAAGCTACGGTATACCACAGCCGAGGTATTGGCGTATGGTGTGAACCTCGACCGGCCTTACCTGGTGCTCTATGACGAGCCGGGCCGCCTGGTGGAGTTCGCACTTGCCACTGAGGCCGAACCGCATATCGAGGGCGAGACCGTTTACCAGTATTGGGACTCAGATTATGAGTCCGCAGTGATCGCTGTGCGGGTCGAGAAAACGCAGAGGATGCTGATGTTCGGCCCGAGCTTTATGGTGGTTGTGGTCCCACGCGAACTTGCTCTGCGCTCCTGGATCGCCAAGTTTCCGGCTAAGTTCATCCCTGGGGCCGAGGAGAAGTCGACGCTCTCGGTGCCGTTTATCACGGACACGGCCTTGATGGGCGAGGTGGGCAACCACAAGGAGCGCATCTTTGTCGATCTCGATTTTGCTTCCGGCGAACACGAGGTGACTGCCCTGCTGCCGCCCAAGCCCACGAAGTGTTTCGTGGACGGCGCCCTGGCCGATTTCCAGTACGACCACCACTGGTGGACTACGCGCCTTCATGTGAGCACACCGAAATGCCCTTACCAACCCACCGAGATTCGTGAGGTCGGGACTTGGGTATTGAGGTCCGGGCAGAGCGGCGGAACCATGGTGACGACTGCGGCGCGCCCGCTGGACCAACTCGGTCGGTTGCCTTATGGGTGCGTCAGGTACTTCGCCAGGTTCTCCGCGAGCGGTGAGCCCAAGATGTACATTTCAACCTTCGCTGATGATTTCAAGAAAGTCTTCTGCAACGGGAGGCTGGTGGCGGAAGCCTCCAACAACAAGAAGCAGACTGAATTCTCTCTCTCCGGCTATGCCAAGCCCGGGACCAGTACAAACGATCTCGAGATTTTCTATGAGCTGTTCGGTAGCCCTAACTTTGGCCAAAACCTCGGCGAAATGCAAGGTGTCGAGTCAGCACGCTTTGGGACGGATTCGAAGACCGGGACACTCATTGAGTCCTGGCAGGTCCAGCTCTACCCGCCCGGCATGAAGGGACGTAACGTCGATCCCGGTTTCTCAATTGGCGGCTGGCAGAAGGCGACCCTGGGTGAAGCTCCGCTGGCGACCGACTTAGCTCCGTCCTTCGCTTGGTGCCAAGCTGAGTTTAGTCTCGAAGCGCCGCCTCCAGACTGGTTCGCTCCGTGGAAAGTCACCTTCGAAGCTGGTCGCGATGCTCTGCTCTACCTTAACGGGAAATTTGTGGGACGCTACGTGACCAAGGGCCCGCAGAAGGATTTCTACCTTCCTGAGCCGTATCTGGTCTTCGGGGGTAAGCGCAAAAATATTCTCACCGTCGTCCTGGCTTACACCGAACAGGCAGGCCATATAAGAACGCTCCGTGTCTCGCCTTACGAGGAGTTCGTCACCCGGCGAACGCGGGTGGAATTCGAGTGGTGACCGAAGTCGACAGTTGAAAGTGGGTCGCGGCTAGCGGTGGGCGGGTGCAGCCAAGCCATTTATTCTAAATAAGATAATCCGATTAAAGAACTAAGCACCTTGTTTTGAATAACATCCTGGGATATCCCAAGAGAAATTTTCTTCCATCATTTATTTTCAACAACTTGGTAGGATATCCCTCCATTTTGAGTATGGTCTGCCCTCAGTCGATAGCAGGGCATCCGGTCTACCGTGTACGGTCTGCTGTCTACCGGGTTCTTAGGCATGGTAGGGTCCACCGCGAAGACGTATCTTATTGATTCGACGTTAGATTCCGGCTTTGGTGATTGATTTTTGTAGGCATACCCAGCCCTCTAGTCTACGGTATACGATCCAGGCGTACTTCCCCGCCGACGTTCCACGGCAGCTAAATCCTGGAGCACAAGAGGCCTAATTTCATAGGCCAGGGTCGGATGTGGTGGAGAAATGGACGATAGTCGAAAATAATTCACTATATCACAGAAAGTCGGTTTGTCAAGAAAAAAGTTATTGGCAAGATAAAGCACCGGAGACCGAGGACTTGTGATGAACAGTTATTCTCCGACGAGACGCTCAACGTTGTATTACTTCAAGTGTTCAGTCAATTCCGACGAGCGCGTATAATGAATCGATCGTCCCAGGGATATCCATGACCATTCGCACCCTCTTGTAACTGAATGCCCCCCAAAACCCGAACCCCGAAACCCGAACCCCGGGTGTCCCTGGCGCACAGGCTACGCACGAGTGACTACTTCACGCTAGGCTTCGGCACGATGGTGGGCGCCGGCTGGCTGGTGGTCATGGACGACTGGCTGCGCCGGGGTGGGCCGCTCGGCGCCATCCTGGGGTTCGCCCTGGGCGGCGCCCTGCTGCTGCCCATTGGTTACGTGTACGGCCGCATGGTGATGGCCATGCCGGACGCGGCCAGCGAGATTGCTTACACGGGCGCGGTGTTCGCGCCCGGCGTCAGCTTTGCCACCGGCTGGATGATGGTCCTGGCTTATCTTCCCGTCTGCCCCTGGGAAGCCGTAGCCGTGGGCAAGATCGCCGCCTATCTTTTTCCGAAGCTGAACTCCCTTGAGCTTTACCGCGTGGCCGGTAGACCAGTTTACCTGCCTCAGCTCATCTTGGGCCTGGCCCTCACCGCGGCAATCACGGCGCTGAACTACCGCGGCATCCGGCTGACCGCAACCTTTCACAACTGGATGACATACGGACTGCTGGCCATGGCCCTGGTTTTCGTCTCCTGTGGTTTCGCGCGGGGATCAGCAGCAAACTTCAAGCCGCTGTTCAGCCACAGCGGCTGGTTGTCTGTTCTGCTCGTGCTGCAGATCGTCCCCTACTACATGACCGGCTTTGAGTCTGTTCCCAAGTGCGCGGAAGAAGCCAGTCCGGAGTTTCGAGCGCGCGGTTTTTTTCGCGCCATCCTGCTGGCGGTGGTGGTCGGCGTTCTGTTCTATACCGCGGTGATAGCTGCTGTAGCCCTGGTTCACCCGTGGCCGGCGCTGGCCAACGCCAGATTTGCTACCGCCGTCGCCTTCGAGCGTGCCTTCCAGACGCAGTGGTTAGTCAACCTTGTCCTCGCGGCAGCGCTGGTCTCGCTAATCAAGATTTTCAACGGCAACTTTATCGCCGCCACCCGATTGCTTTTCGCGCTAGCCAGGCGTGGCTTCGTTGAACGGCGATTTGGCCATGTGAATACAACCAACCTCACCCCCTCCGTCGCGGTAGTCTGCACGGGTGTCGCGACTGCGGCGGCGGCGCTGTTCGGAGAGTCGATTTTGATCCCGATTTCGGAGGTCGGATCGATGGCCTCCGCAGTCGGATGGCTGGCTACCTGCGCCGCCTATTTCCGTCTGGAGAGGGCTCGTCGAGAGCGCGCCATCGCTGCCGTGGGGGCCACTGTGGGCTTTCTGCTCATCCTGATGAAAGTCCTCCCATGGGTCCCTGGAAGCTTCACCGCCTATGAGTATCTGGCGCTGGCACTTTGGATCCTGCTCGGTTGGGCGCTGAAGAGGCGTTCG
>Ga0182041_10001784_pt1 | contig 10963 bp, 10 predicted proteins | sample flu12Cox44000178_FD_125967 | JGI IMG/M metagenome (GOLD analysis project Ga0182041, IMG submission 125967) | Lab enrichment of tropical soil microbial communities from Luquillo Experimental Forest, Puerto Rico - flux8day.12C.oxic.44.000.178 | ecosystem: Environmental > Terrestrial > Soil >...
ATCTCTTTCCCCGTGAAGGGGTTGAGAGCCTTCCGGCCGGTATCGAATCCTTCCTTTTCGATCGTGCCCGCGCGAGGCGCCTGGTTGTCCAGCGCCCGGAATGCCTGCACGCACTCACGGAATCGCCGGGGATCGGCGCTCTCGGCCGCGAAGACATCGACCACCGCATGCTCCGGTGCAAGGAGGACGAAGGTCGCGCCGTAGATCGTGTCGATGCGCGTCGTGAAGATGTCGATCTTCGCGCCGTCCACCCGACCGCCGAGCGCCACGACGGGAAACTGGACGCGGGCGCCCTCGGACCGGCCGATCCAGTTGCGCTGCATCACGACAACTTTCTCAGGCCAGTCGGTCAGCGACTCGAGCCCCTTGAGGAGCTCGTCCTCGTAGGCGGTAATGCGGAAGAACCACTGCTCGAGCTCGCGTGCTTCCACGACGGATCCGCACCGCCAGCACCGGCCGTCGATCACCTGCTCGTTCGCCAGCACGGTCTGATCGACCGGGCACCAATTGACGGTGGAGCGGCGGCGCATGGCGAGCCCCCGCTCGAGCATCTTGAGAAAGATCCACTGACTGAACTTGTAATACTCGGGCAGACAGGTCGTAATCTCGCGGTCCCACGCGTAGCTGATACCCAGCCGCTGGAGCTGCCCTCGCATATGGGCGATGTTGTCGAGCGTCGACTGTTCGGGGTGCATTCCGGTCTTGATCGCGGCGTTCTCGGCGGGCAGGCCGAACGCGTCCCAGCCGAACGGGTGCAGCACGTTGTACCCGCGCATCCGCTTGGTCCGCGCCATGACATCGCCGATGATGTAGTTGCGCACGTGCCCCACGTGCGCGTACCCGGACGGATACGCGAACATCTCAAGGCTATAAAATTTTGGCCGGTTGGGATCCGCCCGCACCTCGAAGGCCTTCGAGGTCGCCCACCGTGCCTGCCACTTCTTGTCAAGTCGTTGGGGTTCGAATTCGCTCATCAGGTACTTCGACTATTCTAGCCTCATGGACAACAAGGTCGTAGTCATCACCGGCGCCAGCAGCGGAATCGGCGCGGCTCTCGCGGAGCTCCTCGGAAGGCGCGGCGCCTCGCTCGGTCTGGTCGCCCGCCGCGCCGACGCGCTTCGCGCCGCCGCGGCTCGTTCAGGGGACAGCGCCTTCGCGATCGTCGCGGACGTGACCCGGCGCGACGACATCCACCGCGCCGCCGAGCGCGCCATCGGCCGGTTCGGGCACATCGACGTCTGGGTGAACAACGCAGGACAGGGGATCACACGCTCGCCGTCACAGCTCACTGACGAGGACGTTGACGAGATGATGCGCATCAACGTCAAATCGGTCTTGTACGGCACGCAGGAGGTGCTGCCGCATTTTCAGTCTCGCGGCGCCGGCCACGTCATCAACGTCTCTTCGATGCTGGGCCGGGTGCCGTTCGCGACGTTCCGGTCGGCGTACAGCGCCTCGAAGCATTACGTCAACGCGCTGACCGCAATGTTCCGCGACGAGATCCGCGAGACCCATCCGGGCATCCAGATCTCTCTCGTTTCGCCCGGCGTCGTGAAAACCGAGTTCGGACTCAATGCGCGACACGGCGGGCCGGACTCGAGACAGCTTCCGGGCGGACAGAGTCCGGAGGAGGTCGCGGCCGTCATCGCAGGGGTCATCGAGTCGCGCCTCCCCGACGTCTATACAGTTGCCGGCGCTCACGAGCGCGTGGCCGACTACTATGCGTCGATCGGGACCAACGCTTAAGGAAGGTGCCAGAACGGGCGAAGGACGGCGCGTGCTTGTGCGGTTGTTGTCCGGCCTCGCTCTGAGGCGATTCCGGACTGAGGCCATTCGTGCGAGGCGCTGCCGAGCAGGGCCTCTCCAGGCGCGATGGGCGCGTGGAGCGCATCGATAGCGCTATCGAGCGACGCCGACAACGCCTTCAAATCGTAGCCACCCTCGGTGATGGAAACAATCCGTCCCCGGCAACACTCGTCCGCGACGGCACGAAGCTCTTTCATCATCGCCCCGAACGACGGCGCGGTCAAACGCATGCCGCCAAGCGGATCGTCCTCGTGCGCATCGAACCCGGCGGACACGACGATCAGGTCCGGCTCGAACTGTCGCAACACCGGCGTGACCACGCCTGCAAATACGGCGCGGTAGTCCTCCGCGACGGCGCCAGCCTCGAGGGGCAGGTTGATCGTGAACCCGCGCCCGGCCCCCCGCCCCACGTCATCGACCGCGCCCGTGCCTGGGTAGTACGGGTACTGATGCATCGAGATATACAGCACGGCCGGATCTTGCTCGAAGATGTGCTGCGTCCCGTTGCCGTGATGAACGTCGTAATCGACGAGCGCGACCTTGGATGCGCCCTGGGTGCGAGCGTGCGCGGCGGCGACAGCCGCGTTGTTGTACAGGCAGAAGCCCATCGCGCGATCGCGTTCGGCGTGGTGGCCGGGCGGGCGAACCATCGCGACCGCGGCACGATGGGATCCGCCCATGACGCGCTCGACGGCGTCGATGCCGGCTCCCGCGGCAAGCAGCGCGATCTCGTACGTGTCAGGAGAGGTGAACGTATCGGGATCGAGTTGGACGGCTCGTCCGCGCGTCGCCGCGACGGTCTGCAGATGTTGGTCGGTGTGCACTCGGGCGAGCTGTTCGTGCGTGGCCGCTCGGGGCGCGACGACTTCCACTCCGCGTTCACGCCAGCGGTTGGCCACCACCTCCATGGTCTCGGCCCGCTCCGGCCGCTCGGGGTGGCCCGGCGGAGGTTCGTGATCGACGAACCGCTCGGTGTGAATGAGGATGACGGACATGCCGGCCGGACCGTCATCGTATCGCGAAACTGCCGGCGGAGGTGCGGTCAGCGGCTCGCCGTTCTCGTCACTCCCACGCGCCGGACGAGACCGGTTTCGAACTCGCCGAAGGTGAACCCGAAGCGCTCCACGGCCTGCTCGACGGGCTGACCGCCGTCGAGATCTTGCAGAAGCTGACCGACGCCGGACGGGCCGATGCGCTCCATCAGAACGGATGTCGCAAGGAGGCTTTCGGCGTAGGCGATGGCCGCTTGCGTTTCACTGAGCCGCGTGAAGCTCGTCCTCAACGAGGCGAGCGGCACGTACATGCGGGCGGACGCCAACGCCCGCTCGACGGCCGTGGCGTCGTACCCTTCGAAGTGCATCGCCAGCCCCTCATTCAGCCACGCCGGCAAGTTGCGCGAAGCCACGCTGCGCAGCATCGCATGCGCAAGCTCGTGCGTGAGCACCCGGTCGAACGCCGCCATGTTCTGCTGCGCGCCGCGCACCGGCATCCGAATCTGGCCATCGAAGCCTCCCCCCGCCCATTCAGGCGCGCCGGTGATGTCGCGAAACTGTTTGTCCGTATACAGGATGACGTTGATCGGGTTGCTTGGAAAAGCGCCGATGACCTTGCCGATGCGCCAGAACGCGCGGCCGAGCACGGACGTCGCGTGGGCCGCGAGCTTCTGCTCTACCGGCCCCTCGAACATCACGGCAAAACGATCGTCTTTGACGCTCTGAAAGGTTTGGTAGGTCGAGGCTTCGCTGCGCCATGCCTCGAGCCGCTGTTTGAGGGCTTCGTTCCGAGGCGCTCGAGCCAGCGCCGCTTCGTAGGTCTTGATGGCGAGATCGAGATTGCCTTGGCGGTAGACAATCTCTCCCAGGAGAGTTGACGCCTCGACCAGGGCTGGGTTGAGTGCCACGGCTTTCTGCAGGAACACGGTGGCGTCCTGGTCGCGCCCCTGCAGGTGTGCTGCGGTGCCTGCACCGAGATTCAGCACCGGATCTCTGGGACTCATCGTCAGCGCTTCACGAAACGCCGAGGCCGCCTTGTCGGCGTCTCCCTTGTTGATGGCCTGCCATCCGGTATCCGCCAGCTGGGTGACCGTGGACTGCGCCGTGATGGCGACATCGGACGCAATGAACAGGCACACCAACGCCGCAGGTCTCAGCATGGCCCTTCCGCGTGAGCAACGGCCGTGCCCGCGGCATCTTCAAGCCTGCTGCCCCAAACCGTGCAGCCGCCTCACGAAATCGTCATCGGCCGTCCCAAACTCGCACTCAAGTTGCCAGCTCGCGGGCACGCGCCTCAAGCGCGACCAGCCGCTCTTCGAGTAAGCGGCGCGCCCGCTCGATCCGCTCGTCACCGCTGTCAAGGGCCCCCTCGCCCTCGCCGCGGTCCGGAGGCTCCGTCGCGTCCGCTGCAACGTGGAACGGCTCGCCGACCGCGAGCGCGACGGTCGTGAAGGGCATCGGGATCTGCGCGCGATCCCAACTCCGGAGTGTCCAATGCCGGCTCGCCTCGAGGTGGAACGGCACGACGGGATTCCCCGTCGCCATGGCGAGCCACACGGCACCTGCCTGCGCGACACGCGCGGGACCGCGCGGCCCATCGATCGTGAAAGCGGTAGCTTTACCGGCCGCCATCTCGCGCCGCATCTGCAACAGCGCCCGCCGGGCGCCGCGCGACGTCGAGCCGCGGGCGGTACCGTAGCCAAATCGCTCGATGATGCCCGCAATCCATTGACCGTCGAAGTTCTCGCTCGTCATGACCACGATGCCGCGATCTCGAAAGTAGAGCGTGGCGGGCAGGATGCGCCCGTGCCAGAACGCGAGGACGGGCTGGCGGCCGCTTCGCGCGACCGCCTCGAGATGCTCGAGACCATCGGTCCGCCAGCGGAGCGTGCGGCCGAGCAGCGAGATTAACCAGTGTCCGGCAACCGAGATCGCTCGGGCCTCGCACCGCTTCAGGCGCGAGGCCCGCCAATTGGACCTGGAGCTGGTCAACTTCTTCCCAACTGTCGCGCGGTCACAGATCGCCCGTGTGCAGCCGGGAGCTCACAAACGTCATCAGGTCGACGAACTGTGTCTCGGCCTGCCCGCTCGCCTGGGCGCCCTTGAGCATGATCGAGCAGAAGGGACAGGCGGTGACGACAGTATTGGCGCCGGTCGCTCGAAGCTGTTTGAAGCGCACGTCGCTGATGCGGCTGCCGGGCTCCTCCTCCTTGTCGGCGAAGAGCAGACCGCCCCCTGCGCCGCAGCAGTACGGGTTCTCGCGGTTGCGCTCCGGCTCCCTGATGTCGGCGCCGAAGCGAGACAGCAGCGCGCGCGGCTCGTCCACCGTGCCGCCGTAGCGGCCAAGATAGCAGGGATCGTGGAAGGTGACGATCTCACGCGGATGGTGGGTCGGTGCGGTTGCCGCGGCGCCGCCGGGCACGCTCGCGGTTGACGTCGCGGCGCCGCTCGTGAGGGGGACGCCACGTGTGACCGCTTCCACGTAGACCGACGTGTGAACGATGTCCACGTCGTACCCGAACTTGCGGTAGTCTCTTCCGATGGTCTTCACGCAATGCGGGCACGAGGTGAGGATCTTCCGCGGCCCCGCCGCCCGCAAATCCTCGATGTTTGCGGTCGCCAGCTCCTGAAACATGTACTCGTTGCCGGTCCGCTTCGCCGGATCGCCGGTGCATTTTTCCTTGGCGAGCACGCCGAACCGCACGCCGCGCCCGCGCAGGATCTGGAAGAGCGATCGCAGCGACTTCTGGAAGTCCGCGTCGAACGCCCCCGCGCAGCCCAGCCACACCAGCACGTCGTGCTTCACCGGATCGAAGGTCTCGAGCGCCGCCGACTGAACGAATTTCATCCGCTGGTCGTAGCCCAAGCCCCAGATGTTGCTCCGACGCTCGAGGTTGTTGTACATCGCCCCCAGGTAGCCCGGCGCCTCGCCGTTCGAGACGAGGCCGCGACGCGCGCCGATGAGGATCGGCAGGTGTTCGATCCCGACCGGGCACTGATTCTCGCATGCGCCGCATGTCGTGCACTGCCAGAGGACCTCGTTGCTGTAGATCGTCCCCAGCCTCGTCTCGCGGTCGCCGCCGAGAAGCGCCTCTTGTGTCTGGAGGATGATGGCCTTGGGGTTCAGCGCCTTGCCCGCGCCCCACGCCGGACAATTCACCTGGCACCGACCGCATTCGACGCACGTGAACGCGTCGAGCGCCATCTTGCTCCCGAGATCTTTCACCGCCTCGAGGCCGACCTGCTCCTTCTCGAAATCAAGGTTCGGCAGGTTCCCGAGCTCAGGCGACTTCAAAAAAACCGTGATCGGCGACAGCACGAGATGAAAGTGTTTCGAGGCCGGAATCAACGCCAGAAAAGCGAGGATGACGAGCATGTGCACCCACCAGTTGGCGTGCCCCGGAACCGTACCCTCATCGAGCTGGAAGGTGAGGAGAAACGTCACCATCAGCGCCGCAATGAACAGCCCGATGACGATCGACTCGAGCGACACCTTCGAACCGAGCCCGACGGGGCGGATGAACGCGCGCCGGATCAGGAGGAATACGATACCGACCAGCACCGCGACAGCAAACGGCACCAGCACGATCCGATAGCCGGCAAACCAGCCCGTTCCGGTCAGGTCGACGATGCCGAGGCCGCGGAGGAATTCAATGGATGTGTAGCCGCCGAAAGCGACGAATCCCCAGAACACGAACGCGTGCATCAGCCCGGCCGCGGGCCGCTCCGCGATCGTTCGGCGCTGCATGACGACATCAACGAGAAATCGTTTGACGCGAAACGGGAGGTTGTCGAGTGAGAGCGTGTCGGGGGCCGCCCGAATGATCTGAATGCGTCTGGCGACCTGCGCCGTGAACGCGCCCACGAACGCGAGGAACAGAATCCAGAACGCGAGGGTCTCGATCACGACGCCTTGACGGCCTCGATGATCGCCGGGACGACCTCGAACAGGTCGCCAACGATGCCGTAGTCGGCCACTTCGAAGATGGGCGCGTCCGGGTCTTTGTTGATCGCGACGATCGTGCCCGCGCCCTTCATGCCCACAAGATGCTGAATGGCACCGGAGATGCCGAGCGCGAGGTACAGCTTGGGGGCGACTGTCTGGCCCGAGCTGCCGACCTGCCGCTCCATGGGCAGCCACCCTGCATCGCAGATCGGCCGCGAGGCGGCAATCTCGGCTCCGATGGCTTCCGCGAGCCGCTCGGCGACCTGGATATTCGCCTGCTCCTTGATTCCACGGCCCACCGAGACGATTCGCTCGGCCTGCGACAGATCGACCGCCTGCTTCGCCTGCTGGAACGGCGCCTCAGGCTTCTCACGAATAGCCGACGCGTCGACGGGCACCGAGAGCGCTCGCACGGGCGCGGCGGCACTGCCCTTCGCGACCGCGTCCACGCCGAAGGCGCCGATCTGGAACGTGATGAAGTGCGGCGCCTCCCCGACAGGTACAACGTCTGCCGTCAGCTTGCCTTGAAACATGGGCCTCACGAACACGGGCTCGCTGCTCCCGATCTTGACCAGGGTGACGTCTGTAATGAGCGAACGGTCCATTCTGGCGGCAAGCTTCGGCGCGAAGTCGCGCGTTTGATACGTATGGGGGAGCAGGATGTACGTCGGCGAGAGCTGCGTAATGGCATTCTGCAACCCGGCCACGAAGGCGTCCGGCGTATACGGCTCGAGCGCCGCGTGCTCGACGGTCACGATCTCTTTTACCCGTGCAGCCGCGAGATCGGCCGCCGGACCGGTAGGGCTCGCGCCCGCCACGAGGACGACGATATCGCCGCCCATCGTCTGCGCGGCGGCGATGGTTTCCCACGACGCGCGATTCAGCTTGCCTTCACGCTGTTCCGCAATCACCAGAATCATTCGGTCACTCGGTACTCGGAGCTCGGAGCTCGTGATTTATTACAGTACCCTCGCCTCGTCGCGCAGCTTGCGCACGAGCTCCCTGGCGGCCTCGGCCGGCGAACCGCCGAGGATCTGCGTTTTCTTGCTTTTCTCCGGCGTGTACAGCGCAACGATCTTCTGCCTGCACGAGGCCGTCGCGGACATCGACGCCTTCCGGATCTCTTTCCTCTTGGCGGCCATGATGCCCTTGAGCGTTGCGTAGCGCAGCTGATTGATGCCGCTCTGAATGGTCAGGACGGCGGGCAGCGGCATCGTCACCCATTGAAACCAGCCGCCCTCGAGCTCCCGTTTGACCCGCACGCCGGAACCGGCGGCCTGCACCTCCATGATGATCGTGGCATGCGGGAGACCGAGCTGTTCGGCGAGGATGACCCCGACTTGAGCAAATCCCTGGTCGTCTGATTGCAAGCCGGTCAGGGTCAGATCGAACCCGTCGTCTCTCATGGCGGCAGAGAGCGCCCCGGCTGTGACGAACGCGTCGGCGCTCGCCAGCGCGTCATCTTCAACGTGAATCGCGCGATCCGCCCCGCGGGCGAGCGCTTCGCGAATGACCTGGGCCACGCGCGCCGGGCCGGCCGAGCACACGACGACCTCGCCGCCGTGCTTCTCCTTCAGGCGCAGTGCTTCTTCCAGCGCATACGCGTCCGGTTCGTTCATCTCGAAGCCGGCGTCCGCCTCGCGGATCCAGGTTCTGGAGTCATCCAGCCTCGGCTGCCACTCCCGGGTGGGGACCTGCTTGATGCAAACGGCTATCTTCATCTGCGCACTATGGATATCCGGCCCTCGGGTTTATCCGTTATCGGCCGTCGCTTCGTATCGTTTGAAGATCAGCGCCGCGTTCGTGCCCCCGAAGCCGAACGAATTCGAAAGCGCGTACTCGATCGCCATCGCGCGAGCTTTGTTGGGAATGTAGTCGAGATCGCACTCGGGATCGCGGCATTCGAGGTTGATGGTCGGCGGCGCCATTTGATGATGCACGGCGAGCACGCTGATGCCGGCCTCGAGCCCGCCGGCGGCGCCGAGCAGGTGCCCGGTCATCGACTTGGTCGACGACACCGGCGGGATGTCACTGGCGAACGCGCGCTTGATCGCGATCGTCTCGACCTTGTCCCCGTGAGGGGTCGACGTCCCGTGGGCGTTGATGTACGAGATCTGCGACGGCTCGATGCTTGCGTTCTTCATGGCACGCTGCATCACGCGCAGCGGCCCGTCGCCGTCTTCCGACGGCGCCGTAATGTGGTACGCATCGGCCGCCATGCCGTAGCCGACGAGCTCCGCGTAAATGTGCGCGCTGCGCCGAAGGGCCCCCGCCAACTCTTCGAGAATCAGCACGCCCGCGCCTTCCCCGACCACGAAGCCGTCGCGATCGCGATCGAAGGGCCGGCTCGCGCGGTGCGGCTCGTCGTTGCGCTGTGACAGCGCCCGCAGTGCGGCGAAGCCGCCGATACCCATCGGCGTGATCGCGGCCTCTGATCCACCCGCAATCATCGCCTCCGCGTCGCCGCGGCGGATGATCTCGAACGCGTCGCCGATGGCGTGCGCGGACGCCGAGCACGCGGTACAGGTCGCGGAGTTCGGACCCTTCGCGCCGAACCGGATGGACACCTGGCCCGCCGCCAGATTGATGATTGCCGAGGGGATGAAGAAGGGTGAGATTTTGCGCGGACCGCCCTCGATGAGCGCTTTGTGCTCCCGCTCGATCGTCGTAAATCCGCCGATGCCGGACGCGATGTACACGCCGACGTCCGGGGCGCTGTCCGGGGTGATGGCCAGGCCGGAGTCGTCCATCGCGAACTGTGCCGCTGCGATCGCGTACTGAATGAAGACGTCCATCTTCTTGACGTCCTTCTTGTCGATGTACTGCAGCGGGTCGAACCCGCGGACCTCGCCCGCGATCCGCGTGGCGAACTGCGACGCGTCGAACTTGGTGATCGTCCCCACCCCGCTCTTCCCCGCAACGAGCGCCGCCCAGTTCGCTTCAGTTCCGATTCCGAGCGACGACACCAGGCCGATGCCCGTGACGACCACCCGGCGACTATTGGTCATGTCTCTCCGTAGGCCGGCCCTACTTTTTCGATTTGGAGTGCGAATCGATGTACTCGACGGCCTCTTTGACGCGCGTAATCTTCTCGGCGTCCTCGTCGGGAATCTCGATCCCGAACTCCTCCTCGAATGCCATCACCAACTCGACCGTGTCGAGCGAGTCTGCGCCAAGATCGTCTACAAACGAGGCATCCGGCGTTACCTCTTCTTCATCGACCCCGAGCTGCTCCACGATGATGCTCTTCACTTTGTCGGCTACCGCCATCATGCCTCCTGCGTCCGGCACCATCCGGACACTTCTGTCCACCACCCGGCCACGTCAGCAATGCCCGGACCGCGCTCACATATACATGCCACCGTTCACCGCCAACACGTGTCCTGTAATATACGCTGCCTCGTCCGATGCAAGAAAGCACGCCGCGGCCGCCACGTCGTCCGGCGTGCCCAAACGGCCCAGCGGAATCTGCGACGTCCACGCTTCCTGTGCTTTTTCGCGTACGGCCTGCAGCATGTCGGTCTCAATCAGGCCCGGCGCAATCGCATTCACCGTGATGGCGCGCGACGCCACTTCCCGCGCAAGCGCTTTCACGAACCCGATAAGCCCCGCCTTCGATGCAGCGTAGTTGGTCTGTCCGGCATTGCCCACCTGCCCAACGACCGAGCTGATGGCGATGATGCGCCCGGACTGCTGCCGAATCATCGGGCGGATGGCGGCCTGGGCGAGCAGGAAGCTGGCCGTGAGATTGGTCGCCATCACCTGGTCCCAGTCGTCTCGCTTCATTCGCATCAGCAACTGATCGCGCGCGATCCCGGCATTGCTGATCACGATGTCGAGCCGTCCATGGCGCGCCACGATGTCGCCCGGCACCCGCCCGACCCACAGCGCGTCGGTGACATCGAGCGTGAGCGCCTCGGCCCGCAGGCCCCTCGCGGTCAGCCCGCTGACACACTCGCTGGCGTGCGTTTCACGTGCGGCGGCCACCACCATCGCGCCCTGTTCGGCGAGTCGCGTCGCGATCGCGCGGCCAATGCCGCGAGACGCACCGGTGACGAGCGCTACTTTGCCGTTGAGATTGAACATCTTGTCACGAAGTCACGAAGAGGGCTTCGTCGACGCTTCGTCCGGGCTCTGTCTCCATGCCAGGGGGATCCCGCCGCCCGGTCCAATCGCCCGCTCGACGGCCTCGAGATCATCCGGGCTTCCGAAGTTCAGA
>Ga0182041_10001789_pt1 | contig 10944 bp, 13 predicted proteins | sample flu12Cox44000178_FD_125967 | JGI IMG/M metagenome (GOLD analysis project Ga0182041, IMG submission 125967) | Lab enrichment of tropical soil microbial communities from Luquillo Experimental Forest, Puerto Rico - flux8day.12C.oxic.44.000.178 | ecosystem: Environmental > Terrestrial > Soil >...
CTCGGCGGCGTGCCGCTCGGCGATTGCTGGCGGCATCCGTCGCTGGTCACGGCGGATACGACCAATGGACTCGTGCCGCTGCACAAGCTGTCTCAGTGGCTCGCCTACTCGCTGATCGAGCCGCTGCAATGGGCGGGCTTTACCGTGACCGATATCGACGGCCTAACCGGGCTAGGCGAATATCGCAACGGCGGGCTGTTCATCGACACCGGCGTGCTGGCGCTGCGCAATGCCGCCGACGCGGCGCGCCCGCACGACGTCGATTCGCCCTTGGTGGTCGAATGGCGCGCCTTGACGGTGGCGCTGCTCGATTGCCTTGCGGAAGCGCTGCGCCGCCGCCTCGGCATGGACGAAAAATCGCTGCCGCTCGCCAAGGTGATGCAGGGCGGCACCTGGTCGGCCGGCCGCACGATCGCGCAGCAAAAACGCGCCGACGGCTCGCCGCCGCTCAATATCGTCAGCGACGGCACGGTGTTCTAGAGCATGATCCGGAAAAGTGGACACCGGTTTTCCGATAGGATCATGCTCCATCAAGATGCTGCGGAGGAACCATGGAAGGCGTCACCATCGTCACGCACCCGTTGGTCCAGCACAAGCTGACGCTCATTCGCGCTAAGAACGTCTCGACCAAATCGTTCCGCGAGCTCCTCAAAGAGATCGGCATGCTGCTGTGCTACGAGGTGACCCGCGACCTGCCGCTGCAAAACGTCGAGATCGAGACGCCGCTTGCGCGCATGATGTCGCCGCGCATCGCCGGCAAGAAGCTCGTGTTCGCGCCGATCCTGCGCGCCGGCATGACGTTCGCCGAAGGCATGCTCGATCTCGTGCCGGCGGCGCGCGTCGCCCATATCGGGCTTTATCGCGAGCCGGAAACCTTCGCCGCGGTCGAGTATTTCTTCAAGACGCCGTCGGACATTGCCGAGCGCCTCGTCATCGTCGTGGCGCCCGTGGTCGCCACCGCTAACACCGCAGTCGCAGCGCTGGTCCGGCTCAAGGAGCGCGGCGCGAAAGATTTGCGGTTCGTGTCGATGGTCGCCTCGCCCGAAGGCATCGAGCGGCTGCGCGGCTTGCATCCCGACGTGCCGATCTGGACCGCGGCGATCGACGAAGGGCTCGACGCGCAGGGATTCATCGTCCCCGGCCTGGGCGACGCCGGCGACCGCGCCTACGGCACGAAGTAGTCCTGTCACCATTATTGTCGTCATGGCCGTGCCGGGCATGACGAGTTGGCGAGAGCGTCACGGCTTCAGGCCGCGAGCAGCTTTTGCACTTCGTTGACCAGTTCGCGAAGATGGATCGGCTTCGACAGCACCTTGGCGTGCTTGGGGGCGCTCGAATCGGAATTCAGCGCCACCGCGGCGAAGCCGGTGATAAACATGATCTTGATGTCGGGGTCGAGCTCGGCGGCGCGGCGGGCCAGCTCGATGCCGTCCATCTCCGGCATGACGATGTCGGTCAAGAGCAGCTCGAATGGCTCCTCGCGCAGCCGCTGGTAGGCCGATAAGCCGTTGTCGTAGGAAATCACGTCGAAGCCGGCATTCTGCAATGCCTTGACCAGGAAACGGCGCATGTCGACGTCGTCTTCCGCAAGCAGGATTTTAGGCATGGCTACTCGAACCCGGCTGGCGCCGGCCCCCTGCATCCCATAAGCCCGATGCCGGGTAAAGATGAGGTGAAAACGCGGCAAAAGGCGCCGCCGCCGGCATGCCCTTGGCAAGCGGCGACTCCTATGGACAATGGCGTTTGGCGCCCGCCAGGGACGGGCGCCGCGTTGCGACCCGAAAACCCCCGCCAGGCGTCAAGGTGGAAATCCAGGACGATTTTGATCCACCGTTCGAGGCGGTCGAGCCGGCGGAGTGCCGCGGCCCGGTGCTGTTCAACTCGCCCCATAGCGGGCGGGTCTATCCGCGCGCCTTCCTGCGCGCCTCGCGGCTCGATATCGCGGCGCTGCGCCGCTCCGAGGACAGCTTCGTCGACGACCTGATCGTCGGCATCGCCGCGCGCGGCCACCCGATCATGAAGGCGCATTTCCCGCGCTGCTATGTCGACGTCAACCGCGAGCCCTACGAGCTCGATCCGCGCATGTTCGACGGCCGGTTGCCGTCCTTCGCCAATACGCGCTCGATGCGGGTCGCTGGCGGGCTCGGCACCGTGGCGCGCGTCGTCGGCGACGCCCAGGAAATCTACGATCAGCGCATCGCGGTGACTGAAGCGATGCGCCGCATCGACACGCTGTACAAGCCGTATCATCGCGCGCTGCGCCGCATGTTCATGCGGCTGCATCGCGATTTCGGCGCAGCCATACTGATCGATTGCCACTCCATGCCGTCGGCCACCGGCACGCGCGACGAGCGGCCGCGGGCCGACTTCGTGCTCGGCGACCGCTACGGCACGAGCTGCGTGCCGGTCGTTGCCGAAACCATCGAGCAGACCATGCGCGAGTTCGGCTACGCGGTCAGCCGCAACAAGCCCTATGCGGGCGGCTTCATCACCGAGCACTACGGCAACCCCACAACCGGGTTGCATACGATCCAGCTCGAGATCAACCGGGCGCTGTACATGGATGAGCGCCGCTACGAGCGATCGGCATCGTTCGCGCGGCTGGCGGGCGAGTTCGAGATTCTATCGGACCGGCTGGCAGCGATTCCGCTCGAGGAGTTGCGGCCCTATCGGGCGGCAGCCGAATAGGCTGCCCAAAGTCCGATCATCGAAATGGGATTGCCAAAGAATGGGATTGCCAAAGAAAAAGGGCCGCTCACCATAGGGAGCGGCCCAAGTCTAGGGAGGAAACGCCCAAGGAGGGCGACGGTAGCGCGAGAGAGCCTCCCGCTACCGCACTGCAACAAGATACACCGCGTCGCACAAAATGCAAGGCCCGCTGACCTAATTATCCCGTTTCCCCAGGCAGTGTGGCATTCCCGCATTCTCCCCTTGAAATAGAGCCAGGGAAATCTTCATTTCTTATCAAAACGTTACCGTCGGGCCGGCGAGCTCCTCCGAAGGGGCTCCAACACGGTTCCGCATTCCTTTGCCAGCGTGTCGAATTGGCCACACGCCCAATTGCCGTCTGCGGAACTCTCCGGTACCTCGGAGCGGTCGAGGCAAACCATGACGGCGATCGATTTTGCGGCCTTCGTCGACGAGCTAGCGACGGTCTCCGGCGAGACCATCCGGCCGTTCTTCCGCAGCGCGCTGGGGATCGAGAACAAGAGCCTGTCCGGCGGCTTCGATCCGGTGACGGCCGCCGACCGCGCCGCCGAAGCCGCGATGCGGGCGCTGATCAGGCGGACCTTTCCCGAGCACGGCGTCATCGGCGAAGAATTCGGTGCCGACCGCCCCGGCGCCGAATACGTCTGGGTGCTCGATCCGATCGACGGCACCAAATCCTTCATCTGTGGCCTGCCGGCCTGGGGCACCTTGATCGCGCTTACCCGGCGCGGCGAACCGATCTACGGCATGATGCATCAGCCGTTCACCCGCGAACAGTTTTCCGGCGACGGCTCTGGCGCGCGCTATCGCGGCCCGGCCGGCAATCGCGCCTTGCAGGTGCGGTCCTGCACAGGCCTCGGCGACGCCATCATGCTCACCACCAGCCCGCTGTTGATGAACGAGGCGGATCGGCAAGCCTTCCGCCGCGTCGAGCAGCAGGTGCGGCTGTCGCGCTACGGCGGCGATTGCTACGCCTATTGCGTGCTCGCCGCCGGCCACGTCGATCTGCTGATCGAGACTGAGCTGAAACCCCACGACGTGCTGGCGCTCATTCCCATCATCGAAGGCGCCGGCGGTATCATGACCACCTGGGACAACGGCCGGCCGCACAACGGCGGCCGCATCGTCGCCGCCGGCGACAAGCGCGTGCACGCGCAAGCCATGGCGATGCTCAACGCGCCGGATTGATCAAACGTTGCGGCCTGATGATCGCTGCGGGTCAGGAGTGTACGATGAAATTCTTCCTCTTAGAGGGACAGCATCTTGTTCCGTTTGAGCAGCGCGACCAGGCCTTGATAGCTGCGCATCGACAGTTTCTGCAACAGGGTTACGACAAAGGGCACTTTTTGTTGTCTGGCCCGACTATTCCGCCGACCGGAGGTGTCCTGGTTGCGCGTGCGGATTCCTTGGAACAGCTAGACGAGCTGTTAGCTGAGGAACCGTTTTGCAAAGCTGGGCTTATGCGCTTCAGCAAAATCATCGAGTTCAGCCCGGTACAGCACCAGCCGATTCTGAACGATTGGTTCGGCAAACACTAAGAGGTTGTGAAGTCAGAGGCGCGCCCCGGAATGACGAGGCCTCAATACAGCGGCGTGCCCGGCACGAAGGCGTCGAACGCCGCCCAGAACTGATCGCGGAAGCGTTCCCGCTCCATCATCAGCTCGTGCTTGGCGCCGGGAACAACGAGATGGGAGCCGGCGCGCAGCAGCGTGGCGAAATCCTCGATCGCCGCGTTCGACACGATGGCATCGGCGCCGGCGGCGATAATCAGCATCGGCTGGCGGATCTGCATCGGATAGCTGCGCTCCTGCATGGTCCGCATGGTGCGGTAGGCGGCATCGGCCCAGGCCACCGTCGGCTGCCCAACCGCGAGCGCGGGTTCCGCTTCGAGGATCGCCGCATTGCGCGCGTACCGCACCGGATCGGACGTCAACTGATTGCCGACGAAGGGCTTGGCGCTCATCACGCCGACGTCGCCGCGCGGCACATACATGCCGCCGAAGCCGGTGAGCCGCATCGTGCGCACGACGAGCTTCGCCGTGGTGGTGGCGTTGAAGCCTTGCAGGTCGATGAGCGGCGCCCCCAGCACCATGCGGTCGAACCAGCGGCGGCCGCGGTGCGCGGTGCGGATCAGCACGGTGGCGCCGGTCGAATGGCCCAAGGCGAACAGCGGCGGCGGGCAATCCGGCAGCACGATCTCGCGGATGAAGGTTTCGAGGTCGACGTCGTAGTCGGCGAAGTCGCGCACATAGCCCTTTTGCCGGTCGCTGAGCAGGCGATCCGATAGGCCCTGGCCGCGCCAATCGAACGTCGCCACGGCAAAGCCGCGGGCGCGCAAATCGCGCACCGTCTCGAAATATTTCTCGATCCATTCGGCGCGGCCTTGCAGTAGCACCACGGTGCCGCGGCGTCCGGCCGGCGGCAGCCAGCGGGCAAAGCGCAAGGAGACGCCATCCGGCGTCTTCAACGTGCCGGTGACGAAGTTGTCGGGGACCGGATTGGCAGGGATCGAGACGATCTTCATGGGAACGGTCGAGCGCGAGCGGCCGCTCATAATAGGGGGTCCCGGAGTTTGCCCAAGCGAAATTTCTCAAATTTTGGCAGTGGATTATGGGCACTTGCGGGGGCTTACCCGCCTTCCCATATATTCTTTGCGCTGGCCATTCGGCGGCGCACACATAGGCCGGGTCCAATTGGGCAGGCCATCCGCATGTCGCTTCAACAAGGAGGATATGCCATGCGAACTTTCGATCTTGCTCCCCTTTATCGTTCCACCGTCGGCTTCGACCGGCTGTTCTCGTTGCTCGATCAGGGCCTCGAGGGCGCAGCCCCGGGTTATCCGCCCTATAATATCGAGCGGACCGGCGATAATGCGTACCGCGTCTCCGTCGCGGTCGCCGGCTTCAACGAGCCGGAGCTTTCTGTCGTAGCCAAAGAGAACACGCTCACCATCCGCGGCGAGAAAAACGCCAAGGACGCAGGCAAGAGCGGCGACGTGCTCTATCAGGGCATCGCGGCGCGCACCTTCGAGCGCGTGTTCCAACTCGCCGATTTTGTCCAGGTGAAGGGCGCGAGCCTCGAGAACGGTCTCCTGCACGTCGATCTCGTGCGTGAGATCCCCGAGGCGAAAAAGCCACGCGCGATCCCGATCGGCAACGGCAAGACCATCGAGGCCGCGAAGCAGGCTGCGTAAGCCGCTTCGTCGGGAAGTAAAGGGAGCGCCCCGGATGTCCGGGGCGCTTTCGCTTTGTGGCGTCAAGCTCCGCGAAGGCGGAGCATCCAGTAATCATGAGCGCCGTAGTTACACCGCTTCGTCGGCGGCTACTGGATCGTCCGCATCGCGGACAATGACAAACAATCAGGTCGCCGCCTTCTCGCCGACGAAGTCGGTCAGCTCCTTGCGCGTCATGTCGGGCGCGAACCAGATGAACAGCGGCGCCAGCATCGCGAACGACAGCGCCAGCAGCGGCAAGCCCGCGGCGATCGAATACGACGTCGCGATCCAGCCCATGATCATCGGCGCCAGCGAGGCAAAGCCGAGCCCGAAGGTGAACGAGGCGCCGACCGCGGTGCCGCGGATCTGGGTCGGGAACAGCTCGGCGGTGTAGCCGAGGCCGGTGCCGAAGCTGCCGGTGATGAGGAAGTTGGTCGCAAGGCCGACCCAGAACAGGCTTCCCGCATCTTCGAGGTGCCCCATCGTCACCAAGAGGATGGCGGCGGGAACCGCGAAGGCCGGGATCACCCAGCGCCTGCCGTACAGGTCGCACAACCAGCCGCAGAACCAGTAGGCGAAGATGGCGCAGAACATCCAGACCGAGAGATATTTGCTCATGGTCGGGAAGCCGAGATGCCGCTCGTTGGCAAGATAGAACGGCATCCACGCCGACCAGCCGATCCAGGTGAACAGGTAGAAGAAGTACACCAGCGACGCGATCAGCATCTCGCGCGGATAGGTCCGCGCCGGCGCCAGGATGTCGAGCTGCTTCTTCAAGCCCTCCTTGAACATCTGCGCGGTGACATGCTCGTAGCGCGGACTCTCCTTGATGCCGATGCGGATCCACAAGACCAGCAGCGCCGGCAGCACGCCGAGGAAGTAGAGCGCGCGCCAACCCCACAGCGGCACGATGACGAGCGCCGCCAGCGAGCACAGCATGTAGCCGAGGGGATAGCCGCCGACCAGGCCGCCGAGCGCGGTGGCACGCCACTTGGTCGGCGCCGTCTCGGTCACCATCAGCATGCCAACCGGATTTTCGCCGGCGAGGCCGATGCGGGTGAGCGAGCTCCAGATCAGAAGCGTGACCCAGCCGGTCGCGAAGCCGGTGAGCCCGGTGAACACCGCATAGGCCAGGATCGACCAGATCAGCGCCGGCCGCCGGCCGTAGAGATCGGCGAGCACCGGAAACACGAACGTGCCGATGAGCCCGATCCAGCGCGAGAGCGTGGTCACGGTGCCCATGGTGGCGGGCGTTATGCCCCACTCCTTGATCAGGATCGGGGTGACGAGCTGCATGATGGTGGCTTCGTAGATGTCGAAGGCCCAGCCGAGGATGCAGATGGCGAGAACGGTGAGGCTGTAGCTGGTCCAGCGCTCGCTGGAGGTTACGGGTGGCGCTGCCGCGGCCGACCCAATCGTGGTGGTAGCCATGCGCGAGTTCCCTTCCCTATGTGCTCCGCTCTGACGGCGGATTTTTGTAAGCCTGCGCTTGCCGCAGGTATCCGGTCAATCAGCCGCCGAGGAATGCCGACAGCGCTTTGACGACGGCGTCCGGCTGCTCGAGCTGCGGCAGATGGCCGGCGCTCGGAATCATCGCGACGCGCGCGCCCGCAATCTTGCCCGCGAATTCCTGCGCATAGGCCGGCGCGACAATGCGATCGGCCTCGCCCCACACGATCAAAGTCGGCGCGGCGATGCGATGGATGCGCTTGCTCAAGCCGCGGTCGGCGATCGGCCAGACGAATTTGCCGGTGCAGGCCTGCGACCAGATCGCCTGCGCCTGGCTATCGACGCGCTCCGCGGCGTCGGCCGGCACGGCGAAGAAGCGCCGTGCCGCCTCGCCGTCGGGCGCGGCAAATAGCGACGGCCCGCGCGTCTTGTCTGGAAGCAGCATCCAGTTCTGCACCGGATGGTCGTCCCGCCACAGGCCGACCGGATCAATCAGCCCGAGCTTGGCGACGCGCTCCGGCATGGCGGCGGCGATCTCGGCAGCAAGCAGACCGCCGAATGAGTGGCCGACTACGGCGGGCGCCGAAAGCTTCAGGGCATCGAGCAATTCGCCGTGATAGACGGCGAGGTCGAGCCAGCCATCGAGCGCATGGACCGCCTCGTGATCGCCGCGGCTGGTGCCGGGGAATTTCGGCGCGTAGACCGTGCGGCCTTCGGTCAAGCGCGCGATGAAGCCGCGGTCGGGCGCAAGCCCCCATGGACCGTGCAGATAGAGAAGCGGCGGGCCGGAGCCCGCGACCTCGAGCTCGGTCGCAATGCGGCCCTGCCAGAGTTTCAGCGTACGCACGTCCGCCATGACACCTGCCCCAGATCCTTATCCCCAGACCCTTGTCCCAGACCCTTGTCCCAGCGTTTTCAGGATGCGGCGGCCATGGCGGACGCGGCAGCAGCGGCGCGCTTGCCACGCAGCCGCTGCGGCCACCAGCGGTCCTCGTAAGCGTCGTCCCACTGGCCGGCGAGATAGGGCAGCACCTCGCGGGAGAACAGGTCGATGTTGCGCTTGCAAAGCTCCGTCGGCATCGAGCCGAAATGCAGCAGCGCCAGCAGGTGTCCCAGGCGCAGCTCCTTGATGCCATCGAGCAATTGCTCGCGCACGGTCTTCGGCGAGCCGACGACGACGTAGCCGCGCGCGTAGAAATCCTTGGCCTTGAGCGAGTGCGGATCGACCGCAGCGCGCGGATTGTGTTTGAGCGTCTGAACGAGGCCGTTGTATTCGAGGCAGCCGGGGATCGCGAGATAGTGCTCCGGCTGGTAGAGCAGCTTGTGAAAGAAATATTCGGCGTGCTCGGCGTAGAGGTCTTCGGCCTCGGCGTCGGAGTCAGCTACGCCGATGAGCTGCAGGAAGCTCAAGCGGTACGGATTGTCGTCGCGGCCCTTGCGCACCGCCATCTCCCAATAGCGGTCGGTGACGGACTTTGCGTTCTTGGCGCCGAAGTAGCTCAGGTGACAGAAGCAATAGTCGTGATCGACCACATATTCGGCGGTCGACGAGAAGCCGGCGCCGGGAATCCAGACCGGCGGATGCGGCTGCTGGATCGGCCGCGGCCAGAGATTGACCATGCCGAGCTGATAATGCTTGCCGTTCCAGGCGAAGATCTCGCGCGCCGACCACGATTTGACGACCAGCGCCAAAGCCTCGCGGTAACGCTCGCGCTGCTCGACCGGGACAACGCCGTTCGAGATCACCGCATCCGACGGCAGGCCGGTCGGAAAGCCGGCGATCAGCCGGCCGCCGCTGATGCAGTCGAGCATGGCGTATTCCTCGGCGATGCGTGTCGGCGGCGTCGTCGAGGGCAGGGTCGAGCCGAGCTGGACGATAGCGATATCCTGGCCGTTGGTCTGCTTCGCCAGCACCGCGCCCATGATGCTCGGATTGGCCATGAAGCCGTAGACGTTCTGGTGATGCTGGTTGGTGCACAGCCCGTGGAAACCGGCCTTGGCGGCATAGAGCAATTCATCGAGGGTCGCGTTGTAGTATTCGCTGACTTTTTCGGAATCGGCGACGTCAAACCAGATCGGATCGATAAAGGCTGAGTCGTAGCGCTGCACGAAATCCTTCGGCAGATCGCGATACGGCATCAGGTGGAACATGCATACTTTCACGGCGCGCCTCCCGCAGGATTTTGCCGGTATGCTACGGCGCAACGGCGGTGTTGCCTAGCGTCGTCGAACAATACGGCGGGGTTGCCGGCGGCCGCCCCGGCGGCGCTCGATGCAGACCCAGATGCCGTTGTCGTCCGACGACGAAATCACGCGCAGCCGCAAGTCGCGCGTCAGATCGTCGTAATCGCCGGACCAGCCGAATTCGAGGTCGACCGGCCCCTCGTCCATGGCACGCTTTTTGCGCCGCGAAAATCGCTGCTGCGCATGCACGGCGAGATTTCGAACAGTTGTCGCCGAGCGGAATTTTTGCCGTAGCCGGATTTTTCCGCTTCAGAACAGGATGGCGCCGTCGCGGTCGAGCAGGATGACGCCGAAGGGCAGCGTATCGAGTTGGTATTGGCTCAAGCGTTCGATGCGGTTGACAAGATCGGCAGCGTCGAAACGAACGGCGTCCGGCCGCATAGCATCCTCTTCGTCACCCGAGGCTTTTTGTGCAATTGTTTGCGTGGCGGCGAATATTGCGCCGCGGCGGTGCGATTCGACAACCAATCAGTCGTTCAGCGGTTCAACCACCGCGGGCGGCTTGTTCTGCGCTCCCGCCGGGACTGCCGCGGTCGCGGCAGTTGTCGCGTTGTGCTGCGAGATCAGCGCCGCCGGCCGCGGCCGAGGCAATGGCGGCGATGACGGCAAGACCGAATGTGTCACGGCATGCGGCAGCGTTGCATGAATCGACGACACGGCCGTGGTTTCGCTCGGCGGCATCGACAGCGGATCGAATTCCGTCCCGTCGTAGGGCGACGGCATGCCGACATATTGGCCGTAGCGTCCCGGCCCCGGCACGATGTGCGTGACGTCGCGGACCGCGCCGCTGCGCGCATCGATCACGAGGCGCATCAGCGCGCCACGGAAGTCGGTCGCGCGCAGCACATAGGAGGTGCCTTCGCGCAACGGCGGCGCCAGCGGTTGGAACCCGGCCCTCCGGGCGATCTTGGCGATCTCGTAGGCAGAGACGAAGCCGGTCACCGGCTGGACAGCTTGAGCTGCAACTTGGGTGTAAGCGGGCGCGGCCGCGAACAGGCAGAACACCACCGCCAGACCGACACGCAACGCTAGGCCCACCAAGTCCTCCCCCGTGCCACCCGCAGTCTATTCAAATTCGCGGCAAACCGTGAATCGAAATTGGGGCGGCGCTTGGGCGCAGTCACGACTTTTGGCAGAGCACGACGAAACGCTCGATTTCTTCAAGACTCGTCGCGAACGAGGTCACGAGCCGGACCAGGACCTGGTCAGCGGCGAGCGCAAGCCCGTCGCTCGACCGCACGTAATAGCTCGCGCCGGCGGCCTTTAGCCTGCCATGAAGCGCGGCCGGCAAGGCCACGAAAACAAGATTGGCGTCGACCGGCCAAACC
>Ga0182041_10001793_pt1 | contig 10937 bp, 10 predicted proteins | sample flu12Cox44000178_FD_125967 | JGI IMG/M metagenome (GOLD analysis project Ga0182041, IMG submission 125967) | Lab enrichment of tropical soil microbial communities from Luquillo Experimental Forest, Puerto Rico - flux8day.12C.oxic.44.000.178 | ecosystem: Environmental > Terrestrial > Soil >...
CGCGGCCGCGACGAGTGCCTTCATGATTGGCGTGACGGCGACCGCCGGCGCGGTCATCTACTACGGGCGCGGACAAATCCTCCCGATCCTCGCGGCAGCGGCCGTGCTCGGCGTGCAGCTCGGCTCGTGGGGCGGCCTGCGTTTCGGTCAGCGGGCTTCGGCGAAATGGCTCAAGATCCTCATGGCCTTCGTGCTGATTGTGGTATCTGGTCTCATGTTCGTGAGGGCCGCGCGTTGACCCGGCACGTGAAGGAACGCCCGTTGAACGAAGGTGGGATGAGGCGCCTCGAGCGCGCCGTCGGCGTCGTCCTTCGCGTTGGCGTCATCGTCAGCTCTCTCTGCCTGGCCGTCGGGCTCGTCTTGTCATTAGCGGGTGCGGTGCCCGCGGTGACGGGCGCCCTTCTCCAAGTCGGGATCATTGTCCTGCTCTGCACGCCCGTCGCCCGCGTCATGGTTTCAACCGTTGAATACGTCACCGATCGCGATTGGCCGTTTGCCTCGTTGACGACGATTGTTCTGCTCGAGCTCCTGGCGAGTGCGGTGGCGGCGCTCGCGTTCAACCGCCGAATCTGATCCCCTCAATTTGGTGTGTCGCAGCGGCTCTGGCTACGAAAACCGTGCTCCGTGTGACAAAAATGTCGATCGCTGGCAGCTGACTGGTCGTCCTGACGGCTGACTGGCCAATCGGAGAACGCCAGCGGATGAGGTCGAACGCTCGTCGAGGCATACCGATTGCTGGCCAGCAAGTCGGCGTACCTGCCAACGCGGCAAATGTCCCGACAGCAACTCGATCGACTGATGGTCGTCGCGATCCCGTTCGCGATCGCGATGGTCCTCATTCCGGCAGTGCCTGACGTCGACCTCTGGGGTCACGTCCGGTTTGGCGGTGATATTGTGCACGCGCGAGCAATTCCCGCTCTCGACCCGTACTCCTTTACAGCGGATCGCGCGTGGATCAACCACGAATGGCTTTCGGAAGTCGTGATGTATGGAGCCTACGCGGCGGCCGGACCCGCGGGGTTGAGCCTGCTCCGGCTCGCACTGATCGCGGTCATGCTGTCGCTTGCCGGATGGGTCAGCGTGCGGGACGGAAATCCGCCTGCTCGAACGCTCATGCTCGTGGCGTTCGCGGCCCTGCTCACATATCCACGGACGGAGCACATCCGCCCGCAACTCCTCTCGATCGTCCTGTTCTCAGCGCTGCTGGTCATCATCCGCGAGTACGAGCGCAAGCCGACAGCCTCCCCAATCCTGGCCCTGGTCTCGCCTCTGATGGCCGTGTGGGTGAACGTCCACGGCGGCTGGGTGGTGGGGATGGGCGTGTTTGGGCTTTGGGCTGCGGCCAGTGCACTGCGACCGAGCTCCCGCTGGTCGACCCGGGTGTCTCTCGTCCTCGCGGTGATCGCGGCGATTGCATCCACGCTGCTCAATCCGTACGGCGCCCGGATGTGGTCGTTCCTCTGGGAAACGATTGGGGTCCGCCGGACCGATATCACCGAGTGGTTGCCGATCCATCGGGTGGAGCCTGGCGTAGCGGCGATGTGGTTCACGACCGCGGCCGTCGCGCTTTCCGCGATTTATGCCGGGGCGAGTCGCGCGAAGTGGGTGCGCCACCCGGTTCCCACACTGCTCGTCGTCGTGATGGGGCTGCTGTCGTTTCGGGTCAGCCGGCTGGATGCGTTCTTCTGCCTGGTGGTGTTGATGCTGATGGCGCCTCGGCTCGGTCGAGCTTCCCAATTGGCGCCAAAGCCAACGACCCTCTTCGGAACTCCGTTCGGAGACGCCACGCTCGCTGCGGCAGCTGTGCTCTGCGCGGTGGTCCTGAAGTGGCACGCTATCGCGGAAATCAACCTCTCGTCGGCCAATTGGCTGCCCGAACAGAACGTCGTCCGCTACCTGAGGGCGCATCAGGTTCGCGGGAACATGCTGACGTTTTTCGATTGGGGTGAGTACGCCATCTGGCACCTCGCGCCGGACGTGAAGGTCTCGATGGACGGGCGCCGGGAGACTGTCTATAGCGATCGGCCCATTGAGGGCCACCTCGCCGTGTACCAAGGCCGCCCCGGCGCGCTCGATTACATCCGTCGCGTCAACCCTGATTACGTGTGGCTCCCCAAGAGCCTCCCTGTTGTGTCCGAGCTTCAGTCGACCGGCGATTGGACGACCACGTTCGAAGGCCCGACTTCGGCAGTCCTCGTCAGACGTTCATCGCCGGAGTCCGCGGCGTGGCCAGCGCCGGCGATTGGCTCCGAGCGCACCGATGAGCGTGTGTTCCCAGGTCCATGACACTCACCATTCCCGAATCCCTCATCCCGAATCGCGTCCGGAGAACGGTTCACACCCTCTGCACGTACGAGCGAGTGCTTCCAACGTTGCTGTTTCTTGCCATATTCCTCGCCGCCGCCCTGTCGCCGATGCAGAACGACACATGGTGGCAGCTTCGAGCAGGCCGCGACATGTGGCGAACGCGCCACGTCTTGCTCACGGATTACTACTCCCACACGGCCTACGGTGGTTTCTGGCCCAACCATGAGTGGCTGGCGGAAGTCGTGTTTTACGCCATTTACAACGTTGGTGGACTGCCGTTGCTCAGTCTGTTTGCCGCGAGTCTCATCGTTTCTGCGTGGGCCATCGTCTGGTACCTGACGCCTGGCTCTCCACGCGCTCGCTTCGTACTGCTTGCCTGCGTGTTGCCAACGGCCGCCATGCACTGGGAACCAAGACCTCACGCGTTCTCGATATTGTTCGTCGTGATGACCGTCGCCCTCATTCTGAGGCATCGCCACGCATGGCTGCCGTTTGTGTTCTGGGTATGGGCCAACTGTCATGGCGGAGTGCTCCTCGGTCTGGTCATCCTGGCGGTCGCGCTGGCGGTTGATCTGGTCGATGACCCGGGGCGGCACGCCGGGCGCGCCCTGCTCGTCGTCCTTTCTTGCGCCATTGCTGTGACGCTGACGCCCCTGGGCGTTTCTTTCTGGACCGAAATGGCGGCGTCCATCGGCAGGATCCATCAGTATCCGCTCGACGAATGGCAGCGACCGCTCCTCACAGACAGCAAGCAGCTTTTCTATTGGTTGTATCTCGGCGCGCTGTGCGTCTTGCTCGTGGGGCATTGGCGGGCGCTGCCCGCACCGGCGAATCGTGAGTTACGAGTGGTGTGCGCGACTGCGATCAGTCTCGTGCCCTTTTCTGTGACGGCCGTACGAGGTGTTGGCCTGTTTTTGATGCTCGCCATTCCAGCCATCGCTCGACTCTGGGCCTTGAACCAGGACCAGGTTCGCTCGGTGCTCGGAAACCGCCTGGCGGCCTTGGTTAGCCAGCGCACACCACGGACAGAGAGACACGTGTTGAATGCGGCGTTGGTGGCGATCGTATCGCTCGGTGTCGCGCTCACGTTGGAATATGCGTACGTGAACCGGATTCAGCGCCTTCGGTGGACGCCCTTGCCACCGCGGTCAATCGACGCGCTTCGGATGTGCCCGGGCAATCTCTACAATCGATACGACGAAGGCGGATACCTGGTCTGGTTTGCTCCGAACCACCCGGTGTTTCTCGATGGGCGACAGGATCCATATCCGGTCAGCCTCGTCCAGCAACAAATCGCAGTCGAGCATTCAGGCGACTACCAGCGCATCTTTGACCAGCACGACATCGGCTGTGCCTACCTTCCCACAGCGTCGCCGGTGTTCCAGCGCCTGGTCAGCGCAGGCTGGACTCGGCTCTATGAGGATCGCGATTGGGCAGTTCTGGCGCGGCCGAGCCACGAGCCACGAGCCACAAGCTCCGAGTAACGAGCGACGAGTCCCGAGCTACGGTCCTGGAAAGAACGCGGGTGTCCGCTCTGACGCCGGGTCCGCCCGCGGAGTGATTGGGGACCGTTGAGCGCTTCGCGAGAAGACGATCGACACGTCGCTTTCGTACACAGCGTGCCACCCCCGGTCGCGCAAGACCGCCACAATCGGAAGGTCCTTTGGCAGCCAAATCTCGTCGGCCTTGATCGCGTCAGGGTAAGCTGCGGCATTTCCTTGATTCTTGTAGAACGCCCAGTGATCGGCGAGCACGCGGTCGCTGTAGATGGTTTCACGGCGGCCGTCCATTGACACGAGAATGCCCCGTGGCGACAGATGCCAGATGGCGTACTCTCCCCAGGAAAACCACGTCAGAAGACGAGTGTTCGGTGAGCCGGCGCGAAGGAATCTGACGGCGTCGCGATCGGGTATCCATGTGCCTTCGATGTAGATGTGCCCGAGGCGAGTGACGGCGACCGCTGCGGTGACGATGACCATCGCCACCGCTACCAGGCCATGCACGACGTATGGCGTCCCGAGCCGGCGGTACCGCCGGAGACGCTCTTCCACGCGGCCGAAAGCGTCCAGAAGGATCGGCGCCAGCAGCATGCCAATCGCCACCTGCATGAACGCGTCGACGCGGCCAACCCTGTACATTCCAAAGGCAAGCATGCCGATGACGGTGGCATGTCGAGCGGATGGCCATCGCCTGCACATGCGCATCGACAGCAATGCGACCACCGGGAGCACGAGCTCGAACACGATGTGACCGATTGGGTACTTGGCGAACGGCGTCCAGTCGGTGATGTCGTCGCGCGACAGTCCGACCGTCTGGTGAAGGAACATCCACAGCTTCGTTCCGTACGGCGTCACGAGCGTCCCCGCGAGCGCCGCAACGATCAACGCGGAACCGAGCGCGAACGCGCGCACGGAACGCTGCTCGAAGACGTCGAAGGCGACCCACAGAGCGAGCGTGGCAAAGCCGACAATCCATCCGCCGTGGGCGTTCGCCCAGACCATGAAAAGCGTCGCCAACGCGATCGCCAGTCGCCCGCCGCTCCAGCGGCGCTCCCCCGAGGCCCCCGACGCGGCAACCGCGTTGGGGTGGCGCTCCTGGAGCAGCACCAGCAGAATCACGAAAAACAGCACCGAAAACGCCTGCGGTCGCAAGACCTGCGTGCGTGTGTAGCTCGCCGCCACGACAAGCGCGGTCAGCCAGCTCAGCGCAAAGGTCGATCCGCCGCATGCCTTGCCGGTTCGCCACGTCAGGCAGGCGATGCCACCAATGATCGCGAGTTTCAGGAGATTGAGACCGAAGGCGCCGAAGTTGTCGTAGGTGGCCGCCAGGACGGCCTCAGAGAGCCATTCATGATTGATCCATGCGGTGTCGGCCGTGAACGAGTACCGATCGGCGACGCTCAAGCTATGGCTGGCGAGCAGATCCGCACCGAAGCGAAGATGGCCCCAGAGATCGGCATCAGCGCCGGTGTGCGAGATCCAGACCGCAACCACAACGGGCGCGGCGAGGCAGAGGAGGTCAACGAGCGAGCATCGAGGCAGCCGTAGACGACCAGGCACCGTGTCTACGCCCGCTTCGGCTTCTGCTTCGGCGTGGGAGTGTCGTCCTCGTCCGCGGCCCCTTCGAGCTTCTCGATGAGCTTGGAGAACCCGTACTCGTCCGGATCGAAGAAGCCCCATTCATCGTGCGCGGTGCCGCCCTTCGACCGCTTCTTTTTCTTCTGGCTCCCATCAGCGTAAGACGACTCTGAAGCTGATGTTCCCTCCGCCTGGGCTGCATTCACAGATCCACGGTCGTCGGAAGAAACATCCGGCGGTGTGGGGCTTGCCGAAGAAGCCTTTGCGGCGGGCCCCGACTGCGACGTCGCCAGTTCGGCATCGCGACGGAGTGCCTCGAGGATGTCCGCCCACTCTTTCATGGCCTCGAACTCAGTTTTCGCAGTCGTCTGTGTCGGCGCCGACGAAGCCGCCGTTGCTGCGAAAGCTGACGGCGCGTCGGATGATGTCGCCGGCGGCAGTGGCGTGGCCGGTGTGGATTTCGCCGATTCAATCTCGTTGTTGTCGAGGAAGGGCCACTGGCCTTCCTTCGTTCGTGCTCGCTCCTTCCCTGACGCCGGGGTCGGCGGGTCCGCACCGAGCGTCGTCGCCGGCAGCACCGAATCAAAGCCAGCGGCGGGGTGAAGCGAACTGTCGATCTCGTAGGCGCCGGCTTGATCGTCCTCGAATTTCATTGAACGATGCGTCCTCCGGGTTCGCGTGCTCGAATCGCCGAGCAATGAGGACAGGTCAATCTCGTCTCCCTCAGCCCATTCGCCTCCCAACGCGTCGGAATGCCCTCTGCCGCCCCGTTTCGCGTCAGACAGCTTCGTGTCGGACGGCTTCGTATCGAAAGGATTCTCACCGGAGAGAATTCCATGGAACGGATTCGCCCGTCGCGGACTGTCAACGAACGGATTGGTGCTCGCCGGAGGCTCGTCAGGCTCGCTTTGTTCCTTGAGCGACGTCTCGGCCGCGAACGTCGACGTCTCGGCAGCAAACCGCGTCTCGGCAGTGCCAGTTGTCTCCGTCGTGGCCGGTTGAACGGGGATTTGTTCTTCAGCCTCGAGGGCGGCCACGGCTGCGAGCAACGAAGCGGGCCCGTCAGAGTTGTCGGCCACCCATGGAAGAGCGTTGCGCCGTGGGCGAGGCTCGCGTGTCTTCTGAGGTGCAGGCTCGCTGGACGCTTCCTTTGGTGAAACCGGCGGGTTAGCCGGCGGGTCGGCCCGGGGCGCAGCACGCGGCTCGATGTGCGTTTCCGGGAGCCTTTCCTGCGGTTCGGCGAGGGCCTCGACCCACGGTTTGACGAGCGGCTCCTCCGAGCTGGCGGGTTCGGCGTGTTTGGCGACGACAACGGTCGGCCCTTCCTGGGCCGTAAACGCCGCCCGTTCGGACAGCAACGCGCGCTCTGTCGCGGAGCGTTCCAGATACTCTCTGCACTGTTCGGCGAACACGTCCGGATCGCAGCCATCCGACATCGCCAGCTTTGTCTTTTCCCTCCGCAGCCCGAAAAGAACGCCCCCCGGGCGGCCGTCACGCCCCGGGGATGACGCGAGCACTGGAATCGTGAGGGTTTGCACGTGCACGGCGGAACCATCCAGCGCGCGAAGCCGCTCGCCGAGCACGGCCTCATCCTTGGGCGAGAGCAGAGCCGACGTCAGAATCAGATCCGGCACGCGCTGGCCGAGTGCCGCAAGGGCGCGCTCCGCCGATTCTCCAAGCACGAGCTCAGCGTGAAGTTGGCCGCGCACGATGGCCGTCAGCTCGCTGGCCTGGCGCCGATCTGGCTCAATCGCAAGAATCAGCGGCATCGCTACATCCGAAACATCACCAAGGCGAGAGCCGTCCCGGCCATGAGCATGATCATGAGCGGCCGGTGCTCATCGCTCTGTTGCTTCACAGCAGAGGTCACGACGGACACAAATTTTCGTGCGCGACCAGTCGTCGCAGTCACCCCGGACGTCGCGCGTCCGTTCATCATCGCCGAGACTTCGTCGCGCACTTGCCCATCGAAGGCGACGAGCACCGTCAGCAGGAGGCCAACGGATCCCAACGTCAGGAAGCTATCAATCAGAACGCGGCGTAAGGTGCGGACTCGTTTTGCCACAGACACTCCGACCTTTGGAGATACGCAATTGCTGTACCTGTCTCGGATCCTTAGATCAGAGAACCCTGCGTCGATCTATCTCCAGTGTTTTCGCGGATCTGCGCGGTGCGCCCACGCGTGTCCCCAATTTCGTAATGCGCCCCGCCCCAACTAAATTTGACCCTGCGCTTACGAATGTGCCAGCCCTCAACGCTCATGGAGCGGCAAAAAAGAGGGCCCTCGAGACCCCTCTCGTGGGTATCTAACCGCAAGCGCATGAACGACTTTCTGCAGGGTCGCTCTTTGACACCAGCCGCCTCTGGCACACCCGTTGCCCATCTGTCCATTCGTTCGCGCGGTCATGCAGGGAAGGCGTGATCGTATTTCGCACACTCGGTGTTGCGTGTCAGAAGGACACGCAGGAGGAATGTGATGACGCAGTTGATCAACCGACTCCGCATGTTCGCGATGGACGACTCAGGACAGGACCTTCTGGAGTACGCGCTGCTCGTGGCGCTCATCGCGCTCGTTGCATTCGCGGCGGTCCAGCTGGCCGGTCAGCGGGTCAGCGGGATCTTCAACAACATCGCGACCCAGCTCGGAGCCTAGGACGCGGACGCGTGGCGTGGCGGGGGTGCATGCCCCCGTCACGCGCGCCACGCAATCAGGTAACGGAGCGACCCTATGCCGCACCCCAGCGAATTCATACTGCAGCCCCTTGTAGCCGTCTGCCGCAAGACCCGACGCGATGAGGGACAGGATCTCCTCGAGTACGGGCTTCTCGCTGCGCTGATTGCCCTTGTCGCATACAGCGCGGTGTCCACAGTGGGGCAGACCATCTACAACATGTTCTGGAACAACATTGCTTCTGCAAGCTTCTGAACCGGTCGTGGTGGCCGCCGTGGCGGGAACCGGTGCTTCGAGCGCGGTTGTTGACCTCTACACGCGCCGCATCCCCAACCCCCTGACCTTTGGCGCCGCGCTCTTGGGGCTCACGCTCGCCGTTGCCCACATCAGCCCACTGACCGCCCTCCAGGCGTTGCTGGGATTTGTCGTGGGTCTCGCGCTGATGTTGCCCGGTCATCTGATTGGCGCAACCGGCGGCGGCGACGTGAAGCTGTTCGCGGCCCTTGGCACGCTGCTCGGGCCAAGGGCAATCATTTTCGCGTTCTTTTATACAGCGCTCGCCGGTGGTGCCATTGCACTCATCGTTGCCTTACGGCGTCGGCAGTTGCGGCAGATGGTCGAACGCACGGCCGACCTGGTGCGCACGGGCGGAGCGAACGTCGCAGAAATCGAGCACGCAGCTGGCAACCGCTTCGCGTACGCGCCCGCCATCGCGGTCGGTGCGCTCGCAGCGGCGCTCCAGATGTTGTGAGGCTCGAGAAGTGGTGAAGGGCGAGAGCGGCTAGCCCCCCACTGGCCGCGGGCGCCACCGTCAACAACGATCAGAGAAACGAATAGGGGCATCGGTTATGGGTCGAGTCCGCGTCTTCTTCGTGCTCGCACTGGCAGTCACGGCGGGTAGCGTGTTCGCGTACGGCACGTACCGGTACGTGCGGAACCTGCCGCAGAGCGGCCCGGCGGCAACGATAAACATGCCAACCCAGCCGGTGGTCGTGGCCGCAACCGACCTCGACATCGGCGCGGAAATCAGCGCCGACGACGTCAAGGTCATCGCATGGCCCAAGGACTCCGCACCTGCGCAGGCCATCAGCGATGTGAAGGACGTCGTGGGTCGCGGCGTCATCTCCCCGATGATTCAGAACGAGCCAATCGTTGCCGTCAAGCTGGCGTCGAAGGACGCCGGGGCTGGCCTGCCGCCCGCAATTCCACCGGGACTGCGAGCGCTGTCGGTGCGCGTCAACGAAGTGATCGGCGTCGCCGGCTATGTGCTGCCCGGAACGCGTGTCGACGTGCTCGCGACCGTGAACCCCACAAACATTGCCCAGGACGTGACGTCGAAGGTCGTACTTACCAACGTCCAGGTGCTGGCATCGGGGACCAAGATTGAGCGTGACGTCGAGAAGAACAAGCCAATTCCTGTGAGTGTCGTGACGCTGCTCGTGGCGCCAGAAGAGGCCGAGCGCCTGACGCTCGCCGCCACGGAAGGCAAGATTCAGCTCGCCCTGCGTAATCCGCTGGATAAGTCGATTCCGAGCACCCCCGGCATCCGGCCCGCAGCGCTATTGGGGTACGGAGCAGCCACCAGACAAGCCGTTGCCCGCACGCGTGTGGCTGGTATGAAGCCATCGGCCGCGCCCATGCCTGTGTCCGGGCCATCTGAACCAATCGGTGCCACGGTCGAAATCATCCGCGGTGACAAACGCGCGCACGAGATCGTGCGCCAGGAGCAGTAGCCATGGGTCGTCGATTCGCGTCCGCGCTCATCTTCTTGATCGTCATCGCTGGCGGCTCCGTGCTCTACGCCGACGACAGCGTCCGGCTCATGGTCGGTCGCTCCACGGTCGTCAGCCTCGGGTCGCCTATCGCGCGGGTCTCGCTGACGAGCCCTGACGTGGCCGACGCGCTCGTGACCGCACCGAGCGAGCTCCTCATCAACGGCAAGACGCCAGGCACGATCTCGATGTTCGTGTGGGACCGCGCCGGGGCGATTCGCCGGTACGAAATCATCGTCCAGCGCGACCTGGCCAGGCTCTCGGAACAGATGAAGCAGCTGTTCCCGACCGAGAACATCGACGTTCAGAGCAACGGCCGAAGCATCGTGCTGTCGGGAACCGTCACCAATAAGGACTTCATCGAGCGCGCCATCAACCTAGCCTCGGGCTACGTGGACAAGAGAGAAGAAGTCGTCACGCTGCTGCAAGTGCAGGAAGGCGCTCGCAGCAACCAGGTGCTCCTCCGCGTGCGGTTCGCGGAAGTGAATCGCCAAGCCGTGACCGAGCTTGGCGCAGCGTTCTTCACCGGCGCTGGCGGCTACAAGGACTACTTGGGACGCGTGACGACCCAACAGTTCCCGGCCCCCGCCTTCGACAACAGCGACGCGGCGAACCCCAAGGTGGTGTTCAGCGACTTCCTGAACTTCTTCCTGTTCAATACGAAGCAGCAACTTGGTGCGGTGATCAAGGCGCTTCAGTCGCGTGGTCTGTTCCAGAGCCTGGCCGAGCCGAACCTCGTTGCCGAGAGTGGAAAGGAAGCAAGCTTTCTGGCGGGTGGAGAGTTCCCGGTGCCCATCGCGCAGGGCACGGGCAACAACATCGGCATCACCGTTCAGTACAAGGAGTTCGGCATCCGGTTGACGTTCACCCCGATCGTCAATGGCGACCGGGTCCACTTGAAAGTGCGGCCGGAAGTGAGCGCGCTCGACTTCAGCAACGCGGTCGTGCTCAATGGCTTCCGGATTCCGGCGCTCACAACCCGCCGAACCGAAACGGAGCTCGAGCTGTCGAACGGGCAGACGTTCGCGGTGGCCGGCCTGCTCAACAACTCGATGAACAAGACGCTCCAGAAGGTTCCCGGCATCGGCTACATTCCGATTCTGGGGCTGC
>Ga0182041_10001804_pt1 | contig 10911 bp, 12 predicted proteins | sample flu12Cox44000178_FD_125967 | JGI IMG/M metagenome (GOLD analysis project Ga0182041, IMG submission 125967) | Lab enrichment of tropical soil microbial communities from Luquillo Experimental Forest, Puerto Rico - flux8day.12C.oxic.44.000.178 | ecosystem: Environmental > Terrestrial > Soil >...
CGATTGAATTTCCGAAGAATCCTGCAACCCGTCGTCCGTGGAACAAAGTGGCTATATAAAACCCCGCTAAAATGGATATTGTCGCGAGGCCACCTTGACGAGTACGCTCGACCAGCGAATTTGCTGTCAAAGGAAAACCATGAGAAACAAAACCCGCTCGGCGCTCTTAGTTTTGTTGTTCTTGTCGGCCTTTATCCCACTGCGCGGCGGCTCTCGAAATCAGCCTCCGAATCCAGCGACAGCCGGTTCGCCAAGCCAGAAGCACGAAAAGAGCAATGTCGTTTACGTCTGTGCTTGCCTGAAAACCAAGTCCTGTTCTTGCATGACCGTGGCGAACGTAGAAGGGCCTTGCGCCTGCGGGCCCAAAGGAGGGCCGCCGTTGAAAGCAGTGCCGCGCGATAGCGACTGGGCGAAAGAAAACCTCGAGGCGCTTGCGAAGTAATTCTCGACCTCAAAGGTGCCGAATTCGGCGAATTCAACTTGATTAGCCCCACAGAACCCAGAAAAGCAAGCGATCGCTACTCGCTGGCCTTAACCGCCAAAACTTCGACGATTGCGATGTTCTGCAGTAACTCTTGTGACAGGCCATGCCTCTGTTTCAAATAATCGGGGCTGTTGTATGAAATCCAGACCTTTCCCTGACCGTCATCCCACACCAACATTTTCAGCGGCAGGTCAATGGCAATACTCGGCGCTGCCACCATCAGTGGGGTCCCCGCTTTGGGATTGCCGAAAATCAGCAGCTTGGTAGGCAGCATTTTCATCCCCACCTTTTCCGCTTCTCCGCTGTGGTCTATGACAGCAAACAGAGTGATTCCCTTGGACTGCAAAATATTCTTGAGCTTTTCCACGGTCTGGTCTACAGAGTGACTGCTGACCTTGTTAATGATTCCATTGTTTGCGTCAAGCGGCGTTTTGCTCGTTGCCTGTACCATAGTGTTCTCCTTGATGTCTTGAGATTGAATTTTTGCAGCACCACGCACCGATACCAAGTAGATGGCCATCGCGAGCCCGAGTAGCGACAGGAATAAGGCTGCCGCAACCGCTTGGGTCAAAGAACGAGCACATTCAGGTTGGCCTTTGTCCAGTTCGCGAACCAACCGAACATGGCGCCAAGCAGAAGAGAGGTGCACGATGACGCCCGCCCCAATGAGGGCAATGCCGAACCACAGCGATATACCGTAAGACGGCTCTGAGGAGGCCTGGTCAAAAAGGCCGACCTGTTTCAAAAAGAGCCCGAACCGGGCTACAACGAAACCAAATCCCATTAATGCAAGCCCAGTACGCACCCAAGCCAAAAATGTTCGTTCTGCCGCAAGATAGTCTCGGGCTTCGGCTTTTTGACTCGTTTGCGTTGGTGAGTCCATTCGTTTATTCCTTCAGTGTGCTTGGGGCTGCCCATGATATTTCGATTCGGCAATACTAGCAGCAGCTGTCCGGTAAAGCATTAATGCAAGATTCATGCTTGTGTGGCCCGTAACTCTTCCGATTTCCCGACGAGTCGGGGACTAGCGCCAGATCATGGTAAATTTGCTTTCGAAGCACAAGGATTGACGAACGCACCAGAAGGGGCGGATGAATAGGAACCCAATCTCAAAGAGCGCGTACTTCCTTCTCACAGCGGCCCTATCGATGCCCGGAATGCAGGCGCAAACGACCGCGGGAAAGAAAGCCAAATTTGAAGTAACGGAGACCACGATCGCAGAAACACGGGAGGCGATTCGCTCCGGAAAAGTGACGTGCCGCCAGGTGGTGGAGGCGTATATTCAGCGCATCCGAGAGTATGACCAATCGACGCGGCTGAATGCCATTATAGTGATCAATCCCGAGGCACCGGCGGACGCAGACAAGCTCGATCAGGAATATGCGCGAACGCACAAGCTGCGACCTCTGCATGGGATCGCAGTGATCGTAAAAGACAACTACGATACGAAGGGTCTACAGACCACGGGCGGCTCGCTGGCGATGAAAGGGTTTGTGCCGGTGGAAGATGCGTTCATGGTGAAGAGGTTGCGCGAGGCGGGAGCGATCATATTGGCGAAGTCCAACATGGCGGAATGGGCGTTCAGTCCGTACGTTACGATGAGTTCGATCGCCGGTACGACGCGCAATCCCTACGATCTGGAGCGGGTGCCTGCGGGGTCTAGTGGCGGAACTGGCGCCGCAGTGGCGGCTAGCCTCGGCGAAGTGGGGTTGGGAACGGACACGGGCAATTCGATTCGGGGACCCTCGTCACATAACAGCCTTGTTGGGATCCGGCCCACGATGGGACTAACCAGCCGGGACGGAATCATTCCGCTGTTTCTGGGGAATGATATCGGGGGACCGATGGCGCGGACGGTTGCGGATGCGGCCGCGGTTTTGGGAGTTGTAGCGGGTTATGACCCTGCCGATCCGATTACAACACTTTCGAAAGGCAATACTGAAAAGGACTACACGAAATTTCTCGAACGGAAAGGCTTGCAGGGAGCGCGCATCGGCGTATTTCGAAAATATATCGAGGATTCAAAGACTGATGCGCAAGTCAAGACATTGACAGAGGAAGCGATCAAAGATTTAAAGACGCAAGAAGCAGAGATCGTCGACCCCTTTGAAATTCCCGATTTCGACAAACTGACCGAAAACGTCTGGTGCGGAAACTTTCAGGCTGATTTGGACCATTATTTGGCCGCGCATGGGAAGAACGCGCCGTATCATAGCCTGGCGGAAATCGTGGAGTCCGGGCTGTACCTGCCGTATATTGAAGGGGAGATGAAGGGAGCGGTGAACCCCAAACCTGCAGAGGGCGAGCGTAGATCGCCTTGCCTCGACATTTACCACGACGAGCCAAAGATCGCGTTTCGAGAGGCGGTTCTAAGGGCGATGGACAAAGACAAGCTGGACGCGCTGATCTATCCCACGTGGAGCAATCCGCCGCGCAAGGTTGGAGATTTGAAAAGCCCCGCGGGGGACAACAGTCAAATCCTTTCCCCGCAGACGGGCTTCCCTGCGATCACTGTGCCGATGGGCTTTACGTATCGCTCGCTCCCGGCAGGACTGACGATTCTCGGCAGAGCGTTCAGCGAACCGATGCTAATCAGATTTGCTTACGCGTACGAGCAGGCCACCAAACACAGACACCCGCCGGAGCGGTTTGGGCCTCTCCAGGAACTTGTTGCTAAGCGCTTTTAGCGCGCGCCCGTAGAAGCTCATTCCCGGACGCATCACGATGTTAGCTAGAAGGCCGTTGCTCTCGGCTTCCGACGAAGCGACATCGCTGCCCGATGGCCGCTCATGCTGCATACTTTACACCATAGGGCTGACGAATCGCGCAAGTGACGGTCAGGCTCAGCATGGTGCTCGGCGCGCGCTCGATTAAGCCGTTTGACGGTGGCCGCTGATGGGTGCGGCGGATGCGGGCTGACGGCAGACCCCAATTTGACGGCTATGGGAATTGAGTCTTTTCTGCCGTCTATTGATTTTGCGTGACTTACGAAAATCAGAGAAAAGCGAAAATCGCAGTTAAAAGCGCCACCTTTACGGCATTGCCGGGCCGATCTAGCAGGATTACCGAAAACTTGGGTACTCGAATCAAGATGCCAGGTTGCCGACTGCAAGACTGTCATTTTTGCCAGTGTGGCAGTCTGGCAGCAAAGTTTCAAATTCATGCGGAAGGGTAGAGAGATTCCCCGAACCCAAAGATCCGAGTGGGTTCGAGCGACCATTTCTCTAGGAGTCCATATGAAAAAATCTCTAACAATCTTCGCCGCTTTGTTGCTAGGCGCATCGGTCGCTGCCGCCAGTCCCAAACCGCAGGCAGGTACCATTCTTTCCCAAACCTCTGTCGCGTGTGGCGCAAAGAAATCCAAGAAGGAGGAAATCAACCTCCTGTGTCAGCAGTATGTCGTCCGCTCCGGTAGCACTGACTACACCATTCGTCAGGCAAAGCCGTCCGAACAGAACCTGATCCCTTTAAACACTGCGATCCAGTTCACCCTCGACAAGAATAAAATGAAGTTCAAGGTCAACGGGACTTCGTTCGAATTCATAGTCGTCTCCCAAGCCGCAGCATCTTCTGCCGCTGCTACACCGGCCTCTTCCACTCCTTATTAGCTTCCACGGCCACTTTGACATCCACCCATCGTCAACGGACATTTTTTCGACCGGCAGACTCGAAATGCAAACGTCGAAAATCTTGGAGGCAATCATGAAAATCGTAGTTATCGGCGGCAGTGGACTTATCGGATCAAAGCTCGTCCCCAAATTGCGTGAGCATGGGCAAGAAGCGCTAGCCGCGTCACCTAATTCCGGCGTCAATTGTCTTACCGGCGAGGGGCTGGCCGAAGCGCTAAAGGGTGCATCGGTGGTCGTCGACGTATCGAACGCTCCCTCGTGGGAAGACACGGCGGTAATGAATTTCTTCGAGACGGCAACCCGCAATCTCCTCTCCTATGAAGCGGCCGGCGGCGTGGGACATCACGTTGCGCTGTCGGTTGTAGGATCTGAGCGTCTTCTCGACAGCGGCTACTTCCGCGCAAAAGTCGCTCAGGAGAGTTTGATCAAGGGTTCCTCCATCCCCTATTCAATTGTTCGCGCGACGCAGTTCTTCGAATTCGTCAAGGGCATCGCCGATTTTTCCACCGACGGCAACAAAGTGCGCCTGCCATCCGCACTAATCCAGCCCATCGCGGCCGACGATGTCGCCAGTGCGGTAGGCCAGATCGCAACCGGCTCAGCAGTGAATGGTACCGTTGAAGTGGCAGGGCCGGAACAGTTTCGTCTCGATGAACTCATCCGCCAAGGTCTAGCCGCACACAAGGATCCGCGAGAAGTTGTCGCAGACCCACACGCTCGCTACTACGGCGTGGAGCTGAGCGAACGCACTCTCCTTCCCGGCAAAAACGCTCGACTCGCCGAAACGCGTTTCAAAACCTGGCTCGCTCAGTCCGCAGCGGCAGCGGTCGCCCATTAGTCATAACGCGCGTAAACAGAGGTTTATTGCTCTCCGCTCTTCGGGGTCAGCGTCTATGGATCAAGCAATACGAAATACCCGCCACGCGCGAGCACGGTCACGTCAGGCCGGTCGACTTTGGCAGGGAGCATCGTCCATTTTGGTACTGGGAGAAACTCTACCGGTTTGCATAACCAGGATTTATCAGAACAATGTTCCGCATGATGCCTGACCGCCATTTACCTTCTTCAACTCAGGCATTTACTTTCGCCCCGCGCTCTACTATTCTCGCATCACACAATGGAAGGCCGAATGCCTCAAAGAAACACTTTCACAGCCGCCTCTTGAACCTCTTTCTTACAATTCTCATCGGCTATCTCTTGGTCTTGGCGCTTGTCCGCATTTTCGAACGGCACTTGATCTTTTTCCCGGACTACCCAGACCGCTTGGATGGCGACTGGCATCCCCGGGCTCTGCCTGTTCAAGACGTTTGGCTCACAGCCTCCGACGGCGTTAAGCTGCACGCGTGGTGGATTCCCCATGACAACGCCAAGTTCACTTTCCTCGCCTTTCACGGCAACGCCTCCAACATCGCCAACCGGACACCCATCTACGATTTTCTACACAGCACACCTGCAAACGTCTTTGCCTTGGAACCGGGGTTATAGGCGCAGCGAAGGAAAACCGGGCGAAGTCGGCGTCTACCGTGGATGCCGAAGCGGCGTACGAACACATAGTGAACACAAAAGGAATCGATCGCAAAGGTATTATTTCTTCGGCCAATCCCTTGGCACAGCCATTGCTACTCATTTGGCAGCCCGCCGGCAAGTCACAGGGTTGGTACTGATTTACTCGTCCCGTAGGGCAACCATCGGATCAACCTTAGTGGCGCGGCGTGCCGGCAGGTAAGCGGCGGACATTGCAATGACCACCAATAACAGCGCCACCGTCATGAAAACCAGAGGATCCCATGGACTCACACCAAACAGCAGCAACGATCCCATCCCGAATGGCAGGGCCGTCAGCGCATGCGAAAGCGCCGCAGCCAGAGCTAAGCCAATGCAAGTCGTCAAACTCATCAGCCGCATCATGCGAACCAGGACCAGCCGCAGAATCGACATCGCTGGCGCACCTAACGCGAGGCGAATCCCAATCTCGCGCGTCCGTTGGGCGACGTTGTACACGATGCTTCCATAAATGCCCACGCTGGCCAGAAAAAGCCCCAGACTTCCCACGCTAGTCGCGAACAGCGTCGCGATCTTGGAAGGTAGCCGCTGGAACCAGAGCGCATCATCCATGACGTGCACCAAAGCCAGTGACGGCAGCTTGTAATTAATTGTGGCAACGGCGCTGAGCACTGGACCGATGAACATTTGTCCTTTTCCCACCGTGCGCACGAAAACGTCGTCGATGGGCGAATCCGCCTCAGCGGGTGAGTACACGTACAAAGGTTCTATTCTTCCGAGAACCACGGTGCGGGTGTCCTGCACGACGCCGATCACTTGGACAGGAGATTGGGTGCTTCCTAGTCGGATGATTTTCCCGACAACATCGTTTCCGGGCCAAAGGTGTCGTGCGGTGGACTCGGTGATGATGACCACCGGGGCGTGCCGCGTTACATCGGCCGCCGCGAAGTCACGCCCTCGAAGAATGCCGATCCCGAACACGGAAAAGAAGCCAGGCGAGATATGATTCTCAAATGCGCGCTCCGCCGCTTTTCCTGGTTCGTTCACCGTCGTTAAGCCCGCGCCTAGTAGCGGAACGTGGTCCGCGAACGCCACTCCTGTTACCCCAGTAAGTCCGGAGAGTCTGCGTGCCAATTGCTCGCGAAGGGCTACCATATGCGCCTTGTCGATACCTGCATTTTCGAGGTCGGCGAATTCGATGTCGATCACCTGCGTTGTGTCAAAACCCGGAAACACTTTCTGCCCTTGCACCATGCCACGCGCCACGAGTCCCGCGTTGACCAGCAGAACTACGCTGAACACAACTTGCACGGCAATGAGCACATCCCTTGCGCTCACGCTCAGCTTGCCGCGATGCGATCTCCACTGCACCACATGACCTTGCAACGCCTCGTGAGAGTCTGCCTTGCTGCAGTGAGCCGCACCCACCACGCTGAAAAGCATACCTGCCGCGATGGAAACCACCAGCGTCCAGGCGAGTACCCAGCCGTCGGGGACAAATCGAAAGCTGAAAACGTAGAGGTCTGAGAACCGGAATACGATTCGGCTTTGAATCTCCCTCCAGATAAAATCGCACAAGACCGGCGACGCGATGATCGTGATGGCACCTGCGGCAAGCCCGATCAGAACGCCTTCGGTGAGAAGTTGCCTCATGAGTCTGCTCCGGCTCGCCCCCAGAGCTCGCCGAACTGCCATCTCCTTGCGTCGCGCCGTGGCCCGGGCCAGGAAGAAATTCGCGAGGTTGGAACACGCAATCAACAGCACCATGCCGAAGCTCACCAGCAGCAGTGCCGCCACAGACTGAAATTGTGGGTTGCCTTTTTCAATGAAGTAGGCCGGGAGATCAGTCTCAACTGCGGAAGTTACCTGCTCAAACCCTCGGCTCGTTTCGAGCCTATGCACTAGCGCCGTCAGTTCAGGCCACGCCTGTCGTGCACTGACACCTAGCTTCAGCCTTCCGACCACTCGCAATCGAGGCTCGTCTGCATAGCGCGTCCAATCGTGGCTAGGCTCCACTCGCGGCTGCATCCCAAGTGGGATCCATAAGTCCGGAGGAACTGGGGGTAAGCCCGTTCCGACGAAATCACGCGGTGCGATTCCAATAATGGTAATCGGCGCACCGTACAGCAGAACGGATTGCCCTAGCGCTGCCGGGTCACCACGAAAACGGCGCTTCCACGAGGAATAGCTGAGGACCGCCACAGGTGCCGCGCCACCGCACTCCCGTTCTGTGAACGTATGGCCGGCCACAGCAGTGACGCCGAGGCCGGAAAAGTAGTTCTCGGAAACGAACTTGATGATGACTTGTCGCGTTTCAGTAAGATTGTTCTGACCCGTGTGGGGAAGCTGCGCGAGTATAGTATCGTACCCGGTTTCGGCAATCATTCCCTCGAAAGCCTGACTATGCTCGCTGAGATGGTGAAACTCCGCCTCTGAGAAAGATGTGCTCTCGCCTCCTTTGCGCAACTCTCGTTTGAGCACCACCAGGCTCTTGGCGTCGCGCACTGCCAAAGTTCGCAACGCGATCGCACTATACGCCGTGAATACCAGAGTTGTGCCAATTACTCCCAGGGCCAGCGTCAGAACGCTCGCCACAGTAAATGCCGGGCTTTTGCGCAAGAGCCGGAGAGCGTATTGGACGTCCCACGCCGCCGCGTCTAGCAACCCAATAGTGCCCATGGTGTGCATACCTTCCTTCAACAAGGTACGCCTATCACAGGAATACGCTGAGAAACGGGAAAAAGTCTCACAGCCGGAGGTTAACTCCCGGGGGAGTAGCGCAGGGGAATTTCACCGCCGCGCCCTCTCGGAACCGGACGTGAACCCCTCAGCTCATACGGCTCCGGCTGTAGAGCCACCTGCTCGCCAGTGTCCTGACGCCACAGCTGGCTTGGCCTCACTCATCGGTTCCTCCCATTGCTGGTTGACGGTTGACGCGTCGAGTTAGGCTCTACAACATCGCCCCTTCGCTCCGGTCCTTTTCTCGGGGACTTCACAGCTACTACGGGTGATCCCGTCCCTGTGCATCGCTTCCGTACGCTCATCCTCGTGGGTCCGCCACTTGGGTTTCTCCGTTTGCATCGATGCTCCAGGTTCCCACGTTCCACACAACCGCCTCTTGACAGACTCAGGCCACCTCAATGCCGGAAAAGGCCCCACTTCGAGTCGACTGTCTATATCCCTGGGAAGTCACCTTGCTATGGGGCCGGCTGGAGGTCCGTCGGCTTGATCGCGAGGTCATCAGGTTTAAGTCCACCATTCAATCTAATTTTCTCCACTGTGATCTCAGCGACCCGTGAGTTATTTCGATACGTTTCCGTGCGGTGCGGAAATCGAATTCCATCCACGGTTTGCCATTCCTTGATCCGCACTTCACTTTTCGTAGGATGCGCGGGATCGGCCAAGGACACGGTTGTCTCTGACGTCGGCAAACCGGTCACTGGATCGATTGCAGTGTCGATTTCTTGAGTGGGATCGCTTCCTTCTTTGATCCGAACTATATTGGGCTCGGGCGACATAATCTCAAACCGACTATCACGATCCGCCAGCCAAACACACAAATGGAAATCGCGCAGATATTTCTGGACAAACTTCAGTTCTCCGCCAGCAAGATCCGCGACCGTTTTGTCCGGCAGGATTTCCCATCCGCCTCTGCCGTCGAAATACAGCACGTACGTGTCGCCTGGACCCACTTGGTCCAGCCGTAGATAACTTGGACTGGACGGAGCCTACAAAGGCTCCTATCGGAGTCAAGGTCCCGGATCTTCCTATGGCCGGTTTTGGGTAACCCCTGAGGTTGACGGCGCAGGACACGCATATGTTGAAGCCACGGTTGATGCGGACTGTGAGACTACGAGACCGAGACAGGCGGCAATGTTCAGACAGTAGTCCTTGCTATGCCTGTCGAGGCGGCTGCGGGGCTGCGGTTGACATCTTTGTCAAAGAACTGGAACGACTGGAAAGAACGCGGGCAGGGGCAGCGCATTTGCAGCGGAAAGGAATCAGCTAGGCCACGTATGTCCGTTCAGATCCTGGTAAACGGCATAGTCGCCGAAGCTCATTTCGCGCAGGATTTTATCGGTTGCCCGAACTTACCAGAGTTACGTGCCCAGGGGACACCAGCTCAGGCTGATAACCTGTTCATTGCGGGCCTCCAGTCTTCACGAGTGCGGCATGGACTGACAATACGGACATCCTAGCCTCTTCCCTGTCCAGAATCTGTTTAAGCGCGTCTCGCTTATTGACATTGCGCGAGGACACGATTTTGATTTCGTTGGCTACTGACTCCAGCAGCACGCCGTCTAGGTCTAATTTGGTGTGTTGTTGTGCCTTCCAGACGGTCGCTCGCTCTTGTATTTTTCTGGCGGCAGTCATGGCCGGGGTAGTGTCGTTAGCTTCAGCCAATGCACTCTTGATGATCTCAGTGGCTATCCTGTTTGAATTTACCGTGGCTTGGCGCTCTTCAATGATTCGTCCCAACGCATCATCGTTGGTGGACTCCGCCGTGCCGTCCATGTAAGTCACGACATCTAGCACCGCCTGATAGTCGGTTAGTTCGGGCTGGACGGGTAATTGTTCATCCCAAACCGCGCGCGCATGAAGCATGCCATCCCCGTAGTACTTACGGAAATTAGCTTCGTTTGCAGTTCCCTGCACTTCTTTGAAGGCTATTATCTTGCCGAGAAAGTCTTCCAGCACTTCGTGTTTGTAAACATGCCCATTTGCATAGGTTTCCTTGATGGAGATGTTGAAGGCCGTTATGTCCTTGTGTGAATAGTTCACGATCTTCACCGTTACAAGAGGGGGATTGTGTGTTGGATCGTAATTCCATGTCTGGACGACAGCGCCAAGCGGCGTAGAGCCCCACAGTGGAACTGCAAAGAAAAAAAACGACAGGCCCATGGGGTACAACCATCGTCTGGCCATGGAGCTTCCTTTCTGAACGAGCTTCGCGTCTTCGCCGGACACTGTGCAGGTGTACGTGCCCTTGCCTTTGATGCCCTTCAGCTTGCCGGTTCCGCCTGTGAATCCCCAGGTGCCCTTACCTTGTTTCCCCGGTCCTGAGCTTTGAAACCATACGAAGAACTTGTCCCCGCTTTCCATGGTTGTTACGTCAATACCACCCGTATGGTCCGAATCTCCGGTGACGTCCAGTGTGGCTGTGCTTACACTTTCTTTGGATTTATCGCCGCCGATCTCCAACGGCTTCGTCCACGTACACTTGGATTGGGCGACGCCCAAGCTATGATCGGGACGATCGCCCACGGGAATCATCTGCTGGGGATCTGGTTTACC
>Ga0182041_10001805_pt1 | contig 10910 bp, 10 predicted proteins | sample flu12Cox44000178_FD_125967 | JGI IMG/M metagenome (GOLD analysis project Ga0182041, IMG submission 125967) | Lab enrichment of tropical soil microbial communities from Luquillo Experimental Forest, Puerto Rico - flux8day.12C.oxic.44.000.178 | ecosystem: Environmental > Terrestrial > Soil >...
ATGCTCAATCGACGATCAGAACTCGAACAGGTGGGGAATCTCTCGATCGCTCAGCTAACTATTGACAGGTCTTTCCATATCAGAACCGGACGATCGCGCCCAGCTGATACACTCGTCCGACAAGAATCGACTGCGGTTGATAGTACGCCGCGGTGCCGTAGTTCAGCCCGCGTATCGCGTACACGGGCGACACGTTGAGCGCATTGAAGAGGTCAACCTTCGGCTGGATGCTGAAGCGGCGCAATTTGAACGTCTTGCTCGCATTCAGATCCAACTGGTTGATGCGATCGCCGAACTCGGTATTCGGCGCAATCAGCGGCACCGACAACGACGCGACGTTCATGCCCGGGTCGACCAGCTGGTTCACCGAGCACGTGCCCTGCGCCACGCACGGGCTCGTCGCCGTGTAGCGGGTGGTCGGCGTGATGAGCCACACCGTGCCCGCGCCGTTCGGCGTGTTCAGCTGCGTCGACGACGGCTGGCCGGTTGGGCCGGTCGGCCCGCCCTCGCGGCCCGACAGCGCGCCGGTGCCGAAGCCGTAGCCGGGCAGGCTCTGGAACGAGAAGCCGATCTGGATGTCGTATTTGATCGGCACGTTGCCGGCGATTTTGAACTGCGTGCGGAACGGGATCGGGCTCTTGGTCTGATCGCAGTAGAGCAGCAGATTCGGGTTCGACTGTTCGTCGCAGACCTGGGCGATCACTTTTTCGCTCATGCCACCGCCGAACAACGTGATGCCGTGCTTCAGCCGCGCGCTGAAGTTGTACTCGAAGCCGTTGAACCACATCTTCCGGGCGTCGCCCGCCGTGGTGTCCACGTAGTGGATCTGCGATCGTGCCGCGACGCTGACGTTGTTGTACGTGATCGGCGTGCCGTCGATCGGGCTGTACAACGTGAACGGTGTGTAGTCCGCGAACGTCTGCAGCGTATTGACGCGCCGCCTGAGGTTATGGAAGTCGCGGTGGTACCACCCGCCCTGCACCGACACGCCCGGACGCAACTCCTGCTGGACGCTGATGGACGTCTCGACGTTGTACATCCGTTTGATGTTCGGGTCGAAGTTCGCCAGGCTGGCCACGCCGAAGCCTTTCGGTAACTGTGCGAGGTTGATTTCGCAGCCCGGCGTCAGATACGTGCATCCCAGTTCCCCTTGAGGGACGCCGTCGCCGTTCAGGTCGGTCCAGGAGACGCTCGCCGTCGTGAGCTGCAGCGGGTTGTAGCTTTCCGAGAACCCGGTGGTCCCCGCCTGCTCGTACCGGCCTATGCTGAACTTGGCGGCCGTCTTCTGGTTGCCGAACACGTCGTAGACAAGCCCGCCGCGTGGCGAAACGCTGTTCCATGTCGGCATGTCGATGGGCCCGAACGTGCGCGCCGCGGTGAAGCGGCCGGCCGGCGCCGTCTCGACCGGGATGCCGGTCGCGAGGTGCTCGAACCTGGCGCCGTAGTTCACCGTCATGCGCTTCAGCGTCCAGCTGTCCTGCGCATACACGCCGACATCGGCATGAACCTGGTCAAACCGCTCGACCGGCGCGTTCAGGATCGTTGCGGTCGTGGCGACCCCATTCAAAAAGATGGCACGGATGTCGCCGTTGGCGGTATCCGTGCGGCGATACGAGCCCCACGTATCCTGAATGCCGACCTTCACGTTGTGCGTGCCGGTGATGTACGAGACGGAGCCAGCCGTCGCGTACCGATCGGGAAACCGTCCGAAGTCCTCACCTCCATAGGAAAAGTTCCACACCGTCCCGAGCGCTGAATCAACCTTTTGAATTCCCGAATACCAGGCCGGCGTGCCGGGCGGTTGAGAGATGCCGGGCTGGTTGAGGATGGTGTAGCGCTCGAGGTTCAAGGAGAAGCCACCTTCCACGAGCAAATGGCTGGTGACGGTCGAGGACACCTTGACTTCGCCGGTGGTGTAAACCGGGGAGGCCCAGACGCCTGACGCTGTCGCGGGGTCGACGCCGGCAATCATGTCCGAGCCGCGAGTCTTGAGGATCCGGTCATTGTAGGCCGACAGCTTCGTGTTCTGGCTGATCTGCCAGACGATCCGCGCCTGGAAGCTGTTGATTTTCTGCGGATCGACGCCGCGTTCCGTACTCGGCGTCGGCGCACGGTTGGGGAGCGCCGTGCCAGGAATTCCGACCAGGGCGTCGGCCGGGAGCGTGTTGAGATGGAATGCGCGCGCGGAGCCGAAGAACCACATCTTGTCCTTCATGATCGGCCCGCCGAAGGAACCTTCGATGTTCCAGAGCTTTTCGATACCGTCGGGCGTCGTCAGACCGCGGTTCTTGAGGTCCGACGTCAGGTTGTCGGACTGGAAGCTCTGGTTCTGATAGCCGGAGAACACGGTGCCGCCGAACCTGTTGCCGCCGTCGCGCGGGATCATGTTGAGCCGGACGCCGCCGCCCGAGACGTCGGCTGACGCGCCGCTCGTCGTATAGACCATTTCCTGGCTCATCGAGCTGTTGAAGTAGTTCTGCACGGCGCCGTCGCCGTCGAGCCCGTTGACAAGAAGACCGTCCACCTGCACCGTGGTCTGCGAGGCGCCGAGCCCGTGCGTGGACATGTAGGTCTGCTGCATCGCGCGCGAGCCGCCCACGTCGGGAATGTTCAGCGACACGCCCGTGATGAGCTGGCCCATGCCCTGGATCGTGCGGCCCGTCGGGATCGCGTCGAGCGCGTCGCGGTTGAGCACCTGCGCCTGAGTCGTGCTCTGGACGTCGACGGTGGGCGCCGCGCTTGTGACGGTGAGCGTTTCCTCGAGCGCTCCGACCTTCATCTCGCCGTTGATTGTCATCGTGAAGTTCGCGGGCAGCTCGATGTTCTCCCGCTTCACGATCGAGAATCCGGTCAGCGTGAAGGTGAGCGTGTAAACGCCGGGCCTGAGATCGACGATGCGGTAGCTGCCGGTACCGTCGGTGACGGCAGAGCGCATCTTCTCGATCAGCACCGGACTTGCCGCCTCGACCGTGACGCCGGGCAGAACCGCGCCTGAGGTGTCGCGGACGACCCCCGTCAGGGTGCTCTGAGCGTGAGCGGCGGTCGGGGTGAGAACGAGCAACCAGACGGCCAGACGTGCCCATCCGCGTGGGCCTCGCGCAAGGTAAGTAGACATTCCACGCATCCTTTCCGAAAAGGGCTTCGCCACCGAGCTGCAGTACGCCGGTACGCCGGACGAGGAATGCGGTTACGCGGAGATTAAGAAATGATGCGTGGAGTATCTGTCAGCCGAGCCTGGGCGTCCACTGATTTTGATGGATTCAAGTTGGCGCCGCCCGCGATGGGCACCGGTCCGTGGGGCCCGGCGATTAGCTACTGGCTGACCAAGCAGCAATGGACGCAGACGGCGCTGACGGCCGTGATGAACGAGCAGGCCGAGGACAAGGCGCTCCAAGGCTTCCGAGCTCCCGCCTTCGCGGTGCTTTGCTTTGGGACGCGCGGGATCTTCTAAACGACCTACGGCTTCTTCCCGAAAATCGGACCTCCGAAATCGTCCCTCAGGTTCGACAAGTACCGATTGTTCTCCTGGCAGATGTATTCGATGAGCTCGCCGTTGGCCGCCCAGGGGATGTTCCAGCTTACCGTCCACGGCCGAGTGTAGGCCCCGGCATCGTCGATGGTCGCCTCGTAGTGCAACGTGCTCTTGTCCGGCCGTGAATACTTCTCAATGAGGTGGAGCCGGTCGGTGTGTGGATGGCCGACCGGGTCCAGCCAGGTGCCTTCATTGAAACCAACGACGTCGACCACGAGCGTGTCGCCATCCCAGCGGCCAACCGAGTGCCCGAGGTACGTCGGATTGAGCGCGTCACCCTGGGGATGGAGGCGCCCGTCCATGTAAATCTCCCGCCAGATGTGGGTCGCGCCCTCGAAGATCACGATGATGCGTTGTTGATCGGGGAGCTGGAGGATCTCCATGGGATAGGGAGTTGCCATCAGCCGCGGCCCGCCCGGCGGCAGGCAATACCCTTCAGGGTCGTACTTTGCCTCGTTCTTCAAGTTGTAGTCGTAGAGCGCAGCCGACCAAGGCATGAAAGGCACCCAGGGCTGCGTTCGGGCGCCGCCGAGCGCCGTCGTGGAACTCCCTCGACGCATGGCTTCTGGCATCTCATGTCCGACGATACGATTGCCAAAATCGAGGACAATCCGGACATTCCAAAGGCCTTTCTCACCTGGCACGCGGCCGAGATTCGGCGTGCCGTCCGGAAGTCGCGGCGCTGGCTGAGGCGGTCCTGTCTGTGATCGACCCGGTTCGACCGCCTGAGGGCGATCGAGATCAAGTCGCGCGGCAATGGTCGGGGCGCGCTCGAGGTCAGGTCGCGGGGCAACAGTCTGGGCGTGTGGCGACACCGTCAGCACCACAAGGAGGCCGACCGCGTCAGCGGCGAGGAATCTCCAGAGCGGACACCGGTGGCAAATGAAACCAGTCTTCGGCGGACTCGGCGGTATCAGCCGGAGCTGCGCTCCCGGGCCACTCGCGCAATCTCGCATCTCAGAGTCCTCAGAGGAACCGCACGGGGTCCTTCGAAAACCAACCGCAGTGACGTCATTATCGCCGGGTTTCAGCCTGAGGAAGTTGTAGTATTTGTCTCCAAGTCCGCCTCTCTTGTTGACGGTGAATCGCTGCTATGTCACCGCGTGAGCGGGCCGGCCGGGCAATCAGGAGACGAGAATATGAGTGTCTGGTTTGCCAGGTTGCTGACGTTTGGAACCGCGACCCTGCTGATGCTGTCGCTGACCGACGACCGGCTGACAGCCCACCATTCCTTTGCCGCGGAGTACGACAGTCAAGCACCCATCACGATCAGTGGTGAGGTCAGCAAAGTCGAATGGACGAACCCACACACCTACGTTTACGTCGACACGAAGGACACCATCGGCAAGGTCGTCACGTGGTCGTTCGAAGGCTATCCGCCGAACACGCTCAAGCGGACAGGGGTTCCCCGAGATCTTCTCAAGGTTGGCGACATCATCACGATCACCGGATGGAAAGCTAGGTTTACGGCGAACCGCGCGGCTGGCCGTGAGGTCACGCTGCCGGACGGCAAGAAGGTCTTTCTTGGTCCAGCCGCCTCATACTAGAGGTCGTCCGCGCTCTTTGAGGAGAATGGCCATGCGCCATCACATTGGTTTCAGGCTTGGCGTGACGATTGGCCTCGCGGGCATGCTGCTGTTGTCGCTTGCGGCGCAGGCGCCCGATATTCCACGCGCCGCGGACGGCAGGCCGGATTTGAGCGGTGTCTGGCAGAGCGGCGGCGTCAGTCTGTACGGCGATCAAGGTACGGCGGGCCCGCCCACCGGTCCGCGAGGGGCTCCTCCGCTTCAGCGCGCGCCCCTGTCGTATCAGCCGTGGGCCGTGGAGAAGCAGAAATCGCTCACCGCCGTGGACGATCCGACATTGCGCTGTTTGCTTCCCGGCGTGCCGCGCATCACCGGCATGCCGATGCCGTTCGAGATCGTCCAGACGCCAAAGAAGGTCGTCATCCTATACGAATCGTTCCATGCGTTCCGCATCATCCCAATCGACAACTCGCTCAAGCATCCCGGCGATGTGACACCGACTTGGATGGGCGACTCAGTCGGCCGATGGGACCGCGACACGCTGGTGGTCGATGTGGTCGGTTTTAACGACAAGACCTGGCTGAGCGGCATCGGATCGATTCATACCGAAGCGCTGCACGTCGTCGAACGGTTCAAGCTGAACGGCGACCTCACGATTTCGTACGAAGCGACGGTGGAGGATCCGAAGGCCCTGACCAAGCCGTGGGTGACAGCCGTCACGCTGCGCCAGCCCCCGGACACGCGGGTGGAAGAGTACGAGTGTATCGAGAACAACCAGGATCCTGCTCACATGGTGAAACCTGGTAATAAATAGAGTGCTCATCGGGCGCGCGACACGAAGCTCGGGCGCCGACGTTGCGCTCAAAATCCTGCCCGACTCGTATGGCGTCTTCGGCCGAAGTTACGACATTTCGTTGAACCATCCCAACATCGCCAACATCTATGGCGTCGACGATTCGTCCGGCACGCCTGCGCTCGTCATTGAGTTGGTCGAGGGCCGAGGCTCGCGGATCGCCTCGCCCAGGGACCCATTCCACTCGACGAGGCGTTGCCGATTGCCAAGTAGATCGCAGAGGCGCTCGAAGCGGCGCACGAGCTGGGCATCACTCATCGCGATCTCCTAACGCGCTGCAATGACTGGCGGTTTCACGCGCTCGCGCCAATGGGTCAGAAATCTTCGAGCCGCGCGATGGGTCACGACCAGCACGGCGATTCCACAGGCGATCGATACCGGGATGATCCAGTAGCCGCCGTACACGGTTCCGCCTGGCGGCGTGGGGAACTGCGCTCCGAAGGACCGCGGAATGCCATTCACGACTAGCAGACCGACGTTGTTGGGAAAGATCGGCTTCATTGCAGCGACAACCAGGAATGCGATCCCGGCAGCATAGGCGCTGAACAGACCCGTGGCGACGAGCGATCCCCATCAACGTCGTCGCCGCAACCTGCCAGATCGCTCGCGCGATGGGGATCAAGCGTCCTGTCGTGACTGCCTCGTCGATGATGCGTTCGGCTGCGTAGGCCTGCGCCACGCGCAATGGCGGGCCGAGCTCGGCAAGAATCTTCTCGAGCGCGTCGTGCTCGGTTGGTGTCCCGTCCATAGCGGCAATTCGTTCGGACATATGCGACTCGATCTCGCGCACGGCATCTCGCGCCACGTCGCCCGGCAGGAACGTCTTCAACGAGGCGATTGAGGCGCCCAAGGCCGATGAACAGCCTTGAGCGCGCGAGCATCGGCATGATCACGGCTTAATGTCACCATCCGGGTCGTACTCGAAATCAAACGCTGTACTTTGAACATGGATCGTGTACGACAAAAAGTCGTGAAAGAGGAAGCTCTGGGTTTGGTAATCGGGATTCCTCCGGCCAGCAATGAACCCAACCTTGCCGTCATCAACCACGACAGTGTCGGAGACAAGCCATATGAAGGGCGGCGTTTCTGGTTGTATCGTGCCCTTGGGGTCCGCGGGGTGTTTCTTTCGGAGGAAATCCGTCAACGTCACGGTGATCGTATATCCGCTTGTGTTCCCGACAACCCAAAGCACAATGTCATTTGGAGCGGCGACAAACTTCGTCGGTGCACCCACGTCCGGAAGGTCTCCTCCGTCCACGATAGTAAAACCCACTACCGTGGGGTGGTCCGTGGCCGACCCAGACCGCCGGGCTTTCTTAATAGGTGGCATTTTTTCTCCTTCGCTCACCCGTCCTGGTTGGATAGCCGAACCTCGGGGCGAGCTCAAGCGTTCCGCGCAATGCTTTCTATAACGTCGGGGAATGCCTTTTTGTACGTTCAGCCGGTCGATTGAGCGACGAGTCTTTTGAATCTCGGCTGATTCGACAGCACGTGCAGGTCCGGGTCGTCTCGGATAAACACCGGAGGGTACCCGAAGTTGACGGCCTGTTCGAGCCGGTCCAGGGCTCTGTCGGTCTGGCGGCTTAGGGCGTAAATGACCGCGAGCTTGAACAAGACGTCGGCATTCTTATCATCTGCCGCTAAAGCCGCGAGCGCCCGACCCTCCGCGCCAGCAATCCCGAGTTTGGCCTGACACTTCGCCGCAATGGCTTCTGTTGCGGGGTCGAACCCGGCGACTCGTTTAGCATCCGCAAGCTTTACGGCCTGCGTGTAAGCGATGCGCGCCTCCGCACCCCGTCGAAGTGCCTCGTATGCGTCGCCCAGATTCATGAACTGCTTGGGATTCTGCGCGTCGTTCGTGATCGCCTCCCTGTACAGGCCCAGCGCTTTCTCGAACTGCCGGTTCCAATAGTACGCTGTGGCCAGATTATTGAGGGCATAATGGTCTTTGTTATCGAGCTGCACCGCGCGCTCCAGGTTGCCGACCGCGAGATCCCATTTGCCGAGCGACATCAAGGCCAAGCCCAGGTTCACGTAGGCGCTTTCGAAGCCCGGCAAGTGATCCCGCACCTTTTGCAGCGCATCGACTGCCTCTCGATACTTGTGGGCCGCGAGCAGGCTTCTGCCCAGCGCGTAATAGTTCATCCAATGGCGTGGCATGAGGGCAGTAGCAGTCCGAAGTTCGGCAAATCCCGTATCTGACTGACCTTGGCTTATCAGCGCCAAGCCGAGAATGCGGTGGGCGTCGTCGCTGTCCGGGGTCAGCCTGACGGCTTGCCTCGCTTCCAGGATAGCGTCGTCCTTGCTCTCTCCCAGGTGTACGACCGCCAACGCGAGGTGCGCCTGATCGCTTTGGGGATCGAGCTCGAGCGCCCTGTTGGCCGCGTCTTTGGCCTGAACTAGCCACAAGGTCTCGCGTGTGTGCTTGAACCGCGAAGAGTACGCCTGACTCAAGCCGGCCTGTGCGAACGCAAATGATTTGTCGCGGCGGATCGCGTCTTGGAATAGAGTGGCGGCCTGGTTGTCGGTCTTCTCGTCTTCCGAAGTGTCGAGCACGGTTCGGCCCTGCAAGTACGAAAGCAGAGCTCGGTCATCGGCCGTCGGCAGGTGTCGCATTCTGGTACGCACATCATCATCAACAGTGCGGCTGCTGGCGCGAGTGGCCTCGAGTTCCGTAGCCAGACCGTCGACAAGGGACCGCAGCAGACCGATTTCTAGGCCCTCGATCGGCTTCTGCCAGACCTGAGCTGTGTCGCCCCGATGCCAAAGGCCGACGTCAGCGGCCAGGCCATACGAGCCTCGTCGGATCATCACTGATGCCGTGTAGTCGGCGGTCGGTGAGGCTTGGCTCGCAGCCACTATCGGCCCCGTTGCGTTCGGCAGCGCCGCCTGCACGATTCTGATCCCGGGCAACGCCGCGAGATTGCGAGACAAAACGGACTGCAGAAGAGTTCCGAGCTCGTCCAGATTGGCTTGATCTGTGCTGGCTACATTCACGGGAGGGATCGCCAAGGTTGCCTGCGGCGCAGGCGCCGGTTTCAACACTGACATCAGAGCGATCCACACAGCCAACGCCGCCAGGCCAACGATGATTCCCAGTCCGGCCAGCTGCCGCCACCTCGTCCAGGGCGAGCGCTTGCGGCCGAGCATGCGGTCGACAGCGTCCAGCGCTTCACCAACCGCTGCGGCCGACTCGTATCGCGAGTCGGGTTCAACCGCAAGGGCTTTCGAGATCGCGTCTGCGAGCGCGCGAGGGACTTCAGGATGGCCCGCATCTGCCCGAGGAATCGGTCGGCTCAAAGCGGAGAGAAGCTCGATCGGATCGCCTGCCTGGTACGGCCGGCGCCCCGTCGTCATTTCGAACAAGACGATGCCAAGGCTGTAGATGTCCGAGCGCTGATCGACCGGACGCCCGAGGATCTGTTCCGGCGACATGTACGCCGGCGTGCCGCCACCCATCCATCTCACGGCCGGTGGTGATGACATCGTGGCTCCGTCGGTGGTGGGCGAGCCGATCGAAATGGCTTGCGCGACGCCGAAATCGAGCACCTTTGCGGTTTCGTCGCGAGTGAGCTGGATGTTGCCGGGCTTGAGGTCGCGGTGCACGATCTGCTGCGCGTGCGCCGCGGCGAGAGCCGCAGTCAACTGCCGGCCGATTGCGAGGACGCGATCTAGCGGCAGTCGCTCGCGTCTCATTCGGCGGGCGAGGTTTTCGCCTTCGACGTACTCCATGACAATGAACGCGCGGTCGCCGTGCTCGATGATGTCGTACACGGTCGCGACGTTTGGATGGCTGATCCGGGCTGCCGCGCGGGCCTCCTGCAGAATCCGTGCGCGCCGTTCGGTGCCGCCCGCCTTCGACGACAGGAGGCACTTTAGGGCCACTCGTCGTTTGAGCCGTGTGTCGTTAGCCAGATAGACGCGGCCCATGCCGCCGGCGCCGAGCTGCTCGATGATGGCGTACGGTCCGATGAACGTTGCCGGCTCCAAATAGTCAACCGCAGGCTCAGTGGGAGCCGCCGTGTCGAACACCCTGTCGGCGGTGATCGCGTCCGTGAGGAACTGTGGCGTGTTCTCCGCGAAGAGGGTCCGGAGCTCAGTGCGCAGCCGAGCGTCGCCGCAGGCGCTATCGAGAAACTCCTCACGCTCCGATTCCGGCCGCGCGAGCGCCTCCGCAATCACAGCCTTCGCTGTTGCCCACATTGACGCATTCATAGTTGGCGCTGTCGAGCGAGTAGCGTACGCCCAGCCGTGGGGAAAGGCTACCTCAAATCGTTGTGGCGGCCCGGATCCTCAAAGTTGTCCCTTGTGCCGGTGCAGGCGGGTTCGGGGAAGTTCCAAATCACTGGGCATCGGCGTCTTTGCGTTGACATGGGGAACCAACGGCCATCGGCCACATCGAGCGTTGGGCCTGTCGCCGCCGCAGCCGAACAGTCGGGCGGTCATCGATTGCGGCAAGGCTCGTGTTCAGCGTCGTGATCGACTGGGCGGTCTGATTCACGAGTACACCATCACGGCGTGACTGGATTTGTGCACCCTTCAGGGTAGATTGCTACCTCGTTAGTGAACACTGGCGGGTCCACGCACCATCTGCCGAATCTCGTTTGGGCGACCGCAAAGTGGCGAGGCTTCACAGCGGGATTCGCGCCGATCACGACGGTGGCCTGGGGTTCTGACCTGGACAGCGTCGCCATCCGGGGATACCGCGGTGTTCGGCACGGTGGACTTCACGGTGTTTACGACGGGCCTGAGCGGATCGATTGGCAAAGTCTCGTTTGCGTTAGGCGTGAATTCGCGCAGAGGCACCATCAACAACAACAACCTTGTCGTGCAGAATGTGATCACGGGACCGGTTCAGGCTTCGCTGCAGATCAAGACCATCGGGATCACGTACGCACTGAACTACAAATTCTGAACCACACCGGCCCCCTGACTGTAATCAGCAACGCCGTCGTGTCCAGAAATCCGACTGACGCTCCGAAGCCCGTCGTTCGAGTCG
>Ga0182041_10001811_pt1 | contig 10895 bp, 8 predicted proteins | sample flu12Cox44000178_FD_125967 | JGI IMG/M metagenome (GOLD analysis project Ga0182041, IMG submission 125967) | Lab enrichment of tropical soil microbial communities from Luquillo Experimental Forest, Puerto Rico - flux8day.12C.oxic.44.000.178 | ecosystem: Environmental > Terrestrial > Soil >...
CAAGACGCGCCGGGCGGTCCGACGCATGAACAAGAAATTCCTGACACTCGCACAAGCACAACTCGGCGACCGAGTCATGACCGAAATGTTGCAGTCGCAGATCGAGGTGGCGACCCCGCCCTGCAGCAATATGACGCAGACGCGCGAAAATCTCGTGCATTATCGCCGCACGCTCGGAGAGGCTGCGGCTGAACACAAACTTGGGCTCGCCGCTATGGGCACATTTCCACTCGCATTCTGGCCGGAGCAGAGCGTCACACAAAAGGCGCGCTACGGTGAGATCATGGACGACCTACAGATGATCGGCTACCGCAACATGTTGTGTGGCTTGCATGTGCATGTGCATGTGCCAGAGGCCGACAGCCGCATCAATCTGATCATGCGGCTCACGCCCTACCTGCCGCTGCTGCTTGCGCTTTCGACCTCGTCGCCTTTCTGGCAGGGCCACCTCACCGGTCTTGTCGGCTATCGCCTCGCCGCCTATGACGAGTTGCCGCGCACCGGCCTGCCCGAATTGTTCCGCACCAACGACGATTACGACGAATACGTCTCCGCCATGACCTGGGCAAAGATTATCCCGGACGCGAGCTACATTTGGTGGGCGATGCGCCCGTCGCTCGCCAATCCTACCATCGAGCTGCGCGTCGCCGACAGCTGCACGCGGCTCGACGACACTATGGCAATCGCCGCACTGTTCCGCTGCCTGGTGCGCGCGCTTGACCGCGACCGCGCGCTCAATGCCGGCTTCGACCGCGTCGGCCGCGCAATCAGCAAGGAGAACAAGTGGCGCGCCCAGCGCTACGGCATCGCCGCTACCTTCGTCGAGCCGTTCTCCCGCTCGCCGCTCACGCTCGCGCAATGGCTCGACCAGGTGTTCGACTTCATCGCCGAGGACATCGACGCACTCGATTGCACGGCGGAGATCAGGCGCCTGCACCGCATTGTCGCCGAGGGCACCAGCTCTGACCGCCAGATCGAGATCTTCAGCAAGGCGCGCGCTGCCGGCCGGCAAAGGCTAGCGGCGGTGAAAGAGGTAATCGACTGGGTGGCGCGCGAAACGCAAGTATTCGACGGCAAATATGCGTGAGGGCGAGAAGCAATCGATTAACGGCCTCTCTCATATTGCGGCGTGGAGCACGCCGTCAACATCTGAGCGTGCCTATTGACACTAGAGATTTAAGTACTCGCACCCTTAATGCTGTCTGCCAACTGGTCCCATGCTTTTATGGCGTAATTCACGTCCGCTGGGTCTGACGCCTTTATGACGTTGGTTACATAGGAAGCGACGATCGCAAACACATGAAGATCGTTAGCGAGCCGGCGGGTAGCGAGAATGGCTTTATCAAGTTCGCGATAGGGCACGTTCTCAAACACATACTTTTCAATGACCTTCGCACTAGAATTCGCATTGAAGTTGTCGAGAACGGCGCGAACACCTTCGCGGCTCAAAGATTGCTGTCGGGCATTCGCAACATGGCTGTCTGCCACATAATTGAGGACGGTAGCTACGTTCAGCGCGACTTGCTGCAAGGTCTCGAATGGTGTTTTCGGCAGAAAGCGCGCAAAAAAAGCTTGCGCGTTTAGATGGGGCGAGGTTCCAGGAGGGCAAGATACGCCGCTTATTCGGGATACCCTGAAGGTGCGGCGTTCGTGGCTGAGTGAGTCTTGGCCGCGGAGATAGGTTCGGCCATCCTTTTGCCAAATCGCTTCACACGTGACGGTCCAGTGCGTTATTGAGCCCGTCGAATCAAGGTAGTCGAACTCTAAAGTCGCGCCAACGATTTCGTTCACGCTGTCGCCCTAACTATTTATCCGAATACGCATGGGTTATGCTCAATTGAACTGCCGCTAATATGTTGATTCTATTGGTGCCCCTGGCCGGACTCGAACCAGCACGATGTTTCCACCACCTGATTTTGAGTCAGGCGCGTCTACCAATTCCGCCACAGGGGCTTTAGTCGCCGGAACTATAACCACGCGCATTTCAGGGTCAACGGCAGCCGTAGCACGCTTGTCGGAGCCGGTTATGCCGCTTTCAGGGCCACGGCCGCGCGCCTATGATCGGAGCGAATTCTTTCAGGGAGCCCGCGATGAACGAAGAAGCCCTCAACATGTCGCTGCGCAAATTCCTCAAGGTGGTGGGCGTCACCTCGCAGCAGGAGATCGAGAAGGCGATCCGCGCCGCGGTAGCGGACGGTCGCCTGAAAGGCAGCAAGAGCGTCGATGCGCAGATGGTGCTGACAATCGGCAAGGTCAACCTGACCCACAAGGTCGACGGCGTGATCGAGATTGAGTAGACGGATCTTCAAGTAAGTGGTGCGGTTGGCGATCCGCAGAGCAGCGTTCCGTGTGTCCTCTCCTGGATCGTCAGAGCGCTACTTGGCAGAGCGCGCGGGAGACGAATCCGGACTGGACGCGGCAGATTTCTGACGTGGTCATGTCGATGCTCGTGCCTGGCTCGAAGCCTTTCGCATTGCACATAGCCGTCGCCGCCGCCAGGCAGTCAGGCGCGCTAATCCACTGCCCAGCGGCATTCGCAACAGCCATCCTCTTTGGGGAGAAAAGATGATTCGCCCTAAAACAGATATAGCGCAACCACAATGCCGATTACGAGCACGATGGCAAACAGCGAAGTCCACAACGCAAGCCGTTTTTCGATTATGTGGCGGGCATAGTCGCCGTAGCGGTGCAGCAGGAACGCCAGCAGGAAGAACCGCATGCCGCGCGTGACCAGCGACAGGACCACGAACAGCACGAAGTTGTAGCCGGCAAAGCCAGAGGTGATGGTCACAATCTTGTAGGGGATCGGCGTCAGGCCTTTGATCAGGATGATCCAAGCGCCCCATTGGGCATAGGCCGCGCGGAAGGCCTCGACCTTCTCGCCGTAGCCATAAAGATGGATCAGCCAGGCGCCGACCGAGTCATAAAGTAGCGCCCCGATGGCGTAACCCAGGATGCCGCCAGCCACCGAGGCGACCGTGCACCAGGCGGCGAGTAGGAAGGCCCGGTCGGGCCGCGCGAGCGACATCGGCACCAACATCACGTCGGGCGGGATCGGGAAAAAGGAGCTTTCGACGAAAGCGACGAGCGTCAGTATGCCGAGCGCATGCCGCCGCCCGGCAGCGGCGACACACCAGTCATAAAGACGGCGCAATAGCGAACGCGGCTCGGCAGCCTCAATTGTCATGGAATAGCTTCAGGCAGGGAAAAACGGCGGTTCAGCGGCGCTTGCCGGCGCGTCCGGCCCGCAGAGCGACGATCTTACGGCGCGGCGCCGGATGCACCAAGTCCTTTGGCACTTTTTCGGCAATACCGAACATCAGCTCGCGACGGTGCATTTCGGCCCAGACATCGTCGGGACGCACCCCAGCATGCACCCAGAGCACCACCAGGTTATAAAGAAGATCTGCGCTCTCGCGCACCACGGCCTCGGGCTGGCCGTGCATGGCGTCGAGCACAACTTCGATCGCCTCCTCCGCCAACTTCTTGGCCATCTTGGCACGGCCCGAGCGTAGTAGCCGGGCCGTCCGCGACTTCGCCGGATCGGCGCTTCGGAGGGCGATCACGGCTTCATAAAGTCGGGCAACCGAATCAGTCATATGCCCACCATAGCTGATCCGGGCGCCAAACCGGTTAACGACCGCGTTAAACAAACGTCAAACGGGCGTTAGGCTTACTGTTTGCCTGTTGGTCCCCCCGGGGGCGGCTAAGTTTCCTCGTCCGACAACAGCGTAGCGTCGCCGCCGGAAGCCGCGGTGTTCACCGTGACCACCTGTTCCAACGCAAATCGGATCAAATAGTGCGGTCCGCCTGTCTTCGGCCCGGTCCCCGAAAGGCCGCTGCCACCGAAAGGCTGGCTGCCCACGACCGCGCCGATCATGTTGCGATTAACGTAGACGTTGCCGTGCGAGAGGCGGGCGAGGATGCGCGCGACGGTGGCATCGATGCGCGTATGGATACCGAGCGTGAGAGCGGTACCGTTTGCCGCGATATCGTCGCAGAGTTGATCGAGCTCGTCCGGGCGCCAACGCACGACATGCAGCACCGGCCCAAACACTTCCTCCTTCAGTTCACGCGCGCGGTCGAGTTCGACGATGGCCGGCGCGACGTAGGTACCGGCCGGCAGCCGCCCCGCTTCGTAGCGGAAGCGCGCGGCTCCGCGCGCCTCCATGTCCGCAATCCAGCGTTCGAGCCTCTCCTTGGCTTCGCCGTCGATCACCGGGCCGACATGCGTCGCTGGATCGCGCGGATCGCCAAGCTTGAGCTCGTGCGTGGCGCCTTCGACCATGGTGAGCACTTGCTCAGCGATGTCGTCCTGCAAACAGAGAAGGCGCAGCGCCGAGCAACGCTGGCCGGCGGAACGGAAGGCAGAGATCATGACGTCGTCGGTCACCTGTTCCGGCAGCGCGGTAGCATCGACGATCATGACATTAATGCCGCCGGTCTCGGCGATCAGCGGCGCGATGGCGGCGTCCTTGCCGGCGAGCACGCGGTTGATGACGCGGGCGACCTCTGTCGATCCAGTGAAGGCGACGCCGGCAACCCGCTTATCGGTGGTGAGCAGCGCGCCGACGCGACCATCGCCGGGCACCAGATGCAGCGCACTCGCCGGCACGCCGGCTACATGCAGCAGCCCGACCGTTTCAAAGGCGATGAGCGGCGTCTGCTCCGCGGGCTTCGCCACCACCGCGTTGCCGGCGGCAAGCGCGGCGGTAACCTGTCCGGTGAAAATCGCCAACGGAAAATTCCACGGGCTGATGCAGACAAAGACACCCCGGCCGCGATAGCGCAGCTCATTGCTCTCGCCGGTCGGGCCGGGCAATACTCGCGGAACAAAAATCCGGCGCGCCTCGGCAGCATAGTAGCGGCAGAAGTCAGCGGCCTCGCGCACTTCGGCGATACAATCGTCGAACGTCTTGCCGCCCTCGCTCTGCAGCAGCGCTATCAGACGGCCGCGGTTCTGTTCGATCAGGTCGCCGGCACGCTCAAGCGCTTCCGCGCGCGTCACGAGGGGCGCCGCCTCCCAGGCCACGAACCCGGCTTGCGCCGCCGACATTGCTGCCCCGACGGTTGCGGCATCGCCTTCCTCTACCACGCCGATCGGTTTGCTATCGATCGGAGAAATGACTCTGCGGGCGCGCCCGGCGACGGCGCTACCGTCTATTAGCGGCGATGCCTTGGTATGACACGGTGCTGCAGCGATCTCCGCACGCAGCGCAGTGAGTGCGGCAGAATCGCCGAATTCGACGCCGGCCGAATTCCGCCGCGGCGCAAACAGATCGCGCGGCAGCGGAATGTGCGGATGGCGCGCGGCCGCGGGTCCGGCGATCCAGCTTTGCGGCCGCCGCAGCAAGGTCGCGATCGGCACCATTGGATCGGCCGCCACCGACACGAAGGATGAGTTGGCACCGTTCTCCAGCAGCCGACGTACTAAATAGGCGAGCAGATTGGCATGACCGCCGACCGGCGCATAGACGCGGCAGGTGAGCTGCGGCTCTTCCACCAGGAGCGCCCGATAGAGCGCCTCGCCCATGCCGTGCAGCCGTTGGAATTCATAACCTTCCACTCCGCCAGCATCCTCGATCACGCTCGCCACGGTGAGCGCGTTGTGGGTGGCAAACTGCGGATAAAGCCGCGGCCGCGCCGCCATTAGTTTCCGAACGCAATCCTGATAACAGAGATCGGTCATCGCCTTGCGCGTGAACACGGGATAGTCTGCAAGCCCACGCTCCTGCGCCCGCTTGATCTCGCTGTCCCAATAGGCCCCCTTGACCAGCCGAACCATCAAGCGGCGATCGAGCGCAACGGCACGTTCGGCGACCCAGTCGACCACGGCGCCGGCGCGCTTCTGATAGGCCTGCACGGCAAGCCCGAAGCCATCCCAGCCGGAGAGCGATGTATCGCCCAGCACTGCGGCGATCACGTCGAGCGACAATTCCAGGCGATCTGCCTCTTCCGCGTCGACGGTGAAATTGAGCTCGTGGCTTTTCGCCAGCTGGGCCAGCTCGAGCAGTCTCGGGGTCAGTTCGCACAGGACGCGATCGCGCGACAACGGCTCGTAGCGCGGATGCAGCGCCGACAGCTTGACGGAAATGCCCGGACGGCGAGGCAGCGCGGCATTGCCGGCGGTCCTGCCGATGGCGTCGATGGCGTTCACATAAGATTCGAAATAACGGTCGGCGGCAGCGGCGGTACGGGCGCCCTCGCCCAGCATGTCGAAGGAATAGAGAAACTCGGCAGTGCGGCGCGCGCGCCCTAGGGCCTCCTCGATAGTCTGTCCGAGCACGAAATGCGACCCGAGCAGCCGCATGGCATGGCGCGTGGCGGTGCGCACCGCCGGCAGGCCGAGCCGCTTCACCAGGCCGTACACTATGCCCTCAGGCGTCTCCCCCGGCTGGATCACTTTGGCCGTGATGCCGAGCGTCCAGGCTGATGCTGACACCAATAGGGCCATGGAGCGGACATCCCGGTGCGTCCAGTCTCCGGCCTTGAGCTTGTCCTCGATCAGGCGGTCAGCGGTGTCGACATCCGGCACGCGCAGCAGCGCTTCGGCCAGTACCATTAGCGCCAAACCCTCCTTGGTCGAGATCGCGTAGGCGTGCAGGAAGTCCTCCACGCCGCCGAGCCCGCCGACGCGGACGCGGATCGCCTCGATGAGTCGCTTGGTTCTGGTATTGATGGCGGTCTCCGCCGTTTCCCCCCGCCCCGCGGCAGCAAGCAGGGAAGCGGCCAAGCCCTCGTCCGCCGGCGCGTAGGGCGCGCGGAACGCAGACAAATTGCTGGCGGCATCGGGCTTCGCCGGCGGCATTGATCGGCCTCCAAGCTTCAGCCTTAAGTCTATCCTAAACGCGCGATTCTCGCGGCCTGAGACTCAAATCACGGCCGCTAACATTGTTGTTAGCCACGTCGCCGCATCGGCGCCCTAATTGCGCGCCGGTATATTGCCCGTTTTACGGCGGCGTGCTCTTTTTGCAGTGGACAACGCATCGGCGGTTGCGCGGTCCGCGAGAGAGGACAGCGTGATGAGTATTCGATGCCGATCGATCGCGGCAGGATTTTGGCTCGCCGCCATGCTGGCGACTGGCGCCACCGCCGAAACGCCGATCAAATTCAGCCTCGACTTCAGGGTCGAAGGACCGGCCGCGCCCTTCCTGCTGCCGCTCGACAAGGGCTACTACAAGGCCGAAGGCCTCAACGTCACCTTCGACCCAGCAACCGGCTCGCTCGAGCCGATCAGCCGCGTCGCCGCAGGCACGCATGAGATGGGCTTCGGCGACATCAACACGCTGCTCAAGCTGCGCGACACCAATCCGAACATGCCGATCAAGATCGTGTTCATGGTCTACAATCGGCCGCCTTTCGCCGTAGTCGGGCGCAGGAGCCGCGGCATCAACAAGCCGAAGGACCTGGAAGGCAAGAAGCTCGGCGCGCCGACAGCGGACAGTGCCTTTGCGCAATGGCCAATCTTCGTGCAGGCCAACGATATCGACGCCAAGAAGGTGAGCATCGAGAACGTCAGCTTCCCGGTGCGCGAACCTATGCTTGCAGCCGGAGAGGTCGATGCCATCACTGGCTTTTCGTTCTCGTCCTATGTCAGCCTCAAGGACGAGGGTGTTCCGGTCAACGATATCGCCGTCCTGCTGATGGCCGACTACGGCGTCAATCTTTACGGCAACGCAATCATCGTGAATTCGAAGTTCGCCGCTGAGCATCCCGAAGCGGTGAAGGGTTTCCTGCGCGCCTACGTGAAGGGTCTGAAGGAGACCGTGAAGTCGCCGGCCACGGCGATCGAGTCGGTGCTCAGGCGGAACGACGAAGCCACAAAAGACGTCGAACTCGAACGACTCAGGATGGCTATCCGCGACAACATCGTGACTCCTGAGGTGAAAGCCAATGGATTTGGCGGCATCGACAGCGAGCGCTTTGTGCGCGCGGTCGACCAGATCGCGATCACCTACAAATTCAAGAACGCAAAGCCGAAGCTTGAAGACGTGTTCGACGCTTCGTTCCTGCCGGCCGCCGACGAACGTAAGACAAATTGACCGTTAGGCCGCCGAATTCGTTGCCTTAACCAGTGTGCGCTTCTCATCATCGAATACGGCAGCCGCAATGTCGTCGGAAAGCTGCTCGTAGATGACGCGGGCGCCACCCTCACGGACGTAGATTTCGCTGAAGAGATCCGGCAGTTTCGGCAGCGGCGTGTCTTCCCAAACCGTCATGTTGGCGCTGTTCGCGCGCCGGCGCGTGATCGCCATAACGCCGAGCCCTGCACCGACGGCGCTGCGCAGACTAGCGAAGCTTGGGCCAGTGAAGACGTCTTCCCAGTCGAAGCCAGCGGTTTGCAAAGCCTGCACCGCAAGCCGGTGATAGACGCAAGACTCGCCATAGGACACCAGCGGCACCGGCCGATCGGGCTCGACGTGGGTGGTAGGGCCGCGCACCCACACAACCTCTTGCGTGCGCGTGTGCCGGGCGTCGGATTGTGGCGTCATCGACAGCCCGATCAACAGATCGATGTCGCCGTTGCGGAGCTGGCGCGCCAGCGGATCGAAATAATCGGTGCGCACCATGAAACGCACGTCGGGCCAGCGCCCACGGAAATGCGCCAGCGTTGCAGGGAGCACCGAGGCGATGAAATCGCTCGGCGTGCCGACCCGGATCACTAGCTCCGGCCGCGGACCGCTACTGCCGATATGGACTATCTGATCGTTGATCGAGAGCAGACGGCGTGCGTAGCTTACGACAATTTCACCTTGTGGCGTCAAACTGACGCCGGGCACGCTGCGATCGAACAAGTCGCCGCCGAGCAAGAACTGCAGCCGCTTGATCTGGGCGCTCACTGCTGGCTGCGTCACGCCCAGCTTAGCGGCGGCTTTGGTGAAGCTGCGCAGATCGACGACGGCGACAAGCGTGCGCAGCAGGTCGGTTGGAATATTCGTCATTGACCCGGCCCTGCCCGACTTCGCTTTAAATCGTAAGCGTACCAACGAATGTGACGCGCGCGACTTTAGCATTTCCAAGTGCGCGATCAATTTAAGGTTAACGCGTGGATCGCCTGAAGGGTTTGCGACTGCCAAGCAAATGCACGTCGTTTCAGTTCCGTCGCTCGAACATCCTTACCCGGCTACTTAATGCGTTCGAGGATACTGACGTAATTCGCCACCGCCGCGCCGCCCATATTGAAAATCCCGCCGAGTTGCGCGTTTTTCACCTGCAAGTCCCCAGCATTGTGGGTGAGCTGCATTGCTGTGAGTGCATGCATTGAAACTCCGGTAGCGCCGATCGGATGACCTTTCGCCTTCAGTCCGCCCGACGGATTGACCGGTAGCTTTCCATCCTTCTGAGTCCAGCCTTCCTTGATGGCGCACGCGCCCTGGCCTTGCGGGGTCAAACCCATGGCCTCGTATTCAATCAGCTCAGCGATGGTGAAACAGTCGTGCGTCTCCACGAATGACAGCTCGCCGATGGCGAGCCTGGCTTTTTGCAGCGCGCGTTGCCACGCCTGCGTGCAGCCTTCGAACTTCAAGATATCGCGTTTCGACATCGGCAGAAAATCCTGTACGTGCTCGGCGGCGCGGAACGCGACCGCACGACCGAGCCGCAGCGCGGTCTCCACATCGGTAATGACAACCGCAGCAGCGCCGTCCGACACCAAGGAGCAGTCGGTGCGCTTGAGCGGCCCGGCAACGAACGGATTCTTCTCGCTTTCGGTGCGACAAAATTCGTAGCCGAGGTCCTTGCGCATCTGCGCATAAGGATTGCCGACGCCGTTCTTGTGGTTCTTGGCCGCGATCATGGCCAGCGCGTCCGACTGATCGCCCCATTTCTGGAAATACAGGCTCGCGATCTTGCCGAAAATGCCGGCGAAGCCACCATCGATCTCAGCCTCTTCGCGCACATAGGACGCCTTCAGCAAATTGCGTCCGATCTCGGGCGCGGGCGTTGTCGTCATCTGCTCGACGCCGACCACCAGCACGATGCGGGCGCTGTGCCCAGCGATCGCCTTCAATCCCTGGTGGACGGCGGCCGAGCCAGTCGCGCAGGCATTCTCGACCCGCGTGGCACGCTTGAACCGCAGTTCGGGCGAAGCCTGCAGTACCAGCGCGGCGGTAAAATCCTGCGCCGAGAAGCCAGCGTTAAAATGCCCGAGGACGATCTCGTCGATGTCCTTCGGCGCCACACCGGCGTGGCTGAGCGCCTCGCCGGCGACGCGCACGATCAGGCTCTCGACGCTCTCATCATTAAGCTTACCGAAGGGGGTGTGCGCCCAACCGACGATTGCAGCGGTCATCGAAGTCCCTCCTGCCGAACTTTGGTCGCAATGGTTGGCAATGCAGTCAAGGTCAGCATGATTCAAGCTGGGGAGCGCGCGGCCTTTGCCTCCCATTCTGCGCTTAGATAGCTTACAGTTACCTCCTATGGAACCCAAACGTTTCCGAGGCCCAAGGCAATTGACTGGACCGCGACCTATGACATTTTGTCGCCACCCCTTGCTCAGTTTTGCCGTCGGGGCGGTTTTCGCGCTCGCCGGCGCGTCGCGCGCCCAAGCCGAGGCACAACTGCTGATCGAGGCTTCCACCGGCAAGGTGCTGCACGCCGAGAACGCCACATACCCATGGTATCCGGCTTCCGTCACCAAACTGATGACCGCCTACACCACGCTGCGCGCTATCAAGGAAGGCCAATTTTCGTTCAATACTCTGCTCACGGTTTCGAAAAACGCCGCAGGCCAGCAGCCGACCAAGATGGGCTTCAAGGTCGGCACTACCGTCACTGTCGACAACGCGCTGAAGATGCTGATGGTAAAATCAGCAAACGACATAGCGGTCACGATCGCCGAAGGCGTCGGCGGCTCGATCGAGGGCTTTGCCGACATGATGAACGCCAACGCGCGC
>Ga0182041_10001834_pt1 | contig 10832 bp, 7 predicted proteins | sample flu12Cox44000178_FD_125967 | JGI IMG/M metagenome (GOLD analysis project Ga0182041, IMG submission 125967) | Lab enrichment of tropical soil microbial communities from Luquillo Experimental Forest, Puerto Rico - flux8day.12C.oxic.44.000.178 | ecosystem: Environmental > Terrestrial > Soil >...
CAACGGGACGAGCCCGATGAGCAGCTTTGCGCTCACGAGCCACCACAGGATCGCCCGGTGGGAGGGCCTCAGGCGCGCGAGGACCGCGCAGGCGATCGCCACCGCCGCCGCGAGAACGCCCGCCTCGACGCTGATCCGGAGGAGGTGCTGGAGCGTCATGGCTTTTCTCTCTTCCTGCCGGCGCGCAGGCGATCGACCGCCCGCTCCAGCTCCGCGAGCTCCTCGTCCGTAATACGCTCGCGGCCCGAGAGGTGGGCGACGAAGGTGGACAGCGAGCCGCCGAGCGATTTCTCCACGAACCGGCCCACGATGCCGCCGAGGACGTCGCGGCCGGGCGGGGGCGCGTATCGGTAGACCCCGGCCTCCCGGCGTCGCACGAGGTACCCCTTCGCCCGGAGCCGCTCCATCATCGTGAGCACCGTCGAGCGGGCGAGGCCGCGCGGCGCACCGAACCGGGCGTGAAGCTCGCCGACGGAACCCGGCCCCTGCTCCGCGATTTCCCGGAGAATCTGGGCTTCCTGCTCGCCGAGGCCCGCTCTCGCCATCGCGCCCTCCGTGACTACATCTGTAGGCACATTGGAATGTACGGCTGCCGACATCTGTAGTCAAGCGGAAATGTTCTTCGTCGGCGTGGGGTCAGCGGACTCCCATCAGCCCGGCGACGCGATTGGTCTCGACGTCGAATGGGTTCTGCTCGAGCGAGATCCGCAGCTCGCGCCGGGCGGCCTCTTTGTCCCCCACCTTCCAGTAGTAGAGGGCGAGATTGGTCCGCGCGACCGCGAACCCGGGAGCCGCCTCGAGCGCCTGCCGGAGGGCAGCGGCGGCGTCATCGGCGTTGCCGAGGGCCGCGTGGCAGATGGCGACGCCGTTCAAGGCCCAGGGGTTTCCAGGCCGAATCGACAGCGACCGGTTGTACTCGGCCAGGGCGAGGTCGAACCGCCCCGCGGCCGTGTGTTCCTCCGCCGCGGCCCGTGCCTGGAAGAAGCGCATCTCGTCGTACAGCCGCCGCACCGCGGGGGCCACGGGATCGATGCGCAGCGCCTCCTCGTACTCCCGGATCGACTCGGCGTAGAGCGAGGCGGGACCTCCGGTCTTCGCGCGGTAGTACGCCGACATGGCGCGCAGGACGTTCGCGCGCGCCTGGTCGTGAGCGTCGATGCCGATCGCCTGCCTCTCGTCGTCGCTCAGGCCGTGCAGGTAGGGGACGATCGAGCGCCCCATGCGGGCGAACGCGTCGAGGTTCTCCGGGACCGTCTCGTCTCCGATCCGCGTGTTCTTCGGGATGCCGAACGCCAGCAGGAGGTTGTCGTCGGTGTTGACCGGCGCCCCGGCCGCCCACTCCCGCAAGGTCGTCTCGTCGGCGACGAATGTCCCCAGCAAATCGTCGAGGCTGTCGAGGTCGATCTCGGCGAGGCTCCTCCGGATCTCGGGGAGCGTCGCCTCGGCCTTGAAGGCGGCGTAGTCGATGGAGATCGGGTGATTCGTTCCGATCAGGATCGCGTGCTTGTTCTGGAAGTTCGGAGCCCACCAGATCGACACGTGCGGGAAGACCGCGAGCATCGTGTTGACCAGCGTCTTCATCTGGTCTTCCGTGAACCCGTAGATCGGGATCCACGTGGAGAACACCCCGCGGTCGGAGAGATGCTTCCGGCAGAGCTCGTAGTACTCCTTCGTGTACGTGTTGAACGCGATCGTCGGGTGGACGGAGTCGCTCTGCATCACGTCGTCGGTGCGCGGCGTCGTCAGCATGTGATTCCGCGCGTCGTTGAGGATCAGGTTGAACTTCGGGTTCTTCAGGATGCCGTGATTGACGTGGCTGAAGAAGTGGTTCGCGCCGACCTCGGCGGCGACCAGCTCCCCGCAGTCGACGGCCTTGACCCCGTGCTTGGCGATGCAGCTCGACGCCTCGCCCGAGCCGAGTCCGAGGATGAACGCGCGCTCCGCGTCCCGGCCCGTCGACGCCTTGAACAGCAGGAGCGGAATGTGCCCCTGGACCTTCTGCGTCGTCCGGAGCACGGGAGGATCCCCCGCCACCGACACCCCGTCGACCTCGATGTCGCGGTAGCGGACGCCGTCGTACGGGTGCTCCCCCATCTCGGTCACGGTGATCGTGCCGTCGACGCTCTCTCCGAAGTAGAGGATCCGATCCCCTTCGGTGAAGAGCCTGGAGAACTTCTTGCCGTAGAGCACGGGCGGCACTTTCCAGCCGGCGGCCGAGTGCGCCACGCCACCGATCAGCGCCGCCCCCGCCAAGAGCGTCGCGAGGCGGGCGGGCAGACGGGTCACGTTCGCCAGCAGAAACAGCGTCCCGAGCACGACGTTCACGCCGGCCACGAGCGCGATCCCCTTCACGACTCCGAACGCGGGCGCGATCGCGAAGCCGGCGAGGACCGAGCCCGCGACGCAGCCGACGGTGTTCGCCGAATAGAGCGAGCCGATGCTCCGCCCGAGACCCGAGAGGCTCCGCGTGAACGCCTTGGCGATCGCCGGGAAGGCGATACCCATCAGGATGCACGGGACGACCATGACGAGCGCGGAGACGACGATGCCGGGTCCCGCGAACGCGCTCCACCCCCGCCCGAACCGGCGCGTCAGGAGCCCGTAGATCCCGCCCAGGGCGCTGAACTCGAAGAGCGTCAGGAACGCGGCCGCTCCGATGGCGAGCTGGAGCATCCCGAGCAGGAGGACCGGGCGGCGCGCGCGCTCGAAGTACCGCGCGTAGAGCAGGCTCCCGATCGCGGAGCCGAGCAGGAAGCTCGTCAGCATCGTCGGAAACGCGTAGAGGGACGACGGGAAGAAGAACGAGACGCTGCGCGTCCACAACACCTCGTAGGCGAGCGCGCAGAAGCCCGAGACCGCCGAGCCGTAGTACAGGAGACGCATCGTCCTCGCGTCGGGCATCCAGCCGGCGGGCGTGCGCGCGTCGCTCCCGGCGTCCCGCGCCTCCGGCTCCGCCGTCGTCGAGGCCGCCGGCTCGCGGCGGTCGATCGCGTACGCGAGGGCGGCGAGAGCCAGATTGACCGCGGCGGCCCCCCAGAGGGTCGCGCGCGTGCCGATCGACGGCATCAGGACGAATCCGGCGAGGAAACACCCGGCCACGCCTCCGAGCGTGTTGATCCCGTACAGCGCTCCGGCCGCCGAGCCCACGCGATCGAGCCGCCGCACGTAGGACCGGCTGATCAGCGGGAGCGTGCCGCCCATCAGGGCCGCGGGGATCGCGAGCACCGCGGCGCACAGGAGAAACCGGATGACCGCGATCGTTCCCGGCGCGGGCTCGAAACGGACGGCGATCCACGCGAACGTGACCATCAGTCCCGAAGCGATCGCCGGGAACACGAGCGCGAAGGCCCCCACGGCGGCTTCGAGGGCGGCATAGACGCGCAGCGGCCGAGCCGTCCGGTCCGCGTAGCGCCCGAAGAGGTAGCTGCCGAGCGCCAGTCCGCCCATGAAGGCGCTCAGGATCGTCGCGGTCGCGTACGTGGTGATCCCGAAGACGAGGCAGAGCATCTTCTGCCACACGGTCTCGTAGACGAGCCCGCAGGCTCCCGATGCGAAAAAGATGGTCAGGATCGCCGCCGGCGCTCCGCGCGCACCGGCGGCAAGCGGCTTGCCGTCGGACCCGGACATCCCCCACCCCCCTCGAGCAGGGGAAGTGTACTGCGAGAGCCGCGCTAATTCAGTAAACTCCGAACATCGGCATGAAGATCGCGGTGTTCGGCACCGGCGCCGCCGGAGGGTACTTCGGCGGGCGCCTCGCCGCCGCGGGCGAGGACGTGGCGTTCCTCGCGCGCGGGAGGCAGCTCGAGGCGCTGCGCCGGTCCGGGCTCTCGATCGCGAGCCCCAAGGGGGACGTCCGCCTCGACAGGGTGGCCGCCAGCGGCGATCCCGCGGAGATCGGACCGGTCGACGTGGTGCTGTTCGGCGTCAAGCTCTACGACGCCGCCGGCGCCGCGGCGGCGCTTGGTCCTCTGCTCGGACCCAACACGGCGGTGGTGACGATGCAAAACGGCGTCGAGGTCGTCGAGATCGTGTCCCGCCACGTCGGCGCGGAGCACGTCGTGGCCGGTGCGGCCTACATCATGGCCTCGATGACCGAGCCCGGGCGGATCCGGCACGTCGGAGCCGACACGCTCCTGTTCGGAGAGCGCGACGGGAGCCGGTCTGCGCGATTGGCGGCGCTCGAGGCGGCCGGCAATCGCGCGGGCTTCAAGGCCACCTTGAGCCCGACGATCGAGCTGGACCTCTGGGTCAAGTTCGTGAGGCTCGCGACCTGGGCGGGCATGACCGCCGTCACGCGATCGCCGATGGGCGTCCTGCGGTCCGACCCCGCCCTCGACGGGATGATGCACGCCGCGCTCGAAGAGGCGATCGCCGTCGGGCGCGCGCGCGGCATCCCGCTGCCGGCCGATCTGCGGGCCGAAACTGATGCGCTCGTCGCCCGGTTCCCCGACGAGGCGAAGTCCTCCATGCTCGAGGACCTCGAGCACGGCCGGCGTCTCGAGCTTCCGTGGCTGTCCGGCGCGATCGTGAGGATGGGGCGCGAAGCGGGGGTGCCGACGCCGGTTCATTCGTTCATCGCGGCCGCGCTCGGACCATTCGTTGACGGCCGTCGCTGACCGGCCGCCGGGCGCGGGCGAGGGCCCCTCGCTCCTCGCGCTGGCCTGGGTCTTCCTTCGTCTCGGTACGACGGCGTTCGGCGGCCCGGCCGCGCACATCGCGATGATGCGCGAGGAGTTCGTCGAGCGGCGGAAGTGGTTGACGGATGCGCGGTTCCTCGACCTGATCGGCGCCGCGAACCTGATCCCCGGACCGAACTCGACCGAGGTGGCGATCCACGTCGGGCACGCGCGCGGCGGCTGGCGCGGGCTCCTGGTCGCGGGGACCTGCTTCATCCTCCCCGCCGCGTTCCTCGTGTGGGCGCTCGCGCGAGTTTACGTCCGCTACGGAAGCCTGCCGGAAGCGCGCTCTGTTCTCCACGGCGTCACGCCGGTGATCATCGCGATCGTCGTGCGGGCGCTGTGGACGCTCGGGCACACCGCCGTGAAATCGGCGTGGCTCGGCGCGCTGGCGGGGGCGAGCCTCCTCGCCGTCGTCCTCGGCGTGGACGAGATCGCCGTTCTTCTCCTCGCGGGGCTTGTGGGGGGGATCGTCGCGCGAGGTCGCGCGCGGGCCGCACGCGGCCTAGGCGCCTTCGGGGCCGCGATCCCCCTGGCCGGAGGAACCGGCGCCGCCGGTGCCTTCGCGATGGCGAAACTCTTCCTGGTCTTCCTGAAGGCGGGCGCGCTCCTCTTCGGCAGCGGATACGTGCTCCTCGCCTTCCTGCGTGCCGACCTCGTCACCCGCCTCGGCTGGCTCACCGAGCGGCAGCTGCTCGATGCGATCGCGGTCGGCCAGGTGACGCCGGGGCCGGTGTTCACGACCGCGACGTTCATCGGATACGTGCTGGGCGGCACGCGGGGATCGGTGATCGCGACGCTGGGGATCTTCCTTCCCGCGTTCGTCTACGTCGCGGCGAGCGCTCCCCTGCTTCCACGCCTGCGGCGCTCGAAGACGGCGGCGGGCGTACTGGACGGCGTCAACGTGGCCTCCCTCGCGCTGATGCTCGCCGTCACCTGGCACCTGGCCCGCGCCGCGATCGTCGACTGGCCCACCGGAGCGCTTGCCGTCTTCAGCCTCGTCCTGCTCGGCCTCACGCGGATCAACTCCGTGTGGCTCGTGCTCGCCGGGGGGCTCGTGGGATACGCGCTCTGGCGCTGAATCGGTGTGGGGCCGTCGTTTTTCGGACGTTCTAGGTGGATTCTCCGGTCGATCCCCGGGGAATCCCCGATGGGGGGGCCTCGCCCCCATTCCTATTGTAAAGCGCGTGGTCCATGGGTCGCGCCGGTAACCCCCCCGTTGCGACGCGTCCCTCGGAGAGCGGCACTCCGTCGTGGAGTGCCGCTCGTCCGAAAACGCCGTGCTGGATCCCTAGCCCGAGGCCTCGCCGCCCAGGTGGACGACCTGCTGCGGAAGCGGGATGTCGATCCCGGCGTCGTGAAGCGCCTTGTTGACCCTCACGGTGGTGTCGCTCTTCAGGCGTGTCCAGCTGTCGAAATCGGACGTCCAGAGGAACAGCGAGAAGTCGAGCGAACTCGGTCCGAAGGCGCGGAACAGCGCGAACGGCGCGGGATCGGCGAGCACGCCGGACTCTCCCTTGACCGCGTCCGTCAGGATCGTCATCACCCGCTCCGGGTCGGTTCCGTAGGCCACGCCCACCTGGATCTCGATCCGCCGGCTGCGGTTCGTCAGCGTCCAGTTGATCAGGTGGCTCGACACGAGCGTGCCGTTCGGAACGATCACCTCGGCGCCGTCGAAGGTCTCGATCGTGCTCGCGCGAACGCCGATGTGGCGCACCCGTCCGGACAGCCCGCTGACCTCCACGGCGTCGCCGATCTGGATCGGCCGCTCGAACATGATGATCAGGCCCGAGACGAAGTTGTTGACCACGCTCTGGAGGCCGAAGCCGATGCCGACGCCGAGCGCGCCGAAGACGACCGTGAGCCGGTCGATCGGAATCCCGGCGACGGCCAGCGCGAGGAGGAAGCCGAGCGAGATCACGCCGTACCGCATGAGCATGGTGAGCGTGTCCGGAACCCCGCGGGGGAGCTGGACACGCGGGTAGACGTCCCCCTCGAGCACCATCCGGATCGCACGTGAGACGACGATCGAGACGTACACGGTCGCCACGAAGATGAGCGCGGTCGCGAAGGAGAACCGGAAGTCGCCGACGCCCCAGCGCCTGACCAGGAGCTCGCCAAGCGCCGCCTTCACGAGGGGAAGCAGGTCGGCCGAGGCCAGGACGACCATGACGAACGAGAGCATCATCGCCGCGTCGATCGCGAGCGAGACGCGTCTCAGGATGAGATCGCCGTGGAGCGCCACGGTATGGAGCACCTGAAGCTCCCGGGAGCGGATGAGCAACTCCGCGGTCCCGCGGAGCAGAAGGGCCGCGGTGTACAGGACGACGCCGGCGTACGACACGTTGACGACGGTGGCGGTGAGCAGCCGCGAGAGCGAGACGTTTCCGGCCACATTCGAGACGAGGGAAACCGCAAGCGCGACGACCGCGAGCCGGCTCGAGCCCCTCAGCACGCGCCACCATCCCGGCGCCACGAGCGCCGGAAGCGGCGCGGACCTCCGGAAGGTCCAGACCACGGCGGCTGCGCTGAGGACGGTCAAGCCGAGAAGCACGATCCGCTCGAGGAACGTCCCGGCCCAGGTCGATTCCCAGATCCGCTCGGCGACGAACAGGGTCGCCAGCGTGTAAAGCGCCCCGCGGACGCGGGGCTCCACGATGCCCTTCATCAGGACGACCACCGGAAGAGACAGCAGGATCGAGTTCAGCTCGTAGAGCGCCAGCGGCGCGCGCGGGTGGATCCAGCGCCCGCACAGGAGCGCGACGAGGCACGCCCCGAGTATCGGCCGCTGGACGAGGCGCGCGACGGCGATCACTCCCTTGGAGCTCGCAGGCCAGGCGTGGCTCCTGGGGCGGAGCCTGAAAAACCCGATCAAGACCAGGAGCGTGAGCACGATGTGGAGCTGGAACGCGCGGGACTCCCGGGCCGCGTACTGGCGGAGGGCGCGCACGTTCTCGTCGAGCGTCGCGGAGATCTCCGTCGAGAGCGGCTGCGAGCTGCTCGGCGGCTGCCGCGCCTTCCAGATCGGGGGGCTGTCGGTCTTGAGGAGCGACTTCCGCTCCTCGCGGAGCGCTCCGGCGATCGTGTCGAGGGCGTCCTCGACGTCGAGGCTCGCCGCCGATGTCCGGCTCTGGAGGAGGAGGACCTTGTCGATCTCGGCGTGAAGCCCGTCCTCGACCTCGGCAATGGAGGCCAGCACCGCATGCGCCCGCTCGCGGATGTCGGGCGGCGCGCCCTCGCGGACGAGCGCGGCCTCGGTCCCGGTCCACGTATCCTTGGTTTCCTTGAGGGTTGCCCGGGCGGCGGTGAGCGCGTCGAGCCGCGCGCCCGTGGCCTCCATCCAGCCGTTGAGAAGCTCCCCGTCAAGGCGCCACTCGAGGCCCAGGCTGCGCAGCGCGCGGGCGGTCTGCTGCCGCGGGTCGCGCGTGCGCATCCAGTCCTTGAGCGACTCGATCGATTCGAACACGGGCGTCGCGCTCGCTCCGATCGTGTCCATTTCGCGGGTGCGGTTGACGAGCGACCGGACGCTCCGGATCCGCGTCTCGGCGGCGATCGCGCCGCGGGGCACCTCGGACGCGGGAAGTGCTGTGGGCGCGGCGGGGACGGGAGCGGTCGCCGCGGTCGCTGCGGGCGCCGCCACGGAAGGCGCCGCACTCGGCGCAGGTGCCGCGGGCGGCGGAGCCTGCCCGGCGCACCCGCAGAGAGCACCGACGAGCATTACAAACGCGAGCACCCCGGCCGGCCGGCTTGTCATGAGCATTCAGTCGATCATCGACCATCCCCCCGCACGTCCTCAAGAGGTATCGTCGAAGAGACTGCCCTGGGCCGCCGTTCGCCGCAAACTTCGCGCGTGTCTCCACGTTTCCACCCATTTCTCACGATGGCCGCCCCTGTCGCGCGCCCTGCTCGATCCCGCTGCTCACCGCAGGAACGACAGCAGCACCTCGAGGCAGATCAGAGCCACGATGGCGACCTCGAGCAGGACGAGGCGGCGGTCGCGGGCGACGCCCAGGAGCAGCTCGAGCGCGTCCTGCACGGCGCGCAGCTTGCTCTCGAGCGCGGCGAAACGGTCCCCGAGGTCGAACTCGGCGCGGATGTCGTCGTAGATCCTGTCCATCGCCGGATCGTCCCAGGTGGCGTCCGGCTTGTCGAGCAGGTGAAGGGTCGAGAGGACCTCGCTCCGGCGGCCGACGGCCTCGCCGATGAAGCGGTGGAGCGGACGCGTGCGCAGCGGCACGATGCCGCGCCGCTCGAGCTGCTCGAGCAGCTCGCGCGTCCTCGCGAACAGCTTCTCGACGATCCTCTCGTACGTCTCCATCGCGGCGCTCTGCGCGACGATCAGGGCGACGACCGCGGCACGCGTCGAGACGAGCCGGTCGACGACGAGCCGTCCCTGCACCATCCCGACGCGCGCTCCCGCTTCCTCCGACACGTTGAACTCCTCGCGCACGACGTCCGGGACGAGGCGTGGATGCTCCCGGCGCAGCGTGCCGAGAAGCGCGTCCCGCCGATCGGGGAGCACGTCCCGGAAGACGACCGCGCCGAAGGGAAACGCGAACACCTCCCCCCCTTCGGGGAGGACGGCGTGGAGCCCGTGCGGGAAGGCGCGCGGACCGGGAAGGAGCGGGGCCAGCCAGCCGAGCGGGAGGTCGTCGACGAAGGCGACGGCGACGAACGTGTGCGTCCGGGCCGCTTCGGGTCTGGGGATCATGGAACGGCCTCCGACGAAGATTATGCGCGAGCGGCGTCCGGCTCAAACCCCCGCCGCGACCACGCTTCCGGCGACGCCGGATTCTCCGCGATCCAGGAGGCGCCGCCGGAACCGCAGGTGTCTCCGGCGGGTCAGCTCCACGAGCGGCCGCCACGCCGCGTGGACGGCGCCGTGGCGAATCAGGAACCGCCAGATCGGGTTCGAGCGCTTGTACAGGTACGACATCGCCAGAAACTCCGCGGCGATCTGCTCCGGGTCGCGCATCCGGTAGGGCATCCGCAGCCCTTCGGTCGAGAGGTAGCAAAACCCGCACCGGTTGTGGCAACCGCGCGTCGCGATGAGGCTCGTCGTCGTCAGGAAGCTCCGCCGCGGCAGGAGGGCCCGGCGGGGCGCGGGGTCGCCGCGGTAGTCGGTGTCGTAGTCGGCCGCGTAGCGGGGCCGGAGCGTTCCGGCCTCGACGTCCCCGAGGATCCGGGGCCAGATCTGCACCCCGTCCCCGAGCGCGATCGCGTCGGCGTGCGGGGCGCACTCCTCCGGGCAGGACAAGACGTGCAGCCCGCCGAGAATCACGGTGCTCCCCCGCTCCCGGTAATAGCGCGAGAGCGCGAAGGCGCGCTCGGCGAAGGTCAGGTGCACGGTGATCCCAACGACCTCGGGCACGGGATCGAGCGGGGGCGGACCCTGGAGGAGGTTCTCGTCCCAGTAGCGCAGGCGCCAGTGGGAAGGAGTCGTCGCGGCGAGGCTCGTCAACGCCAGCGTCGGCGTGAGCACGTGCTTGCCGAACGACGCGTTCGGGTCCTTGCGGTAGAACGGGTTGAGGAGGAGCGCGAAGCGCCGCTCGATCGGGCCGCGGCGGCCCCTCGGATCGAGGGCCGGCGCCTCCGCCATCTCGCGCGGGATGCGCCTGGGATCGAGGGGAACGGCGAACGGGTCCGGTGGTTTCGACATGCAATGTACTTTGCATCATAAAGTAACGGCGGTCAACCGGACCGCGAAAGAAAAAAAACGGCCGGGCGGTCTTCCCGTCGAAGAGACCGCCCGGCCCAAGGTGGGGGGCTGGCTTGCAGCGGCTGGTACGCCACGGGCAGACGCAGCGTCCGGCCGCAATTCGGCCATCGCGAGTTCGACCCGGAAAGTACGGGAGGCCGAGCGCCGCGGGCATCGGGGTGAACACTGAGATCTCGCCGGGGAAATCCCGATGCGGGCGGCCCGCGGGCCTCGCTCCGGGGTTTCACCTGGGCTTACCGGGGTTTACCCCGATGGTTCCAGGGCAACGGAGCGAAGATATTTCCGGGCCCGGCGTCAGGATCGTCCGTCACACGCCGGGGCCGGGGGTCCCGTGGCATCACCGCATCCGCTCCGCGTTCTGGTCGTCGACGAATCCGATGCCTTCCGCGAGAGCGTCGAGGAGTGGATCGCGGGCCGCGCGGATCTTCGCCTGGCCG
>Ga0182041_10001840_pt1 | contig 10822 bp, 11 predicted proteins | sample flu12Cox44000178_FD_125967 | JGI IMG/M metagenome (GOLD analysis project Ga0182041, IMG submission 125967) | Lab enrichment of tropical soil microbial communities from Luquillo Experimental Forest, Puerto Rico - flux8day.12C.oxic.44.000.178 | ecosystem: Environmental > Terrestrial > Soil >...
ACATCCTGGAGGTAGGCAAAGAACTTCTCCTGCTCCATGCCCGGCGGAATCGGGTCGAGGATTTCGACCAGGACCATACCGGGCACCCGGCGTATCGAGCGGCGCGGCCAAAACAGCCCGGAATTGAGCGCGATTGGCACGCAGGGCACGCCTTCCGCGGAATAAAGATGCGCGACGCCGAACCTGTAGCGCGGCTCAGCCCCGGGTGGCCGACGCGTCCCCTCGGGGAAGATGATCAGCTGGCGCCCGCGGTTTAGCTCGGCGCGGGCGCGCTCCGCCATATCGTGGATCGCTTGCTTTCGGGCGCTGCGATCAACCGGCACCATGCGGCCCTTGATCATGTACCAGCCAAAGACCGGAATCCATTGTAGTTCGCGTTTTACGATGAAGAACGGACTGTCGAACAGCGACAGAAGCGCGAAGGTTTCCCAGGCCGACTGGTGCTTGGCTGCCACGATGATCGGGCCCCGCGGAATCTTCTCTCGACCTCTGAACTCGCAACCGATACCGGCGACCACGCGCAGCAGCAAAAGATTGACGCGGCCCCATGCTTTCGCCACTCCAAGTATGGCCGTGTAGGGCATGAAGAACGTTGGCAGCGCGACAATCAGCCAGATCGTCGTATTCAGATAAAACACGGCGTTAAAGGCGAGGGAGCGAAGCAAGTTCACTTACGGCGGTCCTTCAGACGGCATCGGGGTCGAGATGCATGCGTGCGAGCGCTAACAGGTACTTCAAGTATTCGGCAAACAGCAAGCGCGCGGTGTCAATGTTCGACCACCATGGCTCGTCCTTTACTCTCGGCGAGATCACCGGGAACGCGATCAGCGTGACGTCGGGCAACTGATGTTTGAGCTCAGCGATGGACCGCTGCATGTGCCAGTTCGAGGTCACCACGATCAGCGAATTGAAATTGTGTTCGCGCGCCCAGCGCTTTGTCTCCAGCGCGTTGCCGAAGGTGTTGAGCGCGGAGCGATCGAGATCGATGCAGCACGAAAAATACTTCGAATAGAGCGGAGTAAGCCGCGCGATTTCGCGAGCCCGCGTGTCGCGGTGCACGCCGCTGATCAAGAGCCGCTTGCCGCGTTCGACGGCCAACAATTCGATCGCGTCCGGAATGCGCGTGGCGGCGCCGGTGAGCACGACGATGCCGTCGGCCTTGCCGTCGAGTGTCACTTCCTCTGACGGAATGTTCAGATAGAACCAGCAGAAGCCCGCACCCAACAGCACGGCGCCGGCGGCACCCACGGCCATGGTCAAGAAACCGACGATGCGTGCGAAACTGGCAAGCATGCTAGTCGATCATATCCAGCGTGCGGTTCACCGTATGGCGCGACGTTATCGCTGTCACCGCCGCGATCAGCACGACCTGGCCGAGGACGGCGATGTAGCCGGCAAGCCCGATGTAGAAGGAGCCAAACAAAACGGCGGTCTGATCCCCTCCCGCGGTTCCAGCAAACCAGCCGCTGATGGCGGCCGCGAGCGCGAACAGCACGATTGCGATGCCGCCGCCGATGGCGCCGCCCTGCAGGCCGAGCAGTAGAAAGTGATGCTGGAAGTGGCCGGCGATGAAACCGTTTTTGGCGCCAACAAAGTGCAACACCTCGATCACCGGCTTGTTGGTTGCCATGGCGGCGCGCGTGGCGAAGGTGACGGAGAGCACCGTGGCAGCGATCATCAGCAACAGAATGCCAACCCCGGTGGCAACCGCGGTGCCGGCCATGGCGCGCATGCGGTCGATCCAGCCGCGGTGATCGTCGAGTGTCGCACCCGGCACCTGCTCGGCCAGTGTCCGGCGAAGCTGCGGAATGTCAGGTGCCGCTCCGGTGGCGATCTTTACCACAATCAGCCGTGGTACCGGCAATGCGGCGAGCGAGAGGCCGTTACCGAGCCACGGCTCCAGGAGCTTGGCGGATTCCTCTTTCGAATAGGGGCGTACCCCGCCAATGCCGGGGAAGGCGCGGGCCGCGGCAGCCGCCCTCTCCACCGCGGCGTCAACGTCGCGACCGGGTGCCGGGGTCAGCTGGATGGTGACCTCACGCGCAACGTCCGATTGCCATTCGCTCGCAGCGTTGCCGATCAGTATCACGCCGCCGGTGGTGATGGAGGCGAGGAACGTCATGATGGCGACGACGGCAATTAGCGCTCGCGCGGAGATCGAATTGCGCGGCACCAGCGGCGTCTCGAAACGCGGCAGTCCGCTGCCCGACAGCCGCGGCGTCCCAGAAATGTCGTCCCTGGCGGAATCGATCAACCTTCGTCCTCAGTCGTAGATGTGCAGCCGTCCCTCGTGCAGCACCAGCCGTCGCGCATCGTACTGATCCATCAGCGCTATGTCGTGCGTGGCGATCACCACCGAGGTTCCGGATTTGTTGAGCTCGATGAAAAGCCGCAGCAGCCGCTGCGCCAGGCTCGGATCAACGTTTCCGGTGGGCTCGTCGGCCAGCAGCAGTTGCGGCCGCGCGATGACCGCGCGCGCGATTGCGGCGCGCTGCTTCTCGCCGCCGGATAGCACCGGCGGCAGCGCCCACATCCGCTCGCCCAGTCCGACCCAGTTCAACAGCTCGACGACTTCGTCGCGATAACTTTCCTCGGGGCGCCCCATCACGCGCAGCGGCAGTGCCACGTTCTCGTAGGTGGTCATGTGGTCGAGCAGGCGGAAATCCTGAAACACGATGCCAACGCGGCGACGCAAATTCGCCACTGCGTCCTTTGAGAGCGTGGCCACGTCGTGGCCGAATTGCGTGATCAGGCCGCGCGTCGGCTTAAGCGATAGGAACAGGAGCCGCAGCAGCGAGGTCTTGCCCGCTCCCGAGGGGCCGGTCAGAAACTGGAAGGAATGCGGCGCAACGCGGAACGTGAGATCCCGCAGGACCTCCGGCCCAAGGCCATAGCGCAACCCGACATTCTCGAATCGGACCAACGGCCGTCTCCGCTTACCCTTGCAGGGCCCCTGGAGTAACTAACCCTGGCCGGCGCCCCCCTCAGAGCCTTCCCCCAGGATCAGCCGCAGCGGCCATTTTCGGCCAGCGCTTTTACAGGATTATTGTGGCGCTGCCAGCGCCGCGGGCCGGCAAGGGGCGGCCGTCCTTTCAAAACCGGGCCGGCATGGTTTCCAGTCCGTTAACGGACAAGCTGCTAGGTTCTGAGATCGAATCGCTTCGAAGCAATGCTGATCGTCTGTCCAGGCTGCGCCACCTCCTACACGATCGACCCTGCCGCGGTCAGACCGACCGGGAGAACCGTACGCTGCGCACGGTGCAAGGTGACCTGGTTTGCCGGTGGACGGCCGAAGCCGGCGCCCGACATGAGCACCTTCGTAGACCGCGTGATCGCCGAAGTTGAGACAAAAGCGACGCCCGCACCGCAAACGGCGGCCCCCGAAGACTTCGGCGGCGAGGTGTCTGAATCCATGCCCTCCGCGCGGCCGTCCGTCTCTGAGCCGGTTTCACCGCCCGCCAAAATACGAGCGCCAGAGCCCGCCATCATCGTCGACGCCCCTTCGCTGGCGCCGCCTATCGAGCACGAACTGCCGCAAGATGGCCAAGAAGAGAGTCTCGCCGTCCGTCGGCAACGGCTGCAGGCGCGCCGAAAGCAGACCTGCCACTCATCGCGCTGGACCGTCATAATTCTCGTGCTGGTGCCTTCAACGTGACGCTGGTGGGCGCCCGCAATGAGGTTGTGCGTTATTTGCCGCAGACCGCATCACTGTTTGCCGCATTCGGCCTGCCAGTCAACCTGCGCGGCCTCAAATTTGAGAACGTGCGCATCTCTAAAGAGATGCAGGACGGCGATAGCGTGCTGATCGTAGAAGGCGTCATCGTCAGCGAGGCCAGCAAGCCGGTCGAGGTGCCGCGCCTGCGCTTTGCCGCGCGTAACGCAATCGGCCAGGAAGTCTACACCTCGCGGGCGCAGCCTTCCCGCAGCGTGCTTGGCCCGGGCGAGCGGCTGGAATTTCGCAGTCCGATCCCGACGCCGACTGATGCCACCGACGTGATAGTGCGCTTCTTCACGGCGCACGACAGTGGAACAAAATAGCGATGGCACGGACCCCGGCAGCGGTGGACCCACTGGTGCACGATCGTCAGGCTCTGGTGACGCGGCACTAGGCGCGGGCTGTTTTACCGATCAATAATCCTTGAGCAGCCGCTCGATGTAATCGAGCTCAAGCTGTGGGCGGGTGCTTTCGCCGAAGCGCCGGCGTAATTCTTCCAGGATACGGCGGGCGCGTTGCGCGTCGATCTCGCCCGGCACCTTCACCGTGACATCGTCGCCGTATTCACGTCCGCGCATCGGCCTCCCAAGCGGATCGGTATTCTGTTGGGCGCGAGCACGACCGTTGCGGCCAGGCTTGCCGAGCCCCGGACCCATCCCGTTCTGCTGCATCGCCTGCGCCATGCCCTGCGCACCTTTCCGCATGGCATCGAGTGCGCGACCCTGGCTGTCAACCGCGCTGTCGGCGTCGCCCTGGCCGAGTTCGCCCTCGGCCTCGCCCATCGCCTCACCGGCGCTGCCGAGCTGATCCATGCTGTTGTTACGCTGTCCCTGCTGGCCTTGCTGGTTCTGGCCCTCTTGCTGCTCAAGGCCGTGCTTGCGCAGCTGATCGAGCAGCTTGTTGAGGCGGTCGCGCAGGGCCTGCTGGTCTTGCCGCAGGTCGTCAAACTGCTGCTGGCCATGGTCGGGAAGTCGCTGCCGGTCCCGTCGCGTATCCTGGCCTTGCTTGTACGTCTTATCACGCAATTGCTGCTGCTTGCGGATCATGTCGCCGAGCTCGTCAAGCGCCGACATCATGTCGTCGTCGCCTTCCTCGCCCTGCGCACCGGGCCGCGCCATCTGCAAGTTCTCGAGCATCGACTGCAATTCTTCGAGCAGCCGTTGCGCGGCCTCCTTGTTTCCCGACCGCGCAAGATTTTCCAGCCGGTCGAGCATGCTTCGCAGATCGCGCTCGCTGAGCATGCGAAAGTTGCGGTCAAGCGGACGGGCAAGCTGCTGCGGATTCTTCCGCATCTCCTCCGCCAGCGCCTGCAGGTACTTGTCCATAGCAGCGCGCAGCTGATCCATCAGCTTCTTAAGCTCTTCGTCGGTCGCGCCGTGTTCGAGCGCCTGGCGCAGCGCCTCCTGCGCCTGTCGCAGGGCGAGTTCGGCCTGGCTGACGTTGCCGTCTTCAAGCCGAACCGCCATGTCCCACATCCGCGCGACAACCTCGCGTAGCTGATCGTCACTCTTGGCGTGCTCGAGGTCGAAGTAGATGGCGCGGAGCCCGAGGTAGACGGCGGTTTCTGGCGTGAACTGCTCCGGTGCGATGGTGAGCGCGTCAAGCGCCGTCAACACCAGCGGCTTGGCATCGGCATCGAGTGCCAAAATACGACGCTGCTCGATCAGAGCCCGCGCCACCGGTTTGACGAAAATTCGCTGCGGCAAATCAAACACGGTAGTTGCGCTGCGGCCTACGTTGCCAGCCTCGTCGCGCGCTAACAGCGTCATTGTCACCTTGGAGCCGGCCCAGGGATGCTGCGAAAGATCGCGCGTGGTCTGGGCTACGCCGTTGCGCGTGCGCGCCTGAGGCAGGGTGAGCGGGAATTCGGGCGCGTTGAATAACGGGCGCCCCGGATTCTCACCGTCGGAATCCTCGTCCTGCTTGAGCGCAAAGCTGGCATGCGCTTCGATGACGCCGTAGTCGTCGTCGATCCTGTATTCGAGCTTGAACGAACCGCGCGCCTGCCGCTCCGGAGCCCTTGTCAATTCAATGGACGGAGCACGGTCTGGGATGGCGGTGAAATTCCAGGCTAGATCGCTGCTGCCGGCCCTGTGAAGTACCGCCGCGCCGTCGCCCTTGATCACGAAGCGGCGCTCCTCGGTGCCCGCCGGCAAAGCAACATGCGCATCCGGCGACGTGTCCTCGATACCGCCCTTGCACGTTATGTCGAAACGCCTATTGCCAGTGGAGCGAACTATCAGCTGGCTGCCGACCGGTACCGCGACCGGAGCGCTCGCGTGTGCGCTCTCGCCCGGACGTAGACCGGCAAGCATGACCGGCGGTCGGCCGGTATAGGGCGGTGGCGTCACCCAGGCATCGATGCGGAAGTTGGCAGGGGCCACAACGCCCTGCCAATCGAAGGCCGCGGCAATGCGCTTAATATGCTCGCCGCCAGCAGCAAAATAGCTCGTCACCGCCAGAATGAGAACGAGCGCGCGCAATGCAATCGGGTCGCGCATAGACAATTTCGGCGACGGCCAGCCAGCCTTGAGCTTATCCGCCGACAGCAGCGCGTGCTCAACATGGGCCTGCCAGAGCGCCTGCGCCACCGGATCGTGTTGGTTGGTCGCCAACTGGTCGACAACAGCGGTGGCCGGTCGATGCATCTCGCCGCTACCGCGGTCGAGGCGGCGCAAACCCTCGTGGATGGTCGGCGTCCGAAGCCACAGCAGCGGGATCGCTGCAAATCCAGTTACCAAGAGGAACAACACGAGGCCAATGGCGTGCGCCGGCGGCGGCAGTACGAGCCAAAGCCCAGACCAGGAAAACGCCAGGAACAATCCGAGTACCGTGGCCAGCCTGGCCAGAGCCGGCCATAGCCGTTCCCAGAACAAGCTGCCACGTGCGCGTCGGAGCGCTCCAGCCAAAAAGATCCGGGTCGGATTAACCGACTGCTTCGGCTGTTCGTTCAAACCGTCCAAAAGCCGCTCCGTCGTTGAGAATCCGTTGATCACCAGGCTAACACGCCGACCTTTCCCAGGTCATGTGCACATCTCGGGCCTAAAGCCAAGCTGGCATCCGATCGAGCCCGATTAATTGGTCAACTTCGAGGCGTGGGCGGACAATCGCCCATTCTGCTCCCTTGACTAGCACTTCCGGCACCAGCGGGCGGCTATTGTAGGTCCCCGCCTGTACCGCCCCGTAGGCGCCCGCCGACATCACCGCCACCAAAGCCCCTGCGGCCGGTTCAGCGATTTCACGCTGGAGCGCGAGGAAATCTCCGCTCTCGCAGACCGGTCCGACCACGTCGGCGCGGATGCGGCGGCTGGCGGCGGGCGGCTCGACTACCGGCCAGATCGCATGATGCGCGTCATATAACGTAGGGCGGATTAGATCGTTCATCCCGGCATCCACCACCACGAAGTTCTTGGCTTCCCCGTGCTTCACGAACAGCACGCGCGTCACCAATATGCCGGCATTGCCGACGATCAGTCGGCCAGGCTCGAAAATGAGCCGACAACCGAGGTCGCGCGTAGCGTGCTTGACGATCTTGGCATATTGCTCCGGATGCGGCGGCGGCTCGTTGTCGTCCTGATAGGCAATCCCCAAGCCGCCGCCGAGATCAACATGCGAGATGGTGTGGCCGTCGCTGCGCAGCGTCCGCACGAACTCGGCGAGCAGCGTGAACGCATTGTGGAAGGGGTCGAGTTCGGTGATCTGACTGCCGATATGCATGTCGACACCGGTCACCTTTATGCCCGGCAGTTTTGCCGTCTGCGCATAGACGGCGCGCGCTCTGCTGAGCGGAATACCGAACTTATTCTCGGCCTTGCCGGTGGCGATCTTGTGATGCGTCTTGGCGTCGATGTCAGGATTGACGCGCACCGAGATGCAGGCAGAGCGCCCCTTGCTGGTTGCGATCAGCGAAAGCAGTTCGAGCTCCGGCTCCGACTCGACATTAATGCATAGGATGCCCTCGTCGACTGCAAGCGCAAGCTCGCGCGCGGTCTTGCCGATGCCGGAGAACATAATCTTATCGGCCGGCACGCCGGCGAGCCGCGCGCGCCTGAGTTCGCCTGCCGACACTACGTCGGCGCCGGCGCCAAGCCGCGCCAAGGTCGCGATCACCGCCTGGTTGGAGTTCGCCTTCATCGCATAGCAGACGAGCGACGGCACGTCGGAGAAGGCGTCCGCGAACACATTGTAATGCCGCTCCAACGTCGCGGTCGAATAGCAATAGAATGGTGTCCCGACCTCTCGCGCAAGCACATCGAGACCGACCGCCTCGGCGTGCAGCACGCCGTCGCGATAAGCGAAGTGGTGCATCACACGCTCAGTTGAGTAGGACGTCGAGTGGGATTTGTTTTTTCGGACCTTTGGGCGCGAGCGGCTGTCCATTGGGCCCCACTCCCGGATTGCCGTTCTCCGCCTGACCGCCGATCGGCGTCGCGCCGCTGCTCCTCATGAGGTCCGGCATGTTGGCCTGCGGCTGGCCCTCGAGCGAGGCGCCCGGCGGTGGGTCAAGCGGACCTTTCCGGCCGCACGCCGCTAGGCCCAGGGAAGCGACGAGGGCGCCGATCAGCAGAAGAGGAACAAAAGCGCGGTCGAAAAGACAGCTCAAGGAATGCACTCCTCGGTCAACGGCAGCATAGCAAACCCCGCGATCAAGGCGAAGTCAGGACTTCTTTTTCCAGCTTGCGCAGCCATTTCCTTGCCTGCGCGCGCACATTTTTGGGTGCCGTTCCGCCAAAACTCGTCCGGCTCCTCACCGAACGGTCGACGGACAGAACGGAGAACACGTCCTCGCTGATTCGCGGTTCGACCTCGCGCATCGTCGCCAATGGCAGCCGATGCAGCGGCACTCCCACCTCCGCCGCCTTGGCGACGATGCGGCCGGTCAGATTATGGGCTTCGCGAAACGGGATCTTCAGAGTGCGCACCAGCCAATCGGCGAGATCGGTGGCGGTGGCGTAGCCCTCGGCGGCCGCCTTCCTCATGCGCGAAGTATCGGGCTCGAGATCCGATACCATACCGGTCATCGCCGCGATTGACAGGCTCAACGCGGCGAGCGCGTCCATGGCGCCCTCTTTGTCCTCCTGCATGTCCTTGGCATAGGCGAGCGGCAGACCTTTCATCACGACCATCAGCGCCGCAAGCACGCCGATGACCCGCCCAGTTTTGGCCCGTACCAGCTCGGCGGCGTCGGGGTTGCGCTTCTGCGGCATCATTGAGGAGCCGGTGGTGAACTTGTCCGATAGCTTGGCCAAGCCAGAGAGCGGCGAGGTCCAGATCACAATCTCCTCGGCGAGTCGAGACATATGTATTGCCGCGATCGACGCGGCGGCAAGCGTCTCCATCGCAAAATCGCGGTCGGAGACCGCATCAAGCGAATTTGCGGCGGGCCGATCGAAGTCGAGTGCCTTCGCGGTCATGCTGCGATCGAGCGCGAATGACGTCCCCGCCAGTGCGCCGGCGCCAAGCGGCGATTCATTCAACCGCTTGCGCGCATCAGCGAAGCGACCGCGGTCGCGCGCTGCCATTTCGACATAGGCGAGCAGATGATGGCCGAAGGTCACTGGCTGGGCGGTCTGCATGTGGGTGAGCCCTGGCATCACGGTGCCAGCATGGGCGAATGCCTTGTCGGCGAGCGCACGCTGAAACCCGGCGAGCGCCGCATCGAGCGCGTCGATGGTGTCGCGCATCCACAGCCGAAAATCGGTTGCGACCTGATCGTTGCGGGAGCGCGCCGTGTGCAACCGGCCGGCGGCCTCGCCGATCAATTCGCCAAGCCGACCCTCGACATTCATGTGAATGTCTTCGAGCGTCCGCTTGAATGAGAATTTGCCGTCCGCGATCTCTGACAAAATGGTGTCTAGACCGTACGCAATCCTTTTCGCATCGTCCGCCGTAATGATGCCTTGCTTGGCGAGCATCTCGGCGTGGGCCTTGGACGCGGCGATGTCTTGGCGGTAGAGAGCCTTGTCGAAATCGATGGAGGCATTGATTTCTTCCATGATGGTGCTGGGGCCAGACGCAAACCGCCCGCCCCACATCTTGTTGCTCATGATATCGCTCTTGGCCTAGCCACCGAGGTCTCGCCGCTGATGTCCGAACATCCTTCGCCCGGCTCCGCCAAAAAGCGCCTGGCCATTGTCCTGGCAGGCGCTTTCGCTGGCTTGGTCGTCGGGCTCGCCGGGGTATACGGGATTGCCACCCTCAGAGGCAATGCGGCCGACGATACGGCATGCCGCCCGGCGGTCGAATTGGCGCGAAAATTGGCCTCTTTGGCGCATGGCGAGGTAGCTGCAGTTAATATTGCCGAAAGCCCGCTGCGCGTACCCGACCTCCCCTTTCAAGATGCCTCCGGCAAGCGGCTGACCCTCGACAGCTGGCGCGGTCGCACGGTACTGCTCAATCTGTGGGCCACCTGGTGCGTGCCCTGCCGTAAGGAGATGCCGGCGCTCGACGCCCTGCAGCAGCGGCTGGGCGGTCCGAAGTTTGAGGTGGTAGCGGTCAACATCGATACCCGCGATCTCGACAAACCGATGGCCTGGCTCAAGGAAGCGGGCGTTAAGAAGCTCGCCTTTTTCGCCGATCCGGAGGCCAAGATCTTCCAGGATCTGAAAGCTATCGGCCGCGCCTTCGGCATGCCGACTACCATACTGGTGGACCCGCAAGGGTGCGAGATTGGTAGCATCGCCGGTCCCGCGGAATGGGCAAGCGACGATGCGGTGAAGCTGATCCAAGCGGCAATTCTGCCCTAGAGTCACTAGTGACGACGTTGAGGTTTTTACACAACGCAGGCGTCGATGTTGGCGAAGCGTTGCATAATCTTCTGCGCAGTCTCGATCACCTGCACAACCGATGCCGCATTGTTGTTTTTCAATCATAGCTATCGCGAGCGGATCCATGCCCTCGTCCCCAACGCTAATGGCCCGTTCAATGGGTCCTTTCGCGCCCCTCAAGATCGATGTATGCCGCATAAGAAATTTTTGAAAAACAACCCCATGTAAAGTAGCGTCATTAAAATTGTCTAAAAAAGCGCTTAGGCAAAAGCACTCCGCAAAGTGCTGTCGCCGACAAATCACTAAAACTCGACTAGGAAGCCCGCCGGGAAAATTGCTG
>Ga0182041_10001842_pt1 | contig 10817 bp, 6 predicted proteins | sample flu12Cox44000178_FD_125967 | JGI IMG/M metagenome (GOLD analysis project Ga0182041, IMG submission 125967) | Lab enrichment of tropical soil microbial communities from Luquillo Experimental Forest, Puerto Rico - flux8day.12C.oxic.44.000.178 | ecosystem: Environmental > Terrestrial > Soil >...
GAGGTGGGCGTTATGATGGTCTTTCCGAGCTACTCGGCGGCCCGCCCACACCGGGTTTCGGTTTCGCCATCGGCGAGGATCGGCTGGTGCTAGCCGCTCAGCAGGCCCTCCTGAGCCAAGACGTTGGAGGGCAGGTCGCGCCACCCGACGGCCAAGTTGACGTGTACGTCGCCTGGATGGGGCACGAGGCGCTGAGACCTGCGGCGGAGCTCGCTCGCAGCCTGCGAAGGCAAGGAAGGCGGGTGGAGTTACCCTACGACTTCACAAAGCTCAAGAAGGCCATGGGTATCGCTAACAAGCTGAACGCCCGGTTCGCGGTGATCATCGGAGAAGCAGAGCTGGCCCGTGGGCGATACCAGATAAAAGACATGAGCACCGGCCAGCAGGAGGAAGTGGAGCCCGATCGGATCCCAGCGTACTTGAGGGACCGGCTGGCAGCCGCTGCGGAAGGAAAGACAGTCGCGACCGGCCAGTCCTTTCGGTCAGAATAACGTAGGAGAAAAGGAGCCTCATCCCTGACCCCTAACTCCTGACTCCCCTGTCTATGAAACTCGACCTTCTCGGCAATCGGCAAAGAACACACTACTGCGGGGAACTCCGCAAGGCCCATGCCGGTCAGCCGGTCTTTGTCTGCGGTTGGGTGGCGCGGCGACGCGACCTCGGCAATCTCATCTTCCTTGACCTGCGCGACCACACCGGCGTCACCCAGGTGGTTTGCAGGCCGGAAGTGAGCGGCGAGGCGCACGACAAGGCGGAGGAGGCTCGGGCGGAGTACGTGATAGGAGTGGAAGGGGAAGTCGTGCTGAGGGCGCCGGAGACGGTCAACCCGCAGCTCTCGACCGGCGAAGTAGAGGTGGTTGCCAGGACGCTGCTCGTTCTCAATGAGGCCAAGACACCTCCTTTTCCCATCGACGACGATCTGAGGACGACCGAAGAGACGCGGTTGCGTTATCGCTATCTCGACCTGCGTCGCGGGCGCATGCAACACCATCTGCGCCTGCGACACGCTGCCAGCCTGGCCGTGCGCGAGCACCTCAGCGCGCATGGCTTTGTGGAAATCGAGACGCCGTTCATGACCCGCTCCACGCCGGAAGGGGCGCGAGATTATCTCGTGCCCAGTCGCATCTATCCCGGACGCTTCTACGCCCTGCCGCAGTCGCCGCAGTTGTTTAAGCAGATCCTGATGATCGGCGGCTTCGACCGCTATTTTCAGATCGTGCGCTGCTTCCGCGATGAGGACTTCCGCGCCGACCGCCAGGCGGAGTTCACTCAGGTCGATGTCGAAATGGCGTTCCCCCAGCGTGAAGTACTCTTCGGGATCATCGAGGAGTTGATGGTGAAGCTCTTCGCGCTGATCGAAGTCAAGGTAGAAAGACCCTTACCGCTTCTCGCCTACGACGCGGCCATGGAGAAGTACGGTTCCGATAAACCCCATCTAGGCTTCGATCTCGCCTGGAAGCGCGTGAGCCTGCCGGAGCGCGCGCGGGAGCAGATTCACGTGGCGGAGCCGCTGAAAGCGCTGCGCGTTCCTGGCTGGGCCACCGCCTCCCGCAGCCAACTCGATAAGCTGCAGGAGCATGCCAAGCAGAGCGGCGCTGACTGGTTTTCCTACGCGAAGGTGACTGCATCCGAAGTACAGTCGCCGCTCGTGAAGATCATCGGGGACGAGCCAATCCGCGCCGTGGCCGGCGCCGTCAACGCCGTGCCCGGCGATCTGATCGTGATGCTGGGGCTGAAGTCAGCTTCCAGCGCCCGGCTTGAGACCCTGCCCCTCCAACGGGTCCGCCAACTGGACGAGGCTTCGGGTGAGGTTCGCCTCGATGTCGCCCGAAAGCTCGATCTCATCAAGCCCGGGACCTGGAACTTTGTCTGGGTAGTGGACTTCCCAATGTTCGGCTACGACGAGAAGGAGAAGCGCTTTGACGCCATGCATCACCCCTTCACGTCACCGTGCGACGAAGACCTGCAGAAGCTCGAGTCCGACCCGGCCAGCGTGAAGGCTCGCGCCTACGACCTGGTGTTGAACGGGTCGGAGATCGGCGGCGGTTCCATTCGTATACACCGTCAGGATGTTCAGAAGAGGATCTTCAACATTATCGGGCTGACAGAAGAGAAGGCGAGAGAGCGATTTGGTTTCTTCCTGGACGCGCTGGAGTACGGGACGCCGCCGCACGGCGGCATGGCCCTGGGATACGATCGCATCGTTCAGCTCATGGCGGGAGAATCGAACATCCGCGAGGTGATCGCTTTTCCCAAGACTGCCAGCGGCGTGGACCTGATGTGCGGCGCGCCGTCGCAGGTCGACTCCCCGCAGGAGGATGAGCTGGAGTTGATGAGCGCCTACCCGAACCTTCCCGCTGATGCTTGGGTGCTTGCCGCTTCCTGCGACGAACTTCTTAGGTTGCTTGACGACGAGGTCTTTTCGAGGGCAGTCCCTGGCGAAAATCAGCTTCAAAAAGCAATGGCCTTGATCCTCGCCAAAGCGAGAGACGACGCACGTGCTGCCACACGGTTGGCTAAGGCGGGATACGGCCCACAGTCGGCTGGGCTTTGTCGGGCCGTTGTCGAAGCTTCCATAAACGCGCGGTACATCGAACGAGACCCTGAGGCTAGGGGAGAAGCTTTTCTTAGGTCTATAGTCGAAGGAAATCGTCGGCTGGCTGACAAGCTAGCACGCCATCCCGTGCCTGCGGATCTAAAGGAGGCAATCAACGAAGCACAAAAGGTTGAAAGCGAATCCAAATGGCCTAGGAGTGTTGCTGAACGTGCATACGACGCACAGAAGCAGAATTATCATTACGACGTGGTTTTCTTTCTTCTGTCGCAGCAGTTGCACTCCGATGTGGCTGCCCTCGCAGGCAAGGTAGCGCTCCCGGATCTGCCGCAGTTGAAGATCAGAATCGGTCGGGGAAAGGACGCGGTCAAACTGGCCTTATTTACTGTGTTTACCTACCTCCACGATGTTGCGGAGGTGGCATACACAGCGTTCGGTCTTCGGAAGGATGGTCTATACGCCGCTCGTGACCGTTTTGAGCGAGCGCATCTATCTGGTGCGGTTTCTGTCGACGTTTAGAACCAACCCGAGTTACGTACGTATGGTTGCCCAGGGTTCGCGATGAGCCCCACAATATTTCGAGAAGGAGGATTTCGATTCTTTTTCTTTTCCCGCGAGGAGCGACGGACGCGTCCACGCCCAGTCTGGAAACGGCGAAGCGAAATTCTGGCTCGACCCTGACGTGCAACTGGCTCAGAATTATGGGCTCAATAACTCGGAGCTGAAAGCTGCTGCAACGTTGATTAAGGAGCATCGTGATGAAATCTGGAGAGCCTGGACTCGACACTTCGCCCGTTGAGGTGACGAACATCTCGAAGCATGGATTTTGGCTCCTGCTGGAGGAGAGGGAATTGTTCCTTCCGTTCTCCGAGTTTCCCTGGTTTCAGCAGGCGCCAGTCTCCGCCGTCTTGGATGTCGAGTGCCCCCACGCCGGCCATCTCTACTGGCCCGACCTGGAGATCGACTTGGCGGTGGAATCCATCGAGCATCCTGAGCGCTTCCCGCTGGTCTCCAAGGTCGAAATGGTAGAGCACAAGCGGGCAAAGGAGTGAGGTAGGTGACGGTTGTCATTCTGAGCGCAGCGCGGCGCAGGGAAGAATCTCTCGTCGCTCAACCTCAACAGCGATGCTTCACTGCCCTTCGTCGAAGTCATCCAGCCGCTCTGTCGTTCCGAGGAGCGTAGCGACCAGGAATCTACTTTTGCGAGAAGAATATAAGAAGCAGATTCCTCTCCCGCGGCTGCGGAATCGGAATGACAGGCCGGGGGGGCTTTCGTTCTTGCTCTTCAATGACTCAACGGCCCGATGGCTCAATGACTCGATGCTATGTCTGTGATTCACATTCTGCCCGAAGCCGTGGCCAACAAGATTGCGGCCGGCGAAGTGGTGGAGCGACCCGCTTCCATCGTCAAAGAGCTGATGGAGAATTCGCTCGACGCCGGCGCTGACCGTATCGAAGTGTCGGTGGAAGCAGGCGGGAAGCGCCTCGTCCGGGTGGAGGACAATGGTTGCGGGATGAGCCACGATGACGCGTTGCTGGCCTTCGAGCGCCACGCCACAAGCAAGATCAGGTCCGCTGAGGACCTGGTCGACGTCGCCACCTTGGGCTTCCGCGGCGAGGCTCTACCGTCCATTGCCGCTGTCTCGCGGCTGGTGCTTCAGACTCGGCATGCTTCGGAGCCGGCCGGGACCAGGGTCGAAATCGTTGGCGGCAAGCTGCGCGACGTGAGCGAGCTCGGGTGGCCCAGTGGTGCGAGCGTCGAGGTTCGAGATCTATTCTTCAATACGCCGGCGCGGCGCAAGTTCTTGAAAGCGGAGTCTACGGAACTAAGTCACGTCGCTAGCTTGGTTACTCATTATGCGCTCGCTCACCCTGAGAAGAGCTTCCGACTCGCCTCGCTCTCGAACGAGATCGTGAATGTATCGCCCGTGCCTGATTCCCGGCAGCGGATCTACCAGCTGATGGGAGGCCAACTGCTGGACCAACTGATCGAGATGACCCCGGTGGAACGCCGGATGGCGGTCTATTCCGCTCCCGGCGCACCCGATGACGACGAAACACCGTCCGAGGCTGTAATCGTGCGGCTCTGGGGATTCATTTCTCGGCCTGAGGTTCAGAAACTAAACCGCAACAGCATCTACTTTTTTGTGAACCGTAGACTGGTGCGCGACCGGCTGATCCTGCATGCTATAACCGAGGCCTATCGGAACGTGCTGCCGCCCTCGGTCTTCCCCGTCGCACTCATCTTTCTGGAATTGCCGCCGGCCGAGGTCGACGTCAACGTGCACCCTTCGAAAACGGAAGTGCGATTCCGCCACTCCGGCTTTATTCATGACTTTGCTCGCGACGCGATCCGGCAAAGGCTCATGACGTCGCGTCCGGTGGCTGCTTTTCCATTGCCGAAAGCCGCTCAGCAGCGCTCTGCGATCGAAGGCGACGAGGCTGAAGTGGCGGAGGCCCTGGCAGAAGAGCCTCCCTTGCTTCGCGGAGCGGAAGAGCGTTCTCTGGAGCCTTTTCCGTCTGGCGAGCATGGACCGGCTAGCGCCTGGAGATCTCCCGCAGCACCGACCGAGGCGACAGGGTTTCGCCTGTCTGCACCGCGACCGGCACCGCGGCCTGGGGTCTTGGCGCTTGGAGAAAGCGAACCCATTTTTCGTGATCCTGCCGGGGCGCCGGTTGCGTCGCCGCCGGGGGGTGCCGTGCCACGACTGGAAGAGGCTGGCGCATCCGAGTTTCCCATGGACCTGAAGCCCCTCGGGCAAGTCGAAGACAGCTTCATTGTGGCGACGAACGCCGAGGGACTCTGGATCGTTGACCAGCATGTCGCCCACGAACGCGTTCTCTTCGAAAGGCACCAGCGCTTGCGCCGCGAAAAGAAAGTGGAAGGCCAGCGGCTTTTGTTGCCTGTCATTGTCGAACTCAAGCCGGAGCAGCAGGCAACCCTGGGCGAGATCGCCGAGGAGTTGTCCGCCAATGGATTTGACGTCGAGCCCTTTGGCCAGCGCACAGTGGCCATCAAAACGGCCCCCGCCGACATTGCCCCTCAGGATGTGCAGCGCCTCCTGCTCGAGATTCTGGATGAGCTCGGGCCGGAAATGCGGGCCATATCCCTGGAGGTTCTGCGCAATAAGATCAGCGCCTCGGTGGCATGCCATGCCGCGATCAAAGTAAACATGCCCCTGGACAGGAACAGGATGGAGTGGCTGCTTCGCGAGCTGGCCAGGACAGAGTGTCCCATGGCTTGCCCGCACGGGCGGCCCATTGTGCTAAGATACGGCCTGAAAGACATCCGGAAGGCGTTCAGGCGTACATGACAGTGGGTTGGGAAGCGGCGCCACATTTAGGATCGACGACGCGGGGACGGCGAATGGGCTCAGGCAGTTACGGGTGCTGGGCTGGCTCCCGCGCGCTGCGGCGGTTTTACATCGCACGGGGCGCAACTTTCTCCTGTGCGTAGTGTTTAAGATGGTGTAAGGGGAGGTTGTCTAAGCACCCCCGAACATAGAGTGAAAGCGATCTTAAAGGAGGAGAAGTATGTTAATTAGAATCACCAGAACGTCTCAGAGCTTAACGCTGGCGCTGCTATTGGTCGTCGGCTTGACACCCATGGCCATGGCCCAGCAGCCGACCACAACCCCGTCCGCACCACCAGTCAACAACGGGGAAATGGACAACTTCAGCCAGTTCTTGCTTAATCATCCGAACGTGGCCAACCAACTTAAGCAGAACCCGTCGCTGATCAACGATCCGAACTTCCAGGCGCAACATCCGCAGCTCCAGACGTTCCTCAAGAACCACCCTGGAGCAGCACAACAGGCTCAAGCGGACCCGACTCGGTTTGTGAACGAAACACGGGCGTTCATGGGCCAGGGGAAAGAAATCACCCGCGGGCAGGCTGCCAGGACCGATCAGTTCCTCGACAACCACCCGGACATCGCCCAGCAGCTTCGGAAAGATCCTAGCCTAATTGACAACAAGCAGTATTTGGCGCAGCACCCGGATCTCCAGCAGTATCTCAACAACCACCCAGACATCCGCAAGGAGTGGCAGGAGCATCCCGACGCCTTCGAGCGTCGTGAAGCGCGGTACGAGAAGAACAACGACCTGGATGTCACCCACAGGCAACTTGCCAGAACTGACGAGTTCCTCGACAACCACCCGGAGGTCGCGCAGCAACTCCGGAAAGACCCTAGTCTGATTGACAACAAGCAGTATCTGGCGAACCATCCGGATCTCCAGGAGTATCTCAACAACCATCCAGACATCCGCAAGGACTGGAAGCAGCATCCCGAGGCCTTTGAGCGTCGTGAGGCACAGTTCGAGAGGAGCAACGACCTGGATGTCAGCCGCGGCCAATTGGCCAGAACTGACCAGTTCCTCGACAACCACCCGGACACCGCGAAGCAACTCCGGAAAGACCCTAGTCTGATTGACAACAAGCAGTTTATGGCGAACCACCCGGATCTCCAGGAGTATCTCAAGAACCATCCGGAAATAAAGCAGGAATGGAAGAATCATCCCGAGAAGTTCTATCATCGTGAAGAGCAGTATTCGATTAACCACCCGAACAAAACTCAAAAGGCTAAGAGTCCACAGAGCAAGAATCAACATAAAGCAAAGTAGTTAGACGACAACCCGTAGCAACTCGGGGAGGCTGGGACAACCGGCCTCCCTTCCGTTTTTGAGCAGCCCACCCGATTGAGCGCTGTTGATTCTGCTAGGACACAAAATGCAATTCTTCCGCGAAAGCATGCTGGAACTCATTATTCAGACTTCAACCAATCTTCCCCCCGACGTTCGCCAGGCGATGAGCTGGGCGCTCCAGACTGAGAGAACCAACACGCAGGCGGGCCACGCGCTCAGCATCATCGGTGAGAACATAGACATGGCGTATCAGGACGAGGGACCGATCTGCCAGGATACCGGCTTCCCTACCTTCGAGATCAAGGCCCCTGTGGGTGCAAACCAGATCGTCATGAAGAAGCAGATCTTCGAGGCGATAACCGAAGCTACGCGGCGCGGCAAGCTGCGGCCGAACTCCGTAGACTCAGTGACTGGCAAAAATAGCGGTAACAACCTAGGTCCGGGTACTCCTGTCATTCACTTTGAACAATGGGAAGAGCCGGACATCGAAGTGCGGCTGCTCCTGAAGGGTGGAGGGTGCGAGAACAAGAACATCCAGTATTCCGTGCCTTGCACGCTCGAGCATCTAGGTCGCGCGGATCGCGATTTGGAGGGGGTGCGCAAGTGCATCCTGCATGCCGTCTGGCAAGCACAGGGGCAGGGCTGCGCACCGGGTGTCATTGGAGTCTGCATCGGCAGCGATCGCTCCCACGGCTATCACATCGCCAAGCAGCAACTCTTCCGCCCGCTGGACGACGTCAACCCAGATCGGGACCTGGCGAAGCTCGAAAGCGAGATCATGGACCAAGCCAATGAGATTGGCGTCGGCACAATGGGTTTTGGCGGCAAAGTTTCGCTGATCGGCTGCAAAATCGCCGCTGCCAATCGTCTCCCCGCCAGCTTCTTCGTCTCCGTCGCCTACGACTGCTGGGCGTTTCGTCGCCTGGGTGTAATCATCGACGCCGAGAGCGGCGCCATCAGGAAGTGGCTTTATCGTGATCCCGGCCGGCCCGTGGAACGGCTGGTTGCCGAAGGCACGGGCTTCCAACTGACCGGTCGCGAAATCCGCCTGGAGCCGCCCCTGAGCGAAGAGAAAGTGCGAGCGCTGAAGGTCGGCGATGTGGTTCTCATCCACGGCCCGCTGGTGACCGGCCGCGACACCGCACATCATTACCTCATGCACCACGACGCTCCGTGTGACCTACGAGGTGCCATCCTCTACCACTGCGGTCCGGTGATGCTTCAGGAGGGAACGCCTCCCGACGTGCGCTGGCGGACAAACGCCGCTGGACCCACCACCAGTATGCGCGAGGAGCCTTATGAGGCCGACGTCATCAAACGCTTCGGCGTTCGTGCGGTGATGGGCAAAGGCGGCATGGGCAAGAGGACGCTTGCTGCCTTGAAGGAATTTGGCGCGGTCTACTTGCACGCCATCGGTGGCGCGGCGCAGTACTACGCCCGCTGCTTGCCTAAGGTTACCGGAGTAGATCTGCTCGAAGAACACGGGATTCCGGAAGCGATGTGGCATTTCGAGGCGCGCGACTTCGTCGCCATCGTTACCATGGATGCCCACGGCAACTCGTTGCACGAAGACGTGCAGGCTACCACGGGCGGAGAATTGAAAAAATTAGCTGCCGGGGATGCGTGATTTTCCCCTGCGGTGGCGGTGGCAGAAGGCCAGAGACCACAACGCGGTTACGTCGTGCTCGAAGTGCGGGCGTGGACGGCACGCAGGGCGCGCAGAGCTTGGGCAGCTACGGCGTTGTTCGAGTCTTTAGAGGCTTGCTCCAGGGGCGCGACGCTGGAAGCGTCGCCCACATACATCAGTACCGCGCACAGTCGCTGCCTGATATCGGCATCTTTGTTGTGCAGGTAAGAGGGTAGCTGTGCCGCCATCTGAGGCTGGCGGCCGAGCTCGATCAGATAAGCGAGGGCGGACTCCCAGTTGCTCGAGCCGAGCCCTGCCACTAGTTCGCTCATCCTGCTCTCGCCCAGCACCGTAAGCGCGAACTCCTCCGCCAGGCGAGTTCCTCCGTCTGTCTCGCTCGAGAGCGCCTTCTCGAGCTCAGGCATGGCGCGCTTGTTACCAATCCGACCGAGGCCCTGCGCTGCGTAAGCTCGGTAAGTCTTGTCTTTCTCCCCAAGGGTTCTGATGAACAGTTCATATGAAATCGGGTCACCGGTATAGGCCAAGCCTTCAAAAGCGCTGCGCCGCGTCTTCTTATCCGGGTCGTCTTGTGCCAGGGGTTGGAGCTTGGAAGCGGCGTTGGGGGTGCGCAGTATACCGACGGTCAGAGCGGCGTTCTGCTTCACGGCTTTGTTGGGGGACTGCAGTAGACCGACGAGCTGGGCGCCGGCCGAAAGGTCCTTGATTTTGCCGAGAGAGTTCAGGGCTTCTCGGGCCAATTCTTCGTCAGGCGAATGTGCCGCTTTGACCAGGGCCGGAACGGCGGATTTCGCCATCAGTACGCCCAGACCCTTGGCCGCGTGACGCGCCGCTTCGATGGAGCGCGTGTCCTCCAAGGCGACCTGTAACGCGGCGATGACCTTAGGATCTACAGCGACGCCGGGGTCGATGCGCACGTTCTCGTCTGCATTTTTTTCGGTGGTGTGCTTGAGGCTGGTGATGAACCCGAGGTTCGGAGCCCGGCCCAAGTAATACCCCGAGAGCGCATCGACGGCGACAACGCGCACCTGGGGATCGGTATCCCGCGAAGCGGTAATGAGGCCATCGAGCGACTCGCTGCCGCGAATCTCGGCAAGCGCAACCACTACCTCGCGGCGCACCTTGGCACTGGGATCATTCAGCTCCGCCGCCAGCGCCGGAACTGCCGAGGACTCGCCTTTCTTGCCCAGTTCGCTTGCCGCCTTGGCCCGTTGATCAGCATTGGGACCCTTCAGTTGCTCGATCAGGGGATTGGGAGCCTGTTGGGCCGCCGCTAAAGACAACACCAGCAGCCCCAGGGTAGAAATTAGAAGCCGGACGCGCGTCCACAGCCCGTGAGAGCGAAGTTTCCTCATCCCAGCCTTAAGACTCCCTCCTGAGCCGGGCAGCTAAGTCTCGATTCTGCGCCGCCCTTCGGTTCGATTTTGAACGCCGTCCTGGCGACGGTCGCGGCCAGGGTCGCCTCCCAAACGGTGGACTATTATAGCTCAGCACCGCTTTCATAATTACGTTAACCTATAGTGGTCCATGACGGGCTGGGTACGCGTCGATAAATGCACTAAGACTTTATCCCTTCGTGTAGCTGGGTACCGAAGCATCTTTCCTGTTCTTGCGCTTCGGAATCAAAACTGTGTAGTATTCAGTGAGGGCGAGATTCGTTGTATCGATTGCCGTTCAGCCTGGACTTAGGGCAGACGATTGCATCAAACCAACAACGGAAACGACAGAGGGCGGCAATCCGTCGCAGTGGTACTCTTCCAACTCGGCGGACCCGACTCACCGGAAGCGATCGAGCCCTTTCTCTACAACCTCTTCTCCGACCCGGACATCATTGACTTCCCTTTGGCCCGGGTGGCGCGGCCGACGCTGGCGCGGCTGATCGCCTCGCGACGCGCCAAGCATGTCCGGCAGCATTACGCGCGAATCGGCGGGCGGTCTCCCATCCGTGAACTGACTGAACGGCAGGCGGCCGCA
>Ga0182041_10001844_pt1 | contig 10811 bp, 16 predicted proteins | sample flu12Cox44000178_FD_125967 | JGI IMG/M metagenome (GOLD analysis project Ga0182041, IMG submission 125967) | Lab enrichment of tropical soil microbial communities from Luquillo Experimental Forest, Puerto Rico - flux8day.12C.oxic.44.000.178 | ecosystem: Environmental > Terrestrial > Soil >...
CAGTTCATTCTCCAGGCGGATGTAGCGGAACTCCGGGCAGATGCGGTCCCGGCGGTTGCGCCGGATGCCCACCACGAACTGTCGCCGCCCCCAGCCGACGTATGGACGCCACCAGTAGGTCATCAGAACCAACTGTCCATAAGCCACCGTCGCCAGTCGGGATCCTGGTGGCGCTCGATCCACTCCCGGCACTCCGGGCACATCTTGATGTGGGCAGTCACGGCCTTCTCGGCTGCGTTCCTGATCTCGGGGACGGTGCTGGTGGCGAGCCGGTGAGGCGGGTCGTCGTTGGGCATCCAGGTCATTGAGCCGCCAGGCGCACCACCACTTGCCTGGCGGCGATACCCGTGTCGGTGCCTAGCTGCTCCTTCAGGGAGGTCTGGAGGTGGATGAAGCACACCTCCTCTTCACCCACCACGTACATGGCCTTGTTGGTACACGGCCCCTTCTTGGTCTGACCTACACACTTGATCATGGCGCTCCTCGATCTGCTCGTCGGTACCCAGGCGACTTGGCGTCGGTGCGTCGGGTTAGCTCTCTGCTAACGACGGCGGCATCCCTCTCAGCCGACTCAAACAGCATGTCCTTCAGCTTTCGGCGGGCGTAGTACAGCTTGAGCGCATCTCGGGCAGCACGTATTTCGGTGTCGGTCTCCATTTGCGCTCGCACCCAGGTAACGGCCTCCGAAGCCTTTTCAGGACGATTGCGTGTGAGGTACAGCCCTTCCAGCTTGCGGACCTCCATTTCGGCATGATGCTCAAAAATCTCCTCGATAGCCAACTGGTTCTGGAAATAATCACACCACCGGGTGAACTGGACGAACAGGTTCATCAACTGCTTGTCGGTCAGGTCATCGATGTCGACTTCCAGCTTCGGCAGTCCGTAGGTGGGCTGCTCAGGCTCCTGAATCCCCAAGTCTTGATAGACGACGCCCTTCATTTTTTGAACCGTTTCGTGCAAGTCCAGCGGGGGACGACGCTGGACTCGACGGTGCCCGTCTGACAAGGACTCTTCCTTGGTCTGCATGTTTCTCCTCGTATCGTTGACAGTCGGCGCAGCCGTCAAAGGGGCAGGCCGGAATGCGACCACCCTTGAGGGCCATGGTGATTTGACTGCACTTGTCCAGTCGGTCTTCGATGCGCTCCTGACGATAGCGCACCACCATCTCCTTGACTTTCTGGTTCCACTTGCACTCGTAGAGGAAAATAACCTCCGAGACTCTCTTGTGGAGGAAGCAGTAAAAATCACCCTGTCGTACGTGTGAGGGGAAGGGCTGGCGGATGGCGTTCCACAGCCCGTCGTAGTCCAGGAACTCCCTGGACTTCCCGTTGATGTTGAAGTGGTAGGTGTGGTCCTTGATCAGACCGAGAGCCTCCCAGCGCACCGTGCCCAGGCCGATGGACTTGATCTCCACCAGGCTCTCCTCCACGCCACCATCCGCATGCCCTGCCATGTGCAAGGTGGGGTTGGCGAGGGGCACCTCGTTGTAGCGCAGGAACTGGCGGGTGGCCTTGCAATGCTCGCACTCGTCGGGTGCGGTGGCCCCCCAGGCGAAGTGACAGTTGGTGCAGTAAAAAGTGCCCCACAGTCGACCGATATCCCAAATCCTATTTTGCCACTTGGCGTGGATGTCCTTGCCCTCATCGAAGATCATCTGCATGCGCCAGTGGGTGGCGGGCAGTGAGGAGTGAGGTGGGACGCCTGCCAGTCGGAAGTAGCTAGCCCTGGGACACCAGTCTGAGTGGCTGATCTCCGATGGGTGCAGGGCTGAGTCCCGCACGTTCTCGCCGCCAGGCTGCAATAAGAGCCTTTGAACGTCCCCAAGGAGTCGGGTATCCCGCTTGGTCGTGTCCAGGAGCGCCCTCAGGTTCGGGTCGATCACTTGGCGGCGCACTGAGGGGGATGACCTGGCCGCTGGCGAGAGCTTTGTCACGGGCCTGTTGCCGGTTCCGTTGGCGCTTGATCCGGCGACGCTCCCTTTCGCTGCACCCGCCCCAAACCCCGTACCTCTCCCCGTTGTTTATGGCGTAGTTGAGACAATCCTCCAGGACCGGGCAGCGGCCTGGGTGGTCCGGGTGGGTTCCTCGGCACACGCTGCGAGCTTCCTGGACCTGGCTGTTGTTGTGCTGGTACTCGGCGTAGAACAGGTTTCCGGGCAATCCTCGGCACTTGGCTTGGTCGAGCCAGGTGGGGAACATCCTCTCGTAGATCGATGGCATCACCTGGCTGGTGTCGATGAACAGCCAGTTCGTGATAGTCGGATTCAGGGAGTACGAGCCAACGCTTTCCACGTAGCTCAAAGCAGAGAAGAGGGATGCGGCACTCTGCCATTGCGTGCCGGTAGAGGGCGTCGAGGTCGTCGGCAAGGAGGCGGATGGAGTGACGGCTATCTGTACGCTTGAACTCGATGAGTTCATCGTCGGTGCGCCCGTCATTCTTTCGTGACCAACCCGCACCAGAACGTGGGCTTTGGCTGCCTCCAAACCTCGCCATCCCCTTCTTCTCCTGCTGCCGGGATAGCAGGAGTCTCCGGTCGATCCTCACTTCTTGGCCCTGTTGAGTCGCCGGGGGGCTGGACCGGACTCCTCGGGGTTCTTGCCCTTCGCCAGGTGGTTCTGGATAGCATCCTGCAACTTCTGTTGCAGTGTCAAGTCCCATCGTGCCTGTTCTTCCAGGGCAGCCCTGCCATGCCAGGACTCGTCCCCCAGGTGGTAGTAGCTGCCCTTGACCTGGAACAGTTCCAGGCTTAGACCCAGCGTGATCAATTCCTTCGCCAGGTCGTAGCTACCAGGGCTTATGCCTGCCTCGTTGCGATCAAAGTAGAAGTCGAACACAGCCACTCGCTCCGGGACGTAGCTCTTGTTCTTGACGGTGCGGGCCTTGACGGTGATACCAACCTTGCGCTGGTTCTTGCGCTCGCCCTCAGTGAGCCAGTCATCTCGCTTGAGTTCGATCCTGGTGGTGAACCAGTAGTTCTTGGCCCGCCCGCCTGGGGTGGTACGAGGGTCACCGAAAAGCACCCCGATCTTCTCCCGCCACTGGTTGACCATGAAGCAGGTCACGGCCCGGTCGTCCTCCACCAGGCTCCTCTTCTGAGCGGTGTACGCCTTACGGAAGAACTTACCGATGAGCCTGGCAGCCAGGCCCACCTGGGTGTCGTCCATGGCCCCCTCGCCCTCACTTATCGGTGATAGGGCAGGCATGGAGTCGACCACTAGAACGTCGATGGTCCTACTCTCCAGTACCCGGATGGCGGCGTTGAGGGCCTCCTCCAGGACGTTGGTCTGCATGACCAGCACCCGCTCGTTGTCGACCCCCAGGTCTTTGGCCCAGCCGGGGACGAACTCCTCGGCGGCGATCCAGAAGGTGGTGTGGTTCGGGTTGAGAGCCTGCTGGGCGGCGATGGTCTTGAGGATGATGGTGGTCTTGCCCGACGACTCGTCACCATAGAGTTCGTGCCAGGCGTTGGTCTGCCAGCCGCCCCCCAGGGCCACGTCCAGGCTGTAGCTCCCGGTGGAGATACGGGGCAGGTCCGAGTACCGGATCTGCGATCCCCACACCACGGTCTCCGGTCCCAGTTCCCTGTTGATCTCCCCCATCACCGTGGTGATGGTGTCCAGCTTGGTGGCGGTCACCGCTTCTTCGCCGCTGTCTTCTTGGCCGGGGCCTTCTTGGCCTTGTCGTCCTTCTTGTCCTCGTCCTTGCTGCCGAAGGGCTTGGCTTGCTTCCCTCCAAACGGGGCTTTCTTCTCAGCCATCACTTCTCCTTTGCCTTACGGAATCCAGGCTTCTTGACCGTGCCCTTCGCACCCTTCGGGGGCCTCTCCTCTTTGATGGGGGCACGGATCTTCTTCACGGGAGGTGCCTTCTTCTCAGCCATCAGCGGTTCTCGGGCTTGTTGTACCGCTTGGTGGCCTTCTGCGGGTGCGCCTCCCCGCCCTTGGTTATGGGCTTGGCCTTCGGGTTCTCACGGGTCTTGGCCCCCTCGACGCCCATGGCGTGACGCCTGCCCTTGCCCTGGGCCTGGGCGTTGGAGATGGCAGCCGCCTTGGATTTGCTAAAACCCTTCTCCTTCAGGGACTCGTAAGAATCTTTTTTCTTGATTGAGGGACCAGGATCTTTACCTCCCGGCATGGTGCCTCCTATCTCACTGTCGACCAACTGAAGTCCGTACCGTTAAGACTGGGGTCTACGCCGAAGTGTGGCTCGGCCTGGGGATTGTCGGTACGGGCGAACTGAACCGGGCCGGTGGACTTGACGCCTGCACCCATCAGAGCGGTCCCGGACTGCTCCCACAGGTCACCGTTGTAGCCACACTCGGTGCAGAGGGGTGCAGCTTCGACGTTGCCCATCTTGCGCCGGAAGTAGTTGCTCCCGTGGCACTGTGGGCACCGACTGTCCTTCCCGATGTGGGTGGGGGCCTTCTCCACGAATCCCTGGCGGCGCACCCGGTGCCAGCTATCGTCAGAATCGCTCCCCGGCTGACCCATCTCCGTCACCTCCTGGCGAGGGCCAGTCGGGGGGTACTGGGGTTGCCACCGTACTGCCTTCTGCGGGTACACGAGGGCTGTAGTAGGTTGTGTAGGGGCCTGTGGAGGCGCATGGGTAGGTACCAACCCCCCAAGCTGCCTGGCCCACCAATCAGATCCTGACATCTACTTCGCCTCGCTCCAGTTCATACCGACTCCGATGTTGACCTCCAGGGGGATATCCAATACGGGCCTGTCCCCCCGCTTGATATCGACCATGGCTTGTCTCACCAACGGTATGACCTCGTCCACCTGACCCTCGACGCACTCGATCACGAACTCATCGTGGACCTGGAGGACCAGGCGGGCGTCGTAGCCCTGGAGGGCCTTGTGGACCCGGACGATGCCGATCTTGGCGATGTCGGCAGCAGTGCCCTGGATGGGATGGTTGACGGCCTGGCGCTCCGCATAGGACCGCATCTTGCTGTCACCCGAAGAGATGTCTTTCAAACGTCTTTTTCGCCCATAGAGGGTCTCCACGTAGCCGTGGTCCCAGCAGTACCGCTTGATGTAGGTGCCCCACTTCTTGACGCCAGGGTACGCCTGATGCCAAGCGTCGTAGACATGCTCAGCCTCCCGGATGGGGATCCCCGACATGGCGACCACCCGCCCAGGCCCTCCTTCAAAAGCGAAGTTGAAATTGCTGTTCTTGGCGATGGATCTTTTCTCTGCGTCGACCTTGTCGGGTGGGATCTTCCAGATCAGGGTGGCGGTCTGGAGGTGCAGGTCCAGGCCCTCCCGGTAGGCGTAGAGCAGTCGCCGGTCCTTGGTCTGATGGGCCAGGATCCGCAACTCGATCTGGCTGTAGTCGGCCACGATCAGCTTGTAGCCGGGTGGGGCCACGAACAGCCGTCGCACCATGGTGCCCTCAGTGTTCTCCCGGTAGCGGGCCGGGATGTTCTGGAGGTTGGGCTGGGAGCAGGACAGCCTGCCGGTCTTGGCGACGGTCTGGTTGAAGCTGGCCCGGATGCGGTTATCGTCGTCTACATGTGGGAGGAACCCAGCGACGTAGGTGGAGAGGAGCTTGGCGACATCCTTGTGCGCCAGAATCTGGCGAGGAGCTTTGTGGCGCTTCGCCAGCTTCTGGAGGGCCTCGGCACTGGTGCTGCGCTGGCCGGTCTCAGTGAGGAGCAGGCATGGCAGCTTCAGTTCGTCGTACAGGAACTTACCGAGTTGCTGCGTGCTGTTGAGGTTGATCGGATGACCTACCATGTTCCGTATTTCCTGGTCAAGGACGGCGAGTTGCTCCTCCAGGATGGGCCTCAGCTTGCGGAAACCTTCCAGGTCGACGTAGGCCCCGATGCTCCGCATGTCGAGTAGTACCCGCAAAACATCCATCTCCAGTTCGTAGAGATCCTGGAGCTTTTTACGCATGGGGCTGTTGATGCGAGGGGACAGCTTCCACCACAGGAGCCAAGCGTTGCGGGCGTCGAGCATGGAGTAGCGCATGGCCCGCTTCCACTCCACCTTGTACGCCTCCTCGCCCAGCTTCTCGGCGTAGGAGTAGTCCCAGTACACCTGGGAGAGCGCACCCAGCTTGTAGACGCCCCGGTTCTCGTTGAGGAGGAATGCCAGGGTCTGAGTGTCGCCGTAAGGCGGGGGTGGGATCTCTCCGTAATATTTTGAGATGGACAGGAGGTCGAAGCCCACATTGTGGCCGATCTTCCTCCTGTCCGAGAAGAACAGGGGCTTCAGGGCAGCGAAGACATCGGCACGGTGCAGTTGAGTGCTGCGGTCAGGGTGTCCTATGGGTATGACATCGCTGGGGCCCGGACCAGCGAGGGAGATACACCACACCTCGTTGGTCCGGGCGTCCAGAGCAGGCTTGTCCTTGGCAGCAGCTTGGCGACAAACGTCAGAGCAGTAGAGGCGACGCCGGGGCGGTATCGGCCCCCGGCAGGCGGGGCAGAGTGCAGTGTGGTCAGCGTAGCGAGAGAGTGATCTGACGCCCGTGGAGTTGAGCATCCTAACGTGGCGACCGGCGTGGCTCTCCACGTCGAAGGCGAACTCTGAGAACTCCATGTAGTCGTTGACGATCTGGTGGAGGTTTTCTTCAGACCGACAAGTCGGGACGGGGAGGCCCCCGGTGCGTTGCTCCTCCACGTCGGCGTCGGTCCAGCGACGATGGGGAGTGCCGTCTGCCCTCAGAGCCTGATGGACGCCTGCGTGGCCCTCCTCTAGCCCGCAGTACCAGCTATCAGTTCCTCCCCCCTTCCTGGGCTTCCTGAGGACAGACGGGCACTGCTTGGAGGAAGGAGGCTGGTCGGGCCAGCCTCCCTCCCTTTCCGACACGGCAGCGGGTGTTCCCTGCACCACCGTACGGACCCCTACTCGTTGAAGGCTTCGGCCACCTTGCGTAGCTCTGCCCTGGTGTTGACTTCCAATGCGTCGGTGTCCCACAGCTTGTCATCGAACTTCTCGATGTCACGCTCTGAGAGAGGCTCAAAGTTCCAGTCCTCTTTCAAGTCCCTGACTTTGATGGGGCGAATCTGAGTGCGGCGGTTGTTTTTCTGACCCGTCATCTGCACGGCGAAGTACCGGCCAGCCAACGGCTCATCCCTACAATACTTGTCCAGGGAGTCGGTGACCTGTTGACCGGTCTCAAAGGTGAGCAGGATCGGGGTGTCGCCGCCACAGTCCAGGACGTTGAAGCGCACACGGGCCTGGGGCTTGGGGTCGACATCATCCAGGGGGCAATCCTCCTGGAGGCACACGTAGCTCAGACGGCTGCCCCTGGGCATCCAGTCGCACCAGTGCTGGAGGAAGCTGGCGTAGGGGCCATCCTCAAGGAACATGATCAACTGCTCGTCGTCAGTGACCTTGAAGAGCTTGGTGAACTGGGAGGGGGCATTGGCCTTGGTGCGCCGCCACCCGGCCCAGCCCTTGGCTACGGCCAGACCGGCGTCGTCGTCGGCCTCCTCTTGTTCGGGCTTCTCGTTACGCCGCAGGCGGCGAGGTTGGGCTTCTTCCTCCTGGTCGTACTCTTCGGCTGGACGAGGGCGTATCAGCCTTCGTGTTTGCTCGGCCATTTTGGCTCCTTTTCTTCTGCGCTAGTAGGAAGTCTTCGGCAAGGTTGGGAGAGATGTCGCTCCACTGGTTGACTTGTTGCAGTTCTTCGGTGGCAAGGCGTTCGACCTCCTCGATGATGAGGAGTTCCAGGTGGTCGGTGTAGGTGCGTCGGTGTGCGGCATCCAGTGCGGTCCAGTCCTCATCGGACAGGCCCAGGTCATGGTGGTCAGCCTCGGCTCCCACCTCAACCTGCACGGTCTCGTAGTCCCGGACTCGCACTAAATAGCGAATGTGCTTTGTGAGTTTCATAGCCAGTTTTTCCAGGCAGCGATGACACGGGCAGTGAAGTTGGTCTGTTGTATGCGGGGGGGATGCTCCTCCAGCAGGCGTTCGTCCCTGGCGATGGCGACGATCCCCTCGATTTGTGTACGGGTCCAAAGACGCCGTCCTGCATTGCCCCTGGACCCGTACACCGGTTTGGTCTGATAGACAGCCCTGGGCATCCAGCCCTTGCGGATCCAGGCTCGTATGGTCACGGCATCCCGCTGGAGAGCCTTGGCGAGCGCCCCCACGGTGAACAACTCCAGGGGCTGCTTGGTGACCGGGTGGATCTTGCCCTTAATGGGGTGGGCGTCCCAGTCCTCGTCCTCCTTGGCCTGGCGGCGCTCCTCCACCTGGCGTTCGTGCCGCATCTCCTGGGACTCCCGCCGCCTCTGCTTGGAGCCGGGATAGAACTCGTCCTGGAGGGGGGCGAACGCCGCCATGAGTCCATGCTCATAGTCCGGGCGGCACAACGCACTCACCGGAGCGGCTTTCCATCCTCGTCCAGCACGTAGAAGGCGTACTGCACCCTGGTGGGGAACATGCGGTCCAGTTCGTCCTGGCTGATCTTGTTGTCGTAGAAGGCAGCCCGGATCCGACCCTCATCCGGGACGGCCACCCATTCGACCATCTCATCCCACAGGCCCTTGGCCTCCAGGATCTCCTCGGTCACCTCTTCGTTCATGCGATGACTGGTCTGACACTGGTTCTTCAGTTCAGCGATGCCGTTGTGGAGAGGATCACCCAGCTTGAGAAAAAGTGACCCGGTCTCTGGATCGGTCTCACCGTATTTTTGGACGACGGCCTTGATCCGGTTCTTCCGGGACTCCATCTCCTCATTCAGGAGATTGGCCTGCTGCTTGAGGGCGTACCAGGCGGACACCTCTTCTCGCAGGGTGTCGATGTCGAATGGAGCTTGCACAGTTGCACGGCGTGGCATACAGGCAACAGTACAGAGGGGGTGTGACCGCTAACCCTCCACCGGGGCAAGATCAACAGAAGAAATTACGAAGGCGGGACGGCCCGCCTCGGCTGCCTCCCTCAGGGTCTGCTCGGTGCCCCGGTTGTGGCTCAGCCGGTCCATGAAGGCGATGACGATGTTGGGATCCTCCCAGCCCTCCACTATCTCGTAGTGGAGGTACTTGAACTGCTCCACCTCAAACTTCAGGCCCGCCAGAGAGCCGTCGTCCTGGATGGTGATGACCTCCTGCCAGTGGCGAGCCTGGGTGTTGAGGCCCTCCAGCAGGATGCGGAGGACGAAGGTGTCATCGGTCAGCCGGGAGCCACAGAAGAGGTACTGAGGGCCTCTAAACGACATGGGTCTGGAGGAACTCGGAGAGGGACTGGAGGTCCAGGTTCAGCCGTCCCTTGGGGCTGATGCCCTTGCCGTCGATGACAGCGTCGGCCACCTTCTTCTTCTGGCTCAGGAGCCGGTACTGGTACTCCTCGATGCTCCCGGCCATCTGTGTCGAGAGCAATGTGACCTGGGGGAACTCGGAGGACAGGCGGATGATTCTGGCCTGGCGTTGTGCGTAGGCCCCCGCTGACCAGGGTAGATCCATGGAGATCAGGTAGTTCGCCACCGGCAGGTCAAGGCCGATACCACCAGCGTCGCTGGAGAGGAACAGACGGGTGTTGGGATCGGTAGCGAACTGCCTCTTCACCTCGTCCCGGCGCTTCTGGCTGACGGCCCCGGTGAACAACACCGACTGGGTCAGGTCGGTGGTGGCCTCCTGAACGAGGTCGAGCATGTCCCGGAAGAAGGAGAACAGCACGATCTTGTTGCGCTCGTCGGCCTCCAGGATGTCGGTGATCAACTCGACGGTGGCATCCAGCTTGGGGGTCTTGGTCAGCTTCTCCAGGCGACCCTTCTGCTGTAGCTCGTCGGCGTACTCGGAGCCTGAGCGGCTGCCGGGAAGGACGCCCCGGAAGTGGGCGGCTGAGTTCCTCAGTAGCTGGGGGTGGTCGCAGAGCATCCGCATACACACCAGCTTGGACATGATCCGGCCCCGGACCTCACCCTGGTCATCCCCGTGGTAGAGGCCGCTCAAGGAGAAGTTGCCCCAGGTCTGGATGGCCTCGGCCAGTTCGGCCTCCAGGTCATGCACCATGCGGTGGTACAGCTTGGCCCCCTCCTCGTCCATGTCCACCAGGAGGATCTCCTCGGTCACAGCCGGTAGCTGGTCAGCCACCTCGGCCCTGGTGCGCCGGACCATGTGGTCACTGACCAGCCGGTGCAGGGTGGGCAGGTTGCGGTAGAGCTTGACCCGGCCCCAGTGGTCCCGCTTGATGAAGGCGGCGTCGAAGTTGCGGAAGTCACCCAGGACGCTGGGGTCCACCCACTGCATGATGCTGAATAATTCCTCCGCTCGGTTCTCGATGGGCTGGCCGGTGAGGCCCCATTTATAGGTGGCGTTTAACCGCTTCAGCTTCTTTGAACGGGCCGGTTTGAAGTTCTTGGCCCAGGTGATCTCGTCGCACACGATGGCGTCCCTGGGCAGCTTGCTGACGATGGCCCAGTCGTTGACCATCTGCTCCGGGTTGAGGATCAGGTACTCAACCTCGCCCGCCTTGTACGCCTGGTACTGGTGGTCCCGTTGGCGCAGGTCTCCGGTCACCACGGTGACCCTGGCGTCGGGGGCGAAGTCCTCCAGCATGTGCTTCCATTGCAGCTTGATCGAGGCAGGGGCCAAGATCAACACTCCGCCGATCAGCCCCTCCTCGATCAACCGCTCGGTGGCGGCGATGGTGATGACGGTCTTGCCCAGGCCCATCTCGTAGGCCACCAGTAAATGCTCGCTGGCAATCATTTTCTCCACCGCTTCCTCCTGGAAGGGGTAGAGGCTGCCCTTGAAGGTCATCGTTCAGTCGGCTTGAGGCGATTGAGCAGGAGGTCGTACGGTATCTTCGAGCGCAACGAGGCGGTAGCGCGGGAATCGTTAGCCACGCTAAA
>Ga0182041_10001846_pt1 | contig 10806 bp, 10 predicted proteins | sample flu12Cox44000178_FD_125967 | JGI IMG/M metagenome (GOLD analysis project Ga0182041, IMG submission 125967) | Lab enrichment of tropical soil microbial communities from Luquillo Experimental Forest, Puerto Rico - flux8day.12C.oxic.44.000.178 | ecosystem: Environmental > Terrestrial > Soil >...
CGACCCAAAAGTACGGCTCGACTTCACCCCAAACACTCCATGCGCTCATGATCGTTCCCTAGAATCCATCACTTGGCTTGCTTCTTGATGCCGAAGCACCCGTCCCGGATTATTGCGAGAAAGCCGCCGCCATTCCCGTCGCTGGCGGCGCGCTGGTTGCCGGCCACACACGCCCCGGCAAAAGGCGGACCTTCCCCACCCCCACATGCGGATTTCCCAAGGAATCCTGTACTGAGAGACGCAAGACTCCGGTCTTGAACTCTGCGGGGCTCGTCTCCCGCAACCGGAAGTGCAGCCATCCGTGTCTGGGCACACCGCACTGCAACGGTTGCGCAGTAGTCAACTCGGGCAGCACATCCTGGCGCGCGCGGACAACATCGGTATCGTACTCATCGCGCACCAGGCTGCCCAGTCGCCACTGATCAAGATCGGACGGGACGCGTTCCGCCCCCCTGCGTACGCCACTGGATGTCTCCAGGCTGAACTCCACGTCTCCGGCGAGTTGAACCACGAAATCAGATTCGTTCAGGAACCAGCAACTGACGAAGATCTCGAATTCCAACCCGGCCTCACTGGGCTGATCAATCACCTGGAATTTCCCCGCCTTCTGCGGGCGCGCGTGGATTTCTTTTAAGAGAACCAGGACGCGGGGCTGGGGCGAACCTTGGGGCGTGACCAAGCCCCTGGCTTCCGAGGCAAAGAAAATCGCCAACCCAACGACGAGAAAAACTGCCCCTACGATGAGCCCGCTCGGCCCCCGAATCGCGAAGCCCAAGACTCCGCCCACGCCTAGAGTGAGCAGTCCAACGATCTTCTGTCTTGACACGCGCGGCGCCCCGACGCAGAGGACTTGCACAACCAGACGTCAGCGAGGTCGCACGGACCGTTCACCGACACTTGGACTAAAGGGGCGCTTGCCTCTACTTGCCGAAATTTTGGCAGGTTCTTTGAAATGAATCAATGGACGGATTGTAAAAACTCGAACTTAGAAACAGCCGCCTGAACCGATTGGCAAATAAGGCGAAACCCCGGAAATGATGATCGAGTAATGGGGTCACACGGTACTGCATCGGTTCGATTCGCCGCCCCCATCGGGCTAGAAACGGAAGCGGTCGGTGTGCGAGGTGACCCCGAGTCAAACCGTCTCAAAACGCGTCATTGAAACGAATCAATGCAACGAAGTTGTTGCAAATCGTCGCATGACGGAAGTAATATGCCAGTGGACGCTTCACTCAACAGGTTCGCGTTCGTTCTCGACGTAACTGCCCTTTCTTCCAGATTTAGAGTCGGACCCTACTTTCGCGAATTACCAGGAAACGGGGCAACCCGTTTCTGCCTAGATTCGGAGAGAAACAATATGGCGTGGTACGCATACTGCCTGACTGAGCATCAGGCCCTCCCTAATGGTACCCGTGCCCGGCGTCCCTTCCTCTTGGAAGGCATCCAGGGTGTGAATGGAGCCCCCGTCCTGAGCTACCCGAGCGGAGAATTCGCCGTCATCGTGAGCGAATATGACCGCGCAACCCACAACGTGGACGAAAAAACAGTTTTGGAGCATGCGCGTGTGGTGAGCGTGTGCTTCCGGAACGGAACCGTTCTGCCCTTCCGCTTCGGGACGGTTTTCGACAGTGACGAAGCCCTGCGCCAGGCCGTGCGCGCCAATCGCCGCGCCTTCGGCGTGAGCGTCGAGAAGCTACGAGGCAAGTCTGAGATGCGTCTGAAGCTGGTCGTTCGCGACGGCTCGCTCAAGGACGCGATGATGAACGTCGAACTGCCTGACACGGTCGGCCGCGAGTACCTCGCCAAGCTGCGTGAGAAGGCCTGCAAAGAGCGCGAGCGCCAGACCAAGGCCCGCGCCCTTTCCGTGCAGGTACACAAGCTTTTCAATCCGCTGGAAGAAGAAGTCAGCTGCAAGAAGGTTGCCTCCGACGGCATGCTGATTGACATCGCCCACCTGATCGATTCCAAGTCGGTGGAGAAATATCAGAACCGCTACAACATGGCCGCCAAGCAGCTCAAAAACTGCGAACTGCTGATCAGCGGACCCTGGCCGCCCTATCATTTCCTGCCCGGCAAGCTGCGCACTGTCGCGGGAAATAGTTAACCAAGATCAATTCGCTTCTCCCTCGAACCGCCCGGAGGTCCTCCGGGCGGTTTCTCAGTTTGTTAACCTCTGGTGAAAGTATTGCCATGCAGTCAATGTGCAGCGTTCTGCACCTTGGCCAGGGGCATCGTGCTTCGCGGGCAGGCCGCCAGGAGTTCCCTCCCAACCCCTTAGTGTCGCATCTGCAAGGCTTTACCGTGATCTGCGTCACAGACCATGGTGACAAAATCCTTTGGCTTGGGAAGTGCATTAAAGGTCGACAACTAAAGAGGCCGCAAACTGAAACAATGACCTTCACCACCACAACTCACAGTTCTCGAATACTCCCGTTTGGTCGCTCTGCTCGACGGGGCGACACCTTGCAAAGTCTTCCCTGACTTCCCGCCTTTCTGCCTCTTTGAATAGTGGCCCCAGCAATGGGGCCGCTTTTTCTTGGTAGCGTTTTTGGGCCGATGTTTTACACGCCGGTCGCCCGCTTTCCTGTATGCTCGGGCCATCCCAGCCAGTTTCCTCGAGGAGCCCATGAGGGACGTCTACCAGGTCCTGCGCGAGAAAGAAGCCGAGATGACCCGTCTGCGAAACGAAGTCGATGCTCTGCGCGCCGTTATTCCTCTGTTGACGGACGACGAGGACGATCTGCTGTCCGAGCACCCGCCCTATGCGCCCATGCGGGCCGCGAACAGCGACTAGTCAGGGAGCCGCGCAAGCCGGGATGGCTTGCGATCCGTGTACCTAAAACGCTTCTCCTTGCACCCCCACTGTGGTTTCCCGATTTGCAGAAAGATGTTCCGCTGGCTGGGCTCCGGCTGGTTGACGCATCCCAATTTTGGCGCATATCATTTTTGTTTGGCCTCAGCGCGTTCTCGCGTGCTGAGGAGTTTGATTTGAGGCAGTAAATGAGTATGACCATGGACAAAAAGAGACTCGACTCGTTCAAAAAGCGTCTGGAACAACGGCAGCAGGAGCTGCGCCAGACCGTATCGCGGACGCAGCAAGATGGGCGTTCGGCGGACGAGGACGCCACGCAGGACGTCGCCGACAAGGCCGCCAACTCCTACAACAAGGAGTTCCTCTTCCACCAGAGCAACAACGAGCGCCAGTTGCTGCAGATGGTAGAAAACGCGCTCAGCCGTATTCGCGAAGGCAGTTTCGGCGAGTGCATCCATTGCGGAAGAGAGATCAATGCCAAACGCCTGGAAGCGGTGCCGTGGTCCCGCAACTGAATCGAGTGCCAGGAGAAATTCGAGCAGGGACAGTTGGAGGAGACTCCGAAGTAGATTCGCCACGATTGCAGACCAGAGCCGTCGGCGTGCAGCCGACGGCTTGTGCATTAGGGCACCTCCTGTCAGCCGAAGTGCATATTTTTGACGCTGCCGTTTTTTGCCTGTTAAACTGACCATTTGTCAGCCCCATCCCACGCATAGATAGGATCGAACGAGGAGTACGTGCGCGCAGAAACCCGCCATCAACTGAAAACCGACCGCTTCACGCAAGCCACGATTGGAGCCGCCGAGGCCACCGCCCACTGGACGGTCGAACACAAGTCGAAACTCATGATCGGCGGCGGAGCCGCCGTCATCCTCCTGATTGCCGTGTTCGGCACCTGGTACCACATGGGCCAGCAGGATGACAAAGCCAACTTGCAATTGAGCGACGCAGTCCGAACCCTGCAGACGACGGTCCGGCCTGCGGGCGCTCCGGAGAATGCGAATTTCCCGAGCTTTGCCTCAGCGCAGGACCGCGCCGCCGCGGCCCAGAAGCAGCTCCAGGCGCTGATCGATCAGTACCCGCACACCCATACGGCCGATATCGCCCGCTACCTGCTGGGGACGACGGCCGTGGAGATGGGCGACAAAGCAACCGCCGAGCGGGAACTCAAGGATGTTGCCTCGATCCACAATCGTGATCTGGCGAGCCTGGCCCGGATCGCCCTGGCCTCGTTCTATGGCAACCATGGCCGCACCCAAGAAGCTGTGGACCTGTACCAACAGCTCATCGCCAAGCCCAGCACGACGGTCAGCAAGGTGATGGCGCAGATGCAGCTCGCCTCGCTGTACGAAACGACCCAGCAGCCGGCCGAAGCCAAGAAGATCTACGAGCAGATCGTGAAGGACAATCCCCACAGCGAAGCGGAATCGGTGGCCCAGGCAAAACTGCAGGGGCTGAAGTAGTCCTCCAGACCCGAAGCGACCGTAGCGCCGGCGCTACCCTTCACCGCTCTCGCGCGGTGAACAGCTTTTGCCAGTCTTCATCACCGGCAGGCGGAAGCAGCGCGGGTTTGAGGTTTGCCGTGACGTGTCCGGGGTGTCCCATTCCAATCAGGCTGGTGGTGATTCCGGTCGCGGAACGCGAAAACTGAATTGCGTTTTCGGCGTCGTTTTTCATACCCAGCGCCTTTCCCACAAAAGAAGGAAGACCATGCGTGAGGCGTCCCTGGTAAAGGGTCGCGCTCCCGACCACGGCGACGCCGAGGTGTGCGGCCGCCTCGAACAGCGACATGTGTTTCTTGCCGACCAGCTGGTTTCGGAGAGCATGCGCCTCGGGCATGGCGAGGTTGAAAGGAAGCTGCACGAAGCGGAAATGATGGTCGTCGCCGGCCACATCGTGAGCGCTCGCGACGACCTCCGCCAGGCTGATGAAATCGCGCGCGCCCTCCGGCACCCGGAAGGCGTTCCATGTGGCAATGCCGTAGAAGCGCAACTTGTGGTGCTTCACACAGCTCTCGAGCACGCCGAAGGCGTGCTTCACGCGCTCGCGGAAAACTTCGCGCGAAACCTCCGCGAGCTGGGTTTCGGGATTGTGCAGATAAAACAGATCGATGCACTCAAGGCCAAGATTTGCGCGCGAGCGTTCGATCTGGTCGCGCAGATAGTCGCGGGCGATGCAGTGCATGCCTCCCACCAGTTCCTTCGGATCAATGACCCCGTTCTCGATATATTCGCCCGCGAAATATCCGCTGGGATCGGAGGGCAGGTTGGCGTCGAAGGACAGATAGCCGGCCTTGGTGCAAACCAGGATCTCGTCGCGCCGCACCACATTCTTCTGGATGGCCTGCTCGAGAGCCACCCGGATGTTGCGCTCGGACCGTTGATGCCGGTAGTTGATCGCCGAGTCCAGTACGTTGATGCCGGAGACAAGTGCCAGCGAAATCGCCTCGGTATAACCCGCGTCGGCAGCCTCGTCGGGTTCGCCCAGGTAGGTGCCCAGCCCGATGGAGGAAAGCCACAGGTCGGCGGCACCGGGGATGGGCCCAGGCTGGCGGTAGAAATCGGCCTCGCTGAGGGAGCGGAAGCGGTCCCGGTAACGGGCGGTGCCCTGCGCCGTGGCGTAGCCGGCAATCACCGGGCAAGTGTAGCAGCGCCAGAGAGTCGCGGGGAACTTTCCCTCGGCTGGCCCTCCCGAAAAGGGAACCTGCCCGCTGCTTGCTCCAACACAGGCTCCTTCTCCTGAAACAAAATCCTTGCCGGCTCCGTATCTATGGCTGACGGAGCCCGGGAGTCGCTTGATCACGTTCAAAACAAGGCCCCGTCCAAGAAGACGATGGTCATCCGGGATCTCATTGGCGACGTGTTCCGCACCTTGTGGGCGCACAAGCTGCGAACGTTTCTGACGATGTTTGGGATCGCGTGGGGCATCGTGTCGATCGTGCTGATGGTCGCGGCGGGCGAAGGACTGCGCGTCGGGCAGGCCAAGGTGGCCGAGACGCTGGGCAAGGACGTGATGATCGTCTTCCACGGGCGCACCAGCCTGCAGGCTGGCGGACAGCGCGCGGGCCGGCCCGTGCAATGGAGCGACGGCGACCTCGCGTACCTGCGAACCACCGCGACCGATTGCCAGTACATCCTCCCGGAACTGGAACAAGAAACCGTTCGCACGCACAGCGCCTACAACAATGCCGCGTTTCTGGTCAGCGGGTCGCTGCCGGAGTTCGGCTGGGTGCGCACGCTGAATCCGGGCGAAGGCCGTTTCTACAACGACAGCGATGTGAAAGAAGCGCGGCGGGTGGCGTTCCTGGGCACGGATGCTGCCAAACAGCTCTTTCCCGAAGGCGGCGCGGTGGGCCAGAACATCCATCTCAACGACTTCCCTTACACCGTGATCGGCGTCATGCAGAAGAAGAAGCAGGACTCGAGCTATGACGGGTGGGACGTCAACAAAGTATTCGTTCCCTTCACCACCATGCAGCGGGACTTCCCGGCGAAGCCCCCTGCGACCGCGCATGATATCGATCAATTCCTGGTCACGCCCCGCGCGGTCAACCTGCACGAGGAGTGCAAGTACCAGATCCGGCGCGGCCTCGGCCACCTGCATGGCTTCGATGCAAACGACAAAGAAGCCTGTCCGATCTGGGACACGGTGCAGGAGGCCAAGGCCTTCGAGACCATGACCAATGGCATGAAGTATTTTCTGGGCGCCGTGGGACTGATCACGTTGGTGTTGGGTGGACTCGGTGTGATGAACGTTATGCTGGTGGCGGTGCGCGAGCGCACGCGCGAGATCGGAGTGCGCAAGGCGCTGGGCGCCCGCGGCGGAGAAATTCTGCGTCAGTTCTTTATCGAAGCGCTGTTGATTGCGGGCTTGAGTGGCGCGGTCGGCATGGGCATCGCTTACGGATTGTGCGCGCTCGTAAACACTCTTCCCATGCCGGACTTTTTCGCCGGCCTGCTGCCCACGTGGGGAACGGGACTGCTGGCCTGCACTCTGCTGGGCATGATCGCGATCGTGTCTGCCCTATACCCGGCGCGGAAAGCGGCGTCGGTCGACCCGATCGAAGCGCTGCGGTATGAGGCGGGGGGATGAGGAAACCGGCGTCGGTCCGCGGCAAGGCGGGAGTCGATGGTCGATGGTCGTTGGCACGATCCGTTCAGCAGAGTGCTAGAAGCCAGTAGCCAGACACCGCCAGCCGCCAGCTGAATTCTAATGTTGACCGAAATCATTCACGAAGCCTGGATCGCGCTGAAGCGCAATCGCACGCGCAGTGCGCTCACCATGCTGGGCATTGTGTGGGGCATCGCGACCGTCACCTTGCTGATCGCCTATGGCAACAGCTTCCGCTCGATCCTGGTGAATGGCTTCAATGCATTCGGGAAAGGCGCAGTCATCTGCTGGCCTCAGCAAACCAGCGAGCAGCCCGGCGGTCAGCGGGCCGGGAAAAAAGTCGTGCTGGAAAAGGAAGATGTTGAGTTAGTCAAGGAAACTGCTCCGCTCGTGAAACATGTGTGCCTCGAGACGGTGCGGCGACCGGGCATCGCCTATGAAGACCGCATGGCCGGTACCGCTCCGGTGCGCGGCGTCTGCCCGGAGTATGGCGAAATGCGGAACGAGGTCCCCGCCGAAGGCCGCTGGATCAGTCCGCTCGACGAACTGGAGCGACGGCGGGTGATCTTCCTCGGGGCGCGCGTCAAAGAACAGTTGTTCAGCGGACGGCCCGCAGTGGGCGAGACTGTGCTGGTGCAAGGCGTGCCCTTCCAGGTGATTGGCGTGATGGCGCGCAAAATCCAGATGAGCAACTACTTCTCAAGCGATGACGATTCGACCTGGATTCCCTATTCGGCGGCGGGCGATCTGTGGAACACCCGCTACGCCGAGGTCATGATTTTCGAGCCCATCGCTCCACAATTTGAGAAACGCGCCGAAGCGCAAGTGCTGGCCGCGGTAGCGTCGCGGCAGCAGTTCTCGCCTACCGATCCGAAAGCCATCCAGATGTTCGGCCGCGAAGAGTTCCGCCCGATCATTGATGGCATCACCATCGGGCTGCAGGTGCTGCTGACGTTTATCGGCACGCTTACCCTCGGCATTGGCGGCGTGGGCGTGATGAACATCATGCTGGTGTCGGTGGACGAGCGCATTCGCGAGATCGGCCTGCGGCGCGCGCTGGGCGCGCGCAAGTGGCATATCAAGTCGCAATTCCTCGCGGAAACGCTCTTGATCATGCTGCTGGGAGGAATGCTCGGGATCCTGGTCTCTTATCTGATTGCAACCGCGGTGGGCACGCTACCGCTGTTGGGACCGCTCTTCGAAGATGATTCCGGCAAGGCCGACATCCACCTGAAGATTTCGCTCTTCACGGTGCTGCTCTCGACGGGCGTGTTGCTCGTGGTGGGAGTGGCCAGCGGAATGGTCCCGGCGCTGCGGGCTTCGAAGCTGGATCCGGTGGAAGCGTTGCGGTACGAGTGAAGAAATCGGGTCCTCTGGGATCGGGTCATCGGGCGAAGCAAAAGTCCTGGTTCCGCTCATCATCGTGGAGGGGTCGATCACCCGATGGCGGGATCGCCAGATCACCCGGTTCATTCGTTCCTCCCGCGATTGAAGGTACCAGCAGAATCTCGTCCCCATCCTGAAACGTATACCCCGGGCCGCCGAGGAAGCGGATGTCTTCTTCGTTCACGTAAACGTTCAAGAAGCGGCGCACCTGTCCCGCTTCGTCTCGCAGGTGCGGCTTGAGCGCGGGAAATTTGTCGTCCAGTACCGAGAACAGCTCTCCGAGGTTGGTTGCGGCGCAATCGAGTTTGCCAACCCCATCGGTGTGGCGGCGCAGCGCGGTTGGAATCTGGACTGTGATTGCCATCTCAAGCCTCCACCGTTTCCGGAATGTCGAGAGTGCGTTCCAGGTAGCGTTCGAATTCGGCGAGTTTCGGCGCGATGGCCGAATCGGCAGCGTATTCGCCGGCGAGCGCGTCGGTCGTCTTCAGGCCGTTGCCGGTGATGCAGAGAACGGTCGTTTCGTCGGGCGTGATGCGGCCTTCGCCATACAGCTTGCGAGCGCACCCAGCGGTCACGCCGCCGGCGGTCTCGGTGAAGATGCCTTCGGTCTCGGCCAGCAGGCGGATCGATTCGACCACCTCAGGATCCGACACATCTTCCGACCAGCCGCCGCTGTTGGTGATGGCCCTTATCGCGTAGTGACCGTCGGCAGGGTTCCCGATGGCGAGCGAGCGCGCGATCGTCGCTGGCTTCTGCGGCTCAATCTCCGCTCGGCCCGCTTTCACCGCCGTCGAAATGGGCGAGCAGCCAGTGGCTTGGGCGCCGAAAAACTTCACCGCTTTCGCCTCCACCAGCCCCAGCGCGATCAGCTCATCAAATGCCTTCTTGATCTTGGTGATCAGCGATCCGCCCGCCATCGGTACAACCACATTATCGGGCAGGCGCCAGCCGAGTTGCTCGGCAATCTCAAAACCCACCGTCTTCGAGCCTTCCGCGTAGTAGGGGCGAAGGTTGACGTTCACGAATCCCCAGCGATGCTCGTCGGCGATCTGCGAGCACAGGCGGTTCACCTGGTCGTAACTGCCGGCAATGCGAACCACCTTTGCGCCATACACCTGCGTGCCCAAAATCTTCGCGGGCTCAAGGTCGGCGGGGATGAAGATCCATGCTTTGAAGCCATTGCGCACGGCCTGCGCTGCTACCGAGTTAGCGAGATTCCCGGTCGAGGAGCACGACACCGTGTCGAAGCCAAAAGCGCGCGCTTGCGAGAGCGCGACCGCCACCACGCGGTCTTTGAAGCTCAGCGTGGGCAGGCAGACGGCATCGTTCTTGATGAACAGCTTGTGCGTGCCGACTTCCTTGCCTAGGTTCGGGGCGCTCAGAAGCGGCGTGAAGCCGACCGGCAACTTTGACTGAAAATCTTGGGGGAGGGGGAGAAGTTCGGAGTAGCGCCACATGTTGGGCGGGCGCTGGGCAATCTTCTCGCGCGTGAACTCAGCGCGGATGCTTTCATAGTCGTAGCTGACTTCTAGGGGAGAAAAACATTCGTCGCAGATCGAGCGGGGCTGGTTTCCCCAGGTCTTCCCGCATTCCCGACATCGCAGTTCGTAGTGAGCCATTCTGCCACTCGCCTTCTTGCGAGTCGCCGGGAACGAGCGCCGGGGAATGACGGGGAATCGGGAGAAAAGGTCCTCAAAAACGAAGACCTCTTCTCCGGATAGGAAAAGAGGCTACGGGAAAACGGGTACAAAAGCCGCTTGCCCGAATCTCATGTTCCCCGTCTCCGGGAGAGAGTTGGCACCAAGCAATCGCGATATATGATCGCGACCCGGTTGCCGTGGCGTCTCAGGGCTCGTCCCTCAGCCACTCTGCATGAAATTCAAAGTCGGCCCGAAATCGGGCTAACTTGGAGGGAAATACTACTCGCCACCCTGGCATGTGTCAAGGACAGGCGACCCATCGGCGTTTTCGATCCGGCAAATCACTTTTTGACGGTCGCGGATTCTTTTGACGCATCGCGGCGGACCGCGCATCCAAGATACGTCCCGCGAAGCACTCAGCAATCAGCAGTCCGCATTCCGCCCGAGAGGGTCGATTCACAGATCTTCCATGGCGGAGTGCAGAATGCTGAGTGCTGAATGCCAGGAGGGTTCCTCATGAACCGCCGCCGTTTTCTGCAGACCACCGCTGCTGTCACTCTCGCCACGACGTTCGCAAGAAACCGCGCGTCCGCAGAGCCCGCGACAGTCCCCATGCGCACCCTGGGTCGCTCGGGCGAAAAAGTCTCGATGGTCGGACTCGGCGGCTACCACATCGGCAGGCAGGGGGACGAGCAGGAAAGTATTCGCATCATCCGCACTGCGCTCGACAGCGGCATCAATTTTCTCGACAACTGCTGGGACTACAACGGCGGCCAGAGCGAAGTCCGCATGGGTAAGGCTCTGCGCGAAGGCTATCGCAACCAGGCATTCCTGATGACCAAGATTGACGGGCAGACG
>Ga0182041_10001847_pt1 | contig 10806 bp, 17 predicted proteins | sample flu12Cox44000178_FD_125967 | JGI IMG/M metagenome (GOLD analysis project Ga0182041, IMG submission 125967) | Lab enrichment of tropical soil microbial communities from Luquillo Experimental Forest, Puerto Rico - flux8day.12C.oxic.44.000.178 | ecosystem: Environmental > Terrestrial > Soil >...
CGCGCCCGCTGCCCCGGCGCTGCGTTCGCCTTCGTTAGTCGACAGCAACATCCGGAAACAGGCTGCTAGCCTACCCACGAAGGCGTCAAACGGATTACGTGCGGCCGCGCTCATGGCTTCAGCCATTCCGCGACGATCTTCACGTTGCGAGCAACGTGATCGGGGACGTTCTCACTGCGGTCGAGATGCGCGACGAGCTTGGCGATGGCCTTTCGCGGGATGGCGGCCGCGGCCTGCTCCAGCACCTCAGCGAGGGCCTTCTCGAATATCTCGGTTCGGCTGAACAGCTCGGATTCCGCTTCGCGCAGGAAGTCAGCCATGCTCTCCTCCCTGATTACTCGATTTCCCAGCAGCGCTTGCGATAGGGGCACCATCCGCACCTGTGATCTTCCGGGCTGTCGAAAGCGCGCGGCAACAGCTCGTTCGCGCGTGTGGCCGCGATGATAGAAGCGGCGCGGTCTGACCAAAATTGCGCGCGCTCGGCATTAAACGGGACCAGGAAGAACAGAACTTCACAGGTGTCCGCATTCACAACGCTGACCAGCGCCGGATTGGTCACGTCAAGATAAGCCTGGTACAGCGCGATCTGCGCTGCATATTGCGGGTAAACCTTCTCGAGTCCGTCGCGTTCGAGCGCGCGCCAGCCCTTTGCTCCGAGCGCTTTGTTTTCCCATATCGCTGGATAAACCAGGTAAGTCGCCGTGCCCGCGATCAGGATCCCATCAGCGTGACCGCGCAGCGCACCACCGACAGCGGTGAAGGCGCACGCCTCGTCGGCCGCGAATTTGAAACCGATTGCCTTGAGGTGATCGCGGACGCGCCTCTCGAAGAAATGCCCGCGTTGAAAAATTTCGCGCGTGCGAGCCGTTAGATCAGCCTTTACCCACCAGGCATATTGCGTGCGGCGTGCGCATTCATATCCGACAATGCTTGCGCCCAGATAAGGCCGTGGCTGCTCGGCGGTTGCCATGGCAATCCTTTCGATCTCCGTATTGAGCGCGGTGTTGATCGGGTCGAGAGAAAGCGTGGCGCGGTTGAGATTGAGCACAGTTCGTTCCCTCAGATCGTCGTGATCTCGTCGTTGAACTCGGTTGGATCCATAAGCGAATTGCCAGCCGCCGCGTTGGCCTGCCGAGCGATCTGGCTCGCGCCTGTTTGCCGAGTGATACCTTTGTCACTCATATCGCGGGCGATCTGAGCCTTGCGGATCAGCGGCATAGCTTTGAGCAAAAACTCGATGATGGTTTCGCGCGGCCACTGCGCGAGCGGCTTCGACCAATCGACGACACCGGCGCAGGCATCCGCGAGTTCGGGCAGGATCGCGGCGACCGCGCCTGCGTCCCACGGCTGCGGATCGAGCGCGGTCATTCGGATGGTGCGCTCGGTGTCGAGCTGCTCGGAAGCCGCTTGCTGTGCCCTCACCGTGATCCAGGAAAACAAGATTGCCGCGACAATCCATCCCCACTCGGTTTCGCTCAGCCGCCCGATAGGCGTAAGAGGCGGAATGGGGCCGCCGATCTGGACGACCCCTTTCGCGCCGGCAATTGCCGCGGCCGTGGCGTCTCGCTGCCACTGGTCTTCGAGTGCGGAGAGCGATACCTCCCCGATGGCGCGGACCTTCTTCATCGCTCAGGCCCAATCCGGGCGCTGCACGACCGCGGAGGAAGCGCCCCCGCTGTTGCCCGCCTGCGGAGCGCCATCGAACGGCGGCGGCTGCTCGACCGCCTTCCAGTCTGCCATCCCGCGCACGATCACCGCGGCGATGTTGTTCTTATCCGGCCAGGACTCGCCGGTGGGCTGATTGGAGCTATCCAATTCGGCTTGCCCTTCTCAACGCCGAGCTTGACCATGAAGGTGGCGCCCTCGAAGTCCTTGAGCTCGACCGTGCGCTTGGCGCGCGCTTCCGCCGACATATCGTTCGGCTCGAGCCCGCGCGTGGCGTCGAGGATCGCCTTGAGCGTGGAGCGCGAGATCTCCGCCGCCTGTTGCTGGCCGGCACTGATGCCCTCGAGGATCCAGTATTCCCAGACCTTGCGCCCCTTGAACTCGCCGTCGGTGACGGTGAGTTCGGCGTCGATCATCTCACAATCGCCCCTGGCCGAGCGCTTGAGGATGCCGTCCTCGCCGGCACCGCCGGGGCGGAGGTGGAGCGAGACGGTCACGATGGTGCCCGCCGGCATGGTGTCGAAGCTGCGCGCGGGCTGCGCAGTACTGTAGTCATACGGCATGGAAAACCTCCCTTACTCTGCCGCGTCAGCTTTGACCGGGCTGACGATGACCGGAACCGTGGTGATTTTGGTGATGAGCTTGCCCAGATCCGGCGGCTCGACCTGCTGGAGCCGGCCGGAGCGATCCTTCGCCGGATAGCTCCAGGGATTAGGCGACGTGCAGCAAAACCCGCGCGTTGGTGGCCGGTTGTCGCCGAAGTTCAGAAACTCGTAGATGATGGTCTCGTCGACGATGGCGCCGATCTCGCGCGGGACCTTGGCGCCCTCCGCCTGAAGCTCGTAGCCGACAAATCTGCCGAGTTCGTCGGTCGCCTTCTCCAAGATACCGGTGAAAACGACGTGAACGTCACGCGCCCGTTGCATCTGATACAACCAGGCGAGCATCTCGCGCGCATGCAGACCATATGCAGCACGCGTGTCCTTGGCGCCGTTGCGCGCAAAGCATTCCGGTTGCTGTTCACTCCAACTGTATGAAAGCCGGCTCAACGCGGTGAGGCCGTCCACGAAGATCACGCGGTAGCGATCAAGGTTTTCGAGCGCTCCGCCGACCGCGCTGTAATGCGCCGAGGAGTAAACGTGCGTCGCGGCGTAGCCTGGGTGCGGACCACCGATCCGGCACGCGAGGTCGCGCGCGGCCGGCCAGTCGTCGATCTGCACGGTATCGAGCTTGAGATCCTGTATGGCCAGGTCGCCGTGATCGACATCGACGAACAGCGCACCCGCGGTGTCGATCGTACGAACAAGCGAGGTCTTGCCCACGCCGGTCGGACCGAGGATTAGGAACTTAACGCCGCGGGCGGCAGCGAGGCGCGCTTCGGCGCTGATAATCTTCACCTGGTTTCTCCCTTTGCACGCTCCGCCGCCATGACCACCTCGGTGGCGAGATCGAGCTTGGCAACGATGAGCAGCGGCTTGCGGTCGGCGCGGATAACGAGAAAGTCGCGCCCCTCGAGCCAGTCATAGAGACGATTGAATCCGTTCCCGCGCGCCTTGGCCTCGCCGCGCAGATCGCGACCGAGCACGGGCACGGAGATGTCGCCGCCGAAACGCCCGCGCGCGGCCCCACCGAGCGGGACACGCTCTCCCGCTAATCCGTGCTGCGCACGATGGCGCGCTCGGTCCTCGAACCCTTGTCACGCGATGCGCGGCCGCCGCGGCTCATGGCGTTACCTTTGCAAGTTCGTCCTGGGTGTACCTCGTCAAGATCTCGCCGCCGCCTGCGGCCTCGAAGCACGCTTCGAGGATCGCGGGAGGCCCGTGCGCGACGAATAGGCGTGTCGCGACAGGCGCACGCCGCGCCCCACGTCGAGCTTGTCAAGCGTGGTGCAGACCGTCATGCGCGTGGTCTCGCCGTCGGCGAAGTGCGCGACGAATACGGGGCTGCGGCTTGTGAACCGAATGTCAGTCATCGACATCCTCATGCTTAAGCGCGGCGATCGCGGCGTCGCGCTTGGCGCAGAGCTTGGCGTGCCGCTCGGCCAAGTAGCTGAGCGCGAACTCGAGCTTGCCGATCTCCTCATTGAGGTGCCGGATGCTGTCCTCGAGCACCTCGTCGACCACCGTGAGCGTCATGGCTCGCGCTCCTGCGGAAGACCGCTCCAGGCGCGCTCGATCGCATCGGCGAGATCGCGCAGCTTGTTGGCGACGACCACGGCGCGCATCTGGTGATCCTGCTTGCGCTGCTCGATCGCCCGGCCCTCCCTGATCTGCCGATCGATCTTGGCGTGACGCTTCGCCAACACCTTCGGGTCGTTCAGGTGCTTCTCGTACTGACGCATGAAGTCGTTCATGGGTATCAGTCCTCCACGTTTGCCTCGGCATTGATGAGTGACGGATTTCGCCGGTAATAGGACGCAGGATCGGCGAGCACCGCAGCCACCGCGGTCATCAGCTCGTCGACGCCTTCGGTGAACAGCCAGAACCGACAATGGATGAGTTCGCGTTGCAGGCGGCCGTCGGCGAAAGCAGACGATCACCGGCTTGCCGAGCATCGACGCCATCACGGCCTCGCCGTGCGCGTCGGTGCCGGCCGGCAACAGCAGGACGAAAACGTCACACTGCACGATGGCCTTGCAGTACGCTTGATAGTGAAGACGGGCAGGGGAAGCGGGATTGCGCAGCTTCGCGACGTGCCGGGCAATCGTCCAATCCTTGTAGTTGGGATCGATGTCCTCCCAGCGGAGCGGTGGATCGGACCAGCCGTGGATCTCGTATCCGGCCGCGCGCATCCGGGCGATCAACGGCTGATAGAACGGATTGCGTATCTTGCTCGACGCGACGTAGATCCGCGGCGCGCGTGTGGGGACCGCGACCTCCTTCTGAGCGGCGCCCCCGGTCGCATCGATCGTTGAATCGTCAGTCCACAGCGGGCCGGTCAGAAAACGGTTCAGTCCGCCCATGCTGTCCCACTGCGCCCTGATGTTTTTGGCGTCTTGGTATTGCCGGCGCTCGTGCTGCTCGCGCCATGCCTCAAAGTCAGCATAGTCTTTCATTGCGTCACCTTCTTTCGTTACACCGCGATCGGCGCCACGCGCCTCGATTCTTCCCAAGCCGCCACTGCGACGGGAACGATGGGCCTGATCAGGCTCAACATCGCGTCGGCGTAGACTCGGATCTCGTATTGAGCGTGCGCATCACAGCGCAGCGTCAGGAAGTGAAACAGGTTGCGGAGATCGATCTTCGCGAACATGTGGCTGTAAACGCTGAGCGGTAAAACGACGCGCGCCAACTCGCGGGGGACACCACGCGCCAGGAGCACGCGATAGGCGTCGAACGCGCTTTCACAGGCTGCGCGGATCAGCTTGGGCGAGATCTCGTCCGGCTCCGCCGCGATGCGCGCCTGCTTGGTGCTCGTCGATTGCGCGCCGACCTGATCGGGTGCGGGCACATAGAAATCTTCCGGCAGTTCGCGATAGCGGGCCGAAAGCTCGTTGAGACTGAACGTTCTATGCCGCACCCACTGCCGCACGACGAAGATCGGCGCCTTAACCTCGAATTGAAACACGACACTTTCGAACGGGGTCGTGTGTTGATGCTTCCACAGGTAGCGAATTAACTTAGCGTCCGAGCCTGCGTCCTCGCCGGCGCGCCATGCGGCGTCGTATGAGACCCGGGCGGAGCGGACAATCGCAATGTCTCCGCCCATGAAATCGACCAGCCGCACGAACCCGTGGTCGAGCACGTCGATTTTGGTAGCTTCGGCGACAGTGATCATGGAAACGGAAGCTCCGGTTGCGCTGACGGCGCCTTGATCTGCTTCCCCGTGGAGTGAGCTGGATCGAACTTCCCGATCTCATCCCCAAAACAGTCCCAACCTGGCCGGCGCTCACGCGCGAACAACTCGACAAATGGGCCGTCGCAGTAACGCTCGATGCGGGCGAAGAACTCGTCTGGCTTGCGCGAATGCTCGCGACGCGGAGCGATGATCAACTCGCGCACGTCTTTGGCCTTGCGCCGGCAGTTGCCGCGGCGCGCTAGCAGCACGAACTCGGTTTGATGGCGAACCGTGAGTCCGAGCCCGATGTGGAAGTCGGTCTCGGTAAGTGGCGAGATCCCGTTCCAAGAGCGCTTGGTTTTCAGCCAGGTGAAGGCGCGGGTCGAATACTTAAAGCCCCACGCATCGATCAGGCGCAGCGCGTTGAGCAGGAACGGGCCGCTTGTCGAGATAAAGAGATGGCAGCCGTTCGGCGATGCGAGATCCCTGACCGGCAATGCTGCCAGCGCCTCGAGCGACATGGTCTTGTAATGGCGCTCGTTGTCGCGACGGGAGCTCCAGTTCTGAGACTGAATCGCGGTGTAGGAAGAAAAATGCGACGCCGGGTCGGCGGTGATCACGCCGTAATGGGCGCGGCGCAGTCCCTCGAATGGCGCCGGCGCTCAGATATCGGTGATGGCAGAGGCGCGCATGCTCTAGCCCCCCATCCCGGCGATCACATCGATGGCGGCCCCGAGCGGCGTCGATGGCGCGCCACGCGGATCGCGCAGCACGGCGCGCCGGAGAACCTCGAGCGGGCAGCCGAATTGAAGGGCTAGGCTGGCCGCGATAGCGGCGTCGCGCGCGAACAAATCGGCAGCGCTGCCGGGCTTGTGATTTTGCAGAAACACCTCCATCACGCGCCCGTTGACAGAGCCGACAGTCGCGGTGAATTGCAGGCCCGCGACTGTGAGGTCGAAGCTCATCGCCGGGCGGCGATCGGGGAGGCGGGTGCGCATTTGACGAAATTCCTTTCGAAAGAAGAGGCCGCCGCAGCAATCGCCGCGACGGTCCAGCGGAGTGGTTCGCGTTTGGTTTTCGGCTACATGACACGCTCTCCTTCGTGATCGCCCGGGCGCGGCTCAGCCCCCGTTGCGCAACAGGCGACGCAGCGTCGCTCGTGAGTTAAGGCGGGTCCGGAAGCCACTCGGGGTTTGCGGGGCAACCAGGAAGCGTTGGCGCCCCTGAGCATCGGTCCACCTGATCTTCATGTGGCGACCACTAGTGTCGACGGTCGCCGTAAAGCCGTGCGCCGCCAGGATCGCGCACGCGTCGCTGACAAGTTCGCGGGCGCGGGGATTCATGCCGCCTCTCCCGCCGCGACCGCCTTGATCCGGGCGATCAGCCGCTCGGTGCGCTCGATTCCGAAGCGGGTGATATAGGAGGCCATATCGGCCGGGCAGGGCGGGCGCACGGGATGACCAAGTGCGCGATGCACGAGTCCCGGGCCGGTATTGACCAGCCGTGCGCCCTGAACGGACGTCGGCTGGACCAGATTGAGCGTCCCGCTCACGAGCTGGGCCGCGAGATAGGCGCGCTCCTTCGGAGTCTTGCCGCGCAATTCGCCCTCGAGGCAGTTGCCGGTGATGGGGATGGCCGCCGGCGGAGGCGCGAAAGGCACGACCTTATTGACATGGCCGGCATAACCGACCATCTCGGTGATGTGGGCATCCATAAGATGCTCCTTCTTGTGTGGCGGGCGACTGTTCCTTGACCGGGGCGTCGCCCGCCGGGCTGTCTGCCGCTTAGGCAAACATCCATCCCCGCCGTGCGGCAGACGGAGACGACGGAGATGGGCTGTCCGTGTTGGGAAAGTTTTGCTAAATGGGCGCCTTGCGCGCCCTAAAGTTGGGCGGGCTAGCGGCTCCGCTGTTGGCTCGCCCAAAATTTCCAAACCGGGACGCGTCCCGCAAAGTCGCAAGGACTCGTCCCGAATTTCGCAGTGTGCATTCCGGCCGCACACTGCCGCCGCCTTCTCTTGTTTAGGGCTAGGCGGAGCCCCGGCTCCTCTTGTGGGAGTCTCTCTGCGGTCAGGCCCCGCCCAGGCAGCATCCCCGGCGATGGAGACCGGGGAGACCGTAACGCGATGCAGGCTCCTAAAGCTCCCCTGACCGAGGGGTTGGCCCGCTGGCGCGCCCGTTTGCATGTCCACCACCCCGAAGGGTCGGCACGACTTCACCCGACGCTGGGGACACACCCCGAAGGCCTCGCATCGGCACTGGTAGTTCCAGGGGGATTTGCGCGCCCCCCGTCGTCGTGTTCTGCGACACGACGCACAGTCCTTCTCCGTTCGGGCGCGCGCTGAGCGCGGCCCGCGACGAGCAGTCAAAAAATTCGTAGCGTTACTTCTTGGGGGCCTTCTCAGGCTCCCAACCCGGTGGCGGCGGCGGCAGCACCAACGCGTCGTAAAGCGTCATGAACTTCTTGCGCTTGCCGATTCGCTTCACCAAGTACTTGTAGTTCTCCTCGAACGATTCCGTGTCCTTGAACTTGTTCAGCTCCGCAGCCTCGTGCAGCGTCAGCCGCTGATTCAGCTCCATCGGCGTGAAGCCGGCGAGGCTGGCGGGGAGCGGGGTGATCGCGGGCTTGTTCACGAGCACAATCACTGACACGACCAGTTAACCAGGCAATAACCTTTTTTGCCTCGCTGGTCGGGTGCAACTTATTGAAAATAAAAGCCAGTCGAGCCTGGTCGGGTCAGTCGGGTCCCAGTCGGGTGTCATTTTTTTTGTTTGGGCCGGGGGACCACACGGCGGGTGCGCAGATCGAAGATTAGGCGGCCAGCAAGTATATCGTTCAACTTTGTCCGTACCGACTCTTTGTCTTTCCAGGGAAACTCCCCGGCGACGAATTCGATCTTTCCCTCCTTAAGACGCTCGCGGCACCAATTTGTTTTTTCTCCCAACTTGGGTCGCCCATGCTGTTCGATCTTCTCGTACAGCCACTCCAAGCACCTGTCCCCCCGCCACAGCTCCTTCGGCGCCGGCCCTGGTTGCTGCTGTTCCGCCGGTTCTTCTTTCGCCGGCGGTATCGGTTTTCGCATCAGCGCTGCCGCGAGCGCCATTATCCGCCTTGCCATGCGCATGACCGGCGCCGCGAACGACACCTCTCCGATCGTGGCGTGCGCGACGTGCAGCGTGAGCGGTTGCTGAGACTGCGGCGGCTCCAGCAGCGCCGCCACCAGCGCCATCATTCGGCGTGCTAAGCGCGTGATCGACTCCGCGAACGACACCTCCCCGATCGTAGCGTGCGCGATGTTCAGCTTGATCGGCTGTTGCGACGGCGGCGGGTCTATCTCGAGCCCGGGACGCAACGCGATGATACTCTCGCGCAGGACCTCGACGCCCAACAGCGTGACGGGGTAGAGCCCCACTGCCCCCGCCTCCGGTGGCAAGACGACCAGCTTGGCGATCGAGTTATCGGCGAAGTTTATGGTCGGCAATGAACCCCGCCCGAGGTCTTCGATCCGTGCGTCTAGCGGATCTATTTTCTGCCAGCGTATTTGTACCGTCTTCTCGGCGCCGAAGACCTGTTCGGCGAGCCATGGTCCCGCCTGCGAGGGTGACAGGCATATTTTCAGGATCAGTGGCTGGGCCGCTTGCAGCGTGTCCCAGGTTTCTGCTGTAGGCTTATCCTTAGCCTTGGCCACGGGTCCATTCCGTCGGCTTGGTTAGGGGCTGCCCGGCGTTGAACCCGCTGGGCAGACCCCGCTTATATCACTTCCGGCGCCGTCTTAGCTGTACGACCTTGGCTTTCCGTGGCGCGCCCTCCGCTAGCTCCATGACATGCGCGCCCCAGCGCTCGAGCGCGCGCCGGCGCTCGTCGAGATAGGCCGCCTTGTTATAGACGCCGGCGACGCCGGCTTTGTGCCCACTGATGTGACCCAGGATAGCCTCGACCACATGCGGAGCTACCTCGAAACGATCGTGCAGGGCGGTCGATAGCGCGCGGCGGAAATCATGCAGGACCCAGTCCTTTACACCTCGGTCCATCTGAGCGATCCGGGCGTCGAGCTCAGCTTTGCTCTTCGACCAGCCCTGGAATCCGCGCTCTGAGCCGTTACCGAAGACGTGGTCCCTGGGCGTGCCATCGGGGCTGGTCCGCCGCGGCTGGGCGGCCAGAAGGGCGAGCGCCGGCTGTGACAGCGGGATGATGTGTTCGCGCCGGTTCTTGGTGCGCGCCGGCGGCAGCGTGATGGTGGCGGCGTCGAGATCGACCTCGCTCCGGCGCAAGGACCCGATCTCGTCGCGGCGGGCGCCGGTCAACAACAAAAGTTTGACGATGACGCCGTAAGGGTCGCCGGGCGGGAGGACTCGCCAGATGATGCCCAGCTCGTCGTCGCTGGGGACGTGCCCGCGGGCGCCATTTTCGATCGCCTTGTTAGTGAAGGCGACCGGATTGGCGTCGACGTAGCCCTCGCGCGCCAGCCACATGAAGTAGGTCGACAATGAGGCCCGCACCCGGTTGCTGGCGGCCGGGCCGTTCTGCTTGGCAATGTCCGCCAACCGCGCGCCGATGATCCGCCGATCCAGGCTCTCGACTGGATACCGATGGAACGCCTTGCAGTGTTTCATCAGGTGGCGCTCGGTCTCCTCGTAGCTGCGCGGCTTCTGTTTGACCTTCTGGCGCCCCAGGAAGCGCGGCAGCACCGCGGCAAAGGTCTCCAGCGCCCGGGCCCGCTCGTGCTCCTTCTCGGCAGCCGGATCGCGCCCCAGCCGGACCTGCGCCATGAGGTCCCTGGCGCCGGCGTAAGCCTTGCCGGGGTCAATGCTGCCGAGCTTGCCGACAACGATGCGGCGGGAGTGACCGGCGCGGGCGTACTGCACCATCAGCGAGTGCACGCCGCTACCGCGCACCCGGAGCCCGTACCCGGGCAGCTCGCTATCGAAGTGCACCCTGTCGTAGCCAGCGGGGACGGGCCCCAGACGCGCTAACAGCGCCCGGACGCCGGCCGCGGTTCGCAGCGAGGTCTTCTGTTCTTTCACCTTCTCACCCTCCTCCCGATTTGCCCGTCACAGCCGTCACACCGGGGGCGCTCCTCCAAGAGACAGCCAAGAGACATCCCGAAACCGGTCCTAACCCGGCGCTAACCGGACGAAGCTGTGGAGGTCTAGCGAGGAAGTGCCAGGATTGCAAGGTCAAACCGGCGTTAACCGGTGCTAATCCGGGGATAGCCCGCCCTACGAGAAGCCCATCCTCACTCTACGAATCTGGGGGTCAGGAGTTCGAATCTCTTCGGGCGCGCCAGTCAAAGCCCTGGTGATCAAAGCAAAATCAGCCGCCGCGAGCAGACGCCGAGTTACACGGCCGGAGAGCCATGTAACC
>Ga0182041_10001849_pt1 | contig 10801 bp, 10 predicted proteins | sample flu12Cox44000178_FD_125967 | JGI IMG/M metagenome (GOLD analysis project Ga0182041, IMG submission 125967) | Lab enrichment of tropical soil microbial communities from Luquillo Experimental Forest, Puerto Rico - flux8day.12C.oxic.44.000.178 | ecosystem: Environmental > Terrestrial > Soil >...
GCCTGACGAAGCCTCGACTCGGCCTCAGCGGGGCGACCCAGTTTCATCAGGCTCACCCCTTCGGCGTTCAATTGTTGGGCGCGATAGCTCGAAGTGATTTGGAAAAGGCTGATGACTGACAAGAGGAGTAACATCCGGGCCTTCATCTTGGGGGCAGCTTCGGCGCCTGCCCGCTCGCGATTGGCAAACTCTCGCAGTGGGTCAGTTGGATATCGGGCGGCTTTGCGCGGCCGCGTGGCAAGGCAAACTCGCCACTACGAGGGCAAGCTGGACTCTTGACTAGACTTCCGGCTAGCCGTACTATACCATAAAGAGTGATGGTTTCGGCGCTCGCGTGTCGGGTCGAATCAGCAAATCCTTTTCAGAGAACGTAAGTAAGAGCCAGAGAGTTTACCTGTGTCGGGAACTCCGCAACACTTTGGTTGGGTCCGGTTCGTATGCACAACAGCTGCCCTAACGAGTATCACGGTTGCGGGGATGTTTATCATCGAACATTTCCGCGGGTCGAATGTGAAGTTTGATACGCCGTACCAAGGCGTGCTGCTTACCAACGGCTCGGCCTATTTTGGCCAGCTTACAGGTTATGGGGGTCCTCATCCGGTCCTCACCCACGTCTACTACGTGGTCAGTCAAACCAACCCTGATACAAAGCAAGTGAGCAATATACTCGTGAAGCGGGGCAAGGAGCTGCACGGGCCCGATCGAATGTATATCAATCCGAGCCAGATCGTTGCTGTTGAACCGGTGGGCCCCCATTCGAAAGTGGCCGAACTGATAGGCCAGGCGAGTGAGTAGCTGGGGCCCATACCAGCCGGCGGCTGTTCGCGTCAGCCAGAAGCTCGGCAAGATCGGGTGGGACGTTCTTCATTAGGCCTCTAAAGAAACGGCAATCTCTTGGCATGCGAGGTGAGATTCTTGAAGAAGCTAATTCTGGTTTGCGTTGCTGTCACAGCGACCGCAATTATCCTGCTGGCGGCGGCTTGTAGGACTGCGGCCGACATTAAGTTCGATACGGCTTACCAGGCTGTTTTGCTCGACAACGGTTCGGTGTACTTTGGCAAGCTCCAGGGAGCGGGAACGCAGTATCCCGTTCTGACCGATGTCTATTACGTTCAGAGTCAGGTGAATCAGGAGACCAAAGAGGTGAAGAACATCCTGATCCGGCGCGGCAACGAGTGGCATGCTCCTGACCGGATGTTCTTGAACGCGAGGCACATCATTTTGATCGAGCCTGTGGGGCCCAACTCCAAAGTGGCCGAGCTGATCGCCCAGGACAAGAAGAAGTGACCCGAGTGCGGAAGCCGGGCTGAGAGTTTGTGTGAAAACTGCTGGTTCTGAAATCAAGGCACGCCTTCTCTGTGCCGAGCGCAGTTGTCTTACGACCCAAGGCCTTTAGCCCCTGATTTTGGGCCGGCAACGGCTAGAAGCCGCCAGGAGGAAGGGCCGCTCGCGGCACGACTGAAGTCGTGCCCTGATACGGCTTCAGGGCTTAAAGAAGAGCCGCAGACTTTCTGAGAAGCGAAAGTCTGTGCTACCTGGTCATTTAAGCTGTCCGAGGGATTGAGCCCACGCTGTCGATCAGCCGACCGACTTCATCCTCCGTGGTATAGCAAGCGCATCCCGCTCGCACCAGCCCCTCGGGCAGCAGACCGAGGCGTTCCACAACGGTCGCGGCATAAAAGTCCCCGTGTGACAAGAACAAGCCTCGTTCAGCGAGGCACTGGGCCACTTTGGTGGAGGTGACGTTCGAGACTGTGAAGGAGATGGTTGGCGTGCGGGGCGCCTCGGGTGGCGGCCCGTACAGACGAACGTCGTCGATGGAAGAGAGTCCCTCCCACAACTGTGCGAGTAGCCGGGTGCTCGCGGCATCGAGCGCATGAAAGGCATGGCGCAGGCATTCCCGTCGAGTGGCCCCGTGCCCGAGCGAGGCGAGAAAGTTAACCGCCGCGGCCGCCCCCACAATGCCCTCGTGGTTCTGGGTTCCCGTCTCTACCCGCTCGGGCGCTTCCTGGGGCGCGGGAATGAGCCTGGGGAAGTCAAGCGACTGCAGCAGGTACCGTCGGCCCCAGAGGATCCCGAGGTGTGGGCCGTAAAACTTGTAGGCGGAGCAGGCGAGGAAGTCGCAATCGAACTCCTGCACATCGATGAGGGCGTGGGGCGCATAGTGCACGGCATCCACAAAGAACAAGGCGCCTTGGGCGTGCGCCGCTTGCCCTATGCGCCGGACGTCGCTGATCGTGCCCAAAGCGTTGGACGCTGCTCCCACAGCGACCAGCCGGGTGTGACGGTTGATCTTCCGCTGCAGGTCGTCCCAATCGAGCTGGCCCGTCTCTGGGGCCATCCTCCCCATGCGCAGGGTGACCCCTCGCTCGTGTTCCAGCGCCTGCCAGGGAGCGACGTTGGCGTGGTGATCCAACTCCGTCACCACGATCTCGTCACCCAACTGGTACTGACGGCCCAGGGCGCGCGCGAGGTGAAAGGTTAAAGTGGTCATGTTCGGCCCGAACGCAATCTCCGTGGGTGCAGCGTTCAGGAAGTCCGCCAGGGTCCGTCGAGACTCCTCAATCGCGGCGTCCGTTTCGGCGCTCGTGGGGTAAGCCCAGTGGGTGTTGGCATTGTGATGATACAAATAGTCTGCCATCGCCTCGACTACCGGCCGCGGGACCTGCGTGCCACCCGGACCGTCGAAATAGGCTACGAAATGACCGTTATGCCGCCGTTCCAGGGCTGGGAAATGACCTCGGATTGCTTGACTCATAGATCAAGGCAGCCTACCACTGTTGCTTTCCTTAAGGCAATCACCGTAGCGGAGGACAACCCACGCTCCACGTTATGGACCTTGGACAACTATCATGAAACTACAAAAAACTGTAGCGCATCTTGAAAGAACATTCCCGTTGTGGGAACATCTTGCGGGAACACCTTGCACGTCATCAGCGATAAGGCGATTCACGTGTCGGTCGAGCTTTTCATCTAGGGAGTCTCGTGCTTATCCGACTTTTTCGAAATTCCGAGAGTAGGCAAAAATGAATCGAAGGAGGTAGCGAAATGGAGAACCCCAGTTATTCCGGAGAGGCTTCTAAAAATACCTTTTCCAGGCGCACGCTCCTGCGCCGTGCCGCCGCGACAGTGGCCGGTTTGACCATCGTTCCGCGCCACGTACTGGGCGGGCCCGGGTATGTCCCTCCCAGCGACAAGGTCAACATCGCGTTCATCGGAACTGGTTCGCAGGGGTTGCGGGTGATGCTCCACTTTCTGCGGGAGGCCGACGTACAAGCCGTGGCGGTCTGCGACCCGAATCAGCAGAGTGCGGACTATGCGCAATGGGCACAACACGAGTTCCGTGATGCAGTACGCAAGTTGCTGGGTACGAGCACGGGCTGGGATTGGCTGAGCCCTGAGGACCCACCGATTCAGTTGACCCATTCCCTGCGGGTGACGAGCGGCGTGGCGGGCCGGGACCCTTGCCAAAAAATTGTTGACGCCTATTACGGAACCCAGAAACGGTCTGGGGAGTACCACGCCTGCGCAGCGTACAAGGATTTCCGGGAGTTACTGGAGAAGGAAAAGGACGTCGACGCGGTGGTGGTCGGCACCACGGACAACCTGCACGCCGCTGTGTCGGCGGCGACAATGAGGAAGGGCAAACACGTCTTCTGCCAGAAGCCCATGACGCACACCCTCTATGAGGCTCGGTGCATTGCCGACATCGCCCGCGAGACAGCGGTGGCCACGCAGGTAGCGGTTAATAACCAGGCGTCCGAATACACGCGTGTGCTGTGCGAATGGATTTGGGCCGGCGCTATTGGACCTGTTCGGGAGGTCATCAACTGGTCGAGCCGCCCTTTCTGGCCCCAGGGCATCGAACGCCCCAAGGAAGTGCAGCCGGTGCCCGAGCGACTGGATTGGGACCTGTGGCTTGGCCCGGCGCCGCAGCGCCCTTTCAACCATGCCTACCTGCCCGTCGTATGGCGCGGCTGGTACGACTTCGGCTGCGGGGCCCTCGGCGATATGGGCTGCTACAGCTTTGATACTATTTTCCGTGTGTTGAAACTGGAGGCGCCGACAAGTGTGCAGGCTAGTTCAACCGCGCGCTACGACGAAACCTTTCCTCTGGCGTCCATCGTTTATTTCAACTTTCCCGCGCGGGGCGACATGCCTCCGGTGCGACTGACCTGGTACGACGGCGGCTTGACCCCTCCCCGTCCGCAGGGAATGGATGAGGGGCGATCGATGAGTGGAGAACAGGGAGAAGGACTGTTGTTCATCGGGGACAAGGGTACGATCCTGTGCAGTTTCAATGGCGGCCACCCCAGCCTGATTCCCGAATCGGCGATGAAAGCCTACCAACCGCCACCGAAGACCTTGCCTCGCTCACCGGGCAACGAACGCGAATGGCTTGACGCCTGCAAGGGAGCGAAGACAAAGCCGGGCGCCAACTTCGAATTCTCGGCTATGGTTACCGAAACTCTTCAATTGGGCAATATCGCGGTGCGAACGGGAGAGACGTTGATCTGGGACCGGGCCAGTCTTAAAGTCACCAACGTGGCTTCGGCCCAGCAATACGTCCAGCCGGAACGCCGAGAGGGATGGAACTTGTAGCACTCATCTAGGCTGGCTGGGGCTGACCGGTCCTCCTCCTCCCAGCGTAGGGATCAGGATCGCCGCCGTCGCACCACTTGTGATGGCAACGACGGCGCCCACTGAAGCTCCGTGGGAGAGTGATCCGATATGCCAGCTCTCGGGAGGCGCGTTCACCTCCGTAGCGTTCATTGCTCCTACTAACCCACCAACGGAATACTGCAGCACGACGGAGGGTGGCTTTCCACGCGGGACGGTGGTGTAGTCGCCGGCGTGGAGCGTTACCTCTCCTACCACGGCCGGGTCGATGTTGCGCACCACCACTTGCCCCTCAGTGCAGTACACTTTGGTGCGCTTCGGTTCGGCTTCTGTGAGGAAACTCGTTCCGCGCGCACGAATGGCTGCTGTCGTCGTATTCACCAGGAAGGTTGCCCCTGCTTGGGCAAGCTCTGCGACGTTGGCCCGCAAGTACCCCTGGGAGAAGTCCACCTGGGTCTGTTGAGTCTGGGGATCGTGCTTGCTAAGCCTCAAGATTGATAGGGTGCTGAGACGTAGCGTCGACGTGTCCTCCAGCCGGATCTCAACCTTGCCGTTTTCCAAGGTACGAACCGTATCCCCCCAATTGACCGGATCGCCCTGTGCGAGTGGGACTTCTGAGCCTGTCAAGTGCTGTACAAACTCTTGGGGGATTGCCTTCGTTACTTCGCCCGCCGGTGAGCCGGCCGGCTGGGGCTGTCCAGACCCCAACTGCGCATACTTGCCAGGCGACACGCGCAGGGGCGGACCGGAGCCGTGGATTTCAGCGTAGCCAAAGAGCGGCAGGATGGTGTGAACGGCTTCGAAGGAGGTAATCGTGCAAAGCGCTGGAGAGCCATCTTCGCCCTGCACAATGATGTGGTCACCAGGGAGTCTGACCCGCGCAGACCGCTCGCCAACGGTCCGGACTCCTAGTCTTCCGCGTTGCAGGATCAAGGTGCCGGGAGTTGCATCCCGGGACAAGGCAGCCTCGGTGTTTTCGGCCAACGTTGCGGCGCCTCCGGACTTGAAGCTGAGCACGGCCGTCGAGGCGCTGCCGGTGGTAACCACGTCGCCCGAAAACACCACCATTTCAGCCGGCACGCGTTGGCCGTCCACCCAGACCGACCCAGTGCTCGCGAGATAGGCCAGCGCTTCGGACTTGGCCTGCGGTTCTGCGGCGAGAGCGCCAACAGCCGCTAGCGCCCACAGCCCCAGCAGAATTGGCCCTCTAGCTCGCTCCCACATAACTGTTCTTCGCTCGAGATCGGCCGGTCAGTTTTCCGTTCCCTCGCCGCTGATCCTTACTTATAGACGAGCGACGGCGAAGAAGGCGAGCAGAGCGTAAAACGCTCACCTTCTCAACTGAACAGGTCCTCCACCGGCATCGTCCAGCCGGGGACGGCTGGTTCGGCTTCGGCCAGCTCGCCACGGCGGTAAACCTTCGGACTATCAGGATCGGTCGCTCGATACACTCTTACGACCTCGGACCTCAGCACGTCGACATCCCATACCACCTGCGCACCAGCGGCGAAGTAATCGCGCCGCTTGGCCGCTATCTCCCGCTCGGCGGCGGGGCCGTAGTCACCCTCGCTGCGCACCTCCACAGCAAGGATTGGAGAGCCTTCCAGGAACTTCCCGCCTGTCCGTGGGCCGATGTAGTAGGCGGCGTCGGGGCTGAAAGATTTCCGGTTGGGCAGACTTACGATGAACCCAACGTTGTCTCCATAGGCTCGGCCAACGCCCGTCCGCCGCTCATGGGCGCGTAGGGAAATAAAGATTTCGCCGGCGGCTCGGCCAGGCAGATCTCCGGATGGCGACATCAGTCGAAGTTCTCCGTTGACGATCTCGGCTTTGCCATTTTCGGGCACGTGGTAGAGGTCTTCGATGGTGGCTTGGGTCTTGATTGGCATTTGCAGAACCTCCACCCAATGTTAACACGCCGGGAGGTAGCGTTGATTAGCGACTCGACAGGCTGGAACCGGTGGCGATCACGTTCTTGCAATTCTTGCGATCCACCTGCAACGTGGCAGTCACTTCCTTGCCGGCTTCCAGCTCCACCTGTTGGGGTCGAGCAGCCACAACTACGCCGGACGGAGGCATCACCGAGACCACGCGCAACGGTTCGCTGTTTCGGTTTACGTTGCGTCGCAGCACTAGGCGCGGCGAGTTCTACGTACGTTCCGACCATCTGTTCAGACCTCCCACGCTCGGGTCGTAGCACACGAACTCCACTTCGTTGCCTTCAGGGTCCTTCAGATAAAGCGAACGCCAGTGAACCCACCCATGTTCAGCCGTCTCGACCCGCATTCCGAGGTGCTCGAGTCGCTGTTTCTCAGAGCAAAAGTCCTCCAGTGATACCGCGAAGGCGATGTGGTCGACAGTGGATCTTTCAGAGCTCACTCCGCTGTAGCCGGGTGTGCCCGACCGGAAGGAGCTGCTCTTACACCAATTCCATAATGGGCTGCGTGCCGCGCGCCACCACCGGCAACGGCCGGCCCTGTGGCCCGGGCAGCTCGAGCTGCAGGTTGATGCCCAGCAGGTAGTAGACCGTGGCGGCCACCTCCGCGGGGTTTACCGGGCGGTCCTGGGGCGTGGCGGCGATCTCGTCTGAGGCGCCCACCACCTGCCCGCCTTTGAGGCCGCCACCGGCCATAACGATCGACCAGCATTGCGGCCAGTGGTCGCGCCCGCCGGCGGGATTGATCTTCGGCGTCCGCCCGAACTCACCCATGGCCAGCACGAGCGTAGTCTCGAGCAATCCGCGCTGCTGTAAGTCCTCGACGAGCGAGCTGTAGGCGTTGTCGAACATCGGGCCCAACAAGTCGCGATAAGCGCTGATAGGGCTGAAGGGGGCCGAGCCGTGAATGTCCCAGGTGATTTCGTTGAAAACAGTCTCGAACATATTGATCGTGACGAATCGCACGTCGCGCTCGATCAGGCGTCGCGCGAGCAGGCAGGCTTGTCCGAAGCGATTCTTCCCGTAACGCTGGCGGACGGCATCCGGCTCCTGCCTCAGCTCAAAGGCCTCGCGCGCCTTCGCTGACGACATCAAGGTGTAGGCCTGGCTGAAAGTGGCGTTCATCAACCTCGCATCTTGATTCGACTCGAAGTAAGATACTGACTGATCGATCGCACTGCGCCAGCTTCGACGATGGTCTACGCGCACGGCGGCGATGTAATCCGGCGGAAGGATGTCCGGCACTTTCAAATCTGGCACGGAAGGGTCAGAGTTGAGGACGAAGGGGTCATAGGTCTTCCCCAGGTATCCGGCCGTCTGGCCGTGAGGCATGTTGCCGCCGGTGTTGCCGATGGGGTGAGGCATGAGCACGTAGGGAGGCACGCCGCCCTTTGGACCCTTCAGCTTCGCGAGCACGCAGCCAATGTTCGGGTATTCGATGCCGCCCTGAAACAGCCAGCCAGTCTGCATCATCTGGTGGCCGGTATCGTGGACGGCGGCGGCGTTGTGATAGACAGATCGCACCAGCGCGTACTTGTCCGCGAGCTTGGCCATGCGCGGGAGAATCTCCGAAATCTGGATTCCAGGGACATTGGTGGGAATCGGCTTGTAGGGACCACGAATTTCGGCGGGCGCATCAGGCTTCATATCCCAGGTATCTAACTGGCTGGGTGCTCCCACCAGCATCAACAGGATGCAGTTCACGTCCTTGCGGGGGTTCACGGCGCCCAGCGTCCTCAGTGTGAACAGGTCCGGCAAGATCAGACCGAGCACGCCCAGAGACCCGGCATGCAAGAAGTCACGCCGCGTCAACCCGTCACAGAAGTGGACGGGTTTGTCGGCGTCGAGCCTGAACATTGCGCCTCCTTGAAGGGAGCGGCCAGCAGTCAGCTGTCAGGGAGTCAGCGAAGCCCTGCGAGTAACTGCCTGCTCGCCAGGAATTCAGTGCTGATGGCTTCTTTCTCGAATAAAATGACTCCATCGGCTCAGGCTGCCCTTAACCCCGAACCGGATATTCAAGAAATACAACCGCGAGTCATGCGAGTCAAGGATAACGCCGCCCTTAATCTTCGCGGTGTGTAGGGTTTGATTTCAGTGGGCACCATCGCCATCGATGCCACCTACACGGTTGACCCCCAGCCCTACGGCATTGCCATCTACTCGCGCCGCTTGATCGAGTCCCTGGCAAGGCTGGAAACGCCACACCGCTTTCTCATCTGTTATCGGCTCTCGAGATTTGGGCGTCGAGCTGCTTTCCTGCGGCCGCAAGCGAGGATCGCAACTCGCCGGCCCGGCGCGCCAAGTCCGACCTTCTCGGTTCGCGTCATGCAGGAGCATTTGACGTTTTGGCTGCCGTGGCAAGCGGACGTGTTCCACAGCCTGGCGCAGCGACCGCCGGCCTTCCGCTTTCAAAAGGAAATCGTCACCGTACTCGACATCTTCCCGATCACCGGACGCGACTATTCCACCCCTGATTTCCAGCAGCGATTCTCGGCGCTGTTGCGCGAAGCCATCAAGCGCGCGGCACGAATCATTACCCTCTCGCAATACACGGCCGACCAGTTGGCTCGCCACTGTGGTGTCGAGCCGGAACGAATTCGGGTTATACCTGCGGGCGTCGATCTGCCGGAGGGACTGTTCGGCCCGCAGGAGCGACAAAGGGAAAGGGAGCAGTTAGTCGGGGCCGGCAACGAAATGGTACTTGCGGTGGGCGCCATTCAGACCCGCAAGAACACGCTAAACGCGGTGCGAGCGGTGGCTAACCTCCCCGCCCATTACAAGCTTGTTCTGGCCGGAGGAAGTGGTTACGGGAGCGAAGCCGTTTACGAGTTCGTCCGCAGCGCGGGCCTCGGATCACGCGTAAACGTTCTTGGATACGTCGCGGCGGAGCGCCTGCCTATCCTTTACGAGGCCGCCAGCCTCTTCCTGTTTCCGTCGCTGGAGGAAGGTTTCGGTCTTCCTGTGCTCGAAGCGATGGCACACGGAGTGCCCGTTGTGGCTTCCGCCACTTCTTCGTTGGCTGAAGTCGGCGGGGACGCGGCGCTCTACGTTGACCCCAGCGACCCTAAGGACATCGCGGAGAAGATCCGGCGTGGTGTTGAGGAAGTGGACGTGCGCGCCGGTTTGATCCAGCGCGGCCTCGAGCGCGCCCGCCAGTTCACCTGGCAGCGTATGGCCGCGGAGACTTTGAAGGTTTACGACGAGGTGTGTTCGAGCAGTAGGCGGTAGAGATGTAGCGTAGACCCTGGTTTTGGGTGTGCGGCTCGAAAAGCCACCGTCCCTTACCCTAGCCTTGACTCGTGGTGTTTTTAGTCGGGTTGCAGGCGAGACTCCAGTCGTGCCGTGCGCCTTGGCGTCATCCGGACTACCGCACCGGAGTCTCGCCGACCTCTACCCCGCTGCCGCTCATTTGCGGCAGCGTGTTCGACCCCACTTGGGTCGTACCCCGCAGTCGGCCCTGGCAGGACTTTTTCCTGTCGGGCGGTTGCCATAGCTGGAGCAAGCCGCGTGCCAGCCCTGGCCTTGCTTCCAAATCCTGACCATCTCCCTTGTTTTGCCTATATTGGAGCTTAGGCCCCTCACGGCGAAACGAATTAGATGAGCTGCGGTCTATCCGATGAGCTAGTCGAATAACCACTTCGGATAGACTGGCAACAGTTTCTGTCCCGCCCAGTCCTCCTGTTGCTCTGTCGCCGTTACCTTCATTCTGAAGCTGTGTGGGTAGTTGTAAGGAGCGCGCGGTCTTGCCTGCCATGAGGATGGCAGTCGGCACCTGGATTGCACGATTGATTTCGCCCCCATTTCACCCAGCGGGAGGAGGGGGGGAGTTATGGTAATGAGATTCCTTTGGGCCAAATTGAGAGGGCGCCTTCGCCAGCTTAACCTCTTAAGGACGTATACCATCACCCTTGTCTTCGACGAGACCACCGGGGTTTTCACCATAAACTATTGCCGCAACGAGTGACCTCCGGCTGCTGAACAACGCCCCCGCCGATGTCATCCCGAGCACAGCGAGGATCTGCTTTTGAGAGAAGAATATAAGAAAATCCCTCGCTTGGCTCCGTTGAAAATCATCCATTGTTTGTCATTCTGAGAAGTGTGACATGGGCCTTCGGCTCATGTGATACTCAAAATGACAGGTGGGGGACTCTCACCTCTCAGCTCACACAACCCTTTGCTATTCTGCCCGTATGGTCTATGGTAGGGCCGGGGGGCCGTAGGCATCGCCGCAGATCATCGGAGAGA
>Ga0182041_10001860_pt1 | contig 10768 bp, 7 predicted proteins | sample flu12Cox44000178_FD_125967 | JGI IMG/M metagenome (GOLD analysis project Ga0182041, IMG submission 125967) | Lab enrichment of tropical soil microbial communities from Luquillo Experimental Forest, Puerto Rico - flux8day.12C.oxic.44.000.178 | ecosystem: Environmental > Terrestrial > Soil >...
GAACGCAACAAGGCGATCGTCCGAGATTTTTATACGACCGTGCTAATCGGCCGGAATGTCGACGCAGCGCCGCGATTTGTGCGGCAGGACTACATTCAACACAATCCGCAAGTGCCCACCGGGCTGAAAGGTTTCATGGACACGTTCCGAGAGCGTTTCGCCCAAAAATTACCATCAGACTATAAGCGCGAGTTATTAAATGTGATCGGGGACAAGGACATAGTCGTGACTTACGTGCGTCAAACATGGACGGGCCGTGACGGGCAGCACCATCAAGCGCTGGGGTTTGATATGTTCCGCGTGCAAGACGGCATGATCGCAGAACACTGGGACGCGGACTAAAGCGTCGGCTGACCCTATACCGTGGCGAGGCGAAACCATGATGCCGAAGTCAATGCCAGATGACACCTTACAGGAAAAGATTTTTGCGACGCAGTGCCCTTTACTTTTCGAACAATAATTTGAAACCAAACATCAAATAAAGGGCAAGAGGGGAACATGAAAACATATCTGCTGAGCGTTCTAATCTATGGCGCCGTCATCACTGCGGCATTAGCCGCGGGACTCGATACGGCAAAAATCGACCAAATCACCGGGCTCAAGGGAAAGATGAACGAGAAGGAAGCCGTTTATAAAGTCACCTTTCCCCGCAACGACGTGAAGGTGGTCGTGAACGGATGGACGATGCCGCCGTTCATGGGACTCGGAACGTGGGCGGCATTCACGCCGACAAAAGATGGCGCGATGGTGATGGGCGATACGGTTTTGTTTGAAGATGAAGTCAGCGCGGCAATGTCAGCTGCGCTCGACAATGGTCTTAACGTCACCGCGCTTCACAACCATTTCTTCTTCGATCATCCAAAGGTGTATTTCATGCACATCGAAAGGGAAGGCACGGTCGATGCGCTGGCCGGTGCTGTCAGAAAAGTTTACGACGCTGCCAAACAGGTTCGCGCGGCTAACCCGCAACCAAAGGAATCGTTCGGTGGAAATCCGTTGCCTGATAAGAATTCGATCTCCACTGAACCACTGAATAAAATTTTCGGCGTCATCGGCGACGCGAACAACGGAATGGCAAAATTCACCTTTGGCCGCCCGGCGACGATGCATGGCGTCAAGATCGACAACACGATGGGTGTGAACACATGGGCGGCGTTCGCCGGAAGTGATGATAATGCAGTGGTCGATGGCGACTTCGCCGTGACCGAGGACGAACTCCAGGCTGTGCTGAAGTCACTGGTGAAACAGAAAATCTCCATTGTTGCAATCCACCAACACATGACGCACGAACAACCGCGCATGATGTTCTTTCACTACTGGGGACGCGGTCGGGCTAAAGAGCTGGCGGAAAATATTAAGGGCGCGTTCTTTATCGCAGGCCTACAAGGAGTCAGCTCGCCCCTGCACGATTGAACTTTTCATTAGATACGCGGACGCTTCTTTGGCCAACGCTTGCGGCGCTTCTGCTCGTGGCGGGCTCCGAAGCAGTTACGGCGCAGGGTTTTCTGAAGACGGTTGCCGATGTTCGACTGCCAGGCGGGACAACGCGCTTTGATTACCAAAGCCTCGATCCCAAGACCGGCCGTCTTTACCTCTCCCACATGGGAGATGGAAACGTGGTTGTGTTCGACACTAAGACCAACAAGGTATTTGCCAATATTCCCGGATTCCCTACGGTAACGGGAGTTCTGGTGGTTCCAGCGCTAAAGAGCGTTTACGCCAGCGTCACCCACAATCACGAGGTGGCCGTCCTCGACACAGAGAAGCTCGTCGTGAGCAAGAGAATCAAGGACGGAAAGTTCCCCGACGGTTTGGCGTATTCTCCGGAAACGCAGAAGGTATTCGTTTCGGATGAAGCGGGCGGAGTGGAGACCGTCATCGACACGAAGCGTAATGAACGGGTGAATACAATCGAAATGGGCGGTGAAGTCGGCAACACGCAGTATGATCCCGTTTCACACTTGATCTTCGCCTGTGTCCAGACTCGTAACGAGCTCGTCGAAATCAACCCTGAAACCGACAAGATCCAAGCCCGCTACCATTTGTCCGGCGGAGAGCACCCTCACGGCTTCTACATCGATGATCAAAATGGAAAGGCCTATATCGCGTGTGAAGGCGATAACAAACTCCTGGTATCCGACATGAAAAACCATTCTGTTGAGAATGTGTTCTCTGTTGCGGGCGGTCCGGATGTCCTCGCCTTTGATCGCGGCTTACAACTGCTCTATGTAGCGTGTGAGTCGGGCGCGGTATCTTTATTCAGATATTCAAGTGGGAAGCTCGAGAAAGTCGGGAATGTCAACGTCGGCCCAAACAGCCATTCAGTGTCAGTGGATTCAGAAACTCACCGCGCCTACTTTCCGCTAAAGAACGTCAACGGATCGCCCGTTCTGCGGATCATGACTCCCGCTAATATTGGAAGTGAATAACTGATTGCTTCCCCATCTGGTATTTCATTGCAGAGACGTGAATAAACGTTTTGTGAAAAACCACTGTGAATCCGCATTCCACCTTGCGATGTTCTGCGCGATCGCCTCGCTCTCGATTTTTCTTACGGCAGCGCAACTGAACGCGCACAAGGCTACGTCCGATTATGAACTCACCCCAATCGCCTTGCCTGGCGCCAGCGGTGTTGTTTCCCTCGACTATTTTGCCTATGACCGATCGACAGGAAAATTGTGGGTGCCGGCCAGTAACACCGGGAACGTAGACGTAATCGACGAAAATTCCGATGTTGTCTCGCAGGTTAGTGGATTTAAGACCGGTGAGGTCGAGCTTCGCGGACGAAAAGTTCCGTTAGGACCTACGGCGGTTAGCATCGGTGACGGCGTCGTATACATCGGCAATCGCGGTGATTCGAGCTTGTGCGTCATCGATGCTCAGAGCCTCAAGCGTGAAGACTGTCTCGAGGTCGCTCCGGCGTCGGCTGGTCCTGCGGCAGCGCCGGACGCGGTTGTTTATGTCGCCGCGGCACGCGAATTATGGATTACTACTGGCGCACCACCCATCGGAGTTCCATCTGCCGACAAGACGATCCAGGTGTTTGACGCTTCGGAACCGCGCCATCTCAAATTAAAATTGAAAATTCCCTTGGATGGATCGGCCGAAGGTTACGCTGTTGATAATCAGCGTGGGGTATTTTACACAAACATCGAGGAGTTAGGTAAGACCGTGGCGATGGACGTGCTATCCCATAAAGTCGTTGCGGAATGGAAAGTCCACGATGATCTGCAGGGAGTAGCGTTGGATAGCGGGCGAGGCTTTCTCTTTGTCGCCTGTGGCGATCATGTTGTAAGTCTCGATGTCGGCCATGGTGGAAAAGTAATCGACTCACTCGTTACCGGTCCTGGTTTGGACAACATCGATTTCTCTCCTGAGCAAAAGATTCTGTATGCCGCTGCTTCCGTCACTGCGACACTAAGTGTCATTGACGTAGCTGATGACGGAAAATTTCATCTCAAGGCGTTGGTTCCCACGGTCAAAGGAGCGCGTGGGGTTGTGGCTGGCAAAGGCGAAACAGCCTACCTGATTGATCCGGCCCAAGGACGCATTTTGAAACTCACACATAAATCTCACGATGAAACGAAAGACAAGTAACAGCGGAGGTGGACTTGAAGTGTTAACACGCGGCGCTGTCTACGTCGCACTTGCGGTGCTCCTTGTTGGTCAGGGGTTCGCGCAGTCTCCGACACCCGCCTCCGATTACGAACTCAAGCCAATTAATCTACCAGGTGCCACTGGGGCCGTAGCGTTGGACTACTTCGCTTACGATGGCGCGACGGGAAAGTTATGGGTGCCGGCGAGCAATACCGGGAGCGTGGATGTAATCGACGAAGCAACAGATGCTATCTCGCAGGTGACAGGATTTCCAACCGGTGAAATCGAGCGGCGCGGAAGAAAGATTACGCTTGGACCAACCGCGGCCAGCGTTGGCGACGGCGTCGTCTACATTGGCAACCGCGGGAATGGGACGCTTTGCGTGATCGATGCCAAGACGTTTGCGCGCGGCGAATGTGTACCAGTTTCAGTGGATGGTGCCGTGACGCCGGACGGAGTTGTTTACGTTGCAGCCACGCGCGAGCTCTGGATCACGCTTCGGCCCAAAGCAGGCGACGAGGTGGCAGCCAAATCGATCCAGGTTTTCGATGCTTCCTCTCCTCAGCACCTGAAACCGAAAACGAAAATTTCCTTGGAGAATTTGGCTGAAGGGTACGCGGTCGATAATCAGCGCGGGATTTTTTACACAAATATTGAGGAGACAGGAAAGACAGTGGCAATCGACGTGCATTCGCACAAAGTGATCGCCACATGGAATCCCGGCAGCAGTGATTTGCAGGGCTTGGCGCTCGACACCGCGCGACGACTTCTTTTCGTCGCATGCGGCGATCACGTCGTAAGCGTGGATGCTGGTCATGACGGAAACGTGCTCGACTCCATCACAACCGGTCCGGGCTTGGACAACATTGATTATTCAACGGACGGGAAACTTCTCTATGCCGCAGCGTCGCAGGCAGCGAGTCTTACCATTGCAGAGGTTGATGATCGCGGAAAATTCCATTTGAGGGCGACGGTCCCGACTGTCAAAGGTGCGCGCGGTGTTGTGGCTGGCAAAGGCGAAGCGGCATATCTGATCGATCCAGCCGAGGGACGCATGCTGAAGCTGACGCGCAAATAACATAACGCTCCGTCCTTGGGCGCGTTATTGCGTTGTTGCCTTAGGTTCGAAGATGGCTAGCAATGCGGGCAAGATGATTAATACAAGCGGCAAGGAAAAAATCAGCCCTGAAATAATGGCGATTGCCAGTGGTTGCTGCATGGCAGCACCGTGACCGATTCCCAGCGCCAGGGGAAGAAGTGCCAGGATCGCGGCAAAGGCGGTCATTGAAATCGCGCGCATTCGATTAATTCCGGCGACGATCAAGCGATCGTCGCTAGCAGGCAAAGAACGAAATTCCGAGTAATAAAAGATCGCGATCTCGGTAACAATTCCGACAATCATGATCATACCCATGCGCGACGTGATGTTGAATTCGGTGCCGGTGACCCAGAGACCGATGAAGACTCCGGCCACGGCGAACAAGGGAACGAGCAACATCGCGCAGGCGACGCAGAAACTTTCGTAAAGAAAAAGCAGGAGAAGAAAAACCAGTAGGATTGCCGCGATCAAAATGATGGTCAAGCCGCGAAAGGCGATTTGTTGTTGTTCGTAAAGTCCGCCAAAGGTGTAGAGCACATTGTTTGGAATAACGCCGGACTTGGCGAGAACGCGTTTCACATCGCTGACCGTCGAGCCGAGATCTCGCCCGCTGATCCGCCCGGTGACCGCAACCATACGTTTTAGATCGTCGCGCATGATTTCCGGTTCGCCGCTGACCGGAATGAGCGTGGCCACTCGCTTCAGTGGAAACAGGTGACCATCTGGCGCGCGCAAAAGAAGATTCTCGACGTTGCGCATGGTTTCACGGGCGTCCCGCGGAATCCAAACGCGCACGCCGATTAATTTCGGTCCCTGCTGGATGTGAGTCGTCACATTGCCGCTCAAGAAATCATTCAATGCTTTTGTGACCGCTTCCGGATCCATTCCTTCGAGGCCGACCTTAACCCGGTCCACCTGAATGTTGAGGGCGTCGCCTGCCGGAACAATGCCGTTTTTTACTTCAACAACACCGCGAACTTTCGAAATTGTGTCGGCCACTTGCGGCGGCAACGTGCGCAGAAGTTGTTCGTCGTCGGAATAAAGTTTGATTTCGATTGGCTGCGGCACGCTGGTCAGGTCACCGATTAAATCTTCCATCAACTGTAAAAGCTCGACCTGAAGGCCGGGAATATTCTTCTCAATCTCATCGCGAACATCGTTCATGACTTCGTCAATGCCGCGCCGCGGAAATGCTTTTAACCGAACAAAAAAGTCGCCCGTGTTTGCTTCAGTGACGCCGCCGCCGAGCTGCAAGCCAGTGCGCCGCGAATAGGTCTGCACTTCGGGAGTTTCCTGTAGAACGGATTCGACCTGGCGCAGAAGACGATCAGTTTCGGCAAGCGAGGTACCTGGCGGCGAAATGTAATCGAGAATGAAACCGCCTTCGTCCATGACCGGCATAAAACCGGATCCAACATTTTTGAATGCGATCACGCCAAGCAACAGAAGCGGAACCAAAAAGACAATGACGAAGCGTGGTTGGCGAAGAAGCCGCAGCATTTTTTCACGATAAACTCCATGCACGCGCCGCGCGAAACGGCCGTGTTCTTCGATTTCGGCGTCCTTTCTTTTCAAGAAAGACGCGCACAAGATGGGGACAGCCAGCCACGCTACGATGAACGAAATCATGAGGCTTGCCGCCATCGTTAAGGACAGCGCTTTGAAAAACGCCCCCGCGACGCCGGACAGAAACGCCAGCGGCGTGAAAATGATAATCGTGGCCGCGGAGGAACCGGCGAGCGGATTGGTAAACTCATTCGCCGCGCTTAACACCCGCGAGCGGGGATCACCCTGATGCATGCCGCGAACGCGACGGACGATATGTTCCACCATTACGATCGAATCGTCGATGATGAGGCCAACAGCCGCGGCCATTCCGCCAAGTGTCATGATGTTGAAACTCATTTTCAGGACGTAGAGAAGAACGATCGTGGCAGCGAGCACAGCAGGAACAGTCAAAATTGCAATCAACGTGACCTTCCAATCGCGAAGAAAAATCAACAGAACGCACGCGGCAAGAACCATGCCGATCACGATTGCGTCGCGCGTGCTGCGTTCCGACGCGACAATCAGATCGCTTTGATCGTACCAGTCAGCAACCTTCACCCCATCAGGAATTTGCTTTCTGATTTCGCGCAACTTCGCTTTAATGCCGCCCGCGATTTCGACAGTATTTCCCGATGGCTGCTGATAAACTTGGAAAAGGACTGCGTCGTGACCGTCGGCAGTCACGCGAACCCATTGCGGTTCGGTTGAGTGTTCAACCGTGGCCACGTCGTCGAGCAAGACCACGCCGTCAGGCGTCGAGCGTAACACCGTGCGCTCGATTTGATCGAACTTTTTGAAACGCGTGTCCGAAACAACGAGATAAAGTTTGTCGTACTGCTCGAGCCGCCCGACGGCGACCAGAACGTTCGAGGCGGACAACGCGCTGGCGACTTCAGCGAGCGTCATCTTGAACGATTGCAATTTATCTGGATCGACAGTGACCCGGTACTCCTCGACGCGACCGCCTTGAACGCCGACTCGCGCGACACCTGACACGGTGGAAAGCGCCGGACGCAAGGTATATAGCGCCAGATCGCGCAGCTCGATGAGCGAATGCGAATCGGAGGTCAGACTGTAAGCAATCACCGGAAACACGGTTGGATCCATGCGCTCGACTTCAAAGGAAGTGCCAGACGGTAGACTCGGAAGAATTTTGTTTACCTGCGACTGGCATTGAAGCATGGCCGAAACCATGTCCTCGCCCCAATTGAAATTGACCGAGATTTCTGCCGTGCCGCGGCTGGTTGTCGATCTCAAGTTGCGCACGCCGGGAATGGCGCGCACCGCTTCCTCGACCGGTGTCGTCACTTCGACTGTCATCTGTTCGGCCGGTCGGTCGCCAGCATCAAGGGTGATGCGGACGCGTGGAAAACTGACTTGCGGAAAGAGCGCAACCGGCATTGAAAGGCTTGCGACTGCGCCGGCTATCGCGAGCGCAACGAGCAAAAACAGGATGGAACGCGCATGGCTGTGCGCCCACGCGGTGAAGCTCATTTTTTTATCTCAACGGCCATGCCATCTTCCAGCTCGTAATTGCCTACGGTCACGACCAGGTCACCTTCATGCAGATCGTCTGCGATCACTTGGATTTCATTTGGATTTTCCGCCCCGATTTTTACGGTGTGCTTCGTGGCCGTGTTACTTGCCACCGCGAAAACCTCAAACTCACGCGATTCGTTAGGCAAAACGGCCGATCGCGGCACAACCAGTGCGTTTTTCTCAGTGCGCTCAATCTCGCCGCGGACATAGCCATCTAATAAGAGCTTTGTTCCCTCGGGCAGCGCAACGTAAACATCGACAAGTCGCGTCGTCGGATCGATTCGGCGCGTAACCAAGCGGACGGTCCCTTTCACTTTAGCTGCGGTTGGATCGTTCATCGCTACGATTGTGATCGGTGCGCCCTCTTGCGCCGCCGAAAGATCCTCTGCTTCGACGCCGAGTTTCACTTCAATTTCGTTCTCGGCAACGATTTCAACTAGTGGACCGCCGGGTGGAACAATCTGTCCGTCTTGCGCGTCCACTTTTGCGATGACGCCGGAGATGTCCGAATGAATGCGATTATCGCCTCCGGCGCCTGCGCGCTGCAAAGCCGTGAGTTGCGCCTCTGCGTCGCGGGCAGTTTTTTCCGCTGCGCTTAGATCTTGATTTGTCGCGAGCTTCAAATTGAAACGCTCCTGTGTCTGCTTGAACTCTTTCCGCGCAGCCTCCGCCGCGTTTTTGGCTTGTTGAAATTGAACCTGCGCCGCCGGGCTCAACTCAATCTCGATCAATGGATCGTTTTGCTGCACGAATTGGCCGGGGGCCACCAGGATGTGGCGCACGCGTATTTCAAAAGCGATCGACACGGAATGCGTCTTGCCGGGTTGGGCGACCACGCTTCCGTAAACAATCACTTTTTCGGTGATGGTTTTTCGTTCCACTTTCGCGACCTGCACTTGCGCGACCGGGCCAGTCTGTTTTTCCTCTTTTCCAACCCCGAATCGCTGCGCGACCCAAACAAGACCGCCGATAATCAACAAGACCGCGATCACGCCAATGATGATTCGTTTCTTTTTCATCTGGGCTGCAATACTTTGTTCGTCGGGAGATAACGCCCTGAAGCGATCTCCAGCGCGGTGTGCGCTTCGAGCAACTGTTCCTGCAGTTTGATCAGTTGAATTCGCTTTTGCAGCAAGTTGCTGCGCGCGGTGTAGTAACTCAGCACGTCAGCATTACCCTGCTCGATGGCGGTTTGCGCGGAAGCGACCAGTTTTTCCAGCAGCGGAAGCGCCTCTTCCGCGGCAGCTATCTGTCGACCTAACGAACGGATATCGGCAATCGCAGTTGCAATGTCGGAACGCGCTTCAAACATGCGCTGATTGTACTCATCGCGCAGTCTTTGTCGCGTAGCGCGCTCAGTCGCGACGGCTCCCTGATTACGATCAAAGATTGGAACATCGATAGCCACATTGAAACCAGTCGTGTGCACATTGGTCGTGTCACTGGCCTTGACGAACGCAGCCGACATTTTCGGGAATTGCGCGAGAACGGCTGCGCGCACGGTGGCGTCCTGACTCTCGAGGCCTTGCTGCAATCCAAGAAGATCCAATCGGTGCGATTCGAGCCCGTCAAACAAGCCACGTTCGTCTGGAGGAGCAAGGCGTGTTGGCAGAGTGAGGCCCTCGCGCAAAGTCACGTTCGTTTCCGGTTCCACTCCCAAAATTTTGTTCAAGCCGAGACGCTGTTTCTCGAATTCCTGCTCTAATGCGAGCATCGTCGCGCGCGAATCCTGGCTGGCCGATTCAACCGCCGCCAGATCGAGCACAGTTTTCTCGTGCGCCTCCGTAGCTTTGCGTACAGCATCGGTGCTTTGCTGTAATCCGTCGGTTGCCTCGCGCGCACGCGCGACTTGCGCACCCAAACTAAGCACACGATAAAAGCCCGCGCGCGCGTTCATCGCGATCTGCCATTCCTGCCAGGCAATATCCAAATCCACTGCACGGAAATTCTTTCGAGCTGCAGTTTGCTTCGGCAAAAACGGAACCAGCGCGCTGAACTCCCAGGCCGCCGTGAAATTATAAGCTGTCACTGTTCCTGCCGTGTTACCACCACTCACAAAGTCGCGCGCGTACGATACGACCGGGTTCGGCAAAATTCCCGCCTGAATGAGTTGCGCCGCCGCCAGTCCGCGGCGATCGCGGATTGCCCTCAACGCCGGATTTGAATACAGCGCGATGGCCGCAGCATCGTCCGGTCCAATGCCGCGGCGAAGGTCAACCGAAAATGACTCGGGCGAGTGATTTTGAAAACGCGAGGCCGGCACCCGGAAAATCTTCTCGCCTGAAGGGATGGCTTGAGCTGGAGACTTTGGGGCAGGCGCAAAAAAGAAGAACGCAATACCGAATACGCTGGGCAGCCAATCCTGGAGGCTGATGTTCGGACATCGCATGGTGTAGGGTATTGCGTCCCGAGAACGGATTCATTTCCGCAACAAAATCAATGTTCGGCCAATCGCACCGCAATGATATAGGCGATAATGGCTTCGCGCTCAGCTGGTTTCAGACTCGCGCGCTGCGACATGCTGTCCACGATGTCCGGCCAATCTTTGCTGCTGTAACGCCAGACCACTGGCAGGGTGTGGCATTCGATGCAGCGGTGAGCGAAAAGTGTGCGACCTTCGTGCAGCATCGCAAGATTAACAGATTGTCCTTTTCTCGCGGTCGCCATCTGGGAAGTGACAGGTGGGACGTAGTTGGTCAATTGGCAACTGGCCAACATACAAGCCAGCACGAAAAGGGTCGACGCCTTCATCTCAGAGACCAAAGCCGAAAATCGTGCGCACTTGGAAATCGGCTTCCTCGGACGTGTCCGTTGCTTGCGCGAGCGCTGTAACAGTTACAAACCAGTTTCCATGGCGAACTGCAACATTTGGACCAATGAAGACATTTCTGATTTTCTCCTCGTCCTGCCATTTGGGAAAAACAAACTCGTGCAGCAGTTCAATCCCCACGGAGATTCGCGGTGAGATTTCGTAACTCGCGCCGA
>Ga0182041_10001862_pt1 | contig 10764 bp, 8 predicted proteins | sample flu12Cox44000178_FD_125967 | JGI IMG/M metagenome (GOLD analysis project Ga0182041, IMG submission 125967) | Lab enrichment of tropical soil microbial communities from Luquillo Experimental Forest, Puerto Rico - flux8day.12C.oxic.44.000.178 | ecosystem: Environmental > Terrestrial > Soil >...
ACGTACGCGTCGGCCAACCCCCCATAGGCTTCTGCGAAGTGGGGATCTCGAGCGACCGCCCGCTCAAAACACGCGACGCTCTTCTTGAGCTCGTCTTCCGTGCGGTTGTTCCAGTGATAACGCCCTTCGAGGTAGGACCCGTAGGCCTCCAAGTCATAGCCGCGTGAGGTCGCGAGGCCACCTGGAAGGGTTTTCAACTTGCCCTTGAGGGCACTGGCGACCGACGCGGCGATCTCGTCCTGAACGGCGAAGACGTCGTCGAGACGGCGATCGAAACGATGTGACCAAAGCTGATATCCGTTATCCGCTCCGACGAGCTCGACGGTCACTCGCAGCCGGTCGCCGTGTTTTCGCACGCTGCCGTCGAGAATCGCGCCTACGCCAAGCGCCTCGCCTATCTGTTTCACATCTCTCGCCCTTCGCTTGAACTGGAACGCCGACGCGCGGGCGGCCACTCGGACGCCGGGAATCTGGGTCAGCGCGTTAATCAGCTCCTCGGTCATTCCATCGCAGAACCATTCCTGATCCTTGGCGGAGCTCAAGTCGGTGAAGGGAAGCACCGCGACCGACGGTACCTTCGGGCCGCGACGATCCACGAGTCGCGGGGCAGGCCGGGTGGTTCGTTCCGCTGATCTGAGCCTTGGCACCGCTGCCCGGAAGCGACTTAACTGCGCAAGCGCGGCCTCCATCTGGCCGGCACTCGCGAACCGTTTTGCGGGGTCGCGATGAATCGCCCGCTCGACAATGCGAACGAAGCCCCTGTGTAAATCGGGGCGCCGATCTCGTAGTGGCGTGACAGCGCCCCGCGCGTGGACTTTTACCAACTCGTCGAGCGTCGGCGCGGTCACAGGAAAGTCGCTCGTAACGAGATAGTACAGGAGCGTTCCGAGGCTATAAATGTCGCTCCGAACTGTCGCGCCGGCGCCCGATAACACCTCGGGCGCCAAGTACATCGGGGTTCCCACTACCCGGATCGCTTGTGCGCCGCGCGGGGCACCCTGCAAACGTTTCTGGCCTGCCCCAAAATCCATCAACAGGAGCCTTCCGCCCTGCTCACGCATGACGTTCTGAGCTTTAACGTCTCTGTGGATAAGACCGGCACGGTGAACGGCCGCCAGCGCGCCGCACAGCTCATGCCCGACGAGGGCGGCTTCGCCAGCGCTGAACGGACCATGACTGCTCACCATTTGTTCGAGGGTGATCCCTCTGATGAACTCCATCGAGAGGCCCACGACACCGTTGTGGTCGCCTGCTCCATAGACCGTGACAACATTGGGGTGACGCACTTGCGCGAGCGTTCGCCCTTCGTTCAGGAGTCTCGAGGCCAGTTGTTCATCGGTCGAAGAGGTTCGCTTCAGCAGCTTCACGGCGACGGGACGATCGAGCTGCGGATCGTGAGCGCGATAGACCGTACCGAACGAACCGTGGCCGATCTGCTCGATTAGAATGAGCTCGCCCCACTGTCCGAGCCCGCTCGGCCGAGGCTCGGATTCCTCGCCGCCAACCACCACGGGAGGTGCGGGATCAGGATCGCGCGAGCTGAGCAACGCCGCCTGTTCATCGCGACCGCGGTAAATGGCGGCGACGATCGCGATCCGCCGGAGCTGCTCGACGATGTGACGTTGGGTTGGATCCGAGGCGTGGCGGTGGAGGCGATTCCAATCGACCCCTAAGCCGTCGGCAATAGCGACAGCCACGTCCAAGAGCGAATCCGTGTCAGGCTCGAGCGCACCCATCGTCGGTAGAGCCGCGTCTGCTGCCACGGGTCGAGGGGCGTTCGGGTCGCGCGCCCATGCGTTGCGCCAGCCGCACGATGGCCCGAGAAACTGCGACGCGTGCCGCGTCGGCCGTCGGCTTTCCAAGCTGAGTGGCCAATTCGTCGTATCCGAGGTCGAGCTCGATCCGCAGCATGATCGCTCTGCGTTCGTCCTTTTTCAGCGAAGCGAGCGCACGCTGGAATTGCTCGAACGCCTCCACCGCGGCGGCGGCATCCTGCGGTGACGCGCCCGCAGCCTCGATGTTCTCGGACAGCTCCTCCCGTGCTGGACGTCTACCGGCGCGTTTTTTCAGATCGATGATGCGGTTCTTCACAGCCCTTTGGAGATAGAACTGTAATGCGCGGTCGGTTCGGATTTCCAACGTCGCGATGTGCGGCAAGGCCTTAATCAGCGCTTCCTGGACCAAATCGTTGGTATCCAACATCGTCCGCAGGCCCCACGGTAACCGCCCGCTGGCCCAACGCTTGAGGCGGGGCAAGTAACGCTTCAAAACCTGGTTGAGCGCCTGGGCATCGCCAGACTGCGCCCTCACGACCAGCTCCACCGACTTAGTCTCGTGATCAGGCATTTGTCTAAGTGCGGGGCATCATACTTCAAGGCCCCTCTGCCATTGGAGCCGAAACCGTCCTAAAACGGGAAGGGTTTCGGGAGTACTGGCGCGCCGGGCAGGACTCGAAGCTGCGCCCTCCTGGTCCATTCGGTCGCGGGTTTCGAGCTCCCGTTGAAAACGGAAGATGCGTGCCCAACACGTATCGAGTGCCGGCTCGGTCACGCGCCGCTGCCGCCAATGAATAGTTGGTCGGGTTGAGCAAGTGTGCTCTGGGCGCGGCGTTGTCTTTTCTACAGGATATTCATGCGCAGGAATTCCGTCATCGCAGTGAGCGGTGGTACCGTTCGATATCCGCCGCCTCATCGAGCGGGCGCCTTTATCGCGATGTTGCTCGGAATGTGTCGCACCCCTTGATGTCGCCAGACGCGAAGCCGGTCTTGAACCAGCGTTGTCGCTGAGCTGCTGATCCGTGTGTAAACGAGTCGAGAACGACGTAGCCGCGCGCTTGTTTCTGCAGCGTGTCGTCGCCGACTGCTGACGCGGCGTTGAGCGCTGCATCGACGTCGCCCTGGTTGATCCAGCCCAGCTGCGCCTGCGAGCGATTGCCCCACACGCCGGCAAAACAGTCCGCCTGCAGTTCGAGCCGCACCGACAGCCCATTGACCCCGTCCATCGGCGCGCCGCGCTGCCGCTCCGCGTCGACCTGGTTCATGACGCCGAGCAGGTTCTGTACATGATGGCCCACCTCGTGGGCGATCACGTACGCGCGTGCAAAATCGCCAGCGGCATGAAAACGGGTTTCCATTTCGCCGAAAAAACTCAAGTCAAGATAGACCCGCTGATCGCCGGGACAATAGAACGGTCCCATCGCTTCCGACGCCGCTCCGCAAGCAGTACCCACCCTGCCGTTGAAGAGGTCGAGTTTCGGGCGAACGTATCGCCGATTGTTGGCCTCGAAGTATTCGCTCCAGACGTCCTCCGTGCTGCCGAGGATGGTTCGCACGAACCGGTGCTCTTCGTCAGTTTCCGTGGACGGCTTCTCTCCGCCTTGCAGCGGCACCTGCTGCACGGTCGGCGCACTGCTATCGCCGCCGGTCAACAGTGAAAGGATCTCGAGAGGATTCCTACCAAGCAGCAGGCTGACAATCACGATCAAGATAAGGCCACCAACGCCGATGTGGAAGCCTCCGAACTGCATCCCTCCGCCACTCCACCCGCCGCCGCCGCTGCCATCGTCCTCGACGACGTTGTCGCTTTCTCGCCCTTTTTCCCAATCCATTGACTTGGCCTCCGTGAAGCGCTGGCGTCGGCTTACTCGTACAGCTCCCGTTCACTGACACCCCGCGGTGTGGTCACAACAGACTCGCCACGGCCGGCACGCGTCCTCGCCGAAAACATCGGGCCACGTGCGGGCTTGACGGGTGCAAACGCGGCCATCCCGATCGGCTTCGGGATGTCATCGTAGACAGCCTCGACGCCGCCGCGCATGAAGTACGTCTCGTGCCAGAAACCGGTACCGCCGGAGTCCTTCAGAAACCCCTGCCACCAGTCGCGGTGCGGTGCCGAACGAGCCCAGCGCTCCAATGCGTCGAAGTCGCGCCAGTATTGCCGCATGCCGAGATGGGGTGGTATGAGCGAGTAGATCAAGCTCTCATGCAGGAGAAGACCATCCGGCTGGGCTGCAACGGCCGCATCAATTTTCGGACCAAAACCGACAACCGTCTTCAGGCCCGTCCACGCATTCACCCGCATACCCAGGTAGATCACGACCAAGTCCGGGTAAGTACTGAGATCGACGGTTCGGCGCTCTACCCCCATAGGTTCCTCCCGCCTTAGATCCTACATTCCTGGTGCGGAGAAGAATCCTACGGCGAAGGGCCCAACAATCTCTGTTCCGTGCAACGCCACTTTCGCTCAGGATTGGCGGCCGTCTGTCGATGGTAAGAGGCTCGACAATAAGGTGTTTTCGACTCGACGAATGGAGCCACGCATCAAGCGAACAGGAACCTGCCTGCGCCAAGCGACGACGGGATGTCGGACTGGCCGAGAGGTCTAGGGGGCGCAATCGGATCCTTTCTCAGCTCGGAGTGGCGCTCACATGCCCCTGCTGCATAGCGCTGCTGGGGCGATCTCGTCCGGCTTGTGTCAGAAACGGTTTCCGGACCGTCCGCGGATTCACTGATCGTTCCCCGCCTGGGCCGAAAATCCCGGATGTTGACGCAAGGGCCGTCCAGCCCGAGACCTGAGCCCGCTGTGACTGTCGGTATAAGGAGAGCCCCAACCCAATCTCGCCAGTTGCCACTGCGACCAGTCGGGATTGACCAATCCTGAGGAGCCTTCTGCGTGATGAGTCGATGCCAACAGCCGCGAAAACTCGTCCCACGACGAAACGAGTCTTTCGTCTATCGCCGGTCCGAGAAAGTCCCGCCGCCCCTCGCGGCGCCGCAGTATGCTGGCAGAAACATGGTTCGGGTTCACTCACCGTCGCCACAACTTGTTCCTTACGTGGAAATGCTCTGGTACGAGGACGGCGATCAGGCTGCCCGCCATAGGGAGCGCATCCTTCCGGGAGGCGGTTTCATGCTCGTGGTCGAGCTCACTGGAGGGCCCGGAGTGGTGATCGGGATGCGGTCGCGGAACATCGAGATCAACCCCACTGCGATCCACTCGGTGATAGGCGTCATCTTTCGGCCCGGTGGTGCGCGCCCTTTCTTCAACGTCGCGGCGCACGAGTTTCAGAGCAACGTAGTGCCCCTCGACTTGGTATGGGGTTGCGCAGTCCACGGAATGCGCGACCGGTTGAGGGAAGCGCCTACAGTGGCCGAAAAGTTCCGGCTGCTGGAGGGCGAGCTCCATAGTCGCGTGCAGCGTCGCTTCGGACTGCATCCGGCGGTGCAGTACGGGTTGACGCAATTCCACCGCAGGCCGCACCTCGGCCGCGTTCTCGAGGTTGCCAGAGACGCCGGCTTGAGCCGCCGCCGCTTCGCCCAGTTGTTCCGCGAGCAAGTGGGAATGACGCCCAAGCGGTACTGCCGGCTGCATCGGTTTCACAACGTGACCAAACAGATTTGCGCGGGGGGAGCCGTGGACTGGGCGGATCTGGCCCTGGCCGACGGCTACAGCGATCAGGCCCATTTGTCGCACGAATTCCGCGAGTTCTCCGGCCTCTCCCCGAGTGCCTTTCTGTCTGGGCGACCGTTCTGCAGCGCCATACGAGTGGATTGACGGTTTCCCTTCACATTCTTACAAGACGCCCACGCCGCAGGCCTTCTACGCTGCGGTCAAATGCGCAGCCCACCCGAAGGCAATACGAGGAGCGAACCACTGAAGTTCGTGAAGGCTCACGTTCTGGATGCCGGACCTTTTGTGCTGATCGCTTTCGTTCTTCTGTATCTCCTCGCGGCACTGGATATCGAAGGAGGGACACCGTGTCATTCGCTGAGCACGCGGGCTATTTCAATTCCGGCGGTGTAAGGATCCGGTACGTGATGCGGGGGCAGGGCGAGCCGGTGATCATGCTCCACGGATTTATCTTCAGCGCGAAGTCGAATTGGATCGAGGGTGGAGTGTTTGAGGCGCTGAGTCAAGACTATCGTGTCGTCGCGCTCGACCTCCGCGGCCACGGCGAAAGCGGAAAGCCACACGATGCGGGAAGCTATGGACTGAAGATGATCAACGACGTGCTGCGCTTGATGGACCACCTGAAGATTGAGCGGGCCCACATGATCGGCTACTCACTGGGAGGAATACTCGTGTTGAAGCTGATCGAAGTCGCTCCCGAGCGCCTGCTCTCACTCGTGTTGGGGGGCGCAGGGTGGGTGCGCGACGGAGATCAAAGGTGGAGAGCACTCGCCGAAATGCTGGCGAGCGTCAAACCCGGCGAATCGCTCTCATCTCACTTCTGGCCGAACGAGCGCGAACGGCCGCCGAGGGAAGTTCGCCAGATTGTCGACAGCAACGATCCGGTTGCTTTGGCAGCCCTATCAAGAGGCATGCCCAACGTGACGGTAACCGAGGGCGTGCTCCGATCCAATCGCGTACCGATACTTGGCGTGTTCGGGGAGCACGATCCGCAGCAAGTCGAAGGCGCGTCCATGAAGGGCGTCGCCAGCAACTTTGCGATGCGGGTCATCCCGGGTCTTGATCACAATACGCTCGCGGGCTCTGAAGAATTCAAGAGTGCAATCCGCGAATTCATTTCAAAACGCAAAGTTCCTCGATGACAGAGCTATCACCGGATAGTTGGTCCTGAGAAGCGCCGGTCTGTTTGCGAATGACAGGTCTGGTTTCTTGTCCCGAAGCAGCAGATTTTGGGCCGGGCTTCGCCTCCGACGATTGACCTTGAAAGACGGGGTGAAAGTGGGTCGCGGGCCCGAGAGGATTTTGGGACGCTCGGCGATGCCGAATAAGCCGGTGACTTCGCTAGCGATGCACGGCGCCGAATCTGAACGGCTCATTCTCGTCCCGCATATCCACCCAGAACAGCCGAGGGCGCTCCGGTACGTCGGCGTAGATCGTGACTCGCCAGTGTAGGCTTCCAGCCTTGGCATCCTCGATTGGGTCGCGTGCTTCGGCCATGCGACAGACTAAGATAGAGCGAATTCGACTCCAGTCGTGCGGCTGCATGACTGGCGCGTCCAGCGGTGTTGTTGACATCCAATCTTTGAGCGCCTTCAACATGAGGCAGACATCCGAAGGTTTAATCGATCTTCCGATCTCATCGGCCGGACAAACGGCGAGATCGTCCTGCACAGGCGGAGGGGAGATCGCGCAACCGGGCAAAGCGATGGGGCGCGTGCTGTAGTGGAGCGGCCCAAGGGCCGGCCCTGCGGCGATCTCGGGAAGTTCAGTCTTCGATTCGCAGCCAACCTGCAGTCCTGTGACCGACAAGATGGCGATTAAGAAAAGGGCGCCGTGAGAGCGTCGTCTCATACCACTTACGCTCGATAACGCTCGATGAACTCAGGAGCGACCCAAATCTTGTGTGTGTGGCTGTACTCGTCGGTTTGAACGTCGAAGGGATCCGCGAAATGTAGCTCCGCCCTGCCGCCTTCGTCGTAGCCGACGAGAGTCACTGGGGCGGGACCGTCACGGAAACGACATTTTCACCGGCAGGTAGCCTGTTATCTTCATCCACGACGCGACCCGATTCTATCGCGGGTTCGTTTCATCAAGGGGACTTGGCGTTGATTGCCACCCCGTTTGTCGAGGGATTTGGGTTTCGGATCGCGCAGCCTGACGAGGTCGGCCACATCCGCAATGTCGGGCAGGCGCTGCGCCGGATCCTTCCGGAGACAATGGGCAATGAGTGGTCGAACGGCCACCGTTGCCGGCGGCAGCACCCTCCAGTCGGGCCGCCGCTCGATAATGCGCGCGAGGACCGCTGTCGTGTCTTCGCCGTCGAACGGACGCGTCCCCGTCAACATCTCGAACAGCACACAGCCGAAGGCCCACATGTCCGTCCGCTTGTCAGCCGCGCGACCCTTCGCCTGTTCAGGACTTATATAGGCGGCAGTGCCGAGAATGACGCCGACGCCGGTCATCATCGCGGGCGAGGTTATCGTTGGCGAGTTCGTCGCGTCGGACGAGCCGGTCGTCCCCTCGACAGCCTTCGCCAGTCCAAAGTCAAGCACCTTGACGGCACCGTCTTTCGTCAGCGCGATATTCGCCGGTTTCAGATCCCGATGGATGATGCCCTTGCGGCTTCGAGCGCTTCGGCGATCTGCTTGGCGATCCCGAGCGCCTCGTCGACGTGAATTGGTCCCCGTGCGATGCGCTCATCGAGGCTCTCGCCTTCGACGAGTTCCAGAATGAGGAACTGCGATCCGTTCGCTTCCTCCAGCCCGTAGATCGCCGCAATGCGCGGATGATTGAGCGAGGCGAGCACCTGCGCTTCCCGGCGAAAGCGGGCGACCCGTTGAGAATCATTGGTGAAGGATGAAGGCAGAACCTTCAGCGCAACGTCCCGACCGAGCTTGGTGTCCTTCGCTCGATAGACCTCGCCCATCCCGCGGCGCCGATGGCGGCTACGATCTCGTAGGCGCCGAGGGGAGTGCCCGCGGTGAGTGCCATAGCTATTTCGTCGGCACGAGGCGCTTCAACTCTTCGTCGAAGTGCTGGACGACGACGATCCGCGGCGGGGCGCTCGTCGCGCCGTTCCCGGCCGCTTTGATCATCAGGAACCGCTGGCCGTCAGCGGCGACATCGTAGTTTCTGGGGAAGTTACCGCCGGGCACCCTCGTTACATACGGTCCCTCGAGCACCTTGGTCGGTGCGCCGGCCGTCCACGTCGGCCCGCGTGATACGCCGACGCGCATCAGCGCGCCATCCGGCGCAACATAGAAGAGCTCCTGCCCGTTGCGTGCCCACAAAGGCTGCGTGCCGCCGTTTGTCGAGACGGGCCAGTGGCCGCTGTTGACGTCCGGAAACGGCCGGACGTAAATCTCGAACGACCCCGAATCGTTCGCTTCATACGTCAGCCAGCGCCCATCAGGAGACACGATCCCGTTGCGCTCGTCGAAGGGAGTCTGCACGAGCGGGATGACCTGGTGCTTGCCGTCCAACCGGAGTGCCATCACGTCCCAGCCGGTGTCACGGGACCGTTCCGTAAACACCACTCGCGCGCCGTCGGCCGAGACGGCGCTGGGGATTTGAGGATTCGGACTCTCGGTCAGCCGCTCGATAGCGCCAGTACCGTCTGCCGCCTGGCTGAACAGATTTCGGACCCCCGCCCGGTCCGAGCTGAACACGACGCGCCGGCCGTCCGGCGTCCACGCTGGAAACGTATTGTCAGCCGGACCAGATGTGACCCGCGTCAGCGTCGACCGGACCAGATCCCAGAGCCAGAGGTTGGCGTTCTGGTCGCCGGTGACGCTCACGACCACGTGCGTTCCGTCGCCGGAGACGCGCTGCAACCCGTAGGACCGCGGCGGCGCCCCAGTGGGCGTTTCGTGGCCCTGGCGATCGACCCAGACGAGGGTTTGCGCCGAGCTGCTGCCCGCGCCCCCGGCCACGTAGACAAGCGTTCCGTCGCGCGCAAGCCCTGCCTCGGCGGCGCAGATCGCAGTCGTCAGCATTTCCGGCACGACGGGCCTCGCCGTCCCGACAACGACCAGCCGTGTCAGGTCGAAGCCGACGGCGCGGAGCGTCCCCCCCGTCGCGTACACCAGATGCCCGCTCGGCACGTACTGCGCGTGGGTGCCGCCCCGGAGCAGCATCGTCGACCGGCCGCTCCGCATGTCGAGGACCGCAATCGAGGCCGCATCGAGCCCGCCTGTTGTCGCCGTCAACGTGTACAGGACCGCCTGACCGCCCGGCAGGCGCTCCGGCCACACATGAGTGGCTTCCCCACGCGCGCGATCCGGACGGGTCAGCGCCTCCGGCACGCCTCCGTCGGCGCTGACCCGCTGCAGCCCCGTCGTCGTCGCCGCTGTCGCGAAAATGATCGTGCCGTCCGCCGCCCAGGTCGCACCGCGCTCACTTGTGCCGAGCTGTGTCACCAGCACCGCGGGTCCGCCGGTGATGGGCACTTTGTTCAACGTCTGGGGTCCATCGAAGAAACCCACCCATTGGCCATCGGGGGACACAAATGGATCGCGGAGGCCGCTGCCGCGCACAAGCGGCGTCGCGTCGAGCTGATCGAGCGGGCGCACAAAGAGCGTCGTCCCGTTCGCGCCGACGTAGATAAGCCGGGAGCCGTCGGACGTGAGGGCGATATCGCGCGTGTAGCCGGTGATAGTGAGCGCCGCGGTGCCCGGTGGCGTGACCTGGAACCTCCATACTCGTGGCGGCGCGATCGTCGCTCGCGCAGCGAACCAGACGATGACCGCCGTCACGAGGCTACCGACCAGCAGCGCAGCGGTTGGGATCACCGCGCGGCGCCACCACGGCGTGTGCAGCACCGCCGATGTTGGGACAGGCTCGTCAGCGGCTCCGCTCAACATGTGCTCGATCGCAATCCGGGCCTCGCCGATGTCTCGCAATCGCTCTTTCGGATCCTTATGGAGAGACCGATGGAGCAGGCGGCCCAAACTGGACGGCGCGGCCGCGGGAAGAGCGGACCACTCCGGATCCGCTTTGAGAATCGCCGCTAAGGTGGTCGAGATGTCGTCACCCTCGAATGCACGTCGCCCGGTCAACATCTCGAACAGCACGCAGCCGAAGGCCCAGATGTCGGCGCGCTTGTCGATGGGTTTGCCGCGCGCCTGCTCGGGCGCCATATAGGCGGCTGTCCCGAGGATGATGCCAGCCTGCGTGGCGTGGATCGACAGCGTCGGCGACATCGTCGCGCCGGCACTGGTGGAGGCCGCGGGATCGAAAGCCTTCGCGAGCCCAAAATCGAGGACCTTCACCGTGCCGTCGCCACGGACCTTGATGTTTGCTGGCTTCAGATCGCGATGAATGATGCCCTGCTCGTGCGCCGCTTCGAGCGCCTCG